>Ga0224555_1000125_pt1 | contig 104351 bp, 94 predicted proteins | sample 714S23034metaG_FD_180687 | JGI IMG/M metagenome (GOLD analysis project Ga0224555, IMG submission 180687) | Peat soil microbial communities from Stordalen Mire, Sweden - 717 S2 30-34 | ecosystem: Environmental > Terrestrial > Soil > Wetlands > Peat | place: Sweden: Norrbotten County, Stordalen... | reverse complement strand
AAAGTGCGCTACCGGGGGATCGCAAAGAACGCGAACCGGCTGTTTGCGACGTGCGCGCTGGTAAACCTGTTTCTGGCGCGCAAGACACTGCTGGGGATGACGGCGGCGTAGTGTGTCCCGAAACCGCCGCACCGTTCCCACGGAGCAGATGCGGCGGGCCGTTGTATCTTTTGATCTGTATAAAACCGCTGGACGCCTTTACTTCTGGCGCCGAGCGGTTGCAATCAGAACTTGTTCAGACGTTCCCTTGCTTGGTTTCCTTGTCTGTGGCTGTCCATTTCGGGCTAAGGATAGAAGGATTGGTCGATGGGTGGGCACCGCGATGGGCGTGCTACTTCGGATGGGGCGCTGCTTTGAGTATGGCTTCGACTGCTCTCAATTGGGAAGAAGAAGCATGAAACGCAGCCTAAAGTATAATTCGTGGCGCTATGCTAACCGCAGCTACTAACAAATGCTACGTCCTAGAATGTCGGCGTGGTCCGAATGTGCACTATATTCCGATCCCGGGTCCCAGCCGATCAGAAATATATGCCAATCCTCTGGCGACATCCAAGGATGCAAAGAGAGTGCTTGTTGCATGTCCTGAATGCGGGCTTGTGTCCGCCTATTCGGAATCAGATGTCCAAGTGCAGATGTCTCCCAGCGGTGACCCATTTGAGGCTGACATACGTCGCCTCGTTTCGCTGCAAGTCGAATGCGATGATAGAAACTGCGACACTCCAAGATCCATCCGTACAATACTCGAAAACGATAGGGGAACTTGGACGCAGAGAGTTTTGCCCAGAGATTGGACCTTCTCTTCAGAGTGTTTGTGTCAGAGTGGGCATCGTTTGGCCCCGAACTGGGAGGAGAACCATGTAGCGTGGACGCACCATACACTTCTTTTCTGACGTTCATCCATAAAATATTTATTTAGCCGCACGGAAAACGCCGGGTGCCCCACTCATTCGCGTTCTTTGCGAATGAGTGGGCCTCCGCGAACTAGCGAGACGCTCGCACCATTCCCATCACCGAATGTCGTGACCGGACGTCCCTTGAGCTCCATTGGCCACTCCTGAAATTTCACCCGTACCAGTCCGGTCTCTCCTAGAAGGTACGAACGGAAGCTGCTCCACTCCCATTCCTCCGGCTTTTCAACGAGTCCGCGCTTCACTGGGTTCCGGTGCATGTAGCGCAGCTTCTCGATTTGCTTCTGTTCGGTCCTTACGTTGAAATCGTAAAAACGTTTCTGCCACACCGGAGCGGGTTCAGGGTGCTGAGGCCCACTCATCGCAAAGGACGCGATGAGTGGGGCACCCTCGACGATCAGTGGGGTACCCTCGGCTCTTAGCTTTCTGGTGAACCTTTCTTTTAGGACTTTCATTACTACCGAGGGATCTCCCACTTCCGGTTCGGTCATTAGCAGATGGAAGTGCTCGGGCATGATGACATATCCGTGGACCACGAAGCGGTACTTCTGACGAGCTTGTTCCAGGATGTTTAGAAAAAGGTCGCGACATTCGACCGTGGCCAGTCGCGGCTGGCGATGGTAGCAACTGCAGGTGATGAAGTGCAGATCGTGGTCGCCGTAGTAGCGATGCAGGCCCTTCGTCATCCCGCTAGGGTAGACACGGGGGTCCGGTTTGACTGTGACCTCGGTCTCCGTCCGATTGTGACGAACCCACTGGTGACGGACCCACTCATTCGCACAAAACGCGAATGAGTGGGGCACCCGCATTCCTCTAGGATTCGTCACAAACCTGGTGTGATGGGGTGCACTTACAGGTGGCGCTTGGATGGGGAATCATGGTAATTGGGATATTGCCGCTCTCAGATCGGCGGTGTCCTCGATTGCTGCAATTAGACGCGGTGAACCGCGTCTCTACGGTGGGTCTTATGGTGATTATTTATTTTATATTTTTTTCATACTTTTATTTTTTCATACTTCATGCGGGAAACAGGAGCTTACCAATGTCTTTATATCCGAAGAGTGTTGCCCGGTGTCAACATATCAAGATCAATGGGACGCAGTGCGGATCGCCGGCGCTGCGCGAGGAGAAATATTGTTACTTTCACATGCGATGGGCTTTGAAGAGCATGGAGATTGACGAAAGCCGGCAGCGGGAGCGGTGGAACATGACGCTGGCGCTGCCGGAGGATGCGGATTCGATCCAGATGGGGCTGGGCGAGGTGATCCGGCTGATGATGACGCGGCAGGTGGATCACCGGACGGCGGCGCTGACGCTGTATGCGCTGCAGACGGCGTCGGCCAATCTGAAACATACTTCATTCGAGCCGCAGCCGACGATGGTGGTGATTGATCGCGAGTCGGTGGAGCGGCGTCCGATTGGGGCTTCGGCCTGGTCGGCGGTCGCAGGACGCGAGTACGACGATCTGGCTGAAGACGACCAGATTGAAGCCGATTTGACCCGGACCAAAGACAAAGAAAAAACCGAATTCGACGAGAGTTGGCGCACCAAGCCAGAAGTACCAGAGAATGAGCGCTTGTTGCCAGGCGAATCACAGGAAGGCAGGTACATTAGGCTTCAGAAACAAAAGGGGCTCGAACCTGACGCCTCTCTAATTTAAAACGGGATTTGGAATCCGGAATTTAGCATCAGCGTTTCGGCCGACGAACTCATGCCGCCTCAGAGGTTGCGCAAGAGCGCGGCGAGCGTGTCCATGGCCAGGTGGCTTGCGTGGGCGGAAGCCTGCGGCAAGCCACCTACTTTCTGAACCAGCTCTTCCCTGCTCAACTGCCGCGCTTCTTCTACGCTCTTGCCTTTCAGCAACTCGGTAATCGCCGAGCCGCAGGCCATGGCTGGAACACAGCCCTTGGCGCGGAAGCGGATGTCGGCGATGCGCTTCGCTTCCGGTTTTGGCTTTTCCAATCTGAGGTCCTCCAATCTAAGGCTGAGCTCCAGAATGTCTCCGCAAGCGGGGTTTTCGAGTTGCGCGACCGAGTCGGGAGCTTCGATCTCACCGGCGTTTCGCGGGTTCTGAAAATGATCGAGGAGTTCGGCGGAATACACAGGGCGATTGTAATGCGCGGGACGCACTATCAGCATGTGGTGAAGCTGGAGGTCCGAGACCCAGCGCCTGAAGGCGCATCCGTGATGAAGGTTTGTGGCACACCTAAAGGTGTGCCCTGATACGAATCCTGAGGATGTGCCATGGTACGAATCCTAGTTGTGCGACGGTCGGTTGTTTCGCGTCCCCTACAATAGGGTGATGCACGACTCGTACTATCCCCGGCGAATTGCCTGTCTGCAACCGAGCGCTACGGTCATTCTGGACAGCGTGGGCGAATTGGGGCGCGTTGTGGCTTGCACGAAGTACTGCGCCGACGTGGTTCCGGAAATACGCGGCGAAGTGCGCAACGGCCAGCGGCTGATCAGTAATCGGCTGATCATTGCCGACTCCTGGAGCGCGAAGGCCACGGAGATTCTTGCCGCGAGACCTGACTTTGTGATCGCCGCCGTTCCCTACCAGGAAGCCGCAGTCGCGGAGATTCTTAAGGCAGGCGTTCGCTTCCTTGGCCTGGCCCCGCGCACGCTGGACGACATCTACACCGACATCGCGTTGATCTCCGGTGCGGTCGGAGCCGGCGAGCGTGGTGCGCAGGTGATTTCCGATATGCAAGCGGCCATCGCAGACGTCGAACGCCAGACCGCAAGCCTGCCCAGAAAACGAGTGTTCTCGGAAGAGTGGGGTAAGCCGGTCATCGCATCGCAGCCCTGGGTGGCTGAACTGGTGCATGCGGCCGGTGGCGACTTCATGGGCGCGCCGGGCAAACCGTGCTCCGCCGAAGAGATCGCGCGACAAGATCCGGAGGTGATCGTCGCCGCCTGGTGCGGGGCTGGGGATCGGGTGCCGCTGGCGAAGATCATTGCTGAAAGAGGCTGGGCGGACACTACGGCGGCGCGGAATTCGCAGGTGTATTGCATCTCCGATGAACTCTTGAACACGCCCGCGCCCACGCTGGTGGCAGGGTTGCGCGCGCTGGCGGGTGCGATTCATCCGGCAGTTTTCGGACCCCAGGCGGGACTCCGCTCTGTTACGCAAGTACCGCGGACGTAAACCCGCATTGAAGATGAGCCGCGGGCGCATAGTTTAGGATTATTACTATGGCCACCAAAACCAAGACTGACAAGTTCGTCGAAATCCGCAGCGAAGTCGATCGCTTGAATTCCGAAGCGCACACGGCGGATCAACTGATGGAAGGCATCACGGTTCTACTAAATAAAGAAATGCTGAAGTACAACTGGGTGGGCTTCTACATGCTGGAAGCTGGAGCCGATCCGCCCATGCTGGTCCTCGGACACTACCAGGGAGCGATGACTCCGCATACGCGCATTCCTCTGAACCTGGGTATCTGCGGCGCAGCGGCATCGTCGGGGAAGACGGTGGTGGTGGATGACGTAAAGGTTGATCGACGCTATCTTGCCTGCTCGCTCGAAACCAAGTCGGAGATCGTAGTTCCAATCTTTGTGCGCGGCAAGGTGGGCGGCGAACTGGACATTGATAGTCACTTCGTGTCGGCATTCGCCGACGAAGACCGCGAACTGGTCGAATATTGCGCTCGGCTCGTGGGCAAACGACTGGAGAAAGCCTGAACCTAACACCGCCAGCTTCCAGCTCCTGGCTGCTAGCTGCTGGCAATCCTCCGCTAAAAGAGTGCTTGCTAGAAGCCAGAAGCTAGCAGCCAGAAGCGCTTTTCCATCCATGAAACGAGTCGTAGCGGCGCTGATCCTGAAAGATGACCTCATCCTCGCCTGCCAGAGGACGCGGCACCAGCCTATGCCGCTCAAATGGGAATTTCCGGGAGGCAAAATTGAAGAAGGCGAACAGCCACGCGATGCCATGCGCCGGGAGTTGGAGGAAGAACTGGGAATCGTGGCGGAGGTGGGCGTGGAGGTTGCGCGCATCGTTCATGAATACCCCGGCGGCGGGGCCGTGGAACTTCGGTTCTTCGAGGTGCGCGACTACCATGGTGAAATTGAGAACCGAATTTTTCGCGAAATCCGGTGGGTGACGCGGCAGGAACTGCTGGAGCTGGATTTTCTCGAAGCCGACCTGGGACTGGTGAAGGATCTGGCGGCGGGAAAATTTTGTAAGCGCCAAAACATCTAACCGCAGAGATCGCGGAGTACGCGGAGAACAACGGGTTTTTTCCTGAATTCCTCTGCGCGCTCTGCGATCTCTGCGGTCAAATGCTTTTGGACTATCCGGTTCCGCCGCGTATCTGTCCGTAGACCAGCAGTGCCGTCAAACCGATCATGATCGCGGTGGTCGCCCAGGCGATGATGTTGAAGGTGGGTTTATTTACGTACTCGCCCATCAGTTCCTTCTTGTTGATTAGAAACAGCATGAAAATCAACACGAAGGGCAAGACAGCGCCATTGACCACTTGCGAAAACACGATGATCTTCACCAGCGGAATCCCTGGTATCAGGATCACGGCTCCACCCGCGACGATGAGCGCGGTATAAAGCCAGTAAAAGGCGGGAGCTTCGGAGAATTTGCGTCCCACTCCTGACTCGAAACCTAATCCTTCACAAACCGTGTAGGCGGTCGAAAGCGGCAGAATGGAAGCCGCAAACAGCGACGCATTGAAAAGCCCGAGCGCAAACAGGATGTACGCCCAGTCTCCCGCCAAGGGACGGAGAGACTGGGCGGCGTCGGCGGCGTCACGAATGTCACGATTCCCGTGCAGGTAGAGCGTGGCCGCGCAGGCCACAATGATGAACCAGGCAACTACGTCGGTGAAGATGCACCCCACAACCACGTCGATCTTCGAGGCTTTGTACTGGCGTCGCGTAACTCCTTTTTCCACGACTGACGACTGCAGGTAGAACTGCATCCAGGGCGCGATCGTCGTTCCGACAACGCCGATCACGGCGTAGAGGTATGAGTCTTGCCGGAAGGCCGCCAGTTGCGGAGGCTTCACCGTGGCCTTTATGGCCTCCATCCATGCGGGCTTGGCCAGCACCCCCGCGAGTATGTAAGTGATATAGAAAAACGAAGCCGCCAGAAACACTTTCTCAACGCTTTTATACTGGCCTTTGACTACGATCAGCCAGACGATTACGCCGCAGAGCGGCACCGAGATGTACTTTGAGACTCCGAACAACTCCATGCTTCCGGCGATGCCGGCAAACTCGGCGATGACGTTGCCGAAATTTGTAATCAGAATGCCGATCATCATGAGGAAAGTAATTCGCAGGCCGAATTCTTCCCGGATCAGATCGCTCAGGCCCTTGCCGGTAACCGCACCCATGCGGGCGCTCATCTCCTGCACTACGATGAGCGCGACCGTAATCGGGATCATCGTCCACAAGAGCATGTAGCCGAACTGCGCGCCGGCCTGCGAATAGACAAAGATGCCGCCGGAATCGTTGTCGACATTCGCGGTGATGAAGCCCGGCCCTACGACGGCAAAGAACAGCAGGAGCCGGATCTTCCAACTTCTCAGGAATTTCATGCGCACAGGCTAGAGGCACGATCAAATTGGCGAAACAGACTGTCCAGAATAAATGCTAAAAGCGACATCTGGATAGGCGAATCTGCAAAACTGAGAAACTTTTTTGTGAAGTTGCAAACTCGGTTTTAGAGTTGCCCGTTAAGGCTGCGGAAAAACTCGACTCTCGATGCCCAGCCCCTAAAGGGGCATCTGATCTGGACGAACTTACGGTATCGCTAAAGCGATACCCTGATACGAAACCCGCGTTTCCCCGCAGGCTGTCGGGCAGCTTTCTCGTAGAGACGCGGCTTGCCGTGTCTCCGGTCGCACCTCCTGTCTCCGCCTTGCAACGGGAGACGGGGCAAGCCCCGTCTCTACAGTAGGCAGAATATGCCGCATCGGCGAATCGGAAACGACTACAGTTTGGCGCGCAGCATCGCGATCACGTCGTCGGGGGTGATAACGCCGGTCAGTTGATTGTGTTCGTCGATCACCGGCAACGTCAGCAGGTTGTACTTGTCAAAGAGTTCGGCGAATTCCTTCTCTTTCGCGTCTTCGAGGCAGGAGATGAGGGGCTCCTGGGACAAAGCCAGGAGCGGGGTCGAGGAGGGCGCCAGAACTATCTTCACCAGCGGCACCGCGCCGGCCAGGGTTCCGTGAGAATCCGTCAGGTAAATGGTGCTCATGTTTTCCATGCGGCCTTCGAAGGTGCGCATGGCCTCGATCGCGTCGTTGGCGGTGGCCGTCACCGGCAGTGCAATGTATTCGGTGGTCATGCGGCCGGCGGCCGTATTTTCTTTGAACTCGAGCAGGTCGGTGACTTCCTGGCGCTCTTCGGGCTGCATCTGGACCAGGATTTCTTCCGTCTGCTCATCGGACAGGTCGCCCAGAAGATCGGCCGCCGCGTCGGGTTCCATCTCTTCGACAATGTCGGCGGCCCGGTCGGAGTCGAGCGATTCCACGACCGCCTTTTGCACTTTGGGTTCGAGCTCTTCCAACGCTCCGGCGGCGACGTCCTCGTCCAGCGTCTCGAACACCGCTTCGCGCTCATCGGGAGCCAGATCTTCCACAATGTCGGCAATGTCGGCGGGATGGAGTTTGGCCAGCCGCTCATGCGAAATCTTCAGCCGGACGCGGCGGGCCGGATCGGTCTCGATGAGGTCCACGAAGTCCCAGGGAATATCGCGTTGAGGGACCCGCAGCAGCAAGGCCCGAAGGGCAGCCGCCGGGACCATGCCTTTGAGGAGGCGGCGAATGGCGCCCCGCGCGCCCACATCCACACCGCCAACTTTCAAGACGGAGCGATTCTGCGTGATGTCGTGATAAAAATCCACGTCGTTGACGCGCACAACTTTGCGGCCGTGCACGTCAATCACCTGCTGATCCAGGAGATCGCGACTGAGCAGCAACAATCCTTCGGAGCCATCGGCCACGGTCCATTCCGCAGCTGCAGTGGAAGCCCGAACGCCGCCATTGATCATGGAAACAGCAGTCAAGGGCAAGACGCGATTTCCCGCCGGCGTTTTGACGATCAGCAAGGCAACGCGGGAACGGTCTTCCTGCGGGACAAGGGCCACCTCGCGAACCCGGCCACTGGCAACGCCGGAGGCGTCATAGACGGTCGAGCCCAACAGTTCGCTCAAGGAGACGGTGGCCATCACGAGAAAGAATACTCAAGAGCGCGCTTGGATGCCAGATGAATGAGCGCTTCTTCCGAACGGTTGTAACCTCGGGACATTTCTATGGTGGTATGACGCATGCCGCTGCGTCGGTTGACACGCCACGATCGGCTGACTAAACTCTGCCTTCCTCACTTCAAATTTGGCCCGCCGTTTGAGCAGGCCGGCTGCAACGAGAAAATTATGGCAAAGCGTCCTCGCATCGCGGTGGTGGGTAGTGCCAATGTGGATTTGACCACGTTCTCAGACCAGTTTCCGAAGCCGGGAGAGACCATCTTTGGCCAGAAATTTAATCTGGGATTCGGGGGAAAAGGCGCGAATCAGGCGGTTGCCGCGCGGCTCTGCGGAGCCGACGTCTTCATGGTGGCGCGGGTCGGAGACGATCTGTTCGGTCCGTCCAGCATCAAGAACTTTGAACAACTGGGCATCGATGCCACGCATGTGCGCCAGGTGAGCGGCGTGTCGAGTGGAGTGGCGCCGATTTTCGTCGATTCTTCCGGGGAGAATCGGATCATCGTCGTCAAGGGCGCGAATGACGAGTTGAAACCTGCCGACGTAGATGAAGCGGCGGATACGCTGAAGAGCGCCGACTGTATCGTTCTGCAGTTCGAGATTCCGCTGGAGACGGTGTATTACACCATCAAGTTTGCGCGGCAAAACGGCATTCGCTGCATCTTGAATCCGGCTCCGGCGCAGCCCGTCGATATCAAGGCGGTCGCGGACCTCGATTACTTTGTTCCTAATGAAAGTGAGGCCGAGGCGATTTCCGGCATGCCGGTGCGCAATCTCGACGATGCGCGGCGCTGCGCTAGCAAGCTGCTGGCCGGCGGCATTCGGCGCGTGATTATTACTTTGGGCGCGAATGGCTCGCTGCTTGCCGGAAATGAAGGCATGGAGCACGTGCCCGCGTTCAGCGTGAAGAGCGTGGATAGCACTGGAGCCGGTGACGCCTTTATTGGCTGCTTCGCGACCTTCCTGGGCGAAGGTCTGACGGAGCGGGAAGCCGTGAAGCGCGCCAACCTTTACGCGGGACTTTCGACGACTGGAGTGGGAACGCAGAAATCTTTCTATGACCGTGCGCGGTTTGACGCGGAGTGGAGTGCTAGAGGCAAGGCGTAGGAGGCTCGGAAGATTGACGTCCGACGCCCAGCCCCTAAAGGGGCAGTTGATTCTGAAGAATTTGCGGCATCGCTAAAGCGACGCCCTGATACGAATCGCTAATACGGGTCCTTTTCCCTGATGCCCCGATACGAATCCTTTTCCCCAGATGCCACTAGAACCTCACCTCTCCATCAGCAGGACTTTCTCGGCGTCGTCGATCTCGGTCAACTTGACCTCGATGACTTCATTGTCGGTCGTCTGCACGACCCGGCCGGTGAACGTGGCCTCTACGGGCAATTCGCGATGGCCGCGATCGATCAGCACCAGTAACTGCACCAGGCTGGGGCGGCCATGTGAAAAAAGGGCGTCGAGGGCGGCGCGCGTGGTGCGGCCGGTGTAGAGCACGTCGTCGACCAGCACAATCTTTTTACCTTCGATCGGAAAGCCAATTTCTGCGTGCTGCACCACGGGCTTGGGACCCAGTGTCGAAAGGTCGTCACGATAGAACGTGATATCGAGCGTGCCCACGGGAACTTTTTTCTTTTCGACCTGCTGAATCATCTTGCCCAGCCGCTCGGCGAGGGGAACTCCGCGACGGCGGATTCCGACTAGTCCCAAGCCATCGACGCCACCGTTTTTTTCGAGGATTTCGTGAGCGAGCCGCACCAGCGTGCGTTCAATCTCCGAACCCGACATCAACTGCGCCTTTTGCCTGAGCGTCGTTTTGCGGACAGCATTGCTGTTAATCGTCATGCCACGAGTACCTCGTCATAAATCGGTTTGGATTCGGAAAATACCCTGAGGAGCGGATCAATCCCGGCAATTGAATGTATTGGAGTCTTCTCTTGAACGTCAAGCATACCTGAGATGCGCCGGATTGCGGGTCACTATGGGGGCGACTCGTGATCGCGCTCGCAATCACGTGTGACGCATGTCACAGCCACTCCTCTTCGCCTTCCGAGACAATATCGTGTAAGCCAAGCGCACACATGTTCAAAATCCTGCACGCTGAGTTCCTGGCGCCCGGCATCAAGCGGTTCGTCATCGAGGCGCCACGCATTGCACACAAACAAAAACCGGGACAGTTCGTAATCCTGCGGCTGTACGAGCAGGGCGAACGGATTCCGATCACCATCGAAGGCGCTGACCCGGAGCGCGGCACGATTGCGATTGTGGTACAGTCGGCCGGCAAAACCACAAACCTGCTCAATTCGCTGAATACTGGCGACAGCATCCTGAACGTGGTGGGGCCGCTGGGGAAACCGTCGGAGATTGAGAAGTTTGGCACCGTGGTGGTGATGGGCGGCGGGGTGGGCACGGCGATGGCCTATCCGACGGCGGCGGCGCTGAAACGTGTTGGCAATCGCGTGATCACAATTGTCGGCGCGCGCAATAAAGAGCTGGTCATTCTGGAGAAGGAACTGCGCGAGTGCAGCGATGCGCTGATGATTACGACCGATGACGGCACCTATGCCGACAAGGGCTTCGTCACCGACAAGCTGCGGCAGTTGATCGAGAACGGCACGCGCATTGACCTGGTGCTGGCGATCGGTCCCATCCCCATGATGAGAGCGGTGGCGGAGATGACGCGGAAAGAGAACATCCGCACCATCGTCAGCCTGAATCCGATCATGATCGACGGCACCGGCATGTGCGGCGGCTGCCGCGTGCTGGTCGACGGCAAGAGCGAGTTCGCCTGCGTCGACGGCCCCGAGTTCGATGCGCACCGCGTGGACTTCGCGGTGCTGGTGCAGCGCAATTCGATGTACCGGGCGGCGGAGCAGAAGTCGATGGAAGCATTCCAGCACGACCCCGAGTCGCAGGTCGAGGCCGTTCATGCGGGACAGACCGGCGCATGCGCGGTGGAAGGAGACGGCCAGTGACAGAGCCCACGAAACAGGCCACCAAACAAACCTCGTTGAATCCTGTGCCTATGAAAGAGCGGATGAAGATGCCCCGGCAACACATGCTGGAGCAGTCTCCGCTGGAGCGCGCCCATAATTTCACCGAAGTGAACCTGGGGTATTCCGAGGAATTGGCGCGGCAGGAAGCGCAGCGCTGCCTGGAGTGTCCCAAAGCAACCTGCACGATCGATTGTCCGGTGGGCGTCAAGGTGAAAGAGTTCGTGCAGTTGATTGTGGCTGGCGACTATATGGCCGCGGCGGCCAAGATCCGCGAAGACAACGTGCTGCCGGCGATTACCGGGCGGGTGTGTCCGCAGGAAGACCACTGCGAAGGCGGCTGTCTGATGGGCAAGAAAGTCCAGCCGCTGGGCATTGGATATCTGGAGCGCTTCGTGGCCGACTATGAACAGGGCCACATGGATATCAGCAACATCACCAAGGCGCCGCCGACGGGCAAGAAGGTCGCCATCGTGGGCAGCGGACCCTCGGGCTTGACGGCGGCGGGCGATCTCATCCAGAAGGGGCACCAGGTCCACGTATTCGAGGCGCTGCACACACCGGGCGGGGTGCTGGTGTATGGCATCCCCGAGTTCCGCCTGCCCAAGCAGATCATCCGCGAGCAGATTGACTATATGCGCGCCATGGGTGTGGAGTTTGAAACGGACGTGGTGGTGGGACGCACGGTCACTATCGACGAACTGATGGGAGAGGAAGGCTACGACGCGGTGTTTATCGGCACCGGCGCGGGCCTTCCGCAGTTCATGGGCATTCCCGGCGAACATTTTAATGGCGTCTATTCGGCGAACGAATTCCTGACGCGCATTAACCTGATGCATGCCTACGAGTTCCCAAAGTACGACGAGCCCATGGTGGATTTCCGCGGCAAGAATGTGGCCGTGATCGGTGGCGGGAACACAGCGCTCGATGCGATCCGGTCGGCGTTGCGGCTGGGAGCGGGGAAGGCGTTCATTCTCTATCGCCGCAGCGAGGCGGAGATGCCGGCGCGCAAGGAAGAAGTCGAGCACGCCAAGCAGGAAGGCATCGAATTCCAGGTGCTTGCCGCCCCGCTCGAGTTCCTCGACGACGGCAAGGGTTGGCTGGCCGGTGCACGCTGCCAGAAGATGGCCCTCGGCGAACCGGATGCTTCGGGGAGACGGCGGCCGGTTCCGATTGAAGGCTCCGAATACGAAATTCCTCTTGCCGTGGCGGTGATCGCGATCGGGACGAGTGCCAATCCGATTGTTCAGAGTACGACACCGGGTCTGAACACGAACAAGCGGAATTATATCGAAGCGGACGCGACCACCCAGCGCACGTCGCGAAAAGGGGTTTTCGCCGGCGGTGACATTGTGACTGGAAGTGCGACCGTGATTTTGGCTATGGGCGCGGGACGACGTGCGGCGAAATCGATCGATGAGTATCTGACCACCCCTGGCGAGTGGTAAGAGATTGATTGGTAAGAGTTTAAGTGCAAGCACTTGATGTGACGCACCTCACTGCCCCTCGTGCGTAAGGTCACAGCCCGAGCGGCGGAGAAGGCTTGTAATTGAAACTGGTGGAGTGCGTGGGGACTGTGGTGACAGGAAATTTGGCGCTAACGGCCCTCAGCTGCAGAGATAGCGGCAACGAGGTGAAGCATGGCAGGCCAAGCGCGCGGTAAGGTTACGGTCGATGTCGAGGAATGCAAGGGGTGCGGGCTATGTGTGGAGTCCTGCCCGCCCAAGTGCCTGGAACTGGAACCGGAGTTGAATGCTTACGGGGCTCATCCGGCACACTACACCGGGCACGACTGCACGGGGTGTGGAATCTGCTTTTATTGCTGCCCCGAGCCGGGCGCGATTACGGTCTACCGCATAAAGGCGAAAGCAAAGACGCCGACGCCGGCGCCGGTGCCCGCACAGGCACAGGGAGGCGAACATGCGGCAGCTCTGTAAAGGAAACGTGGCGGTAGTGAAGGGCGCGATCCTCGCCGGATGCCGCGGGTACTACGGATATCCGATTACTCCAGCCAGCGAAATTGCCGAGGCAGCCGCGCTCTACTTCCCGCAGGTCGGCGGAACATTTATTCAAGCGGAGAGCGAAGTCGCCGCTATCAACATGGTGTATGGAGCGGCGGCGGCTGGGGTTCGCGTCATGAGTGGATCCTCGGGGCCCGGCCTCAGCCTGATGCAGGAAGGCATGTCTTATCTGGCCGGCGCGGAACTGCCGTGCGTGGTCGTGGATGTAATGCGCGGCGGACCGGGACTGGGCAACATCGCGCCCGAACAAAGCGACTATTTCGCCATGGTGAAAGGCGGCGGCCATGGCAACTACCGCAATATCGTGCTGGCGCCCGCATCGGTGCAAGAGATGGCCGAGTTCACCATGCTGGCATTCGAGCTCGCCGACAAATATCGTAATCCGGCAGTGGTGCTGGCCGATGGCTTCATCGGGCAAATGATGGAGCCGCTCGATCTGGAAGATCATGAGATTCAGCCGCCGGAAAAACCGTGGGCGGTAAAGGGAACGCCAGAGACGCGCGCCAATTTCGTCAGTTCGATTTATCTCGAAACCGATGAACTCGAAGAACACCAGCGCAAAATGGAAGCCAAGTACATCCGCGCGCAGGAAGCCGAGCCACGCTCGGAACTCTGCCACACCGAGGACGCCGAGGTGCTGCTGGTCGGGTACGGCATCGTTTCGCGAGTATTGCTTTCCACGGTGCAAGCACTGCGCAAGGAAGGCGTGAAAGCAGGGCTGTTCCGGCCAATCACGCTGTGGCCCTATCCTTCGAAGGCATTGGTGGAAGCGGCGGCAAAGGTGCAAAAAGTGCTGGTGGTCGAATTGAGCAACGGACAAATGGTGGAAGATGTGCGCCTGGCGCTGAACGGCAAGGTGCCGGTGGAGTTCTACGGCCGGGTAGGCGGCAACGTGCCCTCGGTCCAGGAACTGCAGGAACAAGTGTTGTCACGCATGGCCGTGGCGGTCTGAGACCAGGTCCACGACGACCTGGTTGAAAGAGAGACGACGAAAATGGCAAACGAGCGTGGGGTCAGCGTAGTGGATCCAGAAGTTAAGTTGGACGTAAAGTTGGAAGTCAAGTCCGAAGATAAATCCGCAGTCAACATAGTCAAACCGCAAGCCAACCCCGAAGTAAATAACGAAGTCAATAACGACGCATACGAATCGATCCACTCCAAATCGCCGGTGTTCTTTGACCTGTACGAGCGCAAGTCAGAACTGAAGCACCAGACCCACTACTGTCCGGGCTGCGGACACGGGGTGGTGCACAAGCTGATTGCTGAAGCGCTCGAGGAACTCGGGCTGCAGGACAAGACGATCTTCGTGAGTCCGGTGGGTTGTTCGGTTTTTGCGTACTACTATTTTGACGTAGGCAACGTGCAGGTCGCGCACGGCCGCGCGCCGGCTTCGGCCACGGGAATCAAGCGGTCGTGCCCGGATAAGATCGTTATTTCGTATCAGGGAGACGGCGACTTGGCGGCGATCGGGACTGCCGAGATTGTGCATGCCGCCAACCGCGGGGAAAAGATCACCGTCTTTTTCGTGAACAACGGAATCTACGGGATGACGGGCGGACAGATGGCGCCCACCACTCTGGTCGGGCAGAAGAGCACAACTTCTCCGTGGGGGCGGCGGCCGTCGAACGAAGGCTTCCCGCTGCATATGGCGGAATTGCTCGCCACTCTGGAAGCTCCGACATACATCGAACGCGTGGCGCTTTCGGACAACAAGAACATCATGAAAGCGCGGCGGGCGATCCGCAAGGCGCTCGAGATTCAGCGGGACGGCAAGGGCTTCTCGTTTGTCGAAATCCTTTCGCCCTGCCCGACCATTTTGGGCCTGGATCCGGTGGAGGCGCGGAGCCGGATTGGCGAAAAAATGATCCCGGTGTTTCCGCTAAACGTCTTTCGCGACCACGTCCACGAACCGCTTGCGGTCAAAGAAAGCAATCCGCCGCAACGCCCGGTAGCGGACGTGCTTGGGATCACTCCAAAAGCCGGAGCGCACGACACTTCCAAACGAACACACGCCCATCGCTTCAAGGACGTGAAGATTAAAATCGCGGGCTTCGGCGGACAGGGCGTGCTGCTGCTGGGCCAGCTTCTCATCGAAATGGGCATGCGAGAAGGACTGGAAGTGAGTTGGCTGCCGTCGTATGGTCCGGAGATGCGTTCGGGCAGCGCGCACTGCCATGTGTGCTTGTCGAAAGAACGAATCGGATCGCCCCTGGTCTCGCATCCGGATGTGCTGGTGGCCATGAATGAGTACTCGCTGCGGAAGTTTGCCCGCGAGGTCGCGAGTGGAGGAGTCATTATTTACAACGGCGCCAGCCTTCCAGCTGACTTTAGCGCGCCGGACGTGCAGGTGGTCTCGATTCCGGCGGCGGAGATCGCCGACAAACTCGGTTCGACGAAGGCAGCCAACATCGTAATGATGGGCGCGCTGCTCGAAGAGACCGAGTGCCTGGCTCCGGGAACTGCATTGAGCGTTCTCGAAGACAAGGTGAAGAAACTCGATCTGCTGGAAATTGACCGCAAGGCGCTCACCGCGGGCCGCCTGTTTATCGATGAGCAGGCGCACATTGGCGCGGTCAGTCAGCCGGACGGATTCGCATAGCATCTAAGCTGGTGGAGCGCCGGGCGTCCCCGCCCGGCGGACGGGCGAGACGCCCGTCCCTCCACCGTACGACTTATCGCACAATAACGGTTTTGCGGAGGGTCAGCAATGTCGACTGCCTGGACATCTCGTTACGCGCTGCGCACCAAGGGCATCACCAGTTCTCAAATCCGCGAGTTATTGAAGGTCACCCAAAGACCCGGCATGATCTCCTTTGGCGGCGGCCTGCCCGCTCCCGATGTCTTCCCCGTCCAACGCTTTGAGGAAGCCTGTCACAAAGTACTTACCGAGCAGGCGGCTTCAGCTTTGCAGTACGGGGAGACCGAGGGTTACAGGCCGTTGCGCGAACTGATTGCGAATAATATGGCGCGCTACGGGATCAAGGCGAAGGTGGAGAACGTCCTGATCACTTCGGGCTCGCAGCAGGCGCTCGACCTGATTGGCAAGCTGTTTATCAATGGTGGAGATCGGGTGCTGGTGGAAGCGCCGACTTATCTCGGCGCGCTGCAGGCTTTCAACGTGTATGGCGCGGAATATGTGTCGGTTCCGAGCGACGAGAACGGCCTTCGCACTGACCTGTTGGAGACGCCTCTGCGTTCGGGTCCAAAGTTCATGTATGTGCTGCCAAACTTTCAGAACCCGGCTGGAACCACTTTGTCGGAGGGGCGTCGCCACGAACTCGTACTGCTGGCGGATAAGTATGGCATTCCGATTGTCGAAGATGATCCCTACGGCCAGTTGCGCTATGAAGGGGAACATCTTCCTTCCCTGGTCGTGCTTGATCGCGAGAACCTGCGCCGCGACCAGGGGTATTCCATTGGCAACGTCATTTACCTGAGCACATTCTCGAAGACGCTGGCTCCCGGGCTTCGACTGGGATGGATGGTCGCCCCGCCGGAGGTGATCAGCAAGCTGGCGCAACTGAAGCAGGGCGCCGATCTGCACACTTCAACCTTCACGCAGTTCGTGGCCTACGAAGTCGCGCGCGATGGATTCCTCGACAAACACGTGAAGCTGATTCGTCAGATCTATCGCGAACGCCGCGACGTAATGCTCCAGGCTCTGAAAGAGTTCTTCCCGCCGGAGGTTACCTGGACTCATCCTCAGGGTGGACTATTCCTTTGGGTTACGCTGCCCGAAGGACTGGACATTCAGGCGATTTTCAGGTCAGCGATCGAGCAGAATGTGGCGTTCGTGCCGGGCGATTCCTTCTATGCCAACGATGCCCGCGAAGGCTCCCGCCACATGCGTTTGAACTTCTCCAACGCCACTCCGGAGCAAATACGGGAGGGCATACGCCGATTGGCTGCGGCCGTGAAAGTCCATTTGACAGCCAGGACGCTCCGATCGGAACTGCCGCTCGAAGTGTAGAAGCTATCTCGTCAATGGGCCGGTAGGGCGCGCCGGGAAATGCCGAGAGACCGGCAAGACAAAATCTCGGAGCAAAAGAGTTAAGCCCGGAGTCGCGTCTGCTCTGGGCCATCTTGGCTCAGCTTCACCGTGGCTGTGGGCTGTCCTGCCAAGTGCCTTTTCCGTAGACCATTCATCAACCGCTCGTCTTCCGCGATCAGCTCTGGGCTTCTTCGTCTTCCGCCACTTTGGATTTCAAGTAGCCTTTGCATCAAGTCGGCGAGGTTTTCCATGACTTCCTCCAAGGCTGGCAAGACTGGTATGCCGGTATAATAGGGGACAGCCAAGGGCAAAAACTGGTCAAAAGTGCACAGTTTTTTGGGCGTTCGTCAAAGGCGTGATTCGGCGATTCAATGTCATCCAGCATGCTGGCAGGGACTTCCGGCAGGTCAAGTCAGAGCGCCGAGGCCTCACCCATTGTTTTTTGCTGGCTTCGTTTCCACGGCCTCGGCTGCGGAAAGTCTGCGTTCCCGGTGCGGTTTGTTGCGCGGGGCGCCGGTATGCAGTTCACAGGCTTTCCCGATCGCTGCGCCACAAGTGGTACAAGGCACGGATAATATCTGTTTTGGAGTGAGTTCCCTGGTTTTCACGATTTTAATAATGCGACTTTCTACGGTTCGCAAATGCTCAATATTGCTCATTTTCAGCACTTTAGCCAAACGGAAGGTCGTATAGCGGCGGCCACAGCTTTTTCAGCAAATGTGTGCAAAAGTGAACAGTTTTCGGGATCACGATTCTGCCAAAATACCGGGGAGTGTAATTTCAGGAGAATGCATTAAATGGCACCAAGCATGGCGGCCAAGAAGAAGTTCGATTTCGATCCGAAGAAGTTTCTTGCCACTATCGGCGAGGGTAGGAAGGTCGTGAACTTTCCCCCGAAAAAAACGATCTTCAGCCAAGGGGACCCGGCGGACGCGGTCTTCTATATCCAGCAAGGCAAGGTTCGACTCAGCGTTGTATCCAAGATTGGCAAGGAAGCGACCCTGTGCATATTGAGCGAGGGAGAGTTTTTCGGAGAAGGTGGCCTGGCGGGACAGCCTTTACGCATGGGGTCCGCAGCCGCAATGACGGACTGCGAACTTCTAAAAATTGACAAGCAGGCGATGATGCTTGCGCTCCACCGGGAACACACGTTCTCCGATCTGTTCGTAGCGTATCTGCTGGCACGGAACATCCGATACGAAGAGGATCTGGTTGACCAACTCTTCAATTCCAGCGAAAAGCGGCTGGCTCGGATTCTGCTCTTGCTTGCGCACTTCGGCAAGGACGGCGTGCCGGAGACGGTGATCCCCAAGATCAGTCAGGAGACCCTGGCAGAGATGATAGGCACAACCCGGTCTCGGGTTAGTTTTTTCATGAATCGGTTCAGAAAGTTAGGCTTCGTCGACTATGGCGGGGGCGGGCTGCAAGTTCATAGTTCACTGCTAAACATCGTTCTGCACGACTAACTTCCGCGTCCTGCACGACTAACTTCCGCGCCGCCATCCCAGAAACAAAGCTCCAAGACAGCGATGAGAAAATCAGGCATCTGCTGGATCTAATCCGGCAATTGGCGCTATTTTCATCGTGACCAGCACCTCCAACAACGTGGCCGTGTTACGAACGCTTCCGGAGATGGTGATGAGCGCTTCGGAGACGAGGGGATGTTGTCCCGCCAGCAAATCCAGACGGTCACTGACGTCGTACAGTTGCTGAACTTCGTGCAGAATCGCGGTTGGATGCATGGGGCACACTGCTTTTCTGAGGGAGCCTAAGGAGAGAAAACTTCAGATGGGCTGACTTAGTTCAGGAAACCTGAAAGAGGCGAAGGTGGCAATAACCTCACTTACAGTATATCACGTCGGCGACTGTAAATGTCCCTGTGCTGTGCCAGCCTTACTGCATGCCCCGCCGATCAGCGCACTTATGAGATGAGTTTCTAATACTGTGCGCGCCTGGTTCGTCAACCAGTGGAGGGACGGGCGTCTCGCCCGTCCAGCCGGGCCGGGACGCCCGGCGCTCCACCAGCGCGCTTGGATCGATCACGGTAAATCAGTTCTTCCCAGGAACGCGATCTACTCCAGCACAAAAATATTCTTGCCGGCGCACATCTGTTTCAGGATCTTCGGCCACACCGTGACGCTGACTTCCCCGAGATGGGCTTTGCGGAGCAACAGCATCAAGGTACGCGACTGCCCAATGCCGCCGCCGATGGAGAGCGGAATCTGGTTGTTCAGGATCGCCTGATGATAGGGCAGTTGCATAAAGTCCAACTGCTTGGCCATCGTAAGCTGCGTTTTCAGGGTCTCAGCCGTGACCCGGATGCCCATCGACGTCAGTTCATGGCGGCGCTTGGTGACGGAATTCCAGACCAGGATGTCGCCATTCAGGCCATGCGTGTCTTTGCCTGTCTGCTCGTGAGTGTCGGTGACCCAGTCGTCGTAATCGGCGGCGCGCATCTCGTGCGGATAGCCATCCTTCAACGGCCAGCCTATGCCGATAATGAAGATTGCGGGATACTTTTGCAGCACCGCGGTCTCGCGCTGCTTGCGCGGCAGGTCGGGATACATGTCGAGAAGTTCCTCGGCGTGCAGGAACTTCAACTCCGGTGGGAGATTCGGATAGCGCGAGTCTTTCAGTTGCGGAAACAGGAATTGCGCCAACCTCTCCGCTCCGACGATCACTTTCCAGATTTTGCTGACAATCGCCTTCAGGAAATCGAGGTTGCGCTGCTCGGCGGTGATGACGCGCTCCCAGTCCCACTGATCGACGTAAGCGGAATGGTCGTGATCGAGGAAATAGTCCTTGCGAACGGCGCGCATGTCGGTGCAGATGCCCTCACCGAGTTTGCAATCGAATTGCTTGAGGGCGGCGCGTTTCCACTTGGTCGCGGCTTGCACGACCTGGGCATCGATGGGATGCTGGTTGTGATCGTTCGAAATATGGAACTGAATTGGCGTGCGCGACCCGTCGCGATCGAGCATGTCGTTGACCCCGCTCTCCACATCCACGATGAGCGGCACTTCGACCATCATCAGGTTCAGTTCCTTGCACAGGTTGTCTTCGATATAGCGTTTTACCTGGCAGATGGCGTGCTGCGTCTCTTTCGGGGTCAGCAAGGAGCGGTAATCCCGCGGCAGAATCTTTTCCAATTCTTTGTAATCGCCGATTCCCGGTCCGGCCAGGTCGGCTTTCTTATCTTTATTCGAATCCAAGACAACCGTGCTCATTACGTTTCTCCTTTTTGCGGACGGTTTTCTGCACTGCCGCGTCCGTCGCCACGCGGTGTTACTTAAATCAAACTTTCGGATGAAGGGAGGCAGCGCCGGGGGTCACAGGGTGTGCGGCGTCACCTTTGACTGTGCGTTTGAGCTTGGATTGCTGCAGGATCACCGCGGCGGTCAGCAGAATTCCAATCAGGCCAAATATCACCAACGCGAGCAGAGCCATCAGTAGGATGGGCATAGCTTTACCTCGCTGCTGCCATGGATTGTCTCTCCTGCCTGCGGGCGGCGCTGTGACCGCGGTCACCTGTCGAGGTGACCCAAGGACTCTCATCCCGATGCTTGAGCGGGTCCCTTCTCGGCGAACGTCACCGTCTAGGGTGACTTGGATCACTGCGGCGGTTCCCTCGAAACGTTGAAACTCTCAATAGGCAGCGGTAGAGCTGCTGAGTTCTGTTACGTTCGGTTCTTTGGAAGGTTTTATCGGTGGTTACTTTCGCAACACAAGCACGACTGCGAGAAGAACCGCTAATTCGATTGAGTTGCAAAACTTCACAAGGAGAAGAAACGAAATCATGAAGACGACGAAGCTGGTGATGCTGGTAATGACAATCGCGGTGGCCCTATTCATCCTGATCCCGAATCTGTCATGGGCCGAGGACGGTGGCGCTATCTACAAAGCAAAATGCGCAATGTGCCATGGACCGGATGCGGCGGGCAAGCCCGCGATGAAAGCTCCGAGCCTGATTTCCGACGAGGCCAAGAAGAAGTCCGATGGCGAGTTGGCCAAGGCTGTGACCGACACGGCGAAGCACACGCCCGCGGTGAAGGCTCTGCCGGCTGATGACGTGAAAGCTGTGGTTGGATACATTCGTAGTCTGCAGAAGTAATGGGTGCCTGTAATTGTTGGCAGTAGTTATTGGCAGTTAGTTGATGGCTGTTTCTCTTTTTTGCGCACCGCCGCTGTCACAAATGGCGGCAGAGGCTGAAGAAAGCATGAGGGTGAGATGGGGATGTCCGGCTCAATTCGGCGGACGGATTGGAAACCAGGCCGATCCACAGCCAGCCGGAAAACTTCTCCCCTGTTCGCTTCCCCCCAGAGAACAGTCCCCCCGGGTCCGGGTGCACACCTCTCCGGACCCGGTTCTTTATTCCTGATAGTCGGCACGGCGAAGGTGTTTTGTAAGCTTCCCAAGTCTGTTCCATCCCCACGTACTTTTACTTCTTACTTCATTCCATTGGAACGGAAGTCCCGCTTGGGAGCAACCAGGAGCAATTTCCATGAGTAAGGCCCTGCTGTATGACGCGACGATGTGCATCGGTTGCAAACAGTGTGAAGGCGCCTGCGCGCAACAGAACAAGCTGCCGTACGACGACACAGTGGCAGCGGAGTCGGTGCAATCGGCGCATAAGTACACGGTCGTTATGACCAAGGACGACAAATTCATGCGCCGGCTATGCATGCATTGTGAGCATCCCGCTTGCGCATCGGTTTGTCCCGTGGGCGCCTTCCATAAGACAGCGGAGGGTCCGGTCGTATACGACGTGTGGAAGTGCATTGGCTGCCGGTACTGCATGGTGGCGTGCCCGTTTAACCAGCCGAAGTACGAATGGCAGTCGCGGAATCCGCGGGTCCGCAAATGCATTATGTGCCCGGACCGCATAGCTGCCGGCAAGCAAACGGCCTGTGCCGAGATTTGTCCTACTGGGGCCACCAAGTTCGGGGAGCGCGACGACCTGGTTCGGGAAGCGCAGGAGCGTATCCGGCAAAATCCATCTACCTACCTGCCTCGCATTTACGGCCTTGACGAGGTCGGCGGAACGTCGGTCCTTGTTCTCTCCAGCATGAAAGTTGAAGAGTACGGTTATCCCGCGTCCGCAAGAATCGGCGAGACGCCGATGCCGGAATACACCGGGCGCGTGATGGAGAGAATTCCCGACTTTATCCCAGTGTGGACATTAGTGCTGGGAGGCATTTATTGGGTTTCGCATCGCCGCGATGAGGTAGCTGCTGCGGAAGCAGAACAAAAGAAAAACGGGAGTGCGCGATGAAGTTCAAGCTGACTTTTTGGAGAGTCGTATTCATTGTGATCATGGGCTTGGGCCTGTACTCCACGTTTATTCGCTTTTTCTACGGCCTGGGCGCGGTTTCCAACATGACGGACCAGTTTCCCTGGGGCATCTGGATTGGCTTCGATCTGCTCTGCGGCGTCATGCTGGCGGCGGGCGGTTTCTGCATTGTGGGCGCGGTCTACCTGTTCAACGTCGAGAGCCTGCACAGTGTGGTGCGTCCTGCGGTGCTGACGGCGTTCCTGGGCTATGTGCTCTTCATCGTTGGATTGTTGTTCGACCTCGGCCGCCCCTGGTACATCTGGCACCAGATGATCTACATGAACCCGCACTCGGTCATGTTCGAGATCGGCATATGCGTAATGTCTTACACCACCGTGCTCTTCTTCGAATTCCTTCCCAATGTGCTGGAGCGCTTCAAACTGGAGACTCCAATCAAGTGGATTAAGAAGATCTATCCGGTGCTGATCATCCTGGGCATCCTGCTCTCCACTTTGCACCAGAGTTCGCTCGGATCCCTCTATCTGATCATGCCGAGCAAGCTGCATCCCTTCTGGTACACGCCAGCGCTGCCGTTCCTCTTTTTCGGATCGGCGATTGCGGTTGGTTTGGCCATGACCATCTTCGAGTCGACGCAGAGCGCGAAAGCCTTCGGCCGTCATCTGGAACTGCCGGTTCTGGTGCAACTTGGCGGCGCCTTGCTGGTTGCACTCTGGGTCAATGCCCTGCTGCGTTTCGAGGACTACTTCCATCGTGGCTTGCTAGGGCAGATCATCAAACCCAGCTACGAAGCGTATTTTCTGTGGCTCGAACTGGCGCTGGCCTTCGTGATCCCAATCACCATGCTCAGCTTCAAGAAGGTCAGGCTATCGCCACAAGGTTTGTATCTCGCCTCCATCTTTACGGTGCTCGGCTTCATCACCAACCGCCTCAATATCGCTCTCACCGGCTTTGAGACTTATGTCGGGCATCACTACATTCCGAAGTGGACGGAGTACTCGGTGACGCTGATGATTGTCGCCTTGGGCTTCGCCCTGTTCGGGTTGGCAGTAAAGTACCTGCCTATCTTTCCCGAAGAAGAACATGCAGTGCAGGAGCGTCTCCGAACCGCAACAGTAACCGCGCCCGTGGCTGCCACACCGGTGTTAGACCATGCGGGAGATTGAGCCAATTCGCGGTGGTCTGGGCTGGAAGCGGCTGACTCACAGCATCAGTGCGAAGTTGATCGGTTCTCTGCTGGTATTAATGGTGGTGATCTTCGGGCTGCTCGGATACCTGAGCATCCGATTACACCGCCAGCACCTGGAAGCGGCCACGCTGTTGAGCGCCGAGCGGATCAGCGACGTAATCAAGCGCAGCACCACGTACTACATGCTGCACAACGATCGCGAGGGGCTCTACCACGCGATTCAAGCCATGGCGGAGGAGCCTGGCATTTCCAAGGTGCGCATTCTCGATCCGGAGGGGCGGATCAACTACTCCACTGATCCCGCGGAGGTCAGCCACGTTCTCGACAAGACGGCGGAGGCCTGCTATGGCTGCCATACCCAATCGCAGCCGCTGGCGCGGCTGAATCGGCCCGACCGCTTTCGCATTTATCGCAATGGCGGCGGGCACCGGGTGCTGGGAATTATCACTCCCATCGAGAATCAACCGGGCTGCTCCAACGCGGAATGCCACGCGCACCCTGCCGACCAGCAGGTTCTGGGCGTGCTGGATACAAACCTCTCGCTGGCGACCGCCGACGCGCAACTTGCGGTCAGCAGCGCTCGCATGAAGTATTACACGGCGGGGGCGTTGCTGATTGTGGCGATATTGAGCTGGTTATTCGTCTGGCGGGAGGTCGGCCAGCCCATCAAGGCGCTCAAGCGCGGCACGGAACATCTTTCCGAAGGGGAGCTTGGTTACCAGATCGAGGTGCGGTCCCAGGACGAAGTGGGAGACTTGGCTCATTCCTTCAACGGCATGAGCCTGCAGTTGCGCGCGGCGAACGAAGAAATCGTTCTCTGGGCGAAGACGCTCGAAGATCGCGTCGAGCAGAAGACGAAAGAACTCAATCGCGCCCACGATCACGTGATGCACGTGGAAAAGATGGCTTCCATCGGGAAGATGGCGGCGGTAGTGGCGCACGAGGTGAACAACCCGCTTTCGGGGATTCTGACTTATGCCAAGCTGATTCGAAAGTGGGTAGCGTCGGGCCAAGCCGAACATGAAAAACGCGAGGAGGCGATGCAGTGTCTGGACCTGATCGCCACAGAAAGCCGCCGCTGCGGCGACCTGATCAAGAACCTGCTGAGTCTTTCGCGAACCGCGCCCATGAACGTGCAGTCTACCGACTTGCACGCCGTGATCAATCGTTGCCTGATGCTGGTGCGACATCAACTGGAGCTGGGCGGAGTCGAGCTGCAACTGAAGCTGGCGAAAGATCTGCCGCTGGTGTCCTGCGATCCGGCACAGATTGAACAGGTTTTCCTGGCGTTGATCATGAATGCAAAGGACGCCATGCCCCGGGGCGGCAACCTGTGGATCGAGACTCGGATGAGTGACGATGAGTCGGAAGTCGAGATCCAGGTGCGCGACGACGGAGCGGGCATCGCCCCCGACGTACTGCCGCATATCTTCGAACCTTTTCTGACGACGAAAGAAAGCGGGCACGGAGTCGGGCTGGGTTTGGCGATCAGTCGCGGCATCGTGGAGCGGCACAATGGGCGCATCGCCGTGCAGTCGGAGCTGGGCCGGGGCACGACTTTCACCGTAACTCTGCCCAATCAAGGCCCGGACGCTTCGGCGGCGGCCGTTGGCGACAGGAATACCGCGATTAAAACGAGGTGATTGAAGTGAGCACACAGGGAAAACTGCTGATCGTGGACGACGAATTGAGCGTGCGCGACTCGCTCGGCAAATGGTTCCACGAAGAAGGCTACGAGGTAACCACGGTAGAAAACGCCAACGACGCACTGACCCGGCTGGCGGAACAACGCTGGGACGCGGCCCTGGTGGATATCAAAATGCACGGCACCGACGGCATCGAACTGCAGCGCCGCATGCACGAAGTCGACCCGGAGCTCATGGTAATTATCATGACCGGGTACGCCTCGGTTGAGACCGCGGTCGCAGCCCTGAAGAACGGCGCCTATGACTACGTGACTAAACCGCTGGACCCGGACGAGATCGCACACCTGGTGAAGAACGCGCTGGCGCATAAACACGCGGCCCAGGAGAACGTGCTCTTGCGCGAGACCGTCGCCGAAGTCGCGCGTCCGGGGGATATCGTCGGCCAGAGCGGAGCCATGCGCAAGGTCTTCGACGCCATTGAAACGGTTGGTCCCACCGACGCGACCGTCCTGGTCACAGGAGAGAGCGGCACCGGGAAAGAACTGGTGGCGCGTGCAATTCATCACGCCAGCCCGCGAAGATTTCATCCTCTGGTCGTCATTCACTGCGGCGCTCTGACGGAGACGCTTCTGGAAAGCGAGCTTTTCGGCCATGAGAAGGGCGCATTCACGGGCGCCCAATATCGCAAGAAAGGTAAATTCGAAATCGCCGAGGGCGGGACGGTTTTCCTCGACGAGATCGGCGACATCAGCCTGAAGACGCAGACCGACCTGCTGCGGGTGCTGCAGGAGCGCGAAATCACGCGGGTGGGCGGCAACCAAATCATCAAGGTGGACTTCCGCTGCATTGCCGCCACTAACAAGGATCTGGAAAAGCTGATCGAGGAGGGTAAGTTCCGTCCCGACCTTTTTTACCGGCTCAACGTGTTCCGCATCGAACTGCCGCCGCTGCGCGAGCGCCGGGAAGATATTCCGGTCCTGGTGGAGCACTTCATCCGTAAGTTCTCTCTCGCCATGAACAAGCGCATCACCCGGGTTTCACCAGCGGCCATGAACCAATTGCAGCAGCAGCCCTGGCTGGGAAACGTGCGCGAACTGGAGAATGCGGTGGAGCGCGCCATGGTGGTGGGGCAGGAGCCGGAGCTGAACGAACCGGACTTCATCTTCAAGCCACAAAACGTCTCCAACGGCTCGGGCAAGAAGCTGGAAGACATGGAACGCGCCCACATCCTGCGGGTGGTGGAGGAATGTGGAGGCAATCAGAGTCATGCCGCGGAGATACTCGACATCGATCGGGTCACTCTCTATCACAAGCTGAAGAAGTATGGCTGGACTCGCACCCCGGTTGAGACGCATTGAAGCTGAATTCTAGTTCTCGGCTCTCAGTTCTCAGTTCTCAGTCTTCGACTCCGCACTGAGAACCGAGAACTGGGAACTGAGAACTGACCTGATGAAGCTGCTACACCTGCTGCCGATCGGGAATGTGGATGACGGGCTGATGAAGGATTTGCGGCCCGCCATCGAAGAAACTTTCCTCGTCCACTGTAAGGTGCTTCCGGTCCGGTTGGATCCGCAGTTCGCCTTCCACGGAGAACGGCAGCAGTACCACTCGTCAGAAATCCTGCATCGGATGCAGAACTTTGTTACCGCGGACTCCTGGCGAATGCTGGGCGTTGCGGCGGTGGATCTCTACATCCCGATTCTTACCTTCGTGTTCGGCGAGGCGCAGATGGGCGGGCCTTGCGCCGTGGTCTCAGCCCACCGGCTGCGTCAGGAGCTCTATGGGCTTCCGCCTGACCCGGACCTGTTTCGCCAGCGCGTGATCAAGGAAGCGGTTCATGAACTGGGCCACACCGTGAATTTGACGCACTGCGATGACTACCGCTGCGCCATGGCTCCTTCGCACGCCGTGGAGTGGATCGACCTCAAGGAAAGAACGCTGTGCAGCGCCTGCCGAGCCGTAGCCACGCCGCTGAAGCAGGCCTCGTCGGCACCATTCTTCTGATGTCGCCTGACGCTGAATTCTGATCTTGAGAGTGTCTGCCCCTAAAGGGGCGCATGCTTGCGAATGCCTTGCGGCATCGCTAAAGCGATGCCCTGATACAAATCTCTCCTGTCTCTCCTGCGCCTCGGCTGCAAACGCACCGGCCGCCCGGTGGTCCTGGCTTTTCAGCCTTGGATCCGGGCGGCCGGTGTTTCTGCGGTCCTCTTTCGACGAGCGGCGAAGCTGGTTCGCCTCGCTGACTTATGACTTACTCCTTATGACAAGAAGAATTCTTTCGCTAACGGCAGCCACTCCTGGTCGGGGATCTGGGCGGAGAGATCATTTACGGCTACTCCACCATCCTGGGCCAGCGCGCCGGCGAATGCCATCGGCATGCGGCGTTGCAGGCGGCTTGCCGACTCTTCTGTCCACCAGCGGGCGAGCGGGCCACCGATTAAGTTGCGGAAACTGGTCTTGGCGTCGGGCGCCTGCACGGTCACCAGCCAGCCTTCGCCGTAAGGATCGCTCAGCGCCAGCTTTGGATCTTTTATGAGCGCCATATTGATGTCGGACACGCTGCCCTCGACCGGCGAAACCAGGTCAACGGCGCAGTCGTCGCGATACAGTGTGCACATCTTCTGGCCCTGGCGAATCCACTGGCCGCGTTGCGGCAGCGTGATGCTCCCCAGCTTGCCGGTCAGCTTCGAGGCAAAATCATCCATGCCGACCCGCACCAGGTTGGGGCTCTCGCTCAATGCCCAGGTGTGACCGGGGTGATAGCGCAGATGCTCGGGAACGGCGAAGCCGCCGACTAACGACGGCTGCAAGCGTGGCAGAGCGGCCGGCAGAGTGGCCTGCTTTGCCGGGGCGACCTGCAATGCTGGTTGCACGGCCGCGTGGCGGGTGCGGAAATGGTCAATTAGCAAGAAACTTGCGAATGTGAAGAGAACCAGTAGGACTGTCATAAGTCACCTCGTCGGAGGGCTGTCTGTTTGCGAGCCACTCAGCACTTTTCTAAAGGCAATCGCCATGCCAAAAGGCGGCGAATTGGGAGTAAGCCGGCTGATAGCGGTGATCTCCCGTGAAATGAAGGGGATAGACGATAAGAAATTTCACGGATTGAAATGTTGTGATGAAATTGTTCACAGTGCTTTGATGGAAATCACCACAGGTTAATGCTTGTGTTTGTAGCGTTTGGCGGTGGGTGGTGAGAATGACGGCTTGGAATCAGTGACTTGCGGGATAGCGGCATACTGATGAATCTCACAACAGCAGAAGTTGAAGAATGCAACAGTAAAAGGGAGAACTCGGTCGTCCCTCCGGGACTTTGGATCATTCCGGTCCACTCTCCCCAGCGCTGAAGCGCTGGGCTAAGCTGGTTCGCCCCTCCGGGGCTGGACTCTCTGGCATTTCGTTCCTCGCATTGCCAGAAGTTTTCACGCATCACGCAGACTTACTCCGGTGAATATTGCGCTTGCAGTACGGCATCGCTGGGGTTCGGAGTTTCGGTCAATGCATTGATTCCGTACTCCAGCCCCTTCTCAAAGGCCTTCAGGTTCAGTTCTCGAGAGCTGGGCGGGACAGAATCGGCGACTGCCTTGCGCACGGCATCGGGTTCCAGCAGTTGGGTGATGGCAGTGAAAAATCCGACCATCACCGAATTCAGCACCATGCGCTTGCCGAGTTCTTCGGCGATGCGGGTGGCGGGGATGCTGTAGACCTTGACTCCCTGCTTGAGACCTGCAACTCGCACCAGATCCTGCTCGACGATCATGATGCCGCCGTCTTTCAACTCGGCCGCGAAGCGCACATAGGCCTCTTGCGACATAACGACGAGGATATCGGGCACGGTGACGTAGGGGTACAAGATGGGCGAATCGGAAACGACGAGCTGCGCGCTGCAGGCGCCGCCCCGGGCTTCCGGGCCAAAGTTCTGGGTCATGGTGGCATAAGCGCCTTGATAAATCGAGGCAGCCTTGCCCAAGACGATGGCCGAGAGGATCACTCCCTGGCCACCAAAGCCGGCGAGACGAATTTCCGTTAGCTGCATACCATCTCCACTTGTTCCACAAATCTTTCTCCGAGCGATTCGTGGAATTGAGCTCGCATCATGGTTTGGTAATCGGGGCGGTCGCGGTCGACAAATTTGCCCACGATGATTTCTCCGGTCATGGTGAGACCGACTTCACTGGTCGGAGCGCCGTGCCGGACTTTGCTTTTCTCTTTGTAGTACTTCATGGCGTCGAGACCATCGCCCAGCTTGTTGCGGCGCTGATAAAGCGTGGGGCAGGGCGAGATCACTTCGATAAAGGAGAAGCCTTTCTTCTGAAACGCCTCGGCGATGGAGAGCGACAGTTGGCGCACGTGAAAGGTGGTCCAGCGCGCGACGTAAACCGCGCCGGCCGCTTCGACCAGGTGCGGCAAATTGAACGAGGGCTCGAACACGCCGTAAGGATTCGTAGAAGTGGTCGAGTGATCGGGCGTGGTGGGTGCGGTCTGGCCACCGGTCATGGCGTAGATCAGATTGTTGACGCAGATGACTTTCAAGTCGATGTTGCGGCGGGCGGCGTGAATCAGATGATTGCCCCCGATGGCGGAAAGATCGCCGTCGCCGGAATAGACGACAACGTTCAGCTTGGGGTTGGCCAGTTTCAACCCGGTGGCGAAGGGGATGGCGCGGCCGTGCGTGGTATGGAAAGAATCCAGTTTGACGTAACCGGCCACGCGCCCGGTGCAGCCGATGCCCGAAACCAGGGCGAGGGATCCCAAATCGATTTTCGATTCGATGAGGGCGCGGGCGAAAGAGTTCACCGTGGTGCCGATGCCGCATCCCGGACACCAGATAGAAGGCATGCGATCGCTGCGTAAGAAGGGCTCGACGGGGTTGAGGATATCGGTGTTCAAGTCGTCAGTCATTGATTGGCCTCCAGGCTGGCCTTCACAATTACTTTGAGGATGTCTTCGGGGTTGTGCACTCCGCCACCCGCGTGCGTCACGGCAAATGTCCTGGCCTGACCGGCGGCAGCGCGCTCCACTTCGCGCACCATCTGGCCCAGATTGATTTCGGGGACGACGAAGGCTTTCACTTTGGCGGCGAGTTCGCGGATCTTTTTCTCGGGGAAGGGCCAGGCAGTGATGAGGCGCAACTTGCCGACGCGCAGACCCCGTTTACGAGCCGCCTCGATGGCGCGTTGCGCCACTCGGGAAGTGATGCCGTAGGAAACGACCACCACATCGGCGCCCTCGATTTGCTCTTCTTCGAACATGGAAATGCGGTCGACGGCATCGAGAATCTTGGATTGCAAGCGGCGAACCAGCTTGTCCTGGGTCGGCAAAGTCATGTTGGGATAGCCGTGCTCGTCGTGAGTCAAGCCGGTGATATGAAAGTTGTAGCCTTCGCCGGCATGCGCCATATCCGGAACCTGGTCGCCGTTGGTGGCATAGGGGAGATAGTCATCCACCGACTTGTGAGTATGGCGGCGGGGCACGACTTCGATCTGGTCGGCGGGAGGAATCACTACCTTTTCACTCATGTGCCCTACGCATTCGTCCATCATGAACATTACGGGCACGCGAAATTCTTCGGCCAGGTTGAAGGCTTTGATGGTGAGGTCGAAACACTCCTGCGGAGAATTGGGGCAGAGGGCGATGATCTCGTAGTCGCCATGCGAGCCCCAACGCGCCTGCATCATGTCGGCTTGGGCGGGAAGCGTGGGCAGGCCGGTGGAGGGTCCGCCGCGCTGCACATCGACGAATACGCACGGGGTTTCGGTCATAGCCGCGTAGCCGATGTGTTCCATCATCAGAGAAAAGCCAGGGCCGGAGGTCACTGTAAAGGCCTTGGCTCCGCCCCAGACCGCGCCTTGCAGGGTAATGGAGGCGGCGAGTTCGTCTTCCATCTGGATAAACGTCCCGCCCACCGTGGGCACACGGGAGGCGAAGCGCTCGACCACTTCGGTGGAAGGAGTGATGGGGTATCCGGCGGCGAAGCGGCTGCCGGCGGCCAGCGCGCCTTCGCAGCAGGCATGGTCGCCATCCATGAAGTGGATGCCGGTGAGCACACCGCGAGGGTCAGCCTTTTCAGTCTTCATTTGACACCTCCCTTAGCGACCGGATCGACCGCCTTCTTGGGACCAGGGGCATCGACCTTGGTGGCACAGATGGCGAAATCGGGGCAGTACATGCCGCACAAATCGCAACCACTGCACTTTTCCGGATGCACAACATGGGGCGGATGGTAGCCCTTGGAATTGAAAGCGGAAGAAAGCGCGAGCACGTGGGTAGGACAAAACTCCACACAGAAGCCGCAGGCTTTACACCGCTCGACGACGATTGAAACACGTCCTTTTGCCATTGAATCTCCACGCTCAAGTGGTGGAACACAACCACGAATCTCAGGCGATTATGCCTTGCAGGGCGTACCTAGGGGTGTGACATGGATCACCGCTGTTTGTGAGGACGCGCACACTTTGGGGAACAAGTTCTGCTCCGGAACACGATAAGGCAATTGCCTCATCGTGATACAAGACACAGCGGATCGTGCCTTTGATCACCGCAATCGGGAAAGCGCTGGACTGAGAATGAGAGGTGGTACCGAAATTCGCGGGTGTTCAATAAAGGGGGCTGCGATGTTTGAATCTGAAATTCAGATGGAACGACGCTCATCGATCCTGCCGATGCTACTCATGCTGTGTCTGCTAGTGGGGATCGTGGGTTTGGTAACCTACGTGGTCCTGCAAGTCCGGGGGAAGACGCCGCTCAGCGCGCAGGAGGCGACCGGGATAGTAACAGCGGCGCTGCAGGGACCGGGCCCGGCGGTCATCCATTTCCGCACTGGTCTGGTGAATAATGATGAAAAATTACCGGACCCTAATTATCGATTGTTGGAAAAAGCAAGAGTTGTTAAATTGGCTAAGGCGCCGCACGGGGGCGTGCTGGTTTCGGTCACACCCGAAGGAGAGCAACTGCTGAGCGATCTGCCGGGTTTCAAGAAATCGACAGAAGCGGACGGCGCCTTCTCGTATCAGGCGGCGCTGGCGCAACGACAATTCGTGGGTATCGCCAGCGTAAACATGAGCGGAGTTGACAACGCGATCGTCGAATACAATTGGAGATGGGTGCCCAATAAATTGGGGGACGCGTTTGACGCGGGCGGTCCATTGGTAAAAAGCTTCAATCTTTGGGAGCGTCAGACCCTGATCAATAAGTATGCCGTCGCCTTCTATAATGGGAACCCGACGAAATCGACGCTGGTTGTCGTGCGAAACGGTAAGGAGTGGAAACTTCCGACGCGATAGCGGGCGGCGAGGTAACTATGCAACCGGTTTTCGGTTTCTGAGGGCGCTTCGAGGTCAGAAGACGACCTTGGTCTAAAAGGAGAAATGGCGATGTCCATAAAGAAACTGATTTTGATGTTCACTGCCCTGTTCGTATTCGCATGCATGGTCGCCGCGCAGGACCAGACGCAGGGCCAACCAGAGAAGGCCATAAAGCATGTCCCCATCAAGACCACGTCGCCGGTATCCGGCAAGGACATGTACACCGCGTACTGCGCGGTTTGCCATGGAACGGACGGCAAAGGCGGAGGTCCAGCGGCCAGCGCGCTGAAGGTTCCTCCGACCGACCTTACCCTGCTGAGCAAGAACAACGGAGGGAAATATCCTTCGCTGAAAGTGTCGTCCTCGATTCGGGGCGAATCCGCTACTCCCGCGCACGGCTCCAAGGACATGCCGGTGTGGGGAACGTTGTTTTGGAGCATGAGTAGTGGACACGAAGGTGAGGTGCAGCAACGCGTGACGAACCTTACCCACTACATCGAATCTCTGCAAGCGAAGTAGATCGTCTGCTGAGCATGTCTGCTGAGCATGGATTGCTGTACCCTCTACCGCAATTCCCAGGCCCGGACGCCCTCCGTCCGGGCCCGCTTGCGAAGCTCGCCGCAAGTCTCACCCATTGTTGCTCGCGACTGAACCGGCTGCGGTAAAATCTCCAGCTTCCTCTCAAGTTATGGCTGCAGCGATGCTGCACGTCGGGGCACTCCCGCCTGTCGAGACGGGGCTTGCCGCCGCTACTCTTAGACGTGGATACGGATACTCAACAACGATCATATGGGCAATACCCGAAGGTTACTATCCAACCGAATCTATCTCGGAGATGCTATGGGCGATGAGGTTATTTGTGCTCCCAACGCAACCAGGTCCTCGGTAAGCGGCTGCCTGCATCACTCGTCAACATCGCTCGTCAAAAGGAGAAGCTTCTGTGTCAACATTTTCCCGCTGTATATTTTTCTTCGTGTTGGTAACTGCCTGCCTGAGCTGCGGGTGCGGCGTTGGGACTAACTCCACTCCGACCCCAGCCAACAGCTTCCCAGCGGTGGTTTTCTCGGATATTCATTTCAATCCCTTCGATGACGCAACTCTTTGCCCGTCGCTTGCCGCTGCGGACGTCAGCGCCTGGGCGGGCATCTTTAAGGGATCGAGCAAAGCAACAACACTTCCGGCATGGCAAAGCGATACCAACTACCCTTTGCTTGTACTTGCACTCTCAGGCATAAAGCAGAACTTGGGAGCGAGTCCGATCATTATTTATACCGGCGACCTTCTTGGCCATAACTTTGCAACCCTGTTTTACCAAGATTGTAAGTTCCTGCCGACCAAGCAATCCCCGACTCCGCAAGACGTCGCGGACATGCAGGCGTTTGCCGACACGACGGCTGCCTTTGTTATGCAGCAGGTCAGATCGACGGTTGGAAGCATTCCCGTCATGTTCGTGGTTGGAAATAGCGATTCCTACACCGGCCTCGGACCGGATAGCATCTTTCTTTCCAATACGGTGCAACTTTACTACACCAACTTTGTGAATGGGACCCCGGCAAATTATCCGGAATTTTTTAATACCTTCACCAGTGGGGGATATTATTCCGCCGAGCCGATGGGAAAAAACTTGATGGTGATCGGACTCAATGCAAACCCATTTGCTCCCCCCTACCCCGGGCTCCCCAGCAATGACAGTGCGGTATATGCTGAACTTGCCTGGCTTGATACCACTCTCGCTTCCGCCCAAGCTGCCGGCCAAAAGGTGTGGCTCTTAATGCATATACCTCCCGGCGCAGATACAGTTACATCTGCCACAAATTTTGCCGCCAGCGGATCCCTCACAACTGCCACGGCCGCGATGATGTGGGTGCAGGCTTATCAGGACAGTTTTCTGCAAATACTTTCGAAGTATCCGGGAATTATAACTCTGGCCCTTGGTGCGCACACTCATCGGGACGAATTTCGTATTATGTCACCTGATAATGTGCTTGATATAACGCCTTCCATAAGCCCTTACTTTGGCAATGACCCTGCCTTTAAGGTCTTTACATTTACTCAAGATACGTTTACACCCACCGATTATAGTTCCCTGAACTATGACCTCGCTGCTAACCCGGGACAGTTCAATAGCTATTACACTTTTTCGAAAGCCTATTCCATGCAAGGTCCTTTAGACTCTTCTTTGGCACAACTTTATCCAGCACTGGTCACGAATAATGCAAAACAGGCGCTTTACATAGGGCAGTATAATTCTGGGAACAATTCCCCAAATCCCAACACCAATACGAACTGGAATCCCATTACCAATGAGAACTGGCCGGTATTCGCCTGCGGCATTGGAAAAATGGCGCAACTGGATTTTGAAGATTGTGTGAACTCCTATTGATGTTCACAAAGCAAACAAATGTCGAGTCCCAGGCTCGACATTTGTTTTTGCAGATGCGCTCACCGCGATTCTTTCCATCGTCAAAGGCCGCCGACTGAAACTCCCGGTGCGTGAAAACCTGGCCACTGTGCTGGCGGGGCTGGCCAACAACCGGCCCTACCTTTGTGCATAGACCATTCCGGAAGCATGATAGGGAGGATCGGAGATCAGGCGGACGTAAGCAATCAGCGCCTCGATCTCTGTCTTGCTGAGAGTATAGCCGTACGGGGGCATCAATGCGGACTTGTTGAGTGCGGGTCCGCCGTGGCCGATGATGGCCGTCAGTTCGGCGTCGCTCATTTTATTGAGTATGTCGCCCTCGGTGAAGGGGTGCGGCTTGACCTCAAGATTGTCGTAATTGGAAACACGCTCGGGCGTGGATTCCGGGTCGTGGCAGCGAGCGCAATACTTGTTGTCGAGCTGGAATCCCACCTCCTGCTGATATCCCAACGCAATTTCTTCAATCTTCAGCTCGACCGATTTCTGAGCTTTTGTGAATGTGCGCGCGATGAGTTGATAGCGGCCAGCCATGCTGCCCAGAACGACGTTCGCGCTGAACTGTCCGCTGGAATCGGTCAGGCCGCTCGGAGGGTTAAAGCTGACGCCCGCGGGCCCGCTGAATTCGACCAATGCTCCGGCGACGGCCGTCCCTTGATCGTCATTGACCTGCACGACCAGGGGCTGAGCCAGAACCATGCCGGTTGCGCCGATCTGCTTGCCTCCACTCGACTCTATCAATGCGGAGCCAAACCCTGTGGGCTTCAAGGCAGAGGCGATTCCCGGCTTGCGAGTGCACCCTCCACTTACGAGAATGATGGAGGCTGCGAAGAGTGTCCGCCAGCGTCTGTTCATCATTATTTCTTCGCCTCCTGCTTGCTGGAGCCCTTTTGCGTCATCAGGAATGCGGTCAGCGCGCGGGCATCTTCGTCGTTCATGTTGCGGTTCGGTTCGATGGCGCCGGGGCGCATGGACTGCGGGTTCTTCAGCCAGTGGTAAATCCACGCCGCATTCAGGCGCGAGCCGACTTGCGTGAGCGTTGGTCCGACGTAGCCTTTGTCGACCTTGGTATCGACGATGTGGCAAGACTGGCAGGCATACTTGGAATAGAAAAGCTGCTTTCCCTGCTCCACCTGAGCCGGCGGATACCCGCTCGACGGCATCGCGTCGCGGTCGAAGGCCGGAGTCTGATAAACGGTCATGATGTAGTCGGTGAGTTCCTTTGCGTCGTCATCGGAAAGATTGAACCTGGGCATGCGTCGGATCAGCGCCGGTCGCAGTGTGCCGGGGTTCTTCAAAAATGCCTGCAGCCATGGCCGCTGCACCGAGCTGCCTTCCCAGGTCAGGTCGGGAGCCATGTCGCCGCCGCGACCGTTTATCGCGTGGCAACTGAAGCAGGCCATGTCCGCCATGAGCTGTCCGGCCTTGCCCGCGGGCTGGTAATTCGAAGGCGGCTTCGCCGGCACGGTCAATGCCAGGGGCAAGTCATGTGCCCGATCCGTGAGCGAGAGCAGTGCGGTCGTCAACGCATCAATTTGCGCGGGCGCCAAGCTGAACTGCGGCATCTTCAGTGCTGCTCCAAACGAACGCGGTTGCCGGATCTTGGCCGCAATGTAATCTGGTATAGCGTGCGTCATCCCGGGCAGAAAAATAATCTGCGTGAGCGGCTTGCTTCCGATGCGGGTCAACTCCGGAGCGAAGTTATCCGGCTTCTTGATGCCGTTGATCTCGTGGCACGAGGCGCAGCCGTACTCGGTGACCAGAAGCTTGCCGTGCGCAATCTGTTCCGGCGTGGCGGCGTCGAGATGCACATTGGCGAGCAAATCGGAATCCGTCTTGTTTCCGAGGAAAGCGGTAAGCAGGGAAACTTGCGGGTCGGTGAGACGGTAGTGCGGCATGGCTGTTCCCGCGTCGTAGACACGCGGGTTGCGCAACCATGCTCGTAACCATTCCGGCTTCACTTTATTGCCGACCCGAGTCAGTTCCGGTCCGACATCACCGCCAACCACGTTCCCGGCGGCGTTCTGCACGGCATGGCACGAGGCGCAGAATGACTCTCCGTACAAGCTGGCGCCAGCGGCCGGATCAGGCGTCTTTTGACCTTTGTCAGTGCTAGCGGGCGCCGTGTCTCCTGCGAGTGGTGTGCTGTCGGCGATCAGGAAGGCCGAAACATCGCGCGCGTCCGGATCGCTCAATTTGAAATTCGGCATGGTCGCGGTGACAGCATAGGCCTGAGGATCCTTCAGCCACGCATAAATCCATTCTCGTGTGGTTTTGTCGGCAACGTGTTCCAGCGAAGGCGGATCGTCGGTCGGCTTGATCGCGCTGCCGTCGGGCAGTTTGATGGTGTGACAATGCACGCAGCCATATCGCCCCAGCAGATTGCGTCCCAAATTCAGTTGCGGTGTACCGGTTAGAGGAGCGCGATGGCATTGCCCGCAGGAAGATTGGACATAGCGTGCCGGCAGGATCGGCTGCTCCCACGCCAGCGTGCTGCTGTGCGCTTCCTCGACGGTAGTCGCAGGTCCTTGCCCACGGTGACACATCACGCAACCGAACTGGTCGAGCGTGTGCGGAATGACCGGATGCTGGCGAAACGGCTGGGTGCTGACATCGGCAAGACTCGCTTCTTTCAGTCCAACGTGACAGGTGGTGCAGCGATCGACGACTCCGAGTTGCGGAAGCCAGATCTGCTGGATTCCGTCGTGGTCGTGGAAGTGGCGCTGCAGTGTGACTGCGTCTCCCCGGCTCGCAATCAGCGATAGATACTGTTTCTGATAGTGGCGCCATTCGCTGAAGTGGTTCTTAGCCGGAGCTATGGCGAGAAAAATCAACAACAGCAGGCTGACCACACCAAAAGCGCGAACCGGATGGCCGAACAACTTCTGCCACAGGGAAGACAACGCGCTCTTCATTGATTGCAATAATGATGATCGCATCAGCTCCCCCAGGGCAACACCCAGGACCAGCCTGGGCCGCGAAAGAAAGTACCTACCGCCGTGAGCACGGTGAGTTCGAACAGAAACCAGGTCATGATCCAGAAGGAAAGCGGCTTCGCAGCCAGACCACGGCGGAAGGCCGAAGTCGACTGCGGAGAACTTTGCGCCGCCAGCACCATGAACCCGGCGACGATCAGGGTCGGCACCAGCGCCACGTACACATCAAACAACAATAGGAACAATGACAGCCCAGCTGCAGCCAGATAAAAAATCAGCAGACGACGCTTGCGATCCTTCAGGAACAAACCCTCGGCCTCGATGTTGATGTTGAAATACGGAATCACAATCAGCGCGATCACGACCAGAGTCGGAACCAGCACACCCGCGACCACCGGCGGAAAGTAGTGCAACATTTCCTGCAATCCCAGGAAGTACCAGGGCGCCTTGGCGGGGTTGGGCGTGTGCGAGGGATCGGCAATGCCCTCAAGCGGCGCGTTAAACAAGAGAGCCACGCCCACTAACGTGATCGTAAGCACCTCGATGGCGACGATGGCGCGAAAGAGAACTTCCGGATACGTCTGCACCTGATCTTCGTCAGTAACCTTGACCTGCGCCGAGGTTCGCCGGGTGACGAAGACAACCCGCGTCGGCGACTTGCGGGCATTTGAGTCCATGCCGGCGATGAAATCTTTTGGATCGGTCATTTGTTATTGCACCCCCTTCGCGGCGGCGGGCACCGGTTCTGCCGCGACTGTTCTCGGCTCACTTTGGTGGGCGTAGAGGCCGCCATCTTTGCGAATGCGCCAGAAGTGTACGGCGACAAAAAGGATCGCAACCAGGGGCAGAATCATGCAGTGCAGGACGTAAAAGCGCAACAGAGCATTGGCGTTCACCACATTGCCGCCGAGCATCAGGAAGTGAACCTTATTTCCCATTACCGGCACAGCGGAAGCAATATTAGAACCCACCGTGATCGCCCAAAAGGCCAACTGGTCCCAAGGCAGTAAGTAGCCCGTGTAACTGAGCAGCAGAGTAATCAGCAGCAGGATAACTCCAATGACCCAATTGAATTCGCGCGGCGGACGGTAGGCGCCGCGGTAAAACACTTTGAACATGTGCGCGAACACCAGGAAGACCATGGCATGCGCGGACCAGCGGTGCAGGTTGCGCAGAAATAAACCGGAAGAGACTACGAACTGCAGATCCTTAGTGTCGGCATAGGCCTGCGGCACCGAGGGATGGTAATAGAACATCAGAGGAATGCCAGTGGCTACTAAGATGAGAAACGTTCCGAAGGTCAGGGTGCCCAGATACCAGGTCGTGCTGAAGCTGAGCATGCGGGTCCGCACCTTGGTGGAGAAAAGGTGCAGGAACACGTTCTGCTGCACGGCGAGCGCCCGGTGCAGAGTGCTGGATCCGGTCCCGCTGCGGAACACGGAACGCCAGACTCGCGTGCCGCGTAACTCCTCGAAGTAGTTCGTGATTGTCTTCGCCACGCTCACACCCTCAAGAATTTCATGGGATCAATTTGCTTGGAACGGTCCACCATCAGATCTCCCTCATCGCTGAGTGAAGTTTGCAGCCATGGCAGTGGTCTGGGGGCGGGGCCTGCAATCTTGACCCCATCCCGATTGAACTTGCTGCCGTGGCAAGGGCAAGCGATGATGTCCAACTCAGGTTTCCATGCGGTCAGGCAGCCAAGGTGAGTACAGACGGCACTCAGCGCATAAAAACCTTTTTGGTCATGGATGAGATAAATGCCTGTGTTCGCGTCCAGCGTCACGGAATCGACCGCATAATTTTCCGGCTTACCGGCGTTGACGATGGGTGACGGCTCGTACAAAACATTCGGTGAAAGAAACTGGTATGAAAATGCCGCCGTGCCGGCAGCGGCGATACCGAGCGATCCCAAACCCAGCTTCACGAAAAAGGCGCGGCGGTTGACATCGTTACCTGGTTCCGCTGGCGTGATTTTTTTCTCTTCGGACATTATTTACCTCGAACGGTTACTTCGCGCCTCCAGCCGTGACTGGCGATTTTGGTCGGAGTGGTCCATCAATGCCTTCAATCGAAATCAATCCGGTGCGCTCGGCGGAAACCAGGTTGTATGACTCCATGGTGATGGTGCCGACGGGACAGCGCGCGGCGCAGAGCCCGCACCGAATACAGCGCGTCTCGTCTTTCAGCATGGCTGAACCAGTCACGATGCCGAGTTCGTCGGCCGCCACTTCGTCGAGTTCCACGCCAAACAATTCCTGGTGCTCCCGGATCTGCTGCACGGTTTCGGGCTCGAACTGGATGCGATCCAGGGAGACGAGTTGCAGGCAGTTTTCCGGGCAAACATCCACGCAACCGCCGCACAGGATACACATACTCCCGTCTTCGGGAACACCCTCAAAAACCGTGTTCACCCAGCAATGCAGGCAGCGCTGCGCTTCTTCCATCGCGGACTCAGCGTCGTAACCGACCTCTACTTCCGTCACTCCGGTACGGCGCTCCAGCGGCAGCATGGGTATGGGCGGGCGAACCAGGTCCAACAGTTCCAGCGGCATGCTGTGGCGCTTGAAGACCTCGACTTCGACGATAGGCTCTGGATGTTTCTGGCCAAGCAGAAATTCATCAATGCCGACTGCTGCGCGCTTGCCATCGGCCACGCTATCGATGATCAGACGCGGACCGAAAACGCAGTCGCCACCGGCAAAGATTCCGTCCGCCGAAGTCATCAGCGTTTGCGGGTTCACCGCGATCAGCCTACGGGGAGACAGCTCCACGCCGTCTTCGGGTTTGAGAAAGTCCAGGTTCGGCGCCTGGCCGACGGCCATGATGATGGTGTCGCAATCCAGTTGTGTTTCACTGCCCTCATAGAACGCAGGATTGAAGCGCTTGTTCTGATCGAAAACCCATTTCGTCTTCAGCGTCTCCAACGCGACAACTTTGCCGTCCTTGCCGATCATGCGCTTGGGGCCCAGCCCGGGATGCATGACGATGCCTTCCGTTTCGGCCTCTTCGATCTCTTCCAGCGCCGCCGGCATTTCTTCCCGTTTTTCCAGGCAGACGAGATGCACTTCCTGCGCTCCCAAACGAAGTGCGGAGAGCGACACGTCCACCATTTCTTTCGTGGCCACGGCACTTACACTCTCCAGCGAAGGCTCGAGATCTTCTACTCCAGCGACATGTTGCCGCACCACTTCGCGAGCCGCCGAACGCGCCACGTCCATGGCCACGTTGCCGCCGCCGATCACAATCACCTTTTTGCCGATGGTGAACTTGTAGCCGAGATTCACGTTGAGCAGGAAATCGATGCCCTTGTAAACGCCGTCCAGGTCAACGCCCGGAATGGTGAGATCGCGGCTGCGATGCGCGCCCACGGCGATCAGCACCGCATCGAAGCCCTGATGGCGCAGGTCGGAAACCGTGAAGTCGCGTCCGGCCGCTTGATTGAGCTTTAGCGTAATGTCGCCGGTCGCGAGGATTTCTCGCACTTGCGCTTCCACCACGTCCCGAGGCAAGCGGTATTCGGGAATACCGAGGTAAAGCATTCCGCCCGCGACCGGAGCGGCTTCAAAAATTGTGACCGAGTAGCCCATGAGAGCCAGGTCGTGCGCCGCGGATAGTCCTACCGGCCCGCCACCGACCACGGCCACCTTGAACGGCAGTTTGTTCTGACCTCGTCCCGCATTGATGCCGACAGGACGCTTCGATTCAGGGCCGTGCCGCTCCGTCAGAAAGCGCTTGAGAGCCCGTATTGCGATGGGGCGATCGATATCTCCACGGCGGCAGGCAGTTTCACAGGGATGAGCACAAACCCGGCCGCAGATGCTCGCCAGCGGGTTGGGATCGCGGGCAAACTTGTAAGCTTCCTCAAATCGACCTTCCGCAATAAGCGCGACGTAACGGCCAGCGTTAGTGTGCGCCGGACAAGCCATCATGCAGGGGAAGTTGGTGTTCAACCAATCCCTGTCGACTTTTTTTTCTTTGAACCGTTTCAGCACGATGGCGATCCCCAGTGCGTTCGTTTGATGGAAAGCATTCTACTCGAAGAAGGCGAGGAGCGGACGTGGCCGCCCGCTCCTTTGTTCCTTAATTGGTTTCCCTATTTGCTCAGTGTGAAGTCCGCTTTGCTGTCGCCAGCCACAGCGACCGGCTTGGACTGATTCTTGGCGCCTTCATGCCACGCGGTTACGGTGTAACTGCCGTCGGGGACGTTCTCGATCTTGTATTCGCCCGACTTATCGCTCACCGCGAAATATGGAGTTGGCGACACTACAACATAGCCGGACATCTCCGGATGGACATTGCACAGCAGCGGCACTGCGCCAGGATTGTCAAACTTGAACGGGCGTTTCTCGCCCTTCGGCCAAGTGCCGAGGTTGTGGGTTAATTTCTTGTTGCCGCCGACGGAAGGCCAGAACACGTTGTGGGCGACATTGTCGCTATTGAGAAATTGCACGGTTGTGCCTGCCTGCACCGCTACGATATGCGGCTGAAACATCAAGCCCTTCTGGTCAATCACGGGCTGTTGGGTGGGAGCGGGGAAAGTTTTGCCCGCGGGTGCTTCCACATAAACCACCGACTCACCGGCAACGCCCGAAACTTTTCCGCTGATCGTGCCTGCGCTGGCGGTCAAGCTCATCACTGCTACCACGGCCATCAACATCAATAAACTGCGTGTCATTTTTCTCTCCTCGTTACCTTCTGCTTTTGATTCCATCCTGCTGGTGAAGAGCCGTGCCCGCGCAGCGATGCACAAGCCGGCTGTCAGCACCACCAATATGAATCCCTTGCGCCTTACTGCGCTTTTCTGTTGGCATTTGTAATTGTAATCGCCAACGTGCGTATCAGAAGATGAATTTCGCATCCAGATAAACTGTATTGTTGGCGCTCGCGTTGCGGCCATTGGGGGTGACATCGTAGCTGCTAGAGCCGCCGTTGAAGCGTGTGTACCCGGTATACTGAGCCGAAAGCGCTAAATTCTGCCACGGCCAATAGCTGAAGTTTGCGATGTAACCGGCGCTTCTCGGGTCGCCGTTGGCACTGCCAGACACTGTGCCCGGCGGATACAGATTGATATCGGCGGTACCCGAAGTAATAAACCAACCGAAAGTGCCCGTATAACGATTGCCGAAATGGTATTCGACGTTGGACATAAAAGTGTTTAGATGGTGCCCGCATGGTCCCTGTCCGGTAGTGCCGCATCCAGGGAGGGTGGACGGCAACTGGGAATTTTCGCGGATATACGTGCCTCGCAGCGATAGCACGTTCGTCCTGGATAGTGTCCGATCATACTGCGTATCGAAGGCCCAATCCGTGTACCCATCATAGACGTCGCTTACCCCATTATTTATCGCGCCGTTGGTGCTCTTCACGTGCATTCCATAGGTGCCGATCTCAAACTGCGTCGTTCCGGTCGATTCCTGCCAAGCGACGCGCCAGTAGGGCGCAACCCCAACGATGTTGTATGGAGAATTAGTCCCCGGATTCGGCTCAGGACCACCCACGTGTTGCGAGCGATAAAGCTCCATGTTCACATACAGGTGATCGTTCCACATCGCATAGCCACCAAATCCTGCGACATCCTGCGCCAAAGCACCATTAATGATGGGAGTCGCGGTGGGAGTCGGTGCAACATTGCTGGCGATCCACGGGTAACCCCATGCAGGCGTACTGTTCCAAAGATCTTCTACGGTCGGATTGTTGTTGAGGTCCAAGCCGTAAACCAGTTCCTTACCACTCATTTTCGTCTTATTCGCATAGCGGATATCTGTATTGTCGCTGGTGAAATGGTCGTCTTGGGTTTCGTAAGTCACTTGCAAAAAACTGCCAATGTGGCTTGTCCATGCCCCAGAAAGGAAGAGCGACATATCTTGAGGGATTTGAAGATTGCCATTCTGGGTCGTCGGCACCGGTGACTTGGTTGCGGTAAATGTGGTCTCAAACATTACGGAAAGGGGCAGCGAAGCGAGAAGATCAAGCGCTGCATGCGATTTGCTTCCCTCCGATTTCACGACTTTAGTCTCATCCCCTCTATCCACATAACCGAGCAGCTTGAATCTTCGTCCTGCAGGGTTGAGTTCCGGAGGCGCGTAGTGGCAGCCACTGCACGCCAAACCGGTTTGCCGCGCATAGCTTGGAACCGCCAACGCGCTAGGTGGATTCACTGCGGAAAAAAACAGCAAAACCACAATCGGAACTGCCACAAGCAAAGAGGTCGCTACTTTTTTTATCTGGAATCCCATTCCACGTGTATCCATTTAATCGTCTCCTTCGGTTGTCGAAGTTACGCGGTCAGCGCTTCACCTTAGTTCATGATCCTACCCACATTTCCGCCGGCGCTCCTAGTATTACCGGCGGTACCTTGATGAAGGTTTCATCGTTTTTTGGGAAACTTGAATCCGGTCGGGACGCCGCGGTCGGAAGGGGCAATGAGGGTGGTATTCGTGTGCAGCGGGCAGTCAAGTTTCGGGTTTTGCTATCGATTACTTGCAGACAAAGTTGGCGGCGTCGTTGCTATTGCCGCTGCCCTTATACACGGCTTGGCGTGGATAGGAGCATAAAGGACGCGTAAAGGCGACACCTTGATCTGGCATGTTGTTGACATAATGCGTGGCAAGAACTCGGTCGGGCGCAGTGTCCTGCTCAACCCAGTGGACGAGCGGGGTAAGCATGTCGAATACATTTGCGCCGGGGCCGCCTTGGCAGTGGTTCATTCCAGGCACCATGAAGAGCCGGTAAGACTCCTGAGTCTGCTCCAATGACCCGCCGGGAAAGTCGACGACGCTCTCGAAGTAGTTGATACTCGTCGTGGGCGGCACCTCAGGGTCGCTAAATCCGTGGTATTGGATAAGCTTGCCGCCTCGCGCCCGGAACCGTCCGAGGTCAGGGTCGATCGAGTTCAGAACCGACGCCAAGGTCTGACCGGGAACCACCACTTTGTTTTCCACGTAAGCTGGTCCGGAAATCCAGTTGAAAGTTTGAAAGTCCCAGTCCGGATTGTCGAAGACGAAGTACTCGAAGAAAGGAAGGCCAATCTGCGCGTGATCGTCGGTTTGTGGCGCCGGCGGTGGTTGTGGCGAGATCGTTGAGGGCCAGCCATCGGCTTCGCCGCCCCGCTCAAAGGGAGGGTAATAGCCACGCTGGTGCACCTTCTGATCGGGGCCGGTCCACAAATTTCTAACTGCTTCGACCTGCTGTGCGGTAAGACAGTTCGGAGGCATTTGAGACCCTTCGCAGAGGAGCTTTGCGGGATCAAAGTGACAGCGCCGGGGATTATTCAGAACGCCATCCACTACTCCATCAAGAGCGTCGCATGCGGCGTTGACCGCGTTGCCGAGGAGCGTGTCCTGAGTCGTGAAAACCGTGCTGGCAGGGTTGTTGAACATCTGCCACACGACCCACAGATTGCCACCGACATGATGGTGCGTGTAGTAGGCAACAGGATCACCGGCAATAATTCCGTCGTAATCGTTCGAGAAGCGTTGCGCCTCCATCAGGGCCTGTCGCCCGCCGGTTGAGCAACCGGTGAAGTAGGAACGCTTCGGATCCTCGCCGTAGAAGGCAGACGAAATCTGTTTGCCGATGACGGTCATCCGATGGATAGCGCGATATCCGAAATCAATAATCTTTTCCGGGTGTCCAAGCGCAAAGGATGCATCATAACTGGACGAGCCAACGTGGCCGGTGTTAGTACCGGCCGTGGCGTACCCAAGTGACACGCCAGGCGCAAGCGCACTGTAAGGGATCGATCCTGCATAACCACCGTTGCCGACGCCCTCGAACCTCCCATTCCAGGTTGAGGACGGCATCCACACTTCGATTCCGATCTCGGAATCGCTGGCCGGTGTAAGCGTGGCTGCCACGCGACAGAACGCAGGCATGTTGGCGAAGACCTCACCGTTGGGCGCGGTATAGGTGCCCGCGGGTATCGACTGGGCTGCCGTAATCGTAGTGTGCGACAGCTTAAGGGAGACCAGGCTCTCGCATGTCATTGCCGCAGCCTGATCGATATCGATGGCGAGTGCGGCAAAGATAAAGATGAGCGCCGCGCATATCTTGGGCCGGGACATGCTGGGCCGGGACATGCTGGCTCGCCCTGTTCTCATTGCATCATTATAGAGTCATATCAACGAGGACCGGTACACTGCAATTTATTGCAGTTTCGATGCAAGAATATTTTTGTACGAAGCGGCGAGTCATTCTTTCAATTGACGGGTTATCAAAAGCTGGAGATAGTAGGAGCATCGCGCCCTGGTTAGGGCCGTCCACCTCGTCCACCCGCCAATTCCGTAAGAAGGAGAATCGATATGAAATCCAGCCCCATGGCTTTCTCACTTTTCGTCGCCGCCGCGCTCGTCTCTACTGCAGCCCACGCCCAGTACGGGACCACTCCCATTAAACACGTGGTCGTGATCTTTCAGGAAAACCGCTCGCCCGACAATCTTTTTCAGGGATTGTGCACCGCAAACGGCGGCGTACCTGGATGTAGCGCCACAGGCGCTGGAGGAACGTACGAGATCGCATCGACCTATGTGAACGCCGATGGCCAGACGGTGCCATTAACTCCAGTCGGACTGGCCACCAACTTCGATCTGGACCACAGCCACGGCGGACCGAAACTCAACGGAACGATCAGCGGGTGGAATTTCGAGTTCGAGAACCAGGGAATCAGCGGCAAACCGGCAGCCAACGTACCGGCGGTTTGTGGGGCGAACATCTTTGGATGCGTGGTTCCGGCCAACAACTATTCTCAGTTCATGTATGTGTACAACACACCGGTAACGAACAGCAACGGGAGCAGAGGCGGCGTTCTCGACCCCTATATCAACCTGGCAACGACTTATGGTTGGGCTAACCGGATGTATCAGACTAACCAAGGGCCGAGTTTTTCGGCGCATCAATTTATTTTTGGCGCTACGTCGGCACCTACGGCGGAGGACGACGCGGCGGGTGTGTTTGTCGCGGAGAATGGCGGGACGATCTACGGCTGTGGCTCGGGAAACTCGTTGCAGCTGATCCGTCCGAACGGGGCGTCGAAACCGCCGTTTGGCACGGAGACTCCTGGCGACGAAGTTGCGGAGTGCTTTACCCGCAACGCCATGGATTACCTGTTTAGCCAGCCTACTCCTCGAATTACCTGGACTTACTATGCCGCGGGGCAGAATAGTCTGTGGGTGGCGCCTAACTCGCTGTCGAACATCTGCATACCTCAGAACGGCATATGCACGGGGCCTAACTGGGTGAAAGGCGCGTCGAACGGTTACGTCGACACGGCACCGCCCGATGTGTTGAACGACATCGCTAACTGCGCGCTCTCACAAGTAAGTTGGATAACGCCAGCCGGACAGTATTCGGACCATCCGATCAATAGCGGCCAGGGACCGTCGTGGGTGGCGGCCGTGGTCAATGCCATAGGAAACAACACAAGCTGCGACGACGGCACCGGCTACTGGAAGGACACGGTCATATTCATTACCTGGGACGACTGGGGAGGTTGGTACGACCACGTGCAGCCGGTGTTCCAGGGCGGCGCGAACCAGGACGACTACCAACTCGGCTTTCGTGTACCGCTGGTGGTGGTTTCGGCCTACTCGAGCAAGGCCGGGTATATCAGCAACCTGAAATACGATTTTGGCAGCATCCTGAAGGGTATCGAGGGTATCTTTGGCCTCGGCAATCTCGGTTTTGCCGATGCGCGAGCGACCAACGATCTCCACGATTTTTTCAACTTCCATCACGCCGCGTCGGCGTACAAAACGATTCCGGCGCCGCTGCAGGGAAGCTTCTTCACCAAGACTGCGGCCACGGAGGTAGATCCGCCGGATACCGACTAGGCAACATTTTCGATGGTCACACGCTTAGGTACCGCACCTCGGCTTTTGGGCGCTTAACGGGCCTGCCGCGTCTTCTGACGCGGCGGGGACGCGGCAAGCCGCGTCTCTACGGGGATCAGACGCCGGTTTAGGGGCTGGATCCCATTGTGAGGAGCGTCACATTGGCGTGTGTCTGGCAGCACAGCCAAGCGTTCCTTCCGGACGGAGACTGACTTTAGACGAGGCCGGCTCAACTGGCTCGCAGAAGTGTAAGAGATGCGATTCACGCCGGCGAGCCGAGCCCGAGGTTGCCACCATGTTGTTACAGGAGGCTGGTCACATGCTCTCGCCCTACGGAATGGAGATTGTAGAAAGTTGCATTACATGCAAGCTGCGCACAGATCGTATCTTCTGCGATCTACCTCCTACCGCGCTGCAGGCTTTTGAGAACATCAAGTACGCGACGGCGTATCCGCAGGGGGCGGTGCTGTTTGTAGAAGGGCAGCTGCCACGCGGCATTTTTGTGCTCTGCAAAGGCAGCGTCAAGCTCTCCATCAACTCTCCCAGCGGCCGAACGGTCATTGTGAAACTTGCCGAGCCCGGGGAGGTGCTGGGGTTGAGCGCGACGATCTCCGGCAAACCTTACGAAGTGACGGCGGAGACGATCGATCCCACGCAGGTCAATTTCGTCAAGCGCGATGATTTTCTTCGGTTCCTGAAGGATGATGTGGAGGCCTGCTTCAAAGTGGCCGAGCAGTTAAGTGAAAAGTATCACAATGCTTGTAAGGAAGCGGGTGCGCTGGGACTGTCGCACTCCGCCGCCGAGAAACTGGCGAAGTTGCTGCTGGAATGGAGCTCCAAGAACGGAGATGGCCCCAAAGCGGAGCCGCGGTTGAAGCTTCGACTCACGCACGAGGAAATCGCGCAGATGATCGGAACTTCGCGAGAGACGGTCACCCGCCTGTTTGCGGAGATGAAGAAGCGCCAGATCGTGCAGTCGAAAGGCTCGACTCTGGTGATTCGCAACACGGCGGCGCTGCGCGAGATCGCCAACCGCAACTAGCCGCGCTTTCCGCACCAAGGGCTGGCACGAGCGCAGGCAGAATGAAACGCCTGCGCTGCGAAACCCTTGGGAAACGCCGGTCCGGCCCCAATACCGCACATTCTAAAGAGATTTAAATCGCGTGACGGAGATCACAATTTCCGGTGATGATAGTCACCGCCGGATGTTCTGTTCTCGACTATGGTTGCGCCTGGGGTGAACGACGGAAATTCAGTGGGAGGGAAACGGCACATGGCTTCGGCAAACGGCAACGGGCACCATTCCAATCCAGTGAGCAAGAACAAGCCACGATTGATTTTCTGGGAGTTGACCAAAGGGTGTAATCTCCGCTGCATCCATTGCCGGGCCAGCGCTACGGAGTTGAGCGCGCCCTCCGACCTTTCCACCGAAGCGGCCCGCGATATCATCGATCAGATTGCCGCCGTATCCACTCCCATCCTGGTGCTGAGTGGCGGCGAACCGCTCTTCCGTTCGGATATTTTCCAGTTGGCGCGTTATGGCACGGACCAGGGACTGCGCGTGGCGCTGGCCACGAATGGCACGCTGGTGACCAAGCATGTGGCGCGCATGATCGTCGATAGCGGCGTGCAGCGCGTGGCCATCAGCCTGGACGGCGCGGATGCGCTTACCCACGATAGTTTTCGCGGCATTCCCGGCGCATTCGATGCCGCTATTGCCGGCTTCCGCAATCTGAAGAATCTGGGCATGTCGGTGCAGATCAACACGACCATCGCGCGCCACAATGCCCATCAGCTTCCGCAGGTGCTCGAACTGGCGAAGTCGCTCGGAGCGGACGCGCTGCACACCTTCCTGTTGGTGCCGGTAGGTTGCGGCGTCGATATCGCCGCCGAACAGATGGTGCCTCCGGAAGAGTACGAGCGCATGCTGAACTGGTTCTACGATCGCTCGCTTGAAGGTGGCATCGAAATGAAGGCGACGTGCGCGCCCCATTACTTCCGCGTGGTTCGCCAGCGGCGGGTCGCGGAGCATCGTTCCGAGGCAGCGGCCGCTCAAGCTGCACAGCCAGTGCATGAAGCTGCGCCGTCTTCGCCCAGCATCGGTCCCACCGAGATGTTGATGCCCGGATCAACCGGCATGGAACTGAAGCCTCATGGACATGGGCAGCCAGTAGGACATCCGGGAAGCCATCCTTCCGACATGAACGCCATGACCAAGGGATGCCTGGCCGGAACTGCGGTGTGTTTCATCTCTCATCAGGGCGAGGTCTATCCCTGTGGATACTTGCCGGCCTTGGCAGGAGATCTGAGAAAGCAGGCGTTCGCCGACATCTGGGAAAACTCGGTGGTGTTCAATGAACTGCGCGATACCAACAACCTGCAGGGAAAATGCGGCTGCTGTGAGTTCCGCAACATTTGCATGGGATGCCGGGCGCGCGCTTTTGCGGCTACGGGCAACTATCTCGATGAGGAACCGTTCTGCGTGTACCAACCGCAGGCGAAGGGTTTGCAAAAGGAGAAGGATATTACGCCGGCGGAAGTCGCACGCTAAACGGTATGCTTCCTGCCGCCGAAAAGGTCTGTTACCACAGAGACACGGAGGCACAGAGAACGCACAATCATTGTGCATTCCGAATAGCCTTCCCCGTCTCCGTGTCTCTGTGGTAAGAGCCCTTAAGGGGGCCAAAAGACACGAAGCCAGCGTGATATCCCGCAATCCAACCTCACAGAATCCACTTCCCTGCTCATCTAAACTGCGCTAACTCACTGAAAACACATATGGATCTCTGTTCGGGAGCAGACCGTGCTTTGGCACGCCGGGTGCTTTTCATAGGGGGTAGTCTGCCAGGAGACTGAGCTGTGGAACCTGCCCTCATGGTCGTTGGCCTGAACTACCGCACCGCCCCGGTAGAAGTGCGAGAGCGCTTCTGGATCAGCGAAAACCGGCGTTATGAAGCTTTGGTGCAGTTGTGCCGAGCGGAAGGCATCGAAGAGGTCATTGTAATGGCCACCTGCAACCGCACCGAGTTTTGGTTGTGGGCGACCGACGTCACGCTGGCCGCCAACTCGGTGATGCGGCTGCTGGGCGCCGAATATGGACTCAAGCTGTGCGAGTGGAAGCACTTCTATCGCTTGCTGGATGAAGGGGCGCTGCTGCATATCTTCCGGGTCGCATCCCGGCTCGACTCCATGGTGGTGGGCGAGCCCCAAGTGGTTGCCCAAGTGAAAGAGGCTTGGCAGCAGGCGCAGAAGATGGGGGCAACCAGCCGGTTTCTTGACGCGGTGTTGCAGAAGGCGCTCGCCGTCTCCGAGCGCGTGCGCAGTGAGACGGCCATCGGTAACGCGCCGGTTTCGATTCCTTATGCCGCGGTGGAGATCGCACGCCAGATTCTCGGCACGTTGGCAAACAAGAAAGTGCTGCTGCTGGGCGCGGGCGAAATGAGTGAGCTCTCAGCCCGTGAGTTGCTCAAGCATGGCGCCACTTCCGTCCGCGTCATCAATCGCACCCTGGAGCACGCGGTGGATCTGGCGGCGAGGCTGGGTGGGCTTGCGATCCCGTTTGAGGAGCGCTGGCAACCCATGGCGGAGGCCGACATCATCATCAGCTCGACTTCCTGCCCACATACGATTCTCAGCCGTGAAGAGGCCGAGTTCATGGTTCGCGGGCGCAAGGAAAACGACGGGCCTCTGGTGATCGCGGATATTGCGATGCCTCGCGACGTTGACCCCGCGGTGCGCAACGTCAAGGGTGTTTTCCTCTATGACCTTGACGACCTGGAAAACGTGCCGGACCAGAATGCGGGCGAGCGTGAGGCGGCCGCCGTCGAGGCGCAGAAGATTCTGCACGCCGAGGCGCAAGGCTTCCGATGCAAGCTGATGGCGGAGCGTGTGGTGCCGACCATCGTGGCGCTGCGCCAGCGGCTGGACGAGATTTGCCGGCAAGAACTGGATTCCTTCCGCGACGAGAACGGACCTTTCTCCAAGGACCAGGACGAAATGTTGAACGCCATGATGTCGCGGATGACGCAAAGGATCGCAGGGTCGCTGGCCCGAGAACTCAAGGGGCTTCCAGAGAAGGTGGACCAGGAACAGATGACCAGTGCGTTGCGGCGGCTGTTCCACCTGCAACCAGCGGAAGCGGCGATCGCCGGCACCAAGTCGGCGTAGCGAAACACTAGGCAGCACGATCGCGGATGGGCTGTTCAGCGGAGTTCAAAGTGGCCGGCGGGGCTGGGTCCTTAAGTGCGTGCTGATACCGGGTCCAAAGATAGCCGTAGAGAAGGCCGCTGGCGGAGAAAAAGCCCATGATGGCCAGTGCTATGGCGGGGCTGCCCGGGTCGTCGGCGGGAGCAACGGGATCTACTCCTCGAGCCATGAAATTAGCAAGCTGCTTAATGGGGCCTTGCATTCGGGTCAACTCGACAAGACCGGCTCCCAGAATTAGCTTCATCAACCAGTCCGCAATTTCCTCCAGATTGGTGAGAGGCAGCGACGAGTTCGACGACTGGCTCGACGACGGGCTCTGAGGAGCACCGGTTGGGCGCAGCCCAAAGAGGTAACCTAACAATACTCCCGCGATGAAAAAAGCGCCCGCGATCAGGGCCCCATATCCGATTGCTCTAGCTACAACCCCATATTTCCAGTGGTCCACCCGATTGGCGTTTAATACGAGCCCAGTGAACCCGATGGCCACGCACGCCAACACCCTGTTTGTCGCTCGATAATAGACATCCGCATGGACAGACAATGGAGGGGCTTTATGGTTTGCTCTCCACCAATCCCAGACCATTAGCGCCAACAGTAGCAGAATTATTACGAGGCTGGCCTGGGCGGTAACCCAGTCCTGGCGTTTCTCTGCCCGGACGAGCAGAGCCGCGACCCCTGCGGCCAGCAGCAGGCCCAGGAAGTACTTGACCTTGAGCAAAATGTCCATCACAGACACCTCCCCACCAACCCGTTGCGAACGCGCATGGACACAGTGAAGGCTGGCAGGACAGTTTCCGAACGGTGTGGACTAATCGCCCACCCGCCTCCAGCTTGAGCCTCGTGATCGAGCTCCAGGCGTCCTGGGTCGGCTCCCTACCCTGTAGAACGACAATGCCCACCAATCCCCTTCAGGGGAGTGCCATTCTGCGGTAAACAGGCAAGAATCCAGCGGCAAAGCGGAGGGACTGAGTCAGCGATCACTGCTCGTCAGCCACGCCAGCCTGGGAGCCTTCTTCATCGCCGCGAATCAGGCCGAATCTCTTTAGCTTGTAACGCAGCGCGTCGCGGCTGATGTGGAGCAGCTTGGCGGCGTGGCGCAAATGCGATTCGTATCCGGGCGCCTGCCCCCACTGGGTAGCTGCAACCTGCTGCGGCTGCTTTAGAAACCTGGCGGCCGCTCGCTCGCCACACCGAAGCTGCGCTCGAGCGCGATCCCTACCCGACCCAACGTCCCTTCGTCAAAAAGCTGGCCGATCAGCGTGATGCCGTGGGGCACGCGACGCGGCGGCGAAAACTTCGGAAGCGGATGGTTCGGATCGGGCGCCCAGTCGCTGCGCGCCTGAGACACTTCGACAAAGCCCGCACGAAGTGTAAGCGAGGGATGTCCGGTGAAATTCGTAAGCGTAAGCATTTCGTCCCGCAGCGAAGGCACCAGCAGCAGGTCAACCTGAGAGAACACGCGCGCCATCTCGTCTGCCACTTTGCGCCGGAAGCGGTCGGCCTGCACGAAGTCCACGGCTGACAGGAAGCGGGCTTGACGAAAAATGTTGGGCCAAGCATCCGGCACCTGTACCCGCAACTGATTCAAAGCTCCGCTAAGTGTGAGTTCCTCGAAAGCAGCGGCGCCTTCGGCGAAGAGAATCACGTCAAGCGAGTCATAGGGCCAGTCGGGAAGCGTGACCTCAACCGGGAGCATACCCAGTTTCTTGACGACGTCGAGGGCGCCACGGTCGATGTTGGTCGCCGGGTTTTTCTTCATCCAAGCGGGGAAATAACCAACGCGCAGCCCTTCCACGGCCGCACCCGAGTCGAAGTCGAGCTGGCACGGCACACTGGCCAGGTCGCCAGCGTCAGGCCCGGAAATAGCGTGCAGCACGAGCACTGCGTCCTCGACGGTTCGGGTCATGGGGCCGAGTTTGTCGAGCGACCAGCAGAGCGTCATCGCGCCGGTGCGTGGCACACGGCCATAAGTGGGACGCAAGCCGGTAATGCCGCAACGCATGGCGGGAGAAACGATGCTGCCGCCGGTCTCGCTTCCGATCGCAAAAGCCACCAATCCCGCGGCCGTGGCGGCGCCTGGCCCGGCGCTTGAACCCGACGAGCCTTCCTCCAATAACCATGGGTTCATCGTCTGCCCGCCGAACCAGACGTCATTGAGCGCCAAGGCGCCCAGACTCAGCTTGGCCACCAGCACCGCGCCCGCCGCATGGAGACGCCTCACGACTACGGCGTCCTCGGTGGGCACGCGGTTTCGGAAAGGCTCGGCGCCATACGTAGTTGGAATACCTGCGGTATCGAGAAGATCCTTGGCTCCCCATGGGATGCCGTGCAGCGGACCGCGGTACTTGCCGGCGGCGATCTCCGCGTCGGCCTGTTTGGCCTGTCGCAGCGCAAGGTCGCGGGTGAGCGTGATGACGCAGTGCAGCTTGGAGTCGAACTGCTGCAGACGCTGCAGATAAATCCGGGTGAGGCGCTCCGAGCTGAGTTGGTGCTGCTCGATCCAGCGCGAGAGCTGCGCCACCGAGGCGAAGGCAATGTCTTCGTCATCTGCGGGCAAGGCTCCCGGATCGGTGTTGCTGCGCACAAATCGGTCCCGCTCTGGACCTGCTTTCAAGCCGGGCAGGACCGGGTTCCATTGCGTCGCAGGAGCGAGCGTCGTTTCCAGCGCTACTTTCCGCGGTCCCGTTCGTCGCTCGTAAAGCGCGGCCATATTCACGCGCCAGCTGCTTGCGGCCTCAGAGCGCTCGGCTTCGGTCAATTCGACCTGAACCAGCTTTTGGGCCTCGGCGAAGGTGGAAGGTGATACTTGAGGCCCGACCGCCGGCCCGGCGCCGAATGCGGGCGGCGCCCCGGGCGGCAAGTCGCTGGGTGTCTGCGCCTGGCTGTGGCCTCCGACGGCTGCGCCGAGCAAACCAAGAGATGTAAGCGTCAGGAATTCCCTGCGCGATCTTGACATAAGTCCTCCGAAACGGATTGGAGGAGATCAATGGCGATCTCCTCGCAGCGGACTCTGGCCCGTAATAGCTTCCGGTCAGCGTTACCCAGGACTTATCCCCTGTTGCGCGCGATCCGGCCCGTGCGAAGCCAAGAAAAGCGACGAACTTCGGCTTTGCCGATCCAAACAACAGGAACGGGGGGTTAGTACCAAGTTGACGGCTCTCTTATCCTCCGAGCTCAGGCAAGGTCGTAGCGATCAAGGTTCATCACTTTGTTCCAGGCAGCCACGAATTCCTTCACAAACGCCTCCTTCGAGTCGTCACATGCGTAGACTTCCGCAATTGCCCGCAGCTGCGAGTTCGAACCGAAGACCAGGTCAATACGGGTGCCGGTCCACTTGAGTTCGCCGGTCGCGCGGTCGCGCCCCTCATACACGCCTTCGGATGTAGAGGAGGGCTGCCACTTCGTATTCATGTCGAGCAGGTTGACGAAGAAATCATTCGTCAGCGTCTCGGGCCGCTTGGTGAAGACGCCGTGCTTCGACTGCCCGAAATTAGCATTCAGGGCGCGCATGCCGCCGATGAGTACTGTCATCTCGGGGGCAGTCAGTGTCAGCAACTGCGCCCGATCCACCAGCAACTCCTCCGCCGACAGCGTCTGTCCGCTGCGGAGATAGTTGCGGAACCCGTCAGCGTGCGGCTCCATTACGGCGAATGCGTGCACGTCGGTCTGCTCCTCGGAAGCATCCGTGCACCCCGGCGAGAAGGGAATCTTCACGTCGTGGCCGGCCTTCTTCGCAGCTGCCTCGACAGCTGCGCAGCCGCCCAGAACGATCAGGTCAGCAAGCGAGACCTTCTTTCCTTTGTCCCCATTGGACTGCGAGCTGTTGAAATCCTTTTGGATCGCCTCCAGCGTCCGCAGAACCTTCGCCAGTTCGGCCGGCTGGTTCACTTCCCAGTCCTTTTGTGGCGCGAGGCGAATGCGCGCTCCGTTCGCCCCACCGCGCTTGTCGGAGCCGCGGAACGACGACGCCGATGCCCAGGCAGTCGTGACCAGTTGGGAGATCGACAATCCGGATTCGAGGACCTTCGCCTTCAGAGCAGCAACGTCCTGCTCCCCGATCAATTTATGATCCACGGCGGGAACAGGGTCTTGCCACAACAGGTGCTCCTTCGGAACGAGCGGGCCCAGGTACCGCGCGATCGGCCCCATGTCGCGATGCGTCAGCTTGAACCATGCCCGCGCAAAGGCGTCTGCGAGCTGATCCGGATGCTCGTAGAAGCGCCGTGAAATCTTTTCGTAAGCAGGGTCGAGCCGCAAGGAGAGGTCAGTGGTCAGCATGGTTGGCGCGCGACGCTTCGACGGATCGTGGGGATCTGGCACCGTACCCTTGCCTGCCCCATTTTTCGGTGTCCACTGATGCGCCCCGGCCGGACTCTTCGTCAGTTCCCATTCGTAGCTGAACAGGTTCGTGAAGAAGTTGTTGCTCCACTTCGTAGGCGTCGTGCTCCAAATTACTTCCAGGCCGCTGCCGATCGTGTCATCGCCGCTGCCCGTGCCAAATTTGTTCTTCCAGCCGAGCCCCTGCTCCTCGATACCAGCGGCTTCGGGTTCGGGGCCGACATACTTGCTCGGATCGGCAGCGCCGTGGGTCTTGCCGAAGGTGTGACCGCCGGCAATGAGCGCAACCGTCTCCTCGTCATTCATCGCCATGCGGGCGAAAGTCTCCCGGATGTCCCGTGCCGCAGCGATGGGATCCGGCTTTCCATTCGGCCCTTCCGGATTCACATAGATCAGACCCATCTGCACGGCAGCGAGCGGATTCTGAAGATCACGATCTCCGCTGTAGCGCTCGTCCGCCAGCCACTTGCCTTCAGGGCCCCAGAAAATGTCCTCTTCGGGCTCCCAGACGTCCTCGCGCCCGCCGCCAAAACCGAACGTCTTAAAGCCCATCGACTCGAGGGCGACGTTGCCGGCGAGAATCATGAGGTCGGCCCAGGAGATTTTCCGGCCATACTTCTGCTTGATCGGCCACAGCAGCCGGCGCGCCTTGTCGAGGTTCACGTTGTCCGGCCAGCTATTGAGCGGCGCGAAGCGCTGCTGACCAGCTCCGGCCCCGCCGCGGCCGTCGCCGATGCGGTACGTACCCGCGCCGTGCCACGCCATACGAATGAAAAGTGGCCCATAGTGGCCAAAGTCGGCCGGCCACCAATCCTGCGAGTCCGTCATCAAGGCATGCAGGTCCTTGATCACGGCATTCAGGTCGAGGCTCTTGAATTCTTCCGCGTAGTTGAACCCCTTTTCCATGGGATCGGACAGGGGGGAGTGCTGGTGCAGGATTTTCAGGTTCAGCTGATTCGGCCACCAGTCCACATTCGTCGCGGCCGTATGTCTGCGAGCGCCGCCCATTACCGGGCACTTGGATTCGGTTGACGTGTTTTGCTCCTGTTTGGCAAGTTCTTTTTCCATGAGTTCATCCTCCCTTATGTATTAGCCCAAAAAAACTGCGATAAAATACAAAACCATCCTGGCTTTCCCATTCGCGCAATCGCCGGCGCGCTTTGCCGACGCGCGCCATTCATCGGGTATCCACGCGCCCTAACGGGAAGCGTGTCGCGGAGCGCACTTCGTGCAGAGTCCCCGGAAAATGAGTTCGCATTCGCGAAGAATCCGCTTACCGAGAGAGCGCGAGGCAGGCCTGGGCACGTTGTACCACTCAATGTCCTCAACATTGCCGCAGCGGTCGCAGATGAAGTGGTGATGCCGCATGCCTTTCGCATCGAATCGCGCGGCGCGGCCCTCGACGGCCACTTCACGCACCAAACCCGCGTGCACCAAGTCCCGCAGATTATTATAAGTCGTGGCCCTTGAAGAGCGCGGATCCGCGCGATTCACGGCTTCGAAGATTTCCGCAGCCGTGGGATGCCGGTTGTGTTCCGTCAAGAATGCCATCACGGCGTAGCGCTGCGGAGTACACCGCAACCCGCTGCCTTCCAAGGACCGTTTAATCGCCTCGGCGTCCATGATGAATTTAGATTCTATCTAATGTGATATTTTGTCAAGGCTTCTGCTTTAGGTTGCCGCTGCGAACAGAAAACTGGCGAATGCCGTATTGAGTATCCTCATCGAGTGGCGGCCCTGTCACTCTTCCCACGTCGAACGGTGCCTCGCCCACGGGCCACCTTGCGTAGTGGTCCAGCGGCGGAACGAGGCTAGCTCAACTTGAACGCCTATCCAAAAAATCTATTCGTGCCACGCACACATTTCATAGAATTCTTTACGACTTTCTTATGTACTCCACTCTACATTCTGCGGAGAGCAGTTGAGATGACCCGGCTGAGATAGTGACTTAATACAAGGCACGACGAGTGGGCGGCCGACAGGCAGTATCTATGTTTTGGGGTAACTGTCTGTCCCGGCCTATAGTCTCGCGGCGCAAGCCGAACGGTGCGTTCGGACTAATCGCGAGGCTCATGTCGACGTGTGCTCTGGCAAGTTACTGCCGAAGGTCGTCAGTCCGACAAAGCGAGGCAGCAAGCCCGCTCTGCTCGCCGGAGGTATTACGTGCTTAGAATGTATCTGCCCATAACATGGTTGCTGGCTTGCCTGGTTCTTCTCTCCGCTGCCCGAGGCCAATCCACCTTCGGAAGCATTCGCGGTACGGTACAGGATGCTTCCGGCGCTGTGATTTCTGGCGCTTTGGTAACCGTTCATTCCCTGGAAGAGAACTTCGAGCGGCAAGCTACGAGCAACGACTCGGGCGATTTCGTGGTTGAAAATCTGAAAGCTGGTCACTACAGGTTGACGGCGCATCATGATGGACTCTCCGATGCTGTCGTCAGTTCAGTTACGCTCGAGGCGCGACAGGACCTCCGCATTCCAATCACGCTCAAGATTGCGGCCGCGTCCACGGTCGTGGAGGTGAGTGACTCGGCCGAACAAGTCAATACCGAGAACGGAACCATCGGCAACGCCGTGACCAACCAGAATCTCATCCAGATGCCGCTTAACTCCAGGGCGGTTTCCACCAGTCCGCTGGCGAGCCTGGCCCTTTCCGGGAGCGTGGTCCAGGACAGCCAGGGGAATATTGCGATAGGCGGCGCCACCTCGTCCCAGGTGGGCTTTTCGGTGGATGGCATCTCGACGGCCAACGTGCGGCAGAACGGCGCTCTCAAAGATGCCTACCCGTCTTCGGAAGGAATTTCCGAGGTCAGGGTCACGGCATTCAATAACAATGCCGAATTCGCGCAGGTCGGCGACGTGACCTTCACCACCAAGAGCGGGACAAATAATTGGCACGGAAGCGCTTTCGAGTATTTTCAGAATCGCGTTCTGGATGCCGCGATTTACCCCTTCCCGGTAAAAGCGCCGAAAGACTTCAACACTTTCGGCTTCAGCCTGGGGGGCCCCGTCATTCTTCCGAAGCTGGGTGCGCTGAAAGACAGAACGTTCTTCTACCTCGATTATGAAGGAAACCGGAAGACCACATCCGCGCCCGAACAGCTTCTGGTTCCGACTCAGGCGGAGCGATCCGGAAACTTGAGCGCCCTGGTCGGCGCGGGAACGCCATTAATAAACCCCTTCACGGGGTCGCCTTTCTCGAACGATACGATTCCAACCTGCGTTGGCGGAGGAGGGTGCATCAATCCCGTGGCCACCGCGTTGCTGCAATATTATCCCCTGCCAAACGTGTCCAATGAGCCGTATAACTACCAGACTCTGGTGCCCATTCCGTCGAGCTCGAATGGCTGGGACCTCCGCGGCGACCAGAACCTCACGTCGAAACAGCAGGTCTACGCGCGCTATAGCTGGAAGAATCTGCTCACCAGTGAAGGCGCGAGCGGACTGCTGGCGAATGAATTCCTGCCGAACATAATGGCCCACGACCAGAATCGCAGCCTCCTGATCTCTTACAATTATTCGATTCGCGCCAACCTGCAAAATGAATTGCGGTTCGGATTTACTCACTTCACGGAGAACGATACCTTCCCGATTCAAGGCAGCACCGCGATTTCCGGACTGGGCCTGCAGGGTATCAACATCAGCTCCCATCCGACCGGCGATGCCTTTCCGACGTTCACGTTCAGTGATGGCACATTCGCGAGCATCGGGCAGGACCGGACCGGGACCACGATTTCAAACACAACCGAGATCACGGACAATCTCACCCACATAGTGGGCAAGCACACCTTCCGGTTCGGCGTGGATGCGCGCCGGGTGCGTTACAACGCGCTGATGTTCTTCCAACCCTCGGACGACTATGGCGATTTCACTTTCAGCCCGGGCACGTTTACGAACTACTCTTTCGGAGATTTCCTGTTAGGCCTGCCGCAGCAATCGTTTTTCGCGATCACCAGCCCGCAAATCAACGCACTGTCTACGCAATGGGGCCTCTACGGTCAGGACGAATGGCAGGTGAACAGCCATCTGACTCTCAATTTCGGGTTGCGCTGGGAATTGCTTCCGCCGTTTGTTGAAAGTCAAGGCGACCTGGGGAGTTTCGATCCCCAGATCAACAGCGTGCTGGTTCCGGATCAGTTCCTGAAATCGGCAGCGGTAGCGAATAATTCGGCCCTGCAAACCGTCTACACCGGATTTCTTGAATCCTTCAACGCCTGTTCGCTGCCCAATAGAAACACGGCGCTTGCGTGTTCCAACGTCGCGACGGCCAGCCAGGCGCATGTGACACAAGGTTTGAGAGAACTGTACAAGCGCGATTTCGATCCGCGCATCAGCCTGGCATACCGGCCATTTAACAACGACAAAACCGTCATTCGTTCGGGCTTCGGTATTTTCACCGTAACCACACTGGGCCCCATGTCCTTCAACAATGCGGGCAACCCCACATCCAATCTGCTCACCAATGTGAACGCGGTTTACAACGCTAACGGCGTGCTGCAAGCGCCGCTGTACCAGTTCCCGCAAACCGCTCCCGCTTCCGGGACCGTGGTGCTCGGCGGAGGCAGCCTGGAGCAGGCCAACGATCCGCATTTCCGCGATCCGCAGGCGGCGCAATGGAATCTGACTGTCGAGCGCGAGCTTACGCCCAGCACCGTGCTCCGGGTGAGTTACGTGGGGATGCATTCCTACCGCATGCCCGTCACCATAGACCTGAACCAGATTCCCGCGAGCACGACTCCATACACCGTGCCGACGGGAATGTTTGTCGATCCGCGAGCTCCCTATCAGAACTGGCTGCTGTTGATGTCCTCGGAGAACATGGGGACCGCCAGCTATCAGGCGGGGCAGGCCGAAGTCGCTCACAAGCTGTCACACGGGTTGTCATTCCAGGCTAACTACACCTTTGCGAAAAATATCAGCGATGCGCAGGGCAGCGATGCGCCGACGGTATTTGGCAGTGAGGAAGCCTATGCCGTCGAGATTGCCAACCGTTTCAATTTGCGGTCTGACCGCGGCAATGTGGTGGGAACGCCGCGCCAGCGCCTCTTGGTGAGTGGCGTTTACCAACTGCCGTTCGGCGCAGGGCGTCTTTGGAATAAGCCCGGCTACTTAAATGACGTGCTGGGAGGCTGGGATTTCAGCACGGTTACGACGATGCAGACGGGTCAGTGGCTGACGCCGAGTATGAGCCCGGCTTACGATCAATCCAACACGGATATGGTGACGCGAGCCGGCGGCGGGGCGATTGCCCGTCCGGACTGCGTCGGAAATCCCACTGCAGGTCAGAGTCGACAGAATTTCTACAACCTCAATGCCTTTGTGGCGCCGCCCGCCGGCGCCGGCAGATTTGGCAATTGTGGCGTGGGCACCCTGCAGGGGCCAAACCTCATCGGCGCAAATTTGGGACTGGCGAAGAACTTCAGCATCCGCGAGCGCTACCGGCTGCGCTTCGAAGCGACGTTTACCAACGCCATTAACCGCTTGAATTTCGCGCCACCCCAGACGAACATCAACAATCCGCAGTTCGGCGCCCTGACGTCGGTGTTGCCGCAAGGCGCGGGCGGCAACCGGAACGGACAGTTGGCGCTCAGGCTCGACTTTTAGGACGGGTGCGGGCTCACTGTTCTTCAGCCGCGCCCGTCTGGGAGCCTTCTTCATCGCCGCGAATCAGGCCGAATTTCTTCAGCTTGTAACGCAGCGCGTCGCGGCTGATGTCGAGCAGCTTGGCGGCGTGGGTCTGATTGCCGTTGGCTTGGCGCATGGCCAACGCGACCATGGCGTGCTCCACTTCCTCGAGCGACGTTCCGCCTTCCGGGATATAAAGCCGCGGGAGAGTGCGGCCGTTGGGCAAGGTCTGTCCACCGTCGGCGGGCGAGGTTCGTTCAAAGACGGTGCGGCCACCCGATTCGCCGACGGAAAACGGCAAATAGACGGGCCGCAGGAAGGGTTCGTCTTCGAGAATCATGCCGCGCTCGATGGTGTTCTTGAGCTCGCGAACATTGCCCGGCCAGTTATGAGTGAAAATAAGACGGCGGGTCTCGTCGGTAACGCCACGAACCGACTTCTTGAATCTGGTGTTGTAGCGATCGATGAAAAAGTCCACCAAAGGCATGATGTCTTCTTTTCTGTCGCGCAGCGGCGGAATGAAGATCGCAATGATGGCTAACCGGTAGTAGAGATCCTGCCGGAACTGACCATCGCGCACCGCCTTTTCGAGATCGCGGTTGGAAGCGGCGATCACTCGCACGTCCACCTGCATATCGCGGATGCCGCCTACGCGGCGGATGACCTGGTCTTCCAGCACGCGCAAGAGTTTCGCTTGCAGCAGGGGCGAGAGTTCGCCGATTTCGTCGAGAAACAGCGTACCGCCGTCGGCGGCCTCGAACAGACCCTTCTTCATCTGCTTGGCGTCGGTGAACGCGCCTTTTTCGTGGCCGAAAAGTTCGGCTTCCATCAGCGTCTCGGGAATGGCCGAGCAGTTGATGGCGACGAAGGGCTTATCCTGACGCGAACTTTCGTAGTGGATGGCTTTGGCGATGAGGTCTTTGCCGGTGCCGCTTTCGCCTTGAATCAGAATGGTGGTGGCCTCGCTGGCCGCAACCTTGCGGACGAAGTTCATGAGCTCCGTCATCTTCGGTGAGACGCTCACCACGCTGCTATAGCCGGCGGAGCGGCGCACCTCGCCTCGCAGCGCCTGGACTTCGGTGCGCAAGCTGGAGGCCTCGAGCGCGTTCTTGATGGCCACGTGCAGCTCGTCGAAATCGATGGGCTTGCCGACGAAGTCGTAAGCTCCGAGCTTGAGGGCGGCTTTGACATCGTCGAGCTGCGGGTCGGCGGTGATCATGATGACGGCGCGGGCGTCGCCATTTTTCTTGAGCTGATCGAGCACTTCGATGCCGCTGAGGTCGGGCATGCGCACGTCGAGCAGGACGAGGTCGGGCGATTCGCGCTGCGCCAGTTTGAGCGCAGGTTCGCCGGCATCCGCCTCAACCACGTTGTAGCCCCACTCCTCGCACTTCTGGCGCAGCGACCAGCGCACCAGGCGCTCGTCGTCCACGATCATGATTTTCTCTGCGGGCACCGGTGTTTAATTTACTACGAAACGGGAGGAGATGGCTTGCCTGACTTGGGCCGACGGGCACGATGGCCGCCTCTCGGTAGCGCGGGCCCCGGGCGGGACTCCCGCAAACATCCCCGAACAGCTTGCTCTACAATCGGCTGTGAAAGCTGGGATCGAGCATGGCAGAAAGCGAACAAAACTTTCCTGGGGCAAACCAGCTTCGGGCAAACCAGCTTCGGGCGAAGCAGCCGGCCAGCCGTTGGCGCTGGATCGGCGGAATCGCTCTGCTGTTCATTGTGGCGATCATCGTACTGGGCATCGTGGTCCACCGCGCCGAACCGACCCTGCGCGCGGCTGTGATTGAGACCCTGTCGACCAGATTCAAGAGCAAGGTTGAGCTTGACGCCTTCCATGTCTCGCTGCTCAAGGGACTCCAGGTTTCGGGCGCCGGACTCAGAATCTTCGGAGAGACAGACGCCAACAATCACGAACCGGGATTGCAGCCGGTCGTTTTTCAGCCGATCATTATTCAGCCGATCATCAGTGTTGCAGAATTCCGGTTTCACATGGGAATCCGGGATCTTTTTCGAAGGCCCATGCATGTCGACACGGTGTATGTAAAAGGATTGCAGTTGAATCTGCCGCCCAAAGAACATCGCAGCGAGATGAACAACGTGGAGCACGCCGGAGGAAAAATAGAAATCATTGTGGATCGACTCGTCTCGGACCAAGCACAACTCATCGTCAATACCCTGCGGCCGGGCAAGCGGCCGCTGGAATTTGACATCGAGAGCTTGAAAATGACGAGCATTGGGCCCGGTTCTCCCCTGCATTTCGATGCAGACCTGACCAACCCCAAGCCCGTCGGACACATCCTTTCCAGTGGATTGTTTGGCCCCTGGCAGGCAGACAGCCCGCGCGACACCGCGGTGAGCGGGACTTATTCGTTTGACCACGCGGATTTGAGCACGATCAAGGGGCTCGGCGGAATGCTCTCGTCGACTGGCAAGTACGCCGGTGTTCTTGACAACATTGTCGTGGATGGCGCCACCGATACTCCAGATTTTCGCATTGCGATCAGCGGGCGCGCGGTTCCCTTGCACACTGATTTTCACGCCACGGTGGACGGAACCAGCGGCGACACATACCTGCAGCCGGTAAAAGCAAGAATTCTGAATTCATGGCTGGTGGCAAACGGCTCGGTGGTGCGGACGAGAGACCCCGGTGGGCACCATGTGGAACTGGACGTCGTGATGGAGCGGGGGAAGATTGAAGACCTGCTGAAAATGGCGATACGAACCGATCCCCCGATCATGACCGGCTCAGTGCGTTTGAAGACGAAGTTTGATCTGCCTCCGGGCGAGGCCGACGTCGCCAATCGCATGAAGCTGGCAGGAAACTTTCAAGTGTCTGGGGCGCACTTCACGAATGAAAATATCCAGGGAAAACTCGACGCGCTTAGTATGAGAAGCCAGGGTATACCGAAGCAGGCTCAGGACAGTTCGCCCGACAACGTACACTCCGACATGGCGGGCACATTCAGTCTGAGCAACGGGCTTATTTCCTTTTCACAACTGCGGTTCCAGGTTCCTGGCACGCGAATAAACTTGACCGGGACATACAGTTTGGATGGAGACCAATTCGATTTTCATGGCAAAGCGCGCCTGGACGCGAAGCTTTCGCAGATGGTGACGGGCTGGAAGTCGAAATTGCTGAAACCGGTGGACCCATTTTTCAGCAAGAACGGCGCCGGAATGGAAGTTCCGATCGAGATTCATGGCACGAAATCAGACCCTCATTTCGGCCTCGATTTCGGCCACCAGGACGAAAGCGCGGGCCCGGTGAAAAAACAATAGTCAAATTCTGCAGGAAATCTGATAATCTGATTTTATGAAAAAGCACTTCATCAGCGTCACGGAGGCAGCACGCAATTTCGCCGATTGCGTCAATCGTGCTCACTATCAAAACGTCACCTTTGTACTGCTCAAGAATGGCACTGCTTTTGCCCGCCTGGTGCCGGACAGCATACCGGACAATGTACCGAACGATGTACCTGACAAGACAAGAGTCTGCTTCGGGCGCGACCTGGCTGAGGCCCTGGTCAAAACCGGATTGCCGGAGGAGACGGCCAAAGCATGGCGCCGTGATCTCCGAGCGGCGCGTCAAAGCCTCAAACGCCCGGCCGACAAATGGTGATCATCCTCGATGCCGACGTCATCATTCGCGGGGAAAAGGGTGTCTTCGATCTGGGGGGCTGGGTGGCGTCGCTGGCGAACCATCGGTTTGAAATCGCCGCCATCACGATAGCAGAGCTCTGGCACGGGGTGGAACGTGCTGTCGAACCGCAGAAGTCCAAACGTCGAAAGTATCTCGAGACCGTGGTGGCCGCGCTGCCCATTGTTCCCTACACCGAGCAAACCGCTTATGAACATGCTCGCATCTGGGCGGAATTGCAGTCGGCTGGCAAAATGATCGGTTCTTACGACCTGATCGTGGCGGCCACCGCGTTGGAGCACGGCAGCCATGTGGCCACATTCAACAAGCGGCATTTCGCGCCGGTCAAGGGACTTCAAATCATCGAGCCCAGATGAGGCTAGCCGGCTCGGCTAGGCAGCACGTCTTCCACAGACAACATGTGTCCCATATCACTTCAAAACCGGCCACGAAGGGCGCCCGGGGAGAACTTCAATCTTCTACCCTGACGGCTGTGGTTCAGGCAGGGTAAATCAAGTCACTCTGCCACCGGGGGCTGCCCAATATTCGCAAATAACCTTCACAACCTGCACTTCCTACAGAACTTCTTGTGTTTCTAGCACTTGCAGCTTGTGACAGTAGCCGCAGGCAGGCACTCCGGCACTATCTGGGAGCACTTCGTTGGCATAGGCTAGTTCATGGGCCCTAGACTGTGTGATCTTGTCCAACACGAGTCCCCTTCCGGCATTACCGAGTCGGCGGGTGTAAAGCCCAAGGTCCTTTAGCACATGGCCCACCGTCTCGCTGCTGATTTTCAGCGATTCTCCCTCTTCGCTATAGATCCGGTTAGCGGTAGCCGCAATTTCACGAGCAAATACTTGCTGCTGGTCGGGTTGGTGGCAGTGCCACAGAACTGCCCTCAGCACCATCCCGCTCTGTCCACTGGCGCGATCGACGCGCGACTGCTCATCTCGCTCTTGCAGCAATTCCATGATGCCCTTCCGCAATTCGAGATCATCGACGATCACCGCACCAAGTACCTCGGCCATTGCAGAGACTTCCGGTCGAAATTGAAATCCGGGGACTTGGGCTTTCGAAGCCGCCACCTCGTCGTGCCAAACGAAGCGATAATAAAGGAGTTGGCTTTGGAAATCTTGTATAACGTCATCGGCAGGCAGCGGAGGAAGAAATCTCCGCGCTTTTCCCCCAACGTGAACATGAATGCTGTTGGGCGTTAGCAGTTGATTGCTGGTGTGTTCACCCATGTAAATGCATTTCGCGCAGTAGAACTCTTGGAAATCTTTACCGCTACAAACCAAATATCCCGGCTGGTTGGAAGCATCGAGCAATGCTGCCATGCGCTTACCCAGTTGCGGTTCACGGACCAAGAGCGTAGGCATTAGCTCACCTAACGGAAGAGCACGTAGAACGGCAGGATTCACGTCCGCTAGCGCCACTGGTCTCCGGCAAACAGCCGCCAGTGTTCGAAGGAGAAGATCGGCTGAGAACGCGGGTCCGGTGATTGCCAAGGGAGGAAAGAACGGTAGAAAATCCAAGAACCACGTGGCCATCGACCAATACGCAAGAAGCGAGCATTCCTTTTCGGGAAGCATGACATGATTCCGCAAAAGGGCGACGATGCGATCGAAAAGTTCCTGGGTTGTTCCGCAATTTCGGGGACGGGCTGGCAAAGTCAATGACTGGTACAAGGCAGGTGGGAGTCGGGGGACGTGGTGCCATCGGCCATTATGCTGAATTTCTAAACCGTACTCCCAATCGACGGACTTCTCCCTGAGCTCCATGCGAACGACGTAGATTTTTCGGTCCGAGTATAGACGAACTAAGTCCAGCATGGGTGTGATCTCAACCTCGGGTTCAGTGGAAGCAGCCGATTCTGACTTAGAACCCTCTTCATTCGAGGAACGGTTTTCGACCTGCGGCATGGGAGTGGTTTCAGTGGTACCCGTAGCGGCATCTTGGTGTTCGACATTGCCTCCGAGATCACCATCCGCCACCTGAGGGATAGCAACAGGTTTGTCCGTCAGCGTTTCGTCCGCATTGTTGGTGGATTGCGTGGTCAAACGGTCGGTTGGCTCTTGCATCTCGTCCTCCTGCTTGTAGCCGTTCCTCTCTCAATTAGAATGCCTAACAATCAGGAAGCTCAAGAGTACTCGTAGCAATTTCACTTACGTACGTAATCTGTTCCCCTCCCCGGCCTACTGGAATTTCTGTGAACTCGTAGCGGACTCAGACGGTGGCGCCACGCCCTGGCTATAACCCGCTTTGCGGCTTTGCTCGTTCAGTTGGTGGTCGGACGTATCGGATCGAAAACGCTGGAGGATGAACTCTGTCTACAGAGTTAGTGACTTCCGAGGATTGCCCTTTACCGCGTTGCGGCAGATAATAGCGCCCCTGGCAGTCCACGATTTGCCCACCGCGTTGCGCACGAAATCGAGTTCCACTGTAAGCGAGTTCCACTGTAAGCAATGGAATGGACGCCCCCGTCAAAGAGGCATCGAGTGTGCCAGAGTGGCAAGTGCAAGGCCAACCACTACGAATGAAGAGGAGCGTCCGAGATGAAGGTTACGACCATCGGTATTGATCTGGCAAAGAACGTAATTCAGGTTCACGGGGTCGATGAGAGAGGCAAGGTGGTACTGCGAAGACAGCTGCGGCGAGGTCAGGTGATGGATTTCTTTGCGCAACGGCCCGGCTGTTTGGTGGGCATGGAAGCCTGCGGCAGCGCGCATGCGTGGGCACGCCGTCTGATGAAGTTGGGCTACACGGTGAAACTGATGGCACCCCAGTTTGTGAAGCCTTATGTGAAGACGAACAAGAACGATGCCGCCGATGCGGAGGCCATTTGCGAAGCGGTGACCAGGCCGAACATGCGGTTCGTACCGGTGAAGAGCGAGGAGCAGCAGGCGGTGCTCTCGTTGCATCGGGCGCGACAGGGTTTTGTGCGGCAGCGCACGGCCCAGGCGAACCAGATTCGTGGATTACTGGCGGAATTTGGAATCGTCATCCCGCAAGGGATTCGGCATATCGCAAGGCACTTGCCCGAGATTTTGGAAGATGCAGAAAACACATTGCCCGGAGCGTTCCGCCAGTTGCTGCGGCAACTTGGGGAACATCTGAAGACTCTGGACGAGCTGGTGCACGCCATGGAGATACAGATTCAGCAGTGGCATGGCACGAACGAAGCCAGCCAAAGAGTGAGCGCGGTTGCCGGGGTTGGCGCGCTCACGGCGAGTGCGATGGTGGCATCGGTGGGCGATGCCCGGAACTTTAGCAGCGGCCGACAGCTTGCGGCCTGGCTTGGGCTGGTGCCTCGGCAACACTCTAGCGGCGGCAAGTCGAAGTTACTGGGTATCAGCAAACGCGGCGATGTCTACCTGAGGACGCTGCTGATTCATGGTGCGCGTTCGGTGATTGCCGCCGCCGGGCGCAGGAAACAATCTCCGGTTGGCCAGCCGTCGGTGCAGCAGAGAGCCGACCGATGGCTCGAAGCTTTGATCGCGCGAAGAAACCGAAACGTCGCTGCCGTCGCTCTGGCCAACAAGAACGCACGCGTCATCTGGGCACTGTTGGCGCACGGAGATTGCTATCAAGCCTTCTACCCTCTGGTTGCGGCGTGAGGACCCTTCTAAAGATGAAGAGGATCGAAGGGAGGATCTGAAGTTCAGCAGTGATGAACGGACAAGCTGGAGGGAAGCAGTAAACGCAACATCCAGCCCACGAGTTTGCCCAGGCGATCATGACGTGATGGCGAAACGGTCGAGACCGTGGTTGGCAAAACCCTAGTCGGACGCGGCACTTCAAGTGCGTGTAAGCGATCGAGGAGTCAACCATCGTATTCCATCAGGGCCCGCAGCCTGAGAAGGCTGCATCGAACAGGCCGAATGTACGGCAGCATCTCACCGCTCACTCATCATCGATTGAAGGCTTGGCAAAGCGGGGGCGTCCATGTACGTCCGGTTGTGCTACTTCGGACGCTTACGTTGCTCCCTTGTTCCTCCGGAAATATGCGACCCAGCGCCGGTCCCCAAGAACCAACAGCATTGTCGCTCGGTCGGTGTGGTCAGCTAGAAAACGGCAATTGATAGGTCGTGCCCTTGAACAGGCCCGAGCCGCTGGTGCGTTCCAACATGCGACGGCTGACGTGTCCCGCAATCGCCATGATCGTGGAATCTGAAGCGCCGTTCTCTGCTAGCTGCGTAATGGCGCAGATCGTCGAACGCGGTCAAAATAGTCGTCTTCATTTACGGATTTCGCGGGGAGAGTGGTCTGTCGACGTGGTCCCGTGGGAGGCTTTGGGAATCTGTTACTGGTTACCGTTGCTTCGACAATCGTTCCGCGACCTGTTCGATGATTTTCTTATAGATGAAATCGTTGCGCAGGCTGGTGAAATTAGAGTCGCGGTTCAGATAAAGCAGACCGACCTCGCGCTTCTCGTAGGCTGCCTGCAAGTTGTGCAAGGCATCTTCTTTCTTGCCGAGCAAAGCGCAGGTTGTGGCTAATTCGTACGCGGACCCTAACCCGCGATCGACCATCTCCTTCTGCACCGGGAGCATATTTTCGCGCATGCCGGCTAACCCGCCCGCGGCATAACCCTTTTCGGCGGCGTCGGCCACGGCCAGACCACCTTCGTCGTGGCGCAGTTGTGCCGCCTGTTTTGATTCGGATAAGAAGTTCGGGTAATCCTCGCGATCGAGGTAGATCGCAGCCAAATAGCCATGCGTCGTCGCCAAAGCGGGATCGGTAGATTCCAACTGTTTGAGGAGCGCGAATGCTTCGTTCTTTCTCCCCGCATTGAAGAGAATCCAGCCTTTGTCGGCCTGGATGGTGGTGGAGGAAGGATCAATCTTGCGGGCCTGCTCAATCTGGTTCAGAGCCTCGGAATAGCGAGCGGAGGTTAGGAGGAACGTGGCATACCAGTGGTGAGCCTGCACGAAGTTCAGATCGAGTTCCAATGCCCGTTTGTATTCGCGTTCGGCGGTCCGGGGATCCCAATTCCAGTAGAAGCTGGAAAACGCCAGGGAGGTGTGGGCTCCCGGTGAAGTCTCGTCGAGTTCGACCGCCTTTTGGGCGGCGGCCAGCGCACGGGGATAAGCGTCTTCCGCGGGCATGATACTGAACTCACGAAGCAGGTTGTAGCTGTCGGCCAATCCAGCATAGGCCTCGGCGTAGCTCGGATCTTTGACGATGGCTTGCGTGAAATAATCGACAGCTTGGTTGAGATCTTGGGGAGTGCGCTTGGTCCAGTGATACTCGCCTTTGAGATACAGCTCTTGCGCCTCGGGGTTCGGGGTGTGTCGGGCGGCGAGGGCGTTCTTGTAATGAGGTTCGCGATGGCTGAACGAGAAAAGGGCGGTCAATCCGGCGACGATAACCAAAGGCGCGAGCCAAACCGCAATGTTGGCGAAGGAAGGAAGGGACAGGGTGGGAACGGGCCGCAGGTGCGGAGCGGGGGGCAGCGCGACCGGGCCTTTCGAAAGTTCGAGTGGTTCGATGTGAGCTACCGACTCGGTGATTTCGGAGTCTGCGGACTCTAATTCGTCGCCACGTCCTTTGAGCCAGTCGCGCAGTTCATCGGTGTAGGCAAACACACCGCCGCGGCCGCCGCCGGGAACGCGGTGGACGGGCAGGGCACGCTCCTTTTCCCAGCGACGAACGGTGCGCCCGTCGCGGCTGAAGAAGGCAGCGATTTCCTTCCAAGAATCAAGGCGCTGATTGGTTAACTGACGCGCAGAACTATCGCCCATCCTGTAATGCCCACTACTGTCCGTTGTTGTCCGTTGCGGGGGAGAGAGACTCCGGCCATTATACGCGGAGGATGAGGCGGTCGAAATCCCCATTTTGACCAGTCCGGGGTCATTTTGAGCAAGTTGGATTGCAGAGGCAGAAAGAAGACTTGCCGTCCCCCCATGTAAGCGCATTTGAATCAACGTCTTTGCTTAGGTCGCCGAGGCCGAGACTCGCTGGGAAGGCGTTTGTGGGCGCGCTCCCATGCCGGTCCCCGTCCGGGCGAATCTCGCGGTTAACGATTCCACGGGTACGCACAAGAAAAATCTCGCTCGCCAGGAGGCTTTCAAAATGAATTGCAGCAATAGCAGGACAAGAAAGAAAACTAGCATGGCCGCATCTGCGCTCACCATGCTCACCCTTTTCATTCTCGCAACTGGAGTTGTGCTTCCGCTCCAAGCCCAGACCGGGTCCGCTGGCGAGCAGGCTCCAGCGGTCACCCACAATACGTGGACGAGCGGCGCGGCGCTGCCAACGCCCGTCTGTTGCGCGGCCGCGGCAGTGCTCAAAAACGAGATCTACCTCGTCGGAGGCAATGCCGCCACAGAAGAGGTCGCCGACGTGCAAATCTACAATCCTGCGACCAACACCTGGAGTACTGGTGTGTCCTATCCAGTGGTCGTCTCAGGGGCGAGCGCTGCCGTGGTGAAAAACGTCTTATACGTGTTTGGCGGATCTGCCGGCGGAGGTGTGCCCTCGAACGCCGTGTGGGCGTTCATCCCCAAGACCAAGACGTGGACTGCCATGGCGGCCATGCCCACTGCAAGGTGGTTAACCGCGGCTGTGGTTGAGAAGAACATCATTTATGTCATCGGTGGCATTGTCAGCCCCACCGACTTCGTCGCGACGGTCGAAAGCTACAATCCTGCAACCAATACCTGGACGGAAGAGACGCCGATGTTAGAGAACAAGCAAGGCCCTGCCGTCGGTCTGCTCGGAACTACGATCGTGGCCGCCGACGGTGGCAACCCGCCCGGCTTTATCACCGGAGACACCGAGGGCTACGACGCTGCCACCAACGCTTGGACGGAGTTCACCGCCGATCCCACGGCACGCGTTGTTTCCTGCTTCGGATCTATCGGTGGTAAGTTCTATGACGCCGGCGGCTATCTCGACAATGCCGGGGCGGCAGCTACAGTGAACGAGTCCTTTCAGCTGTCGAAGAAAAAATGGACGACGACGCTCGCTCCCATGCCCCAAGGAACCTTTCAAGCCGGTTCGGCGGTCTACAAGGGACAACTTTACTGCATCGGCGGCTTTGCCAACTGGAACGGAGCCCCCATCAACAACGTGCAGATTTATCAGCCCTAGAGCCAGTCCGCAACCGAACTGTTCGGGAACAATCAGGATTTCGCAAGTATGTGTTGTTTCCTGCTCGTAAGCAATTTTGGATCAATATTCTTGGAGGATTGAATGCCGAAGTATCGCCCCTTTACCGCTGTTTTAACCAAGACCCTCTGCGCTCTGCTGACCATGGCGGCCATCACTCTGGGGCCGTCCGCAGCATTTGGACAGACTCCTCCCCCGGCAACGTTTGTGAACCCGATTATGTACGACGGGGGGTCGATTATTCCCAACTACAGCCCAATTCCCGTCCAGGAGATCGCGGTCGGCGACTTCAATAATGACGGAGTGCCGGACCTCATCACGCTGGACAGCAACGCTAACACCAACGGATGGGGCATCATGCTGGGCCGAGGCGATGGCTCGTTTGAGCCGGTAGTAGAAATTGGCACCAGCAATGCCTATGGCACCGTCGGCAGCGTGGTTGTCGGCGACTTCAATAAGGACGGGAATCTGGATTTTGCCGTTACTTACGCGGACGACGGCCCGACCCAGTATCTCTCGGTTTATCTGGGCAACGGCGCGGGTGGCTTCACGCTCAAAGGCACCTATACCACGGGCAGTCCTTATCAACACCTTTCCACCGGACTGGCAGTTGCCGATCTCCGCGGCAACGGCGATCTCGATTTGATCACGCTCGATCCCGGCTACAACGGTGGGACCGGGGGGATGCAGATCCTTCTGGGCAATGGCGATGGCACGTTCCAGGCTCCAGTAGAGGTCGCCGTCAATTATCCGGGTGGGGTGGCGGCGGCCGACGTCAATCATGACGGAAAGCCCGATTTGATCGTCGCTTCCACCCAGAGCAGCGACGGCATTTATGTGCTGCTCGGCAACGGCAATGGCACTTTCCAAACTCCTGTGTTTTATGCGCAGGGTTCAAATTCAGGTGTACTCACGGTTGCCGTCGGCCAGCTTATCAAGAACGACCACGGAGACGTGGTAATGGGCACTGGAAACGGCGCGTACGTCTACATCAACAACGGCGATGGCACCTTCAAGACTCCGCCAGCTCTCTATGGTCCCTCGTGGACAGATTCCATCACCATCACTGACATCAACGGCGACAAAAAGAATGACTTGGTCGTCAGTTCCTATGCTTCTTCCGCGGTCTGGACAATGCTCGGAAACGGGAAAGGCGGATTCACAGCAGGAGAGTCATTTGCCACCGATGGGTCTCCGAATAATCTGGTGGTCGCCGACTTTAACGGAGACAAGAAACTGGACTTCGCCGTGTCCAACAGCGCTGGCCAGTGGGTGACGGTGGGCCTCGGAAATGGCGACGGCACCTTCCGCAGCAGCCAGAGCTACGGCTACACCTGGAGCGGCACGGTCTCCGGTATTGCAACCGCGGACATGAACAACGACGGCAACCTGGACATCGTGGAAGCGGGCGGCGGAACTGGCGTTGGCATCGCCGTGATGCTCGGCAGCTCACACGGCGTGTTCGGATCGCCCATCTCCACCGCGGTCGGTTGTGGCCAAGCCAACCGTGGGGGCGTCAACAGCATCGCCTTGGGTGAGGTCACCGGCGATGGCAAGGTCGATGTGGTAGCGAATATGACCAACAGTGGAGGCGGGTGTCCGAACAACGAGGTGGCCGTGCTGGCTGGCCTTGGCACCGGAAAATTCAAAAAGCCTGTCTACTATTCCACCGGGACGACGCAGCAGTCCTACAACGTCACTTTGGCCGACTTCAACGGCGACGGCAAACTGGACATCGTGACCTCGAACGGCGACGGCAGCCTCAGTGTACTGCTTAACAAGGGCAAAGGTGTTTACGGTGCGGCCAATGTTATTGTCGGCGCCAGCGGCAGCGAAGGCGCAGCCATCGTAGTCGGCGACTTCAACCATGACGGCAAGCTCGATCTCGCCCTCACCAACTACGGCGCAACCGCCATCAACATCCTCCTCGGCAACGGCGACGGCACCTTCCAGGCTCCGATCAGCACGCCCTCTCCAATTAACCCGAACGCGCTGGTTGCGGGCGACTTCAACGGCGACGGCAAGCTCGATCTCGCGCTCACCAGTTGGAACGATACGGGATCGCTGGTGATTTTCACCGGCAACGGCGACGGCACCTTCAATGTGGGCGCCACATACGCGTTCAACACCTGGGACCAATGCCAGTTCGGTGGAACCAATCCGTACTGGATCAGCGCTGCCGATCTCAATCAGGATGGCAAGTTGGATCTGGCTATCGCTGTCGAGTCCAGCAGTTGCAGCACCGAATATAGCGGACAAAATAGCTGGGGAGCGGCGCTGGTCTATACCGGTAACGGAAACGGCACCTTCAATCTGGACGATGGCCCATGGGTCGGCGGCGTGGATAATTCCGGCATTGCGTTGGGAGACTTCAACGGCGACGGCATGATCGACATGGCGGTAGCGGGCAACGCCGGATGGACGAGCCAGGACTGGGTCACGATCCTGCAAAACAACACCCAGCCGGTTAGCGTCTCGCCGCTTACCATGACCTATAAGGTGCAGGCGGTCGGCACCAGCAGCAAAGCTGAAACTGTGATTGTCACCAACGATGAAAAGACGACGCTTGCGATCGGCACAGTGGCGCTCGGGGGAACGGACTCAGGCGACTTCGTTCTGAAGAACGGATGCGGAAGCAGCTTGCTGACGGGTGCCAACTGCACTCTGACCATCACCTTCAAACCAACAGCCACGGGTACACGGACAGCGACTGTGTCTATTACCGATGGCGCGGGCATGCAAACCGTCTCGTTGACCGGCACGGGCAAGTAGCGAAATGGAATAACGAAACTCGTGAAGGGAAGTACACGGGAACCACTCCGTGAACTCGGATTGCGGAAGGCGCTGCCAGGAGGCGGCGCCTTTCCGTATGAACACTGCCCATCCATTTCCCTCGTGCTTTCTTCTTCACTCTCTGGTGCAGTCTCAACTCCGAAATGGCATATCAGAGTTCGTCGGGCCACCGCTCGTCAATCGCCTTCATGATTTCCTCGGTTTTGCAGCGATATAATGCTCACCCCCTCACAATCCGGCGAGCCTAATCTGGCGAGGGTCGTTCTCCAGTTCCACGAATCTCCCAAGCTCAATTCGGGGTCTTGTGCCTGAGGCCGCTTTATTCGCGCTTCTGCTCCCAGACGCCCGCCACGAATTTCTCGCGCCCCACTGCCGATAATCCGCTTTGGCGGAAGGGTCGTAGTCTTTGATGCGACCAGTGAAACCTCGTACCGTAAGGCCATACTTTTCCTCAGCTTGCTCAACAACCTGATTTACAAGCTGCCGGGTAGTGCACAGATAAACGACCCGCTCCTGATTTCTCCGTCGCCGCCACTCGGCGATGAGCAGGCCGACCAATGTCTTCCCGCTTCCAGTCGGAAGTTGGAGGGCAACGTCCGGGATTTCTAGTGCCGTCTCCGCATAACTCCTCATGATTTCTCGTTGATGCGGAAGCACATCCATTTTCCGCCGGTCGCATCGCTGATCACGGCAGGCGGACGCTTGCTGTTGGCAATGTTGGAAAGGATGCCTTCGCTTGTGCGATATGGAGTGAATAGCGGAATAGCAGATGAGCGGATAAGACAACGGCTGCTAGAAATACCACTAGCCTTTCTGGAGGGCGAAACCGGATTGAGTCGACACACCATTCTGCGCGCGCGGCGAGGACAGCCGGTCCACCCGAGATCGCTTCGATTGCTAAGAATTGCCGTCCAGAAAATTCCGGTGCGAAAACAAACTCAGACGATATTTACATCTTTAAGAGCTGCTGTGAGATTGCCGAATGATTTCATGTCGAAAGGAAAGCTGTTGAGAATAAGGCATTTCGCCTCGTAAAATCTTGACGATCTCCTCTCCCACCCTAAGTGCCTGCTTACGTGACTTAACGGTTATTCCGGCGACTCTCGGATGACCGCCTCCCCCGTATGCTTCGGCGATGTCTCCAAGATTAGGGCCATTGAAAACCGCCCAAGGATTCGAACCCACTGTCAGCTGCGCAAGTAGAGGCACGGATTTCTGAGTTGGAGATTGAGAAAACAAGGCTTGGAGTTGAGGTGAGAAGGGCACAGAACACGTATCAGAGCTTTTCGACCCCTGGTCGTACGCTCACAGCCAATGAGATTGAAGGGCAAAATGCGGCAGCACTTGACTTGCGCCGCCTCTATCATGCCTTTGCCGACGTTTTGATAGAGCTTGGCACGTTGTACAAGAAACTTAGTGAACTGCCCTAGCCCTAAGCACTCCCCCGCTGGCCGCAGAAGCGCGGTTGCCTGGACCCAGTAAGACCTACATTTGGTACCGCACGCCCAAACTGAAAACTAGCACCAACGGCAGGACGACACCGCAATAACAGGCGAAGAGACAAAGTCGCGCAATGTCCAGCGACCGCGCCGTCCATAATCGGGTGACTTCCTCGTCGCTTGTTCCCCGAGCGCGTAGCATGTCCCAGTCAGTTTCGGCGCTAAAGGTCTGGTTGGCGAAAGCGGTCCTCTCGTACCCGATGCTGACGTATACGGTGGAACTGGTCGCCGGTATGTCGATCCTTCGGACGAAATGTTGGAGAGTGACGAGATAACAGCACAAGGCAACCAAGGAAATAACAGCCAGCAAAAAAAACTTCAAGAATGCGTTGGCAGGACGCGGTGGTCCGTAAAAAGAAACATATGTGATCGCCACGGCCAAAAGGACAAAGCCGAGACGCGCAGGCATGGTAAAGTCGCCCAGCGCGGGGAACAAATACGCGGGGGCCGCACCTGGGAGCCACGCAGAAAGCAAAGGCCCGACTCCAGTGGCGACGGCCAGTGCACCTGAAATGCTCGCAAATTTCTTGTAGTAGCTTACCAGCGTAACCGGCGACGGTGCGTGCAAGGTCCTCTCCTACTTTTCGAGATTGACCGTCACAGTGCGATTTCGCTCAACGAACGGATTGAAATCGATTTTCTGATCGCGGTAGCCTTGTTTTTGCAGGCGAACTGTCCATATAGCCAGAGGAAGTGATTTGATTATTGAGTTTGTCGGATTCTGGTGTTGCTTGTACGAATCCCCCCGCCTTCGATAGGAAACTGCCGCCCCTTCGGGGTTACTGTTCACCTCCAGGTCGAAGACCATGCTTTCGCTGTCCGCGACAAGGTCGTAGGCGAGCTCGTTCAATTCGAATACCCGGAAAACAACCTGGGCGGTTAACGGATACTTTCCGCCGCCGAGCTCTCTCGTCTGGCTTGCGGCAACGATCCTCGGCACAGAACTCGCGCGCCTTTTTATTGATAGGTCGCGCAGAGTTTCGGTGTACCCGGTACGGAGATCATCGAAGAATACTTGGGCAGCCTCCTCTTGCGATTTGTCTTGTGATTTGTTCCCGAGGGTACGAAATTTTTCTTCGGTCTCTTTGAGCGCTTCGAGTTCTGCCTCTAGAGTATTTCGAAGTGTGCCAATTGCTGCCTTTGTAAGCGGTTCCTCCTCCCCCGCTACGCTTGCTTTCAATGCCTGAAGTCTGTTTTGCAGCCCTGTCGCCGCGATCCGGAGAAACTGAATCTGCGAGGGGTTGACCTGGACCTCAGCGCTGGTCGGATAGATAAGACCGGTATTCGCAATTACGCGAAAGGATACATCATCTTTGTGCGGGAGGTTTACCCAGTTCGAGCCATCGTTGAACTGGACTTCCAATAGCACATAAACACCGCCCAGAGTCGTCGGTATCGTGTGCACGGTCAAATGATAAGTACGCTCGCCGGACTTTGTTGGGCTTTGACCGTTTAACATGACGTTACGGGAGCCGCCGCGTAAGAGGAACGCCACGTTGACAACGCCGCCGTCGAAGTTCGGGGCCTTGTCGAGCGTCACCGTAAGATCGAGATTTTCACCCGCTCTAACTATCCCATCCCCGACGATGGCGACTTGCGCTTCTTGCGCTTGAGTAAGAGCGCTGGCAGCTAGCAGAATAATACCGACGGTAAGGCACCAACGGACCACTTTAGTCATTACTGTTCGCCTTTCGACGGATAACAGAATTCTTCCACATCCGTCGTTGATTATACCGCCGACCTGAATCCGAAGCGCACAAAGTCAGCCCTGCCCACTGAATGCCCTCTCTTGCGATTCCAGCCCTGCTGGCGGCGTTGCGCCGCAACCTGAAAACCTCGCCATACCGAAGATTGTTTTGATCTATAATTTTGGCCAAGATCGAGAGGTTATCGAAAAATGGCGAAAGTTAAGGTAGACGAAATCGTGGAAAACTTGGACAGCGAATTCAAGAAAGCCCTTGATGACACCATGACTCATTTTGCCCCTCAAGTTCGATTTGATCGAAATGACCTATTCCGTTTCTTTCAAAAGCGCATTTATCACCACTGTAGCTCGGGGGAAACCGTGCCAGATGGGTGTGTAGAGAACTGACCTGATGTTACCGATAGCTCCTGTGGTCTACTTAATCGTTGTGACGTGGTCCATCCTCCAAAGCAACCGGAGATGGATGACCTTGCTTTGGATTATCCTCGGTCTCGCAGTGACACTTGGAGTATTCGCTGGCTTGGCTGCCGTCTGGCCTGATCGAGCAGGGGTACTCGGTCATACAGCAGCGATTCCCACTTTGCTTGTGTCCGCGCTCCTCGGCGTCAACCACATGCGATCACACCGGCGACCACAGGTTCCGAAGCTCCCCGTTCGACCGGAACTGAGGATCGCGAGGTCCGACCGCCCAAAATCTCAACCTGCGATATATCCCGCGTCATGGCCGCTACCGCTCTCAACTACTTCGCTTTACAACTTCATTCAGATTCACAGCACCATCCGCACGTCCCCAGCAATGGCAGCCGGGGTGACCGATAAATTGTGGGATGTGGCAGACCTCGTTACACTGTGGGAGTCGTATGAAGTCATGAAGGCGAATCCCACAGCGGCTTAGGAATAATGAAATTCTCCGCGTCAAGGCACAAGGTTGAACGGGCCACAAAACACATCCATGACCTGAATGAACTCTTGGTTTCCTTCACTCGATCTAATTTTTACGCCGTTAGCATCCAAGAACACCACGGGATAAATTGGATCCATATTGACGTTGACAGGTCCGCATTCCCTACCATTGACGCGGCTCTTATCATTGGAGACGCGCTCCACAACCTCCGAAGTGCGCTCGATATTCTCTACTTTCAAGCCATGCACGAGACTACGGGAATTACCAACCATCGCACGGGGTTTCCAATCCGCGAGGATAGGCAGAAACTTATAAGTGCCATAAATGACGGATTGAAAAAGAAGGGTCTTGCCCACAATCCGAGCGCCCTTACTATTCGAGATGTTGTCATTGATGTCGTAAAAGCCTCCCAAGCTGGGAATTACACCTTGTGGGCCTTGCACGATATGAACATCAGGGACAAGCACCAACTGCTTATTCCAGTATTCGACCTAATGCAGTTCAGCGATATCCGCCTTGAGGACGATAAAAAAGAAGTTTTTTGGGCAGCCGGTCAACCCTACTTCACTAATGATTCCTGCCGTTTCAATCTTCATCGGAGAGGAGTCATTACAGTAAAGGACAAGGGCCATGCGGCCACGGTAATAGTTTTCGACGTAGGAGTTCCCCTCAAGAACAAGGCGATTCTTCCCGCGCTCAATGAAATCGCCGAATGCGTGACGCGCACGATTGACGCCTTCGAGGCGGTCGAATTGTTGTGAGTTTTCCAAAGTAAGGGCTTTAAGTTCGGAGGTCCTGTGCCAGACGCTCTAAAAACAATGCTAGAAACTCAGATGCGGCAGAGTGTGCGGACGGTCGAGATGGCCGCCGACATCTGCTCTTTAAAGACGGTGGTTTCAACCTTATCGCCCGCGCTGCGAGACCTGTTAAAGGAACGGGTTCTCGTAGAGAGGCGTAAATGTCAGCCGCTAATCGATCGAGAGCGGCAGCTTTTTCAGCAAATGGTTGCAGCCTTGTCAGCGATGCCTGGAGATGCTTCAAAGAAGCCGAATTAGCTTGATTCATGTCGTATCCACAAAGACAACGGCCAATGAAGGCTGGTCAATTCTCGGGTATCCCCGCTCGCCTAGCGCCGGGCCCCGGCCCCTATACCCCCGGGGGGTAGGGTGTAGCAAAATCCCCTCGTGTCGTATACACCCGTCAAACGTAAGCGGGATTACGCGGTGGTGCGGCGAACAGCGGGATGGGTGTATGATCAGTGCCGTTTTTGAACCAAGAAAAAAGATTCTGGTTAGTTTATGAACGAGATTAGCGTATACACCGTTGAGCGAAATGCATAGTCCGTCGCAAGGCGATGTGATGTGCATTTCCGCCTGACCTACGAGCGCGAGTTCCTACCGGCTCAAAATCTCTGGCGGGATTTTCTGGTCCATTGCGAGGAAACAGGTTTAGCAACCCGTGATGCAAGTACCGAAAATCCTGGGGGAGGGGCAGCGCGACAGGATGCGCGGCCGGACCAAGTTCATGGGGCGGAAAACTGTGCGGCGGCTTCTGCAGCACGGTTTCGGCGTGTCGCGTAGTAACACGAACAAAACAAGCAGAACCGGCGATTGCCTGAAAGTGTCGCGCATGAAAAGGGCCGCCGTATAGTAGCCGCCAGAATCTCGTTGATGCGCTCAAGCGTCAGGAGTTTGTTGGCGGCGATGCGAAGCTCGCAGATGCTCTGATTAAGCATGGCGAACTCGTGGAATATCAAAAGGGAGACAAGCTCATCACCGAGGGGGGAGAGGATAACGATATCTATCTTCTTCTCACCGGATCGGTGGCTGTGGTCATCAAGGGAAACGACATAAATACTCGCAAGGCGGGCCAACACGTGGGAGAAATGGCCGCTATCGAACCCTCTCTAAAGCGCTCCGCCACCATCGTGGCACACGACACCGTGGTTGCCCTGAAAGTGAAAAGCGCTGATTTCAGCTCCATCGGTAAGGATTATCCGCAAATCTGGCTGCCGATGGCGCGGGAGCTGTCCCGGCGTTTGCTCCAACGTAACGATTTGATTCCACCGCCAAACGAGTATCCGAAACTATTCATTATCTCTTCGACGGAGGCTCTGGAGGTCGCTCACGAAATACAGAGCCAATTGCAGCACGACGTTTTCAGCGCCGTTTGGGACCAAGGTGTTTTCTTTGCCGGGGGCTATCCCCTTGAGGCATTGGAAAAAGCGGTGAGCGAGTCTGATTTTGCCGTTGCCATTGCCCAACCCGATGACATTGTGGAAACAAGAGGAACCAGATATTCAACACTGCGAGACAACGTGCTGTTCGAGCTAGGGATTTTCATGGGCCGATTAACCCGGCACCGGGCAATACTTGTTCACCCGCGCGTGACCGGCCTGAAACTTCCTTCTGACGTGCACGGCTTGACCTTGGTTTCGTACGATCCCGGAAAGCCAGGTGAGCTCGCTGCGCGATTGGGTCCAGCCTGCCACGAGATTCGCAAGCTGGTCAAGAACCTGGGTGTCCGCACACTCAAATCCTGAAGATTTTCTTGAGCCATTTTGATACCGAAGCCCCTTTTTGGTCTCCTCCGTCTTGCTCGGCTAAAAGCGGAACACAGAAAGGTGCAGTAGTGGGCATAAACACAGTGGCCGTCGCTTCCAGTCGCTTTCCCGAACGCTTTGCTATCAGTAGTACCAAGAAATTTGCTCCGACCTCTGGATCACTCACAATGGACTGCATCGTTTCTACATCAGGTCCACTGGGTCCCGCATCGAAGCTTGGATGCGAGTGCCATTCGCCTAGATAGTTGAAGCGAGTGTAATCCTGGCCGGTTCTGGTAAAGAAGGCCTGCAGGTAGGCTTGATGATCTCTAGGATTGCGTATGAAGCAGGCTTGCGTTCCGCCCGAGCGCTGCACTGAAATATCCACAACACGAAATTGCTCGCTACCCAAATCTTCACCCATTAGCAATCCGCCTATCTCTCGCCGTCCTGCACGGCGCAGCTCACGGCGAAGGCGTTGGACTATCTGGGGTGCCAGAATGATCTTCATCTTTATGCTCTGTTAGCAGTTGGGCAATTCTCGTTAACTCGGCTGCCGCTTCCTCAGAATCGAGCTCTCCTTCGGCTTGAGAAATGTTTGGTGTCCCCACCTCAACAGGGTAAGTCTCGAACGCGTTGTCGAAAATCCAGCCTTTTGCAAGCCCGATCAGGTAAACGGAATGAGGATACGCAGAAGGCTGTCGCGGAATCAGCATATCGATACCCATTCTCGCTGCATGCGCAGCAATAACCGTAACGTCCGCATCGTCGGCTACCAGGGGCACATCACTTGTTGCGCCGTAATCGATAGCCGCAGCCCGAAGGGGTTTTCCTTGCTCCTGGCACCACTGCTCGATAATGCTCCGCATTGTTGCCGGGTCGGGGTCCAGAAGTGGCCGTGATCTGGCGATCATTCCTCCGAATCCTCCCCCAAACACCTCTGCCCACAACAGGGGCTTCTTCGCGACAGCAACGGCAGCACAGAGATAGTTGAACACTCCCCCATTTGCCGTGCAGTCAACCAGCAGATCCGAATCCGCAAGGCTTTCAATCAGAGATTCGATACTTCCGCTGGATTCCTGCCCGCCGAGCCGATGCTTTCGCTTCTCGCACGTCGCAGCAGGATGTTGTTAGCAAGTTAAAACGTCCGCTTTTCGTAGCAAGTGAAATGTCCGGTTTCGTTAGTCTCCCGTAGCCGCCGCCGAGGCGGTGGAAAAGTGGGAATCCCGCGCACTTTGCGGGATTTCCAAGCGCGGTGGGAAAGTCGGTCTTTGGACTTTTCCAGCGCGCGTCTTTTCCACGGCCTTGCCGACCGCCGGTTTCAAGTTGAGGATCGGATCGCCCCGCTCGTCGTAGCGACCGAGGCAGTGCGGACCATAGCTGAGGCTCAAAGTCCCGTCCAAGTGTTGGCGCGCAATCACGGCGCAGCCCGCCAGCGTTGCTCGCCAGCGCACGGGCTCGATCTGCAAAGTCAGGTTCTGAAAGCTGACCGTGTTGTCCCGGTTCACCGTGCGCTCGAATTGCAGCGAAAAAATGCGCTCCAGATCCTGGCCGCGATAGGGCACAAACGCACTGCCCGACTGTGCCGCTTTGACTTGGAAGCGGCGATTGAACTCGGCGATGTAATGCTCGCGCAGAAAGGCATTCGCCGCCTCCACCGTTCCGATCCCACGCAAGCGCAGTTCCTGCGGCAGCCGCCCTTGCCAGGTGCCGAAGCTGCGTTCGCTGCGCCCGCGCGCTTGCGGTGAGTACGCCGGAATCATGCGCACCCCCAACTCGCGCAGCGCACGCCCTACCTGCGTGACACGGTCGTGGTCCACCGCCTCTCCGGCCTTGGCCGTCAGCCAGAAATGACGGGCGCGATCGCTATACAACGCGCAAAACACGCCCTTTCGTTCGACCACTTCTTTCAGCCCCGCCAGCACCGGAACCGTGGCTTCCTCTTCCACCAGTTGCGCGTAATAAATCTCGCTGTTGGCGTCGTCCATAATCACCAGCAAGTCGTACCCGCGCTCATCCTGGAACCAGCGATGCTCGCTGCCGTCGATGTGCAGTAGCATTCCGGGCAGCGGACGCCGCGGACGCTGCTGGCGATGCACCCCGCGCTTGCGTCCCTTGGCCACCATCCCTGCCCCTTGCAGCAACCCCTTCACCCAGCTGTAGCTGATCTTGACCTGGTGTTCTTCCTGCAACTTCTCGTGAAAGTGCCGCACGTTCAGATCGAAATACTTTTCCCGATACAGCCCTAGCACTTTCTCCACCACCGCCAACGGCACTTTCTTGGGCGACGGTTTCCCCCGTCGCCGGTCAAACAAACCCCGGAACCCGAACTCTTCATAGCGTTCATGCCAGCGCCGCATCTGCCGGTCGCTGATCCCAATGATCTCGGCCGCCTGCCACCACGTGATCTTCTTCGCCAGGGCACGCAAAATCACTTCCTGTATCTTCATCGTCCGCTCCATCGCGGCCTGCGTGTAAGAGAACATGCCTTCCATGCTCTCCTACCCTCGCCGCCTGCAAAGCGGACACATCACTTGCTATCTCATCCGGACATATCATGTGCTAACGACACGCACGTCGCAGCAGGATTGACAAGTTGTATTCTGCGCGCCACGCTGTCTGCCTTGTGTGTGCCGGCATCCCGCCAGTCGAGATCGTGTCTCACGAAGTTGTCAGGCAGCAGCAGATCATCATCGACGACAAGAAATTTGGCCACGCCGGATCGCGCCATTAGCACAGCTATCTTGCTGCCCAACGAGCCGCACCCTATGATGCTGACCTTGCGGTCGCGTAGCGCACTGTGACCTTCATCGAGGCGGTCCGCCGAAGGTTCTGCGGGGATGACGGACAACTCGGTCACGGTATCATCATCCCAAAGCGAATAGGCCTTGAAGGAGAAGCCCTTCACGAGCACTAATTTCTTTATGTCCAGCATTTCGAGGCCAACTGAAGCAATATCCTGCTTGAAACTCGCCAAACTCTGAGTTGATGGGGTAGGTGTGTCTTCGGGCCATTTAATCAAGGCAGCGGGGCGCTCGTAACCTTCGAAAAGCAATACTTCCGGGATCATCGCGTCAGTCCACTTCGTCCCTTCGGAGGTGTCTACCGAAGCAAGAACATGAGTGTATGTCTCTTTCCGAAACAGCATGACCATGATCGCCGGCAGCAGCACGGTCTCAGGAAGGCTCGCTGCAAACTCGGAAAGGGTTCGCGTCACAAGAAACCGGCCAAGCGTTCCGCGCAATTCTTGGCCCAGCGTCGTCTTGTGCCGGGAAGCGACCACTCCTCGCTCATTCGATCCAGTTCCTTCAGATTCCAGGAGCCGGTGGGCGCTCGTGATCATGTTCGCGCCGGTAACGTCTGGATGCCAATTGTCCGGGCCATATTCCAGGCAGAGTTCTCCTCCAGACCCATATTGGTGCGACGACCAGCGCTCGTTATCGTTGCGGGGCAACACCAGCGGAGGGGAGTGGGGAAAGTGGTTCGGATAGCGAAGTGAAATCTGAAATATGCCACCAGGTGTCCAGATATCGGCATCCCATATCAAGCGCAAAGAGCTGTCGATGCGCCATCCGATGGGGGCGAGCCAGTCCACACTGGTAAGCAGAGCCTCCAGCGCTTCCCGTTCTTGGCGACTTCTTAAGTAGTTCTCTAGATACCAGATCACGCGAACCCGGCAGGCTTGGATGGACCTGTTGGACGATTTGGAAAACCCAGAGGCGTTCCGGGTGCCGTCGCCGGCTTAAGCAGGCCCGCTGATGCCATCGACCTGGCGGCCTTTGCGGCGCTGTCATTGTGGGACGACATCTCATCGATCACCGTGTCGTAATCCAGCCCTGCTCGCTTGCGAGTCGGCCCAAACAAAGCCCTGACCGCATCGCTTGCCTTTGCGTAAGCAGCCGGTCCAATCGCGGTTTCGTTACCCGTGCACCGGCCTTGCTCACTCTCGGCTCGAAGCACGCCCCTGCTGACAGAACAGCGAATGAGTTCGCCTTTCATCCCCAGGCGCGTCACGTTCATCGGGCCGTACTCGAATCCAATCTGAAGGCCCAGACTCGACGCATCCGTGCCGTTTTCCTTCAATTTCAGGAGCGCGAGATTGAAGCTGCTCCGCATGCCTCCACCACAAAGCGTCAGGTTGCTGATCGTCTCTTTATCATCGGTGGTTTGTGCAGTCCCCTCAACCGCTAGCCCATGCACGCAATCGCCGATGAATCGCACTTTTCGGCCCGCGAAGTCCGCGTGCAAAACGGCATCCAGTTCGCTGCGCAATACGTGCAATGTCCGGACAATGTGTTTCGCCGAGCTATCGCTTGAAATATTGTTGGTAACATACGCCGTGAACCCATCCAGATCGGCGTAGAGACTAGCGGCATCCTGACGCCGCGAGTTCTTCACCGACAGTTCTTCAATGTCCAGAGTGCTGAAAGGAGGAGTATGCCCTTTGAATTCGAACGACCCGATAGTGAAACGGCCCAAGCACAAGGGGTGGGCGCCACCGCCTCGGTTCGTACGCGATGTTCGTAATCTTTCTCGCATGGCGAATCTAGGATTCCGCACTTATCAGGCTCATGCAGCATGGCAAGCCGTGCAACGCCTGGTACACGGCGGTCTCGTCCTTACCCTGCCGCAAGGGACCGGCAAGACATTTGTGTCGCAGCTGATCGCGCACGAACACCTCCGCAGGAATCCCGGCACAAAAGTATTAGTCATCGCGCCGACAAAGGAATTGCGGGAGCAGTATGTCCGAATGGCAGAGTGGATGGGGCATTTGACACCCCGGCTCGTTGTGCTGGATTTTAAGGAGCCTTTTAGCGGGATTCGTAAGCAGGTTCGGCTAATGGTCGAACAGGCCAATATTATCGTCACCACCCCGGAGATGTTCACCAATCGACTGGGCTGGCTCTCTCCCCGATCATTCCGATCGATCACTTTGTGCATTCTTGATGAAGTGGACTTGTGGCTCATCGATGACTTTGACGACCCGGAGGGAAACCGGTACCACGCCGCCCTGTCCAAGTTAAAAGATCGTCTTCAGGGGCAGGGCACGCGCTTTCTGGGTCTGACCGCATCGTACCTCAGCCAGCGCGGACGGGCCCTCCTGGTGGATGACCTCCAGTGCCGCGAAGTAACCCCATTCCATAAAACCATGGTGCAATGGCTTCCGAAGGTTCGTATCGAGCCTGTTCGCTGCTCTGATCCGACAGTCGTAAAAATGGATCAGGCAATTTCTGCGAAAAGCTCCGAGCTTGTCGGTCGGCTTAATAGCGAAACAGACGGAGAACTCGAGAACCACCAACATGACTTCTGGCTGTTCATTAAGGCACTCGTGAACGGTCTGCGCGGAGGAGCGGCGGCTAGCTTGGCTTTGGCTCTGCTGGAAAACGAACATGGACGGCTCCAGCTCTTCGAAGATGTGCCGTCCGGAGGACCTAAGGTCAGCCGCAGCGTGGACCTCGCCCGGCGAGGTCGCCCGGCGGTCGTATATTGCAGGGAAATCCAATTAGTGAATCAGTTGGCGGGCCAAGCCTGGCCGACTGCGCCGGCCATAGCGCATTCGGGTCTCGGTGATCGATATCTGCAGGAGACGTTGCGATTCAAAAGCGGTGCCCGTGACGTTCTGCTAATGACCCGCGACTTGGGCAAGCGCGGTCTCGATTTTCCGATGGCCCGATCTCTGGTTCTGTACAGTCCAAAAAGTTCTGTTCGTACGATGGACCAGGAACTGTGCCGAACGCGCGGACAACGCAGGGACCGTGGCAACAAGCCGGTCTACGTTCTCTTCTATGCGGGCACCTATGAAGAGGAGAAAATGAGGCGGGTTCTCGGTGAACTCGTCGAGATCTTGATGTACGAGAAGTTCCAAAAGTTTACTCTGTCTCGACGCTGGCACAAATGGCTCCGTGAGCGATCGCCCCTGACGATGCCGGAGTATCTTTCTACCGCAGCGAAATACAGAAGAACCGGGGCGATATCGATTTCGTCGTCGGAAACAATCGCCACGAAGAACGGCAAAAGGTTGCCTGCAGCCCGCTGACCCATGTATGCAGCGAGAGAGCCGGCATTCACCTTCGCCAGTGCGTCCTTCGATTGCACTCCCTTCAGATAAACCATCGTCGACTTGATGTCGCGATGGCCCATCCAGGACCGGAGCGTGCGGATGGAGAAGACGATGCAAAAACCAAGGGCAGGAGTGGCGGGCACCTTGACCACGGGGCGGTTAGGTACCCACAAGTGGCCAGTGGGAAGCCAGACGTGCCAGTCAAGTCCTGCCGATTTCCGCCGGGATGGGGCGACCGCCTACCGCAGACGGATCTTGCCTTAAGTTAGCGCTCATGGCGCGATGCCACTGAGGATCACGGCAGCGGTTTGTTGAACGGCTTCCAAGCTCTCGCGCAAGAGATTGGCGTCTGCGTGCCAAAGCTGGATGTAGTCCTGGTTATGTTGGGCCCAACATAAGACGGATTATGTGACGGTGAGACTTATGTGACGCAGCAGCATGATGAGGGCGGAATGGCGGTGTTTTCTGAAAGGAGAAGGTCACATAACTTGAGTCGGTGGTATTCGGGGAGTGCGGCACTGTGTGAGTTTTCGGCAAGTCTGCGCAACGGAGGCGGGTGACCCGCCGCGAGCACCGACCTCACGGTCCTCAAGCGGGATACTTGACGTACTTGGCCAGCAAGTAATCCATGTCATCGCCGATGCCATAGCCAAAGGTGTGACTGATTTCCCGCACACGGTTGAGTCGGACGATCAGGCTGGCCCGGCCGTGCGCGGGTAGAGTGTTGGCCGACTGGAGGGCTTGCTCGAACATGCGGACCAGGGCATCGAAAAATCCCTCCTCTTGATACCCGATATCCTGACAATATCCCGCCGCTTGCTCGCAGTAGAAAACCATCAGCTCGGTGAGTCCCGCAGGATCGCCCACGGCCTTTTTGTAATGGGAGATGGCCTGCTTGGCTTTGGAGACGGACGTGTCCTGGTTGCGAAACGGATCGGGCCATAGCCAGCGATCGATGATTTTCTTGTACGGCTCCAACACGTTTTCGCCCAGACCAAAGCGGGCGTGAAGAAACGCCTGGTTGTCTTGGTGCGCGGAGTAGAGATGGTGCAGCAAGTCCACCAGCGCGGTCCGGTCAAAGGCGGCGAGCTTGGCTTTGACATCAGTCCAGGTCGTTTGCGATTTCGACTCACGTTTCGTCATAGGAGTTTTCGACGTGGCCCGCATGCGTAACGCTCCATCGAGCCGATTCAGAAACAGTAGCCTTGTGCCAGCCAGTAGTGCCAGTCGGCGATGGCTTCGAGGGTGGATTCATCCCCGTCGATGGCAGTGAGTTGGGAGAGTGGCACGGCCACATTGCGGCCGTGCCAGCGAATCAGCACCAACATGTCGTGGGCACAGGAATCTTCCGGCGCCAGGCCGCGGACTTCGATCGTTTCTCCTTTGCGAAGCGGAGAGACTGCTTTGACGGCGATGCACCGGGCTGTGAAGGGAAACTGAATTTTGTTTTCCAGGTAGCAATACCAGCCGAGGGCCTGTTCTTCCGGCCCATAGGCGTCCACGATGGCTTGGTTGTGGATGCGTTCTTCGCGGATGCGGTTTTTGCGCAGCTTGGGCATGTGGTACTCGATTCGAGGGCTTGTTAAACTGCCGATCCATCGTCCTGGTCGGTGTAGGATTCCAGCACTTCAAAGTCGGCAGCTCAGGCATCCGCATCGGTGTACTTGCTCAAGACAGCTTCAATGCGCTCGCAGAGCTGGTCGAGCTGTTCTTGCAGGACTTTATTCTTGGCGTGGTTGGCTTCGGCAGCCACGTCGCCAACCAGTTCATCGAGCTCGTCGAGCGTGAAGTTAAACACAGGCCGCTGCCCGGATGGCGGCACGGCTCGCAAGCGGCCCGTCAAGGACTCGTGGGCGAAAGTGCGGGAGATGATCAGGTCGCGTTCACGCTGGTTCAACTCCAGCGGAACGGTTTCATCTGCCTTGATGGGGATTCGCTGTGGTTGCGGAACGACTGGCCTGAGTGACGTCCTTATCAGCCGATTGCTGTTCGCCGATGGTTTCGATTTTGCTGTTACCGAGCGCGATACGCTAGCCTTGGGCTTTGAGCGGAACTTCTTGGCGAGTTCCTGGTTCACTCTTTCGACGGAAAATTCCTCCGGGTCGAATGGTCCTCGCCACATCATCATCTCTTCATGTTCTGCGTGGTTTGGATCCGCCATCGACTCGAGGTAGTTGGCGTAGCCCCCGATTCCTCCGACATCTTCCGGCGGGCAGCGCCGCTCGCCCGCGATGCAACGGGGATACGTCATGTCCAAAGCGGGCATGACGATCGCCTCCAGCAGCAGTTCATGCTGCCAGTTGTCGCCGTAGTCGTACGCATAGATGAAGGTGGTACCCACACCCGGCAGTACAGCGGCAAGGCGTGTACGCTTCGCGTCGAGCAAACCCAACTCGTCATCGTCGTCAATATCGGGCGGCCCGTACCTCTTGCTACCAACTCGGAACATATAGAGGTGGGAGTTCTCCCAGCCCATGGCGACTTGGAGAACGCGATGGAACTGCGCCAGGGTGTACGCTCCCGCTACGTGGATGCGGCGCCAGATCGGCGGAGTGATGCCGATCAGTGTTACTTTGAACTGGTAGATCTCTGGGCTTGCTGCTGCTCCCACGATTCGTTTCCTTGGCGCCACAGTCGACCTTCTGCGCAACGGAGCATTCTTTCATTCATGCAATCCCTCAGCAAGCCTCGGCGGCCACGGGACTCCTCGAATTTTTGAACGCGACACAAGTGCCGTCAAGGTGTCAGCCGTCTAGCATCGGTCGCGGGCATGGAGGCCCACATAGATGCTACGCACATTTCTTGAACATCCCTTTTTCTTGAATCGTTACCGACAAGCACCGCTGCTGAGAGAGCGAGAGTCATTCCTCAGCCACCTGCAAAAGCAGGGGACCAGCCGCAAAGCATTGAGGAATCTTTCGGGTGAACTACTGAACGTAGTGTGTCTGTTGCAGCTGAACGAAATGCGCGAAGTCTCGCTGGAGGAGATCCAGCGAGCGGCGCTGCGTTGGGCGCGCCAGCAACGCACGAATCCCAAGGCGCACTCATACGGCAACTCCGCGTCATTCTTTATATATGCGGCGAAGAAATGGCTGCGATTCCATGGTCGACTGAAGCTGGCAAGTGCGCCGCCGATGCGATTCGCCGATCAACTCAGCGACTTCGCTCGATACATGACGGTAGAAAAGGGCCTTTCCCCGTACTCGGTGCGATCCCACTGTTCGAAGACATCGACATTCCTGGCATGGTTTGGGGAGCGGCATCGTTTGTTGGCGAGGGCTAGGATCGAAGATGTGGACGAGTTCCTTGCAATGAAAGGCGCCTGCGGATGGAAGCGCCGATCGGTTTCCGTGGCTGCAGACGCACTGCGCGCCTTCTTTCGCTACGCCGAGACACGCGGATGGTGCGCCACTGGTTTCGCGAAGGGCATCCAAGGGCCAAAAATCTACAAATACGAAGGTCTCCCCGAGGGCCCGAGTTGGAAAGAGGTACGCAAGCTCCTGAGATCGGTAAAGGGTTCGGGGCCGGCTGACCTGCGGGCACGGGCGGTTCTCTCATTGCTCGCGATCTATGGGCTGCGCAGTAGCGAAGTGTCACGACTCATGCTGAGCGATTTCGATTGGCGTGAAGAGGTCTTCGAGGTGAATCATTCGAAACGCGGAAGCCCACAACGTTATCCGCTCCGGCGTGAGGTCGGCGACGCCATCCTGCAATACCTCAAAAGAGGCCGCCCGCGATGTGCCTGTCGACACATGTTCGTGACGCTCAATCCTCCCTATCGACCGCTTGGAACATATGGTCTGTGGACACTCACGAGCAGACGACTCAGAGCAGCTGGGATACAGTGCCGAAAAAGAGGACCACACGTCCTGCGGCACGCATGCGCCACACGCTGGTTACGGCAGGGCGCGTCGTTCAAGGAGATCGGTGACTTGCTCGGGCATCGAAGCCTTGAGTCCGTGGGAATCTATGCCAAGGTCGATCTTCCTGCGCTGCGCGCTGTGGCGGCCGTCAACCTGGGAGGACTGGCATGAAACTCTCCCAGGCAGTTGACCTCTACATCCAGCGCAAACAAGACGCCGGCTTGCGGTTCGTCAGTCCCACAAACAGACTGCGTTCGCTTCTTCGCCACTGTGGTGATACTGATCTTCACCGCATCACGACACAGCACGTGACCGCCTTCCTCGATGGTTCGGGGAGTATGCCCAGTGGCTGGAATGGCAAGCGGGGTACGCTGCGGACCTTTTTCGATTACTGGACAGCACGCGGCCGGCTGAAATCCTCTCCGCTGCCGTCCTCCGCTCCCAAGGTTACGCAAAGCTTCATTCCGTATATCTACTCGCGATCCGACCTACGCTCACTCCTTGACGCCGTGCCGCGCGGTCAACGGAGAGCGGCCTGTGTCATGTCGGAAGGCACTTTCCGTACCCTGTTGCTGTTTCTGTACGCAACGGGCATGCGGCTTGGCGAAGCGCTTCGTCTTCGGCTCGCGGATGTAGATCTGACGCTCGGCATCGTCACCATACGAGATACGAAGTTCTATAAGTCGCGGCTCGTGCCGCTCGGACCCGATATCGAGAGGTTGACACGGCAATACCTCTACCAGCCGGGACGACGAAATCAACCATATCGCTCCTTGTTTCAGACCAAGAGCGGTAATCCGATCCCGGCCCAGGTTGCCGGTACCAGCTTCTCGCGCTTGCGACGGATCGCAGGCATCGCGCGTCGCGACGATTCGTACTTCCAACCCAGGCTTCATGATCTGCGACACACATTCGCGGTTCATCGGCTGACCGAATGGTACCGACAGAATGCGGACGTGCAGCGCTTGCTTCCTGCGCTGTCCACTTACCTCGGCCATGTTGATCTGAGTGCAACGCAGAGATACCTCACCATGACCCCGGAGCTGCTCCAGCAGGCGAATCGTCGCTTCGAGCAGTACGCATGCGGAGGCGCCGATGAAAGATAAGCGCGCTCTGGCGCCATGGATCAAGCATTTTCTGCTGGAATATCTTCCTGCGGATCGCAACTTCGCCCGGAACACGCAGCACAGTTATCGTGATGCACTACGGCTGTTCGTCATCTTTGCCAGCGGAACCCTACACAGGAAGCCGGATGAGTTGCTGGTGGAGGACCTCAGCGCTGATCTGGTGAGAAGGTTCTTGTGCCACATTGAGGAAAAACGGAAGTGCTCGGTTGCGACGCGCAACCAGCGATTAGCTGCGTTACGCACGCTGGCGACGTTCGTCGGCGAGCGCAGCCCGGAACATCTGTCCTGGTGCGCGCAGATCCGCAGTATCCCTTTCAAAAAATCAGGGCACAGGCCAATCGGATATCTGGAAAAAGACGAGATCCATGCGCTGCTCGCTGCCCCTGACCGCGCCAGTCGACTCGGAGCGAGAGATCACGCTCTGTTGTTGTTCCTGTACAACACCGGAGCCCGAGCCGACGAAGTGGCCCAACTGACAGTCGCCGACCTGCGATTACGCGGACCCCAGGAAAAATCCCAATCGTTCGTGCAACTGCGAGGCAAAGGAAACAAGATCCGCTTGTGCCCTCTGTGGGCGTCCACGACTACAGTTCTAAAGGAGCTGGTGGCGGGACGCGCCGACGAGGAACGAGTGTTCCTCGGTCGTTCTCGACGAGCGATGACACGATTCGGCGTGCACGATATCGTCACCCGCTACGCAAGGTTGGCGAGGGGGAATCGTGCTGGCTTGCGCCACAAACCAATCGGACCGCATACGATTCGGCATACCACGGCCACCCACTTGTTGCGGGCCGGAGTCGACATCAACACGATCCGCGCATGGCTCGGCCACGTCTCTATCGACACTACGAATATCTATGCGGAAACCGACCTGGAGATGAAGGCAAAGGCTCTGGGCATGTGCGAAGCCAAACTGCCGCAACCCCGAAAACGCTGGCGTGACAATCCTGACCTGCTGCAGTTTCTGGCTCAACTCTGACTGACTTATGTGACGTTCGGCGCGGTTGGAACCTGCTGTCTATCTGCCGACCGATGCTGAACGTCACATAAATCCGAGGACAACATAATCCTGGGATGCAGTTTCGTTATGAAGTCCGGCAGATTACGTCGCTGTGTTTGCCATTGATTCCTATGGCGATCTCACACCAGTGGCGACTTCCGCTTCAATCGGCGCCTCCGCCTTTAACGGAGTGGCGATCAGCCAATAACCCTATCGATTCTCGCATTTGGCCCGGCGGACGTATCTCGCCGGGCCATTCAACGATTGCGGCCTATCCGGAAGCTGGCCGCAAATGCGGATAGGTACCGGGAAACGCGCATTGCGCCGTTCATTTTCATTCTGCGACTCTGTCACGAGATTTCAGTCGCGAAGCCGACTTTTGAACACCGATGATCGGCTCTGCCTTGTAGCGAGGTGTGCAAGCTTCTCGAGGGACATACAGGAGTTGCCCTGTGTATTATTCTCGCAGACTCGGTGCATGCAGACGAATTGCGTCAACAGGTCGCAGATCCCGCTAGTCAAGCCGCCATTCGGAGGAGATCCATGAAACGTGAATTGGCATTGAAAATCGTGCTGGCGGTGGTGGGATTGCTCTTTATCGCTTTGGGCTACCCCATGGTGGTGTTTATCCGACAAGAGCCTGCACTTTCTATGCAGTTCAGCCTCTACGTCACACTGGGCGTCTTTCTACTTTTAGCCATCCGCAATCCGTCGGCGAGTCGCAGCGTGATTGCCTTCACAGCGTGGTCGAGTTTCGCTCATGCCGCACTCATGGGCACCCAGGCATGTCGCAACATGGTCGCACGTGGAGAACTGATTGGGGTGGCTGTTCTTGTGATCATCGGCGCTGTCTTAATTGCGCTCGCGCCACCGAAGCAGCTTCTGGAGTCAGCGTCACACCCGGGCCAACTCCATTCACGTTGACGGGTCGTTGCCGAAACGGCAGAAGCGGCAGGTCCCCAGATCGACGTCCTTCTTCTAGGATCCTAGGCTATTCAGAAATGCTTTGAGGATGGTAGGTAACGACAAACGCGCATTGCGCCGTCCATCTTTAACCCACGACTCGGCCGGGATATTCCAGTTGCGATGCCGACTTCCCGTTATCTATCCTCGGTTGAACGAATTGGCGAGTCCTAATCGTCTGAGTTCACCGGATGCCGAAGAGTTCCCGAACAGGAATATAGGCCCGTCCAGTCTCAGCGGCACGTCGAGTCTTGAGATTGAAGACTTCGATCAGATTGAGATTATGGACAAAGATATCGCGAAGTTCCATGCCTGAAAGGCAGATTATTCGCGTATTTTCGCCTTGCCTGAAAGCTGTCAGCCCATCCTCGCTAAAACCAGAGTCGCTTACATACAGACCACGCGTCCAGTCCGCTTTGGTTCGCACTGTTCCTGCAAAAGATTGAAGTTCCCGATTGCCGATCGGCGATGCCTGCCACTTAGCTTCCACAAGGTATGTGTTGCCATTAAGTTCGAAACTGCCGTCTACTTGTTCCCCGATTAACCTGAAAGACTTGCGCGGTGACAATCCGAAAACCGCAAACAATGCGTCGAGAAAGCCCTCGAAAGCGAACCCGCGCTGTTGTGGTACAAGTCTCTCAAGCTCACTAAGGCGCATGGCAAGTCGCTCATAAAGACTGGGCATTATGGCCATATTCAGGCCGTTGTCAGTGAGCCACCACTGCATGTTCGAGTAGTTCTCGGCAATTTGGTCGAAGTAGTCTCCGGGGCAACCGAAAACTGCTCTTCCTCGTCGAAGTACAGTTTGGGCAAGGACGTCCGACAATAATTCGACCGGGATACGGACGTTCGAGCCTTCAGCAATTCGTTCGACTAGCTTACGGTGCGTACTCGGTCCTTCCAACGATAGGGACGCAAAGTTATCTTGGATCAACTTGCGGAAAGTAAATTCATCGACTGCGTTGTCGTAGTTGCTGAAGCGGTGCCACAAGTGCTGTCCCCTCGTCATCGGATTCCTATCCGTCGGCTGTCATTCTCTCAAGAATAGCTGCTAGCTCAAAGCCATAGACCGCCCTCAGAACCAGTATGAGGCATTGGTCCTGACAAACGCCCATCGACCATGTTATTGTCTGGCGCGCGTTCGGCCCTTGAATCATTACGCGATGCCGACATATCGGGACAATTCTGTTAAGTATGCCGCGCTGAGGACGAAGGACTGCAGTCAGTGTTGTGGCAAGACGGCTAATGGCTATAATGCTGACTTGAGGGTCGAAAGGAGAAGAGAATGGCGCGAGACAATGCCATGCAGACCGAGCGTGTAGCGGTATCCCGTCGCGGTCTTCTCCGACTTCGTTCCCGCAACGCTCGCCAGATACTCCTCAATGGCTGTAGAGATTCCGAGAGCTGCTTTCTCCGGCACTTTTGCGGCGTCAGGCTGGGATAGGGTCATCTCCTTCTGCATCCGGAGACGGGAGGCTTCATTCAGGTCGGTTCCCACGTTCAGGTAGCGTGTCTTGCGCCCGTGGTCTTCGTACCAACGGATGACGTAGACGTCACCTGGCCCACACATTTGGGGCTGACGACGGTTGATGGTCTGGTAATGGCGATTGCTGCGAATGAGAAGTGCAACTCTCTGCCTTGAAGCTCCTTTGGGCAGGAGTTCAATACTGAGGAATCAGCCGTAGCCCGCTATTCTAGCCGGACACCTAAGCCCACTGTTTACAGGACTGGCGGAGAGAGTGAGATTCGAACCCTCGGTACAGGATTGAATCGTGCAAGAGGCGCCATTTCCGTAAGTTACACGGGATCAACCACTCTTACGAATGTCCCTTAGTCAAGAAAGGAATATGGCTAGCGCGAGCTCGATGTCGGCACGCGTAACGCTTCGCGAATCTAAGGCACGCTCTCGACGAGAAAGTCCGCCATCTCGGGCGAAGAGTAAGTCACTTCCTTGATCGGTTGCGACTTGCGGAATCGGTCGAAGAGTCCCATTAAAAGGCCCTGAAATCGGGAAAGTCATCGAGCTTCGGCGAAATCGACCGGATCTCGTCATACTCGTAGATGACTTCCTGCTCGCTGTCGCCGCTCAACTCCGTGAGCGCCCAAACGAGCGCGTCCATACGGTCGGGCGACTTCGAGGCCATCGGCACGTAATCGCACATCTGGTCTTCAAGTGTGCCAAAGACGCCGACGTGGTGAACACGGTGCTGCTCGTAGAGCGCGGCGATCGGTTCCGCGCGCGTCAGTTTGGCGCGCGAGGCGTGTACGGGCTTGTAAGCAAAGGCGTGATCGACGTTGCGCAGAATCGCTTCGACCAGATCGCCGCCGTTATTGACCTCAGCCACGATGCAATCGGCTTGGTGAGCTCTGTAAGCGTTGACCACAAACTGCGCAGCGTCGTTCGGCGTGTAGCGACCGCTGAGATCGTCGAATACGTAGTAGTGGGGCGGCCAGTCCTGACCCGATGGAGAGATACCTTCCCCGACGCAGACAATGCCCCACTCCGCGGATTCCTCGTCGCTGCTAACAGCAGGATCGACACCCACGACAATGCGACGAAGCTCTGGCAACTGAAACACGCGATCGGCGTCGATCGCTTTCAGCGTCCATAGCGCGCCTAGCCGGTCCTCGAGGATCTCGGCATTCAACTCCTGGCGCCCGAGCCGGGTGCCTTCGTACTTCGCGATGATCGTTTTGAAGAACGCTGGCGCCAGGTTGGAGCGATTGTCGTAGGTCGTGCCCTGGGTGAGGTAGGTCGATTGACTGTGCGCGAGTCCCTTGATGAGCTTCGTCGGCTTCGGCGTCGTCGTGATCACCGTCTGCGGCTTCGCACCGAGGCGCAATCCGAACTCGGCTTGCTCCCAACAAGCATCGGGATACTTCCAGCCGGCGATCTCGTCGCACCAGAGCTTCATGTGTTGCGGACCACGCAAACGCTCCGGTTCCTCGGCAGAGAACAGAAGCGAGATGGCGCCATTCGGCCATACCAGCCGGCGTTTCGACTTCTCATAGACCGGGGCTTCATCTTTGCGGCAGACCTCCAGGATCGCGGAACCGGCGCCGATGCCTTGCACCATCACGTCGCGGACGTCGGCGGCCGTGGGACCGATCAGATTCACGATCGGGAAGTCCTTGGTCCAACGCCGGACCTGCTCGGCGCCCACGCGCGTCTTTCCGAAGCCGCGACCAGCCAGAATGAGCCAGTTGACCCAATCGCCAGGCGGAGTAAGCTGTGCCGGTCGAGCCCAGAATTCCCAGTCGTGCAAAATGACGTTGGCTTCCTCATCGGAAAGTTCTGCGATCACCTTGCGCCGCACTGCCGGCGAAAGAGCCTTGAACCGGTCAGCTTTCATTTTCATAGCGTTCCAGTGCTGCCAGGAGCTTTTCTCTCACGCTTGTTTCCATAGCTTTCATGTTTTCTTGCTTTGCGAGTTCGGGGAAGCGGATCAGCAACTCCGTGAAAGTCTTTGCTGCTTTCAAATCACCACTGGCTGCTTTGTTCCCCACTTGGGTGAGGATGGCTTCGATTTTGCTCATCGACTTGGGGCCGTTTTTCCCATGGGTCAGGACTTTTTGTTTTGCAATCTTCGCGAGCAACTCTGGGATCTTGGGGGCCTTCCGAGGGCGCCCACTGGGGTTGCCAGAGCGCCCTTTTTGGAATTGAGATGCTTTCGGTGGTGTTTTATAACCAACCTGATTCTCAGTATCCTTAGTATCCTTTGCCATTGAGCACCTCCGCTGGATCGAAGCACTCGCCAGTTGCGGCGCAAACTGCTTTTTCCCCAGTGTGCTTTTCCCATCGTTTGACCGCGGCATCGACGTACAAGGGATCGATCTCAATCGCATAGCAAACTCTGCCCACCTTCTCCGCCGCAAGAATCGTGGAACCGACGCCGGAAAAGCCGTCGAGAACGATGTCGCCACGGGCGGAACAATCCAAAATTGCGTCGGCAATCATCGCAACCGGCTTGACCGTCGGGTGGAGGGCCAACAGATTGCCCTCGCCCGCTGATTTCGACAAGGTATTCACACCGGGATAGCGCCAAACATTGGTGCGATTGCGCCCAAATGTTCCAAGCTGAATGTTGTTCCGATGCGGCTCCTTTCCCTTTCGGAAGGCGAAAATCAACTCATGCTGAGACCGATAAAACGAACCCATTCCGCCATTGTCTTTCGTCCACACGCATAGGTTGAGGAGCGTATCGTATGCTTTCTTGCCAGCCAGCAAGACTTCTGCTGCATGGCGCCAATCCATGCAGATGAAGTGAACGGAGCCATTCCGGCTGTGACCTTCCAGGAGAGAAAGTGCACGACACAAGAAATCGAAAAACTCTGACTCACTCATCTCCCCGGACGCCATCGCAAATTCGCGGTGACGAATCGCTCCCTTACCGCAGACATTTCCGTCAATCTTCACGTTATACGGCGGATCCGAGAAAACAACGTCCGCCCGCCGGGTATTCATGAGTGCGGCGTAGGTCGATTCCTCGAGAGCGTCGCCGCAGATCAGACGATGATCCCCCAACAACCAAATGTCTCCTCGCTTCGTAACCGCTGGACCCGAGCGGATCTCGACCGGTTCTTCCTCCTCTGCTTTTCCTGCGGCTTCTTGCAGAATCAGATCGATTTCTCCAACCTCAAAGCCAGTGATTGAAACGTCAAACCCAAGATCGACCGAGGTCAAATGCTGCAGCTCAATCGCGAGAATCGAATTGTCCCAACCAGCTCTCTCGGCCAGCCGGTTATCCGCCAGAATGTAGGCCCTGATCTGATCCTCGGTCAGATTTTCCAAGCATATGGTCGGCACTCTGCCCATTCCCAGCAGCTTCGCGGCTTCGATGCGACCGTGGCCGGCGATAATCATTTTCGAGCGATTTATAAGAACAGGATTGGTGAAGCCGAATGTGCGGATGCTCTCCGCGATCTGACGAATCTGGTGTTTGGAATGGGTCCGCGCGTTTCTTGCGTAAGCGACAAGATTCTGAATTTCCTCGTAGATAACCGTCAACTGATTTATCGACATTTCCTCAAACTCCTTCTTTGGAAAAGATTTACCCCATCACAGCAGCAACAAATCCGGTGAATCTAAAGCATCAAGATCTGGCTAGATCGACTGTCGCTCTCGATTTTCCACCTCCCCTAAGCCCACTCTTTCGCCAGGCCCTAGAAACTCGTTTATTGGTGTGATACAATTATTAGGTAGTAGAATGTCACGATAGGAGTAGTCGAAACAAGACACGAATCATGTCACGAGAAAAACTTCGGTTATCGGTAGAAATCGCTTTCCTGCGTATCCCGACCGAGTGGACCCTGGAAAGAGACGACCGCGGCCGCCCGGTGGCAGTGCCGGCGGTGCCTCAAGTAAGATCGGTCAAGATTACCGAGATTGACGGCTGGGGACTGCGCCGGCGCTTTCTGCGGTTGAAGCAAGGAGACCGGAAAGCAGCGCTTCAGTTCCTTGAGGGGGTAGGGGTCTGGCAAGCCGAGCCCGATCCTCGGGCATCCTTGAACGACGGGAATAAGCTGGTCAGCGGAGCTTTCGGTGCCCGCGCGTTCAATGGCCGGGCACTCTCGGTCCCGTTAGATGATCTCTGGCGACAGCAACAGAGGTGGCTCAAGACCCTGAGCGATCCTCGAGCGCTGAAAGCATGGTTCGGACCACCGCCGGCCCCAAGCGCGAAAAGCATTCAGAAACTGTTTTTCGCCTTGCAAACCAGAATGATGAATGAATTTCCCATGCACATCGAGTGGAGACGTAACGGCGCTTTTGCCGTAGTAGAAACCATCACCGGCTTGGAGATGCTGGTCGCTACCACTCACCTGGACCTACTCCGCCACGCCGACTTCAAAATCTGCGCTCGAGCAGATTGCGCAATCCCCTTTCCCCGTCTCTCTGGCCACAAACGAATCTACTGCAGCATTGAATGCGCCCACGTGGTAGCGCAGCGGGCACTGCGTGAACGTAAGAAGGCAGAAGAGAACCGCCTGTAATCGCTCAGATTGGCGTGTAGTGACCTTAGTAAACGTTGCAGAATGTGCCCATCCAAGCCCCCGGCAGGGCTGAACTTCATGCCGCGATTTCACTTGATTGTTCGCGCAAAGGAAGCGTCAATGTCGGGCTGGGAGGTTTTCCTATGCCGGATCCAGTTGAAAAGCGTATTGCCACCTTGCCTACTCTGAGCAAAGCGGCCCTGTGCGATCTCTGGAAGCAGTTCTTCCATTCCGCTCCGTCGTCCCAACTGCGACGGGATCTGATAATTCCGATCCTTTCTTATCGAATGCAAGAGCAGGCATTCGGATCTCTCAGTGCCCGCGCTCGGGAACGACTTCGCCAGCTCAGTCGAGCCTTCGAGGAAGGAAGTGATCCGACCGCCGCTGGCGCTCCGCGCATCCGGCCAGGAACCCGACTCGTTCGTCAGTGGGGCGATCGGGTTCATCTCGTGAATGTGCAAACCAATGGGTACGAGTATCAAGGCAATCGCTACCGGAGTCTGTCCGAGATTGCCCGCCTCATCACCGGCACTCGGTGGTCAGGACCACTGTTTTTCGGAATCAAGAGTAAGCAAGACAATCCTGTGTCGAAGGAGATCCAATGACTTCCACCCAAAAGGGTGTCCTGCGCTGCGCGATCTACACCCGAAAGTCTTCCGAAGAGGGCCTTGAACAGTCCTTCAACTCCCTCGACGCCCAACGCGAAGCGTGCGAGGCCTTCATCCTCAGCCAACGCGAGGAAGGCTGGAAGGCCTTGCCCGCCCGTTATGACGATGGCGGCTACTCCGGTGGCACCATGGAACGACCAGCCCTGCAACGTCTTCTGCAGGATGTGGAAGCCAGTAAGGTGAACGTCATTGTCGTCTACAAAGTCGACCGACTCACACGGAGCCTGGCAGACTTCGCCAAAATCGTCGAGACGCTCGATGCTCGCGGAGTGTCATTTGTGTCGGTCACTCAGCAGTTCAATACGACGTCATCCATGGGCAGGCTCACCCTGAACGTTCTGCTTTCCTTCGCTCAGTTTGAGCGCGAGGTCACAGGAGAACGGATCCGGGACAAGATTGCAGCCTCGAAGAGAAGAGGGATATGGATGGGCGGCCCGGTGCCCCTCGGATACAACCTCGAAGCACGGAAGCTCGTCCCCAACACAAAGGAAGCTGCCCTCGTCTCCAAGATCTTCTCTCTATACCTCGACCTCGGTTGTGTTTCCAAGTTGGCGGCAACACTTGCGCGCGAGAACATCAGAAGCAAAGCCTGGACTACCAAAGCTGGAATCCGGCTCGGGGGAAATGCCTTCGCTCGGGGCGCACTCTACGATCTCCTGCAGAACCGACTCTACATTGGTGAAATCCGCCATCGCGATCAGTGGTATGCCGGAGAGCACCAGGGCATTGTGCCGAGAAAATTGTGGGACAACGTGCAAGCGCGGATAAATGGTAATCGCAAGAAGCGCCACAACCATATCCGAGAGCGGTCGTCGAGTCTGCTGACAGGTTTGCTGGTCGACGCAAGTGGCAACCGCTTCACGCCGTCCTTCACTTTCAAGAAGCGCCGAAAATACCGGTATTATGTTTCGCAAATTGCCATCAAGAACCCGGCTGCGAAAAGCAATGGCCCGATTCGTCTGCCAGCACGCGAGATCGAAAACCGCGTCACTGAGAAGCTACTCTCGTTCCTGAAATCTGACGCTGAAGTGTTTGACAGACTCGGCGCAGCCGCCGAGAGTCCCGCTGCCAGCGGACAGCTGGTCGCCGCCGCCAAGAAGCTTGCTTTGCGGTGGCCGTCGCTCCGTTCGGACGAATTCAGAGACCTACTGGCTTCTTTCGTCCGGCGGATCATTATCCAAGAGAACAACATCGAGATTCTGATCAGTCGACCAGACCTACGTCAAGGGTTGGAGAAGGGCGACGACTTCGTTCCCTCCGATCTCGATCGTCCATACCAGTCCATTCATCCCGACGACCTGATCTGCTTAACAATCGCAGCGAAGCTGAAGCGCTCAGGCGGTGAAGTTCACCTGGTGGTTCCTCCGAACTCGGGCGGAGTGTCCTCTCCACAGCCGAATCCGTCGTTGATAAAAGCGGTTGCGCGAGCCCGCAACTGGTACGAGAGAGTGCTGGAAGGCAAGTCGTCGAATCAGAGATCGCTAGCTCTCCACGCTGGAGTGACAGAGCGGTACCTCGGAAAGGTCTTCGATTGTGCATTCCTCGCGCCCGACATCGTCGAGGCCATCCTCGAAGGACGTCAGCCTCGCGATCTGAGTTTTAAGAAGCTGTGCGCCCATATCCCCTTGAGCTGGATCGAGCAGCGGGAGCAGTTGGGATTCTCTCCGGCAAAAAACAAGGCGGTCCCGGTTCAATAGACCCTGATTTTTCGGAGCTTTTTGTCCCAGCGAGACGTTCCCTCCATCACCCGACACCGGCTAATTCCAAATTCCCTGATCAGTCCCATCAAATCCCTGATCAGTTCTCTTAATTCCCTGATACAGCTCTGAAAATTCCCTGCTCGGACTTGAGCAGAAAATGTGTTTCTCCTGCAAAATGTGCAGGTTAGAGAAAGAAAGTGCGGTTTTGGAGGGCACAATTTTCAAAAATTCCCTGTTAAATTCCCTGTTAGCAGGGAATTTGGGCAGAGAAAGGTTAGCGCCTGACTGCCTGCTCCGCCACGCAGTCTGGACTGATGCGAACTCTCGCCGCAGTTCATTGAAATCCTCGCGAAAAGCCCGCCAATTCGCGAATTTCTCTTCTCGAACCGCACTGGAGAGAATGGACTCTCTAGTCCGACCTTCCCTAAAAGCCTTCGTTTTCTCTGATCGATGAATGGGCAGTCCGGTTTCCGCGATCCTGCCCGGCGAATGGGATACGACGAGAAAGCGATCAATTGACGAATGCGACTTGACTTCACCAGGGCTCCGCCATCCCGGTCGGCGAATGCCTCTCACGGAACCCGCGCGCGACGGCCCCGGACGATCGCAAGGATTGCAAATTATGCACTGGAGAATGGCCTCACCGTCTGCCTGTTTCTAACCACCCACGGATGCGGCACTGGCGCGGTGGTCTCCTGCCAATAGTTTCAACATAGCCTCGTCGTCAGCAGGTCGGGAGAAAAAGTATCCCTGCACCATCTCGCAATTGAGCTGTTTGAGCAAATTTACATGCTCTTCTGTCTCGGCCCCCTCGGCGACGACCTTCAAGCCGAGATTGTGGGCAAGCATAATGATGA
>Ga0224555_1000124_pt1 | contig 104982 bp, 100 predicted proteins | sample 714S23034metaG_FD_180687 | JGI IMG/M metagenome (GOLD analysis project Ga0224555, IMG submission 180687) | Peat soil microbial communities from Stordalen Mire, Sweden - 717 S2 30-34 | ecosystem: Environmental > Terrestrial > Soil > Wetlands > Peat | place: Sweden: Norrbotten County, Stordalen... | reverse complement strand
GCCACCAGGTGAAATGTCGTCTTGCCAAGGTCAATACCAACCGATCGAATCTGCATGTCGATGATCCTCCTTGAATCTGCCTACAAGATCTTCCGGGGAAGATCAAGCGGCGGACCATCTTAGTAAGTGAGATGCCGGGCAGGTACAGGGCGCGCCTTCAGTATTCCGATGCGGACTACTTCAACAATGTTACAGGAAGGTTAGATGGCGGAGAGGGAGGGATTCGAACCCCCGATAGCCTTGCGACTATGTCTGATTTCGAGTCAGGTGCATTCAACCGGGCTCTGCCACCTCTCCGCTTTGTTTTCAATTACTTGGAAGACTGCTGACAGTCTACCGTTGTGCCGGTGTCAGTTCTGGTGTCAGTTCCGGTTCCTGATCCAGAGCCGCCTTCGTAGAAGGCGTCCATCGCATCCACTGCGACCTGGTTCACCTTAGGCACTAAGTGAGAATACCGCATCGTCATCTGGATAGTCGAGTGTCCCATCAGCCACGGTAGCGGCGCGCGCAGGGTGCGTGTAGAAAGAGAGTGGCCAATGTTTCTGTCGGAATTGATGCCGCGGATCGGCATAGATGTTCTTGGTTCAACTGTGTCTGAGATAAGCTGGTCATCCGTGAGCATTTCGACTGCGACTGTTTTCGAAGCGAGGTACTTTGGATCGAAGTCTGATCTGAACGTGAATCATTACATATAGCGGGAGTGTCGAGATGCAGGTTTCTACATCGATGAGTAGCCGGTCGGCGGAGAGCAGCAAGGGAGTAGCGGTATTTCCGACCGGGTTGAAGGCGCTGTTCGTGCTGGTGACGGTGCTGTTTTTTCTATGGGGGATGTCGAACAACCTCACGGACATCCTGGTGCGGCAGTTCCAGAAGTCGTTCCAGCTTTCGCAGTTCAGCGCGCAACTGGTGCAGACGGCGAACTTTCTGGGCTATTTCTGCATGGCGATTCCGGCGGCGCTGGTGATGCGGCGATGGGGATACAAGGCCGGGATGATCATGGGGCTGTGCTTTTTCGGCTGCGGCATGGTGCTGTTCTGGCCGGCTGCGGTGAGCGGCTCGTATGTACCGTTTCTGGTGGCGCTGTTCACGGTGGGATGCGGGGCGTCGGTGCTGGAGACGGCGGCGAACCCGTTCATGGCTCAGTTTGGGCCGGCGGAGACGAGTGAGCGGCGGCTGAACTTCGCGCAGTCGTTCAACCCGCCAGGAACGATTGCCGGCGTGATTATTGGGGCGCGGTTTATCTTTTCCGGCATCGAGAAGAAGCCGGCGGAGGTGGCGGCGATGAAGGCCGCGGGTACTTATGCTCCCTATCTCCATACGGAGATCATGCGGGTGGTGCCGACCTACCTGGCGCTGGGCTCGGTGGTGCTGCTGTTTGCGTTTGCGTTGTCGCGGATGAAGTTTCCGTCGATGCACTCGGAGCATGAGGGCGAAGCGGGAGACCATGGGAGCTTTGGCGCGCTGCTGCACTATCCGCATCTGCTGTTTGCGGTGGTGGCGAACTTCTGCAACGTGGGCGCGCAGATTTCGACCTGGAGCAGCCTGATTCTGTACATGAAGCAGTACACGAATGTGAGCGAGCGGACCGCGGCAGGGTATCTAACGGGGACGCTGGTGGCGCTGATGCTGGGGCGCTTCGCGACGACGCCGTTGATGAAATACATCTCGCCGAGCAAGTTGCTGGGAGCGTATGGCGCGGCGAATGTGCTTCTGATCGCGCTGGCGGTTACGCGGCCGGGAATGCTGGGCGCGTATGCGATTGTGGCCACCGGATTCTTCCTGTCGATCATGTTCCCGACGATCTTCGCGCTGGGGCTGAAAGGGCTGGGGCCGAACACAAAGCTGGCTGGATCGCTGCTGGTGATGGCGATTGTCGGCGGGGCGCTGTTCCCGTTGGTGCTGGGCTACATTCGAGATCGAACGGGGAGCCTGGCGCTGGGATATATAGTCCCACTTGTGGGTTTCGCTGTGGTGTCGATCTATGGGTTTGCCGCTCCGTGGATTTTGCCGCCTCCGGGGAATACCGACCCTGAGGTTGGGAAAATCGTAGCGGAGCAGGGGCAACTGATTTGAGGGCCGTGTCCGTTTACACGCTGGATTCGAAGCCAAGCAAGGTAGAAGGCGGAGAATCACGCTGCCGCGGTCGTACTCAGGGTAGCGGGGCTGAAGGTACTATTGGCGGCAAGCCTGCTATTGTGCCAGTGGCAGTCTCCGATACCAGTCTCTTTCAGGGCTCGCTTGAACCAGTTCACCACCTCCGTCATCCGGTTGCGGTTGGTTGTAGATGAGCCGTGAGGCGATGCGGATGGAGATGTACGCAACGGCGAACCCCGCGATGACGTCTACGAAATAGTGCCAGCCGGTGGTGAGGGTGGACAGGACGATCATGCCCGCGAAGAGGCCAACGGGAAGCCTGAAGCGGCGGAAGGTCCACAATGCCCTGGTGCAGAGAATGGCCCAGATGACGTGGAACGAGGGGAAGCAGACGATGCCGGCCGCGTGGGGGGCGATGGGGCCAGGCATGCGCAGGAGCAGGAGTCCCGTCTGACAGTATGTCTGACCGACGTCGGGTGGAATGTGATATCCATACCAGGGTCCCACTGCCGGCAGCAGGGTGAAGGCGGTCAAACCGATGATCAGCGCGATGACATTGGCGGCGAGAAACTCGCGGGCAGCAATCCACCTTCCGAAAATGGCTGGGGCGAGGACGGCCAGCGGAATGAAGAAAACGATAAGCATCGGGTAGGTGGCATTGATGAGATGTCCCAGGCGATGCTGGCCGGCGTAGGCTGCGATTGCCGGCACGTTCACTCCAAGCATGTTGTCGAGACGGGCGAGGTTGAAGTCCTGCAAGGGCATTCTCGAGCGGCCACAGACATCCACGACAGAGGGCACGGTGCAGGCGAAGGCAAACACCCAAAAGAGGGCGAGCGTAGCCTCTCTGTGTCCGGGGTGGTGCCTGAAGTGCCAAAAGGCGGGCACGGGGGAGAATACCGCGACACAGGCGAAGACGGTGAGCAACAGGATCCTAGGGTCGGGGAGGATGATGGAGGTCTGCCGGCAGCCGACAATCGTAAACATCAGGAAGGTGGCGAAGGCTAACGCTGCCTGAATGTTGAACTTAAGGCTCTCTCTTGGGGCTGATCTGTCCACGGATGCAAGGCTAGCAGTCGTGCGCGGATGCTCCTATTCCCTGCAAGTGGTAGATGGCGGGCGATAGGTGTATCAAGCGGTTGAGGTTCGGGCGGCTACGCCAGCAGCACTTCGACGCCGTTGCTGCGCAGCAACTCCACATACTCAGGCGCAAGGCCGCTGTCGGATACGACGACGTCGGCAGCATCCAGTTGTGCGACCGGGATCATAGCGCTGCGACCGAACTTGGTATGGTCGGCAACGATGATGACCTTGCCGGCAATCTCAATCATCTTCTGTTCCGACCCCACCACCAGCGTGTTGTTGTTGCTCAAGCCCGCCTCGGAGATGCTGCCGATGCCCATGATCAGCACGTCGGCGCGAATCAGGCTCAGCATCTGCTCGCACAACGGGCCCAGCATCACGCGGATGCGCGGATCAAGATACCCGCCGGTTAGGGTGAGTTCGATGTTTCGCCTGGCTTCCAGCGTCTCGGCGATGGGCAGGGAATTGGTAACGATGTGCAGCGACTTGTTCGCCAATTCCCCGGCCACGGCTGCCACCGTCGAGCCGCCATCCAGGATCACGGTCTGACCATCCTCCACCAGGCTGGCTGTCAGCCGGGCGATGCGGCTCTTCTCATCGCTGCGGCGCCCGCTCTCCACCGTGAAGTCGAAGGCGCCATTTGCCGGCGGTTGCACCGGAACCGCTCCGCCATACACGCGCTTGAGAACGCTCTCCTCTTCCAGCACGTCCAGATCGCGGCGGATGCTGGATTCAGAAGCATCCAGCTCGCGGCAAAGGGTTTCCAGGTCGAGGAAATCCTTGGACTCGAGCATCTGACGTATTCGGAGTTGCCGTTCAGCAGCTTTCACTGTGCAGTGTCCAAGGGGCGCGATCTACCGGATCGCATCAGTTTCTCTCAAGCCGTTCCAACCAATTGCCGCAGTTCGTCATTGTGCTCCAATCGCTCCCATCACAGCGTCGGTCACCTGCTTCACCAACTGCTCGATGTCGGTCGTGTCGGGGCTACCGATGCTGACGCCATCCCGCGCGCAGGGAAGTAGCGCAATGGTGGTGTTTGTCTCGAGATCGCACAACTGGCATTCTTTCATCCCCGCAGCGTCGAATCGTGCATCGGGCAAGCCAATGGACTTCTTGATGTCCAGCAGATCGGCGGTGTGCTTTTCGGAAATCTGCGAGATAGGAACGCCCAGCTGCGACGCCAGCATCAGCGTCCAGCAATAGGTGTCTACCACCTCCGCAAACCACTCCGCGTGCGTAACCGTATCCGCCCAGCAGATGATGCCGTGGTTGGCAAGCAGCACCGTGTTGTGCTGTCTTACATAGGGCAGCACTGTCTCCGCGAACGCTTGCGTGCCCGGAGTCTCGTAGGGCGAGACTGCTACTTTACCCACAAACACCTCGAACTCGGGGATCACCCGGCTGGGCGGAACGCGTCCCGTGATGGCGTATGCAGTTGCATGCGGCGGATGGCAGTGCACGCATGATTTCGCCTCCGGCACTGCCTTATAGATTTCAAGATGCAGCAGAATCTCGCTGGTGCGCGGCCGCTTGCCGGCCACCTGCTTGCCTTCCAGGTCGACCATGCAGATGTCATCGGGAGTCAGGTCGAACTTGCTCACCAGGGTCGGCGTGCAAAGAACTTCGTTGGGTCCGATGCGGTACGAAATATTGCCGCCGTTGCCGTCGACATACTGGCGGTTCCAGAGCTTCTTCCCGACTGCGCATATCTCCAGTTTGATGGCCTCGGCTTCGGGCGTGGTGAATAATCGCGGATTGGCAGCGCCGCGGGTTTCCCGCGCCGCGGGCGCCGGTTGTGCGCTGCCGGCCTTCCGATCGCTCTTGCCTGGCACCACATCGATAATTCGTGCCCCACGAGTCGGCGCGCCCGCGCCGGATCCGCGCTGCGCCTCACCGGAAGCACCACTCCGCCCCTTGTCATTCTGGCTCGAAGCGGCTGCGGTGCAGCTTCCGCCCGCGATCAGTTCAATATCATGCTGCCGCAGAAAATCGCGGGCCGACGGCGTAATGACGCAGCGCTCGCCAACCAGCACGCGCGTCGCCCCCACAGCGAGAGCGCTCTGGGCGTCACGCATTGCCAGAACATTCTGACCGGACAGATCCATATTCTTCACTTCGCCGTTCTTCACTTCGACACCTCAGATTCTTGAAGTTGCTTATTGCCGGTTGTAATGGAATCGACAATCAAGGTGCAGTACGCGTCCACCGGAACTTGATTGGGCCAAAAAGGATTCGCTGCCTCCCGGCCCTCTGTAAATGCCACCATCTGGCCCTTCGCTGCGCCCAGTGCGTCCACGGCGACCAACGCCTTGCCGCCGGCCAATCCATTTTTCGCAACCAAGTTCGTCATCGTCACCGGCTCCAGGACGACCAGCGTCAACCCCAGCAGCTCCGGGACAGCGGGAGTGAGCGTCACATGTCCGCGAACGATGCCCAGTCTCATGCGGTCCTCCGTTGCGGTATTTGCACGTCGTCCACAATGCCGCAGACCACCATGCGCGCCGGGGTGGTATTGCCAAATCGCTCCCGCGCGATGTCGCCGTCGGTCGAGACCAGCACCGTTGAGCCGTACGCGGCGCCCAGCCAGTCGATGATTACCAGCGGCTCCGCGCCCATGCTGCCGTCCGCCTCCAGCCGCTGCGCCACCAGAAATCGGCAGCCGTCCAGCGTAGCGTGCTTTGTCGCCGGAACAACCGTGCCGTCGATGCGCGCCAGAAACATGGCTAGATGATCCTCAGGGCATTGCCCATGGTGAACTGCCGTTCCCGGGTAAAGGTGAGCGGCGTAGTAACGCCCTCGCCGGTCGGTGTCGCAATGCTGTGGCTCAGATATCCCGGCCCGCCGAATCCCAGCGATGCCAACGACGACGCGTTGGCAACAAAGAGCGTCGTGTTCATCGCCTTCGCCATCCGGGTCACGTTGTCGACGTTCTTGGAATGAATGATCGCGGTGTGCCGGTAGCCATGTTCCGCCTTCAGCGCGCCGGCGATGCCCGCGTCCACATCCTTCACGCGCACGATCGGAATGAATGGCATCATCTGCTCTTCCACCACAAACGCGTGGTCCTCATCGGTCTCTCCGAAGAGAATCTGCGTGTTCTCCGGAACGCTGACGCCTGCAGCTGCGGCCAGTATCTTCACATCCTTGCCGACCAGTTCTTTCCGCACATGCGCCCTCACGCAGCCTTTGCCATCGCCGTCGAAGGTGAACGCAGCCTTCGTCAGTCTTTCGATCGCCGCCTTATCCAACTCGAAGCCGCCTGCGTTATGCATGGCACTCATAAACGGCTTGAAGACCGACCCAACCACAAATACTTCTTTCTCGCCGATGCAGAGCAGGTTGTTGTCGAACGCACCACCCTCGATAATCGACTTCGCCGCCAGCTGCAGATCGGCTGTCTCATCCACCACCACCGGAGGATTGCCAGGCCCAGCCGCGATCACGCGCTTGCCATACTTGCCCGCTGCCTTCACCACCACCGGCCCGCCCGTAACGCACAGCAGCGCAATCTCCGGATGCTGGAAGATTTGGTCTGCCGCTTCAATACTCGGTTCCAGAATGGTGGTCAGCGTATTGGCCACGCCCAGCTCGCGCTCAATCTCGCGATTGAAAAGCTGCAGCGCATACTGCGCCACTCGCTTTGCCGATGGGTGCGGCGCAAATACCGCGGTATTGCCGGCAGCCAGAATATTGATCGCATTCGCCGCCATGGTCGGTACCGAATGCGTGACCGGCAGCACCATACCGATGACGCCCCAGGGCGCGCGCTCGATAATCAGCAGGCCCGACGTATCGCTCCTCGCATCGCTGCGCATGGCCTCCACCCCGAGCACGTAGCGCATGTTCTTCAGCTTCTGAATCTTGTGGTCGAGCCGCCCCACCTTGCTCTCTTCCAACTCCATGCGCCCCAGCTCTTCCGAGCGATCGATGCAGATCCGCCGCACGATCGAGATCATGCGCCCGCGGTCCTCCAGGCTCATCTCCTGGACCCGCTTCTGCGCTATGTTTGCCGCGCGGGCGGCCTCATCTACAGTCACAAAGACGCCATCATGCGCGGCGCTATAGTTGGGCGCTGCGGCTACGCTGGCTGGCGCCGATGCCGGTTGCCCCTGCTGCAACTGGATACGAAGCCTCGCGACAACTTCTCTCGCGATGTCCGCAATCACCTGCTCCTGATTCGTCATTGTTTCTCCAAACCCGTCATCTCTTCTCCCGCCGCCATTTACGGCTTCTCCAATACCGTGCCGCCAACTTCGACGACATCCACGATGCCGACAATGACAGCATCGACGGGCGCATCTTTCGTCGCTTGCGTCAGGCGGGCCGAACTACCCTGCGTGAACAACACGCACTCGCCCACTCCCGCGCCAACGCTGTCAACGGCCACCACGGAGCTCCCGGAGATTTCGAGCCGGCTGTCTCTGCTGATGTACGGCTGAATCAGCAGCAGCTTCATCCCGAGGAACTTCGCGTTCTTCTGTGTGGAAACAACGTTGCCAATCACTTTTGCGATAAACATGTCGGCTCACCTCAATGGGCCTCGGCGGATCAATCCCCACTCCAGCTATTTCGGCAATACCGACCCGAGGCTGCTATGCGGCCGCGCGATCACATGTACGCTCACAACTTCGCCAACCGTCTTGGCGGCTGCCGCTCCCGCATCCACCGCGGCGCGAACGCTGCCTACGTCGCCTTGAACGAACACCGAGCACAATCCGCTGCCGATCTTGTTCCATCCGACGAACTCGACGCTCGCAGCCTTCAGCATTGCATCGGTAGCCTGCACCAGCGCCACCAGGCCCCTCGTCTCAATCATTCCAATCGCTTCATTGGCCATTTCAATTCTCCAATTCCAGTTGCTGAATCCAGTTGTCGTTGCCGGTTACTTCAACATGCTTTCGACCAGCGCATCGTGCGGACGTGCAATCACGTGCGACGACACCAGCTCGCCCACCACCTTTGCCGCCGCCGCTCCCGCATCCACTGCTGCGCGCACGCTGCCCACGTCGCCGCGAACAATTGCGGTTACAAACCCTCCGCCAATCTGCACGGTCTTCACCAACTCCACGCTGGCCGCCTTCACCATCGCATCGCACGCCTCGACCAGTCCGACGAGGCCCTTTGTTTCGATCAATCCGATTGCTTCGCTCATCTTGTCTCCTCTGCCCGCTGGGGGCAGTCCTTGCCAATGCCTAAGCGGCCGGCTTTTTCGCTGCTGCCTTCTTGTCCGCCTGCACAAAGGAGGGCAGTTCGTCATGCGGGCGCGAGATCACCTGCACGGCGATTACCTTTCCAATCCGCGCCGCTGCTTCGGCCCCGGCATCGGTGGAAGCCTTCACCGCGGCCACGTCGCCTTCCACGAACGCGGTCACCAGTCCGGAGCCAACCGACTGCCAGCCGATAAACGTTACATTTGCCGACTTGAGCATTGCGTCGGTCGCCTCGAACAGCGCGACCAGGCCTGTCGTTTCAATCATTCCAAGCGCTTGTTTCATCGAGTCCTCTCTTTTCCTTCCGTTACCTGAATCTCTTACTTGATCAGTTCAATGTCCTTGGTCAGGTGCAATCCGCACGCATTGGCTTCGTCGGTGTCCATGTGGACATTGAGCCGCGAAGTTGGGTCGATGCGAACATGAACTGTGTTGAAGGTGACGCCCGCGGCGCCGCCCACGCGGAGCTTCATCAGATCTCCCTGCTTGACCCCGAAATAGGTCGCCTCTGCCGGGTTCATGTGTACATGGATCGCGGCGCGAATAATGCCTTCCTTCAACTGGATAGAGCCCTTCGGTCCCATGATGATCGCGCCCGGCGATCCCGCCAGGTTGCCCGACAGCCGCACCGGAATATCGTCGAACCCCAGGCTGATCGCGTCCGTGAACGCAAGCTCGATCTGCGATTGCTTGCGCATCGGTCCCAGAATGCGCAGGTTCGAAATCAGCCGGCTGCGCGGGCCAATGATCGTAACCTTCTCGTTGGCCGCAAAGTTGCCCGCCTGGTACAGGTCTTTGAAGACCGTCAACTCGGTGCCCGGCCCAAACAGCACGTCCATATCCTCGCGGCAGATGTGCATGTGCCGCGCCGAGGCCAGCACGGTCAGCGTCGGCGCCATCCCAGTGCCGCCCTTGCGTCCCAGGTATTCCAACGCCACCTGGCGAACGATCTGCTCGACCACGGATCGATCGATCAAACTAGGCGAATTCGATAATGCTGAGCTTCCACATCCCATAACCAGTCTCTCGCTACATTTCGTTGACTACCGTTGCGCTTACGCCAACTGCGTCACTCTTGCCCGCTCCGCAACATTCACGGTCTCGCGGGCAACAATAATCTCTTCATCCGCCGGAATAATCAGCACTTTCACGCCGGAGCCTGCTGCGGAAATTGCACCGGCCTTCCGCGCAGTCCGGTTCACTGCCTCATCCAGTTCAATTCCAAATCCAGCCAGCCCGCGACAAACCGCGCTGCGGATCGCCGCACTGTTTTCCCCGATGCCGCCGGAGAATGTGATCGCATCGAGGCCCCCAAGCTCCAGCATGAAGGCGCCCACATAGTGGCGGATCGCTCGCACAAACACATCCAGCGCAAGCTGGCAGCGCTTGTCTCCCGCCGCCGCGCCCTCGTCCAGATCGCGAATATCGCCGCCCCTGCCGCTGATTCCGGCCAGCCCGGACTTGCTCCCCAGAATGCGTGCCATCTCGTCCGCATCCACTCCCAGCTTCTTCATCATGTACAGCACCGCAAACGCGTCGATGTCGCCCACGCGATTGTTCTGCGGCAGGCCCGACTGCGGCGAAGTCCCAAAGCTGGTGTCGATCGCGACGCCGTTGCGAAACGCAGCCGCACTGGAACTGCCGCCCAGGTGACACGAGATGTGCCGCAGGTCCTTCCGGCCAAGCATCGCCTGTACGCGCTCGCTTGCCGACCGATGGCTGGCCCCATGAAATCCATATCGCCGAATCCCAAACTCCGTGCGCCACTCGTAGGGAACCGCGTAGGTTGTCGCCGCCTCGCTCAGCCCCGCATACGGCGTCGTCTCGAACACCGCAACCAGCGGCACGCCCGGCAGCTCGTGTTCGAACGCCCGCATCGCCGCAACGTAAGGCGGATTGTGCGCCGGCGCGAAGAACGCAAAATCGTCCATCGCCGCAAACAACGCATCGTCAACCAGCCGCGGTCCCGGCATCGGCCCCGGATGCACCACCTTGAATCCAACCGCCTCAACCTCCGCCAAACTCTTCAGCGCTTTACCCGCACCCACCACGTCGTCGATGCACTTGCGAATAGCGGACGGATAGTCCGCGCAGTCGCCGCCTGGCTGCCCAATGCGTTCTACCCGACCATCTGCCAGCGCCACCTCATCCGGCATGCTGAGCACGCGGTATTTGAAGGAAGTGCTGCCGATATTTGGGATCAGGCATTTCATTGTGACGGTTTATGATCGTTCTTGACGCCTTAGTGACCATATCGTATAGTTTGTGCCAGAGTCAATCAGAAATGTGCATGACTTTGAGGAAATCTTCCAGATGGCTCCAGAATCGGGTGTGTCGCGAGTTGGTGCAACCAAAGGCGGTTCACAGCACAATTCCCAGATGACAGCCGCCCGCGTTGCCGAACTGGGCATCGTCGGAGCCGGTGGCGGCGGATTCCCAACCGCGGTCAAACTGGCCACACGCGTCCCCCTGGTCATCGCCAACGCAGCCGAGTGCGAACCCCTGCTGCACAAGGACAAGGAACTGCTCCACCACCTCTCCGAGCCGTTTCTCCGCGGCATGCTCCAGGCCATGGAGATGGTCGGCGCGCCCGAAGGCGTCATCGGAATCAAGGAAAAGTATCACGACATCATCGCTGCGCTTGAGTCGGGTGCCCCCAGGAACATCCGCGTAGCGTCCCTGCCCGACTCCTACCCCGCCGGCGACGAATTCATCCTCGTCCACATTGTCACCGGCCGTGTCATTCCGCCCGGCGGTCTGCCCAAAGACGTCGACGCAATGGTCGCCAATGTGGAAACCCTGATGAACATCGGTCTCGACCAGCCAGTCACGCACAAGTACCTCACCGTGGCCGGTGCCGTCCAAACCCCCGTAACCCTGCGCGTGCCGGTCGGCATCTCCATCGGCGAAGTCATCGAAGCCGCGGGCGGGGCCACCGTCGCCGACTTCAGCGTTCTCCTCGGCGGCGTCATGATGGCCAAGCCCGCCGCCGGCCTCGACGTCCCCGTCACCAAGACCACCGGCGGCATTGTCGTGCTTCCGTCCTCGCACTCGCTCATCCAGCGCCACACCGCAAAGTGGCCGCAGATCGCCCGCGTCGGCCGCTCGGCCTGCGACCAGTGCCGCTTCTGCACTGAGTTCTGCCCGCGCTATCTGCTCGGCCATCCCATCCAGCCGCATCGCGCCATGCAGTCGCTCGGGTTCGCCACCAGCCCGGCCGCCATCATTGCGGGCACGCTCTATTGCTGCGAGTGCAACCTCTGCTCGCTGTACGCATGTCCCGAGGACCTCGATCCCAAGAATGTCTGCGTGGAGTCCAAGCCGGCCGCGCGCGAGAATGGCCTCTTCTTCACCGGCACGCCAGAGTCAGTCGTCCCGCATCCGATGGCCGAATTCCGCCGCGTCCCCATGAAGCGCCTCATTGCGCGCCTGGGCCTCTCCGACTTCAACAACGTCGGCCCGTTGGTCGACCACGAATTCTCACCCGCGAGCGTCCGCCTCCCGCTCAAGCAGCACGCCGGCGTCCCTGCCGTGCCCGCAGTAAAAACCGGCGACCGGGTGCGCCCGGGCGACGTCCTGGCCGTTCCCGCAGAGGGCAAACTTGGCGCGCGCATCCACGCCAGCATCGCCGGCATCGCCCGCCTCACCCACGACGCGGTGGTGATCGATGCATAAATCTCAGGTGACGCTGAAGAAATTCGGTTTGCTTAAGGGCACGGATTTATCCGTGCCGTAAATGCTCGATTGTGGAAACCGGCTTTAGCCGCTGGGGTCACGTCCTTCGACTTCCGCGTGGCAATCAATCAACACGTCTTCATAATGCAAGGAGCCAATACCGTGGCTGACATTCAATCGATAGGACTCATCGAACTCTCCAGCGTCGCCACCGGCTACCAGGTCGAAGACGTCATGATAAAAGCTGCGACCGTCAAGCTTCTGCTGGCGCGCAGCATCTGTTCGGGCAAATTTCTTATCGCCATCTCCGGCGACGTGGCATCCGTGACCACCGCGATCGAGGCTGGCGGAGCCGCTGCCGGCGCCTCGCTGATCGAGCGCCGCCAGCTCTCCCGCGTGCATCCGTCCGTGCTGCAGGCAATCTCTCAGTCGGTGGAGATCGACCCCAAAGACCTCCGCTCCATCGGCGTCATCGAGACCTTCTCCGCGGCCAGCATCATCGATGCCGCGGACGCAGCCGTCAAGTCCGCGAACGTCACCTTGCTCCGTGTCCATCTCGCTATGGCCCTTGGCGGCAAGGGATTCGTCATGATGGCCGGCGACGTCTCCAGCGTTCAGGCTGCCGTCGCCGCCGGATCGAAAGCCGCCGCCGAAGAAGGCATGCTCGTCGCCCGCGGCGTGATCCCCGCCCCCTCCGAAGAACTCTTCCGCGACTACATCTGACCACCACCAAGTTTGTCATTCTGAGCGCAGCGAAGAATCCCCGCATTTGTTTTTCCGGTCGCCGCTTCCTCTTGAGGTCGTCATTCTGAGCAAAGCTCAGAATCTCCGTATTTGCTCTTTTCCATCGCCGCTCCCTCTGTAATCTTTTTGTATCCCCATTGCCCCCCGCCCACCCCGGCAGGACAATTGCATCGGGCTATGAACGCACTTCTGATCTATCCCAGATTTCCCGACACCTACTGGAGCTTCAAGCACGCGCTCTCCTTCCAGGGCAAGCGCGCCGCCCAACCCCCGCTTGGACTCATGACCGTTGCAGCGCTGCTCCCCGCAAGCTGGCCCAAGCGCCTGATCGACACCAATGTGGAACGGCTCACCGACGCCGACCTCGCGTGGGCCGACGTTGCCATGATCGGCGGCATGCATGCGCAACAGGAACATCTCATCGCAATCGTCGAACGCTGCCGTGCGCGCGGCCTGCGCACCGTCGTCGGCGGACCCATCACCAGCAGCATGCCTGCCGCAGAACTCAAAGCCGACCACATTGTCATTGGCGAAGCCGAATCCCTCATCGCAACTCTCGCCGGTGATCTCACTGTCAACCGCGCTCTCCCCATCTATCAGGCGCCCGAGCGTCCCGCCATGAGCATCAGCCCGCTCCCCGATCTCAGCCTCATCAAGATGCATCGCTACAGCACCATGCCCGTCCAGTACTCGCGCGGCTGTCCCTTCAACTGCGAGTTCTGCGACATCATCGAGATCTACGGCCGCCAGCCCCGCACCAAGGCCGTCGCCCAGGTCCTTGCCGAGCTCGATCAGCTCCGCGACTTCGGTTGGCGCGACTCCGTCTTCATCGTTGACGACAACTTCATTGGCAACAAGAAGCGCGCCAAAGAACTCCTCACCGCCATGGCCGAGTGGGGCAGGGAACACGCCTATCCCTTTCGCTTTATCACCGAAGCCTCGCTCAATCTAGCCGACGACCTCGAGCTCCTTCAACTTTTCAAGGACGCACGCTTCACCTCCGTTTTTCTCGGCATTGAAACCCCCGACGAACTCTCGCTCATCGCCAACAACAAAATGCAGAACACGCATCGCAACCTCCTCGACAGCGTCCAGCGCATTCAGCAGTACGGCATCGAGGTCATGGGCGGCTTTATCCTCGGCTTCGACACCGACCGCGAGGACGTCTTCGATCGCTTGGTCGACTTTATCCAGAAGAGCGCCATCCCGCTCGCCATGGTCGGCCTGTTGCAGGCCATGCCGGGGACGCAGCTCTTCCGCCGCCTGCGCAGCGAGGGCCGCATTGTTCGCGCCGGTGGCGGCAACAACGTCGCCTGCGACCTCAACTTCATCCCGCGTATGGACGCCGCGCGCCTAGTTGAAGGCTATCGCTCCGTCATGAAGCGCATCTACTCCTACGAAGCCTACTACGCGCGCGTCGAACTGCTGCTCAGCCGCTCCCGCCCCACCGCCACCGCACGTCTCACCGTCGCCAACCTGCGCGCCTTCGTCTCGTCCATCGTCCGTCAGGGAATCATCGGCCGCGGCCGGTTCAGCTACTGGAAGTTCATGTTCACCACCGCCCTGCGCCATCCCCGCTCCTTCGGAGTCGGCATGACCCTCGCCGTCAAGGGCTATCACTTCCAGATCATGACCCGGCGCCTGCTCGAAGCGGATTAAACTGTTTCCAGCATGTCCTCGATCTCCATCGCCGCGACCGATCGCGTCTTTGTGCTCACCGGCGCGGGCGTCAGCGCGGAGAGCGGCCTGCCCACCTTCCGTGCCACCGACGGGCTCTGGGCCGGCCATCGCGTCGAAGACGTCTGCACCCCCGAAGCCCTCCAACGCAATCCCGCGCTGGTCTGGGAGTTCTACTCCGCCCGCCGCGCCTCCGCCCAGGCTGCCCAGCCCAATCCCGCCCACGTCGCTCTCGCCCAACTCGAAGCGCGCCTCGGCGACCGCTTCTTCCTCTGCACCCAGAACGTCGACGATCTCCACGAACGCGCCGGATCGCAGCGCCTGATCCACATGCACGGCGAACTCGCCAAATCCCGCTGCGAAGCCGAATGCGGCCGTCCGCCCGTCGCAGACCACGCCGTCTACCGCACCCTGGACGAGGTGCCTCGCTGCCCCTGCGGCGCGCGCCTCCGCCCGCACATCGTTTTCTTCGGAGAGATTCCCCTTGATATGAATCGCATCCGGCGCGAGATCGATCGCGCAACCCTGATGCTCGTCGTCGGCACGTCCGGAGCGGTCTATCCTGCGGCGGACTTCGTCCATTGGGCACGCGCCGCCAGCGCCCGCACCGTCTACGTTGGCCCCGAACGGCCCCTCAACGCCGCGGCCTTCACCCACATCGTCGAAGGCCCCGCCGGCGAAGTATTGCCCAGCCTCTTCACCCTCTAGCGACCCCACCAAACGCCGTCATCCCGACCGCAGCGCAGCGGAGCGGAGGGACCACCGCATTCTGTCCCTGCCTCTGCATCGAATCGCGCAGGGCGATAGTCTAAAACCGAGGAGCAATCTTGAGCGGCCCGGAACCACCACCATCGATCGCGGAACCGGCGGACGCCGAGTCTGCTGCGGCTGTCGAACAAGCGATCGAAGGCCGCCGCTCCCACGCATGGCGCGCGCTGCGCCATCGCAACTTCCAGCTCTTCGTCGGCGGCCAGAGCATCTCCCTCATCGGCACCTGGATGACCCGCGTCGCCACCGGCTGGCTGGTCTATCGCCTCACTGGATCGGCGCTGCTGCTCGGCACCGTCAGCTTCGCCGGCCAGATCCCCACCTTTCTCCTCGCCCCTTTCGCCGGCGTCTGGGTCGACCGCCTCAACCGCCGCCACGTCCTCGTCTGGACCCAGGCGCTCTCCATGGTGCAATCTCTTCTGCTTGCCGGCCTCACGCTCTCGCACCGCATCACCATCCCCTGGGTGCTCGCCCTCAGCTCCATGCAGGGAATCATCAATGCCTTCGACATGCCCGGCCGCCAGGCCTTCCTCGTGCAAATGGTCGAAGACCGCAAGGATCTCGGCAATGCCATCGCCATCAACTCCTCCATGGTCAACATGGCGCGACTGGTGGGGCCATCCCTGGCCGGATTGATCATCGCCGCCAGCAGCGAGGGCTGGTGCTTCCTGATCGACGGCATCAGCTACATGGCTGTCATCGCCTCGCTGCTGATGATGCGCATCCGTGTCTCCGCCCCCACGCGCCCCGCCACGTCCATGCTCCACGAACTCCGCGAGGGCTGGAACTACGTCTCGCGCTTCGTCCCCATCCGCACCATCCTCTCGCTGTTCGCGGTTGTCAGCCTCATGGGGATGCCGTTTGTCGTGCTCATGCCCATCTTCGCCGCCCGCGTATTGCACGGCGGCCCGCATACGCTGGGCTTCCTGATGGGCGCAATGGGCTCCGGCGCACTGATCGGTGCATTGCTGCTGGCCGCACGCAGGAGCGTGCTCGGCCTGGGGCGAAAGATCGCCATCTCCGCAGCGGTCTTCGGCCTCGGCCTCATCGGCTTCGGGCTCTCACACTCCTTCTGGCTGTCAATGTTTATGCTCCTGGTCGCCGGCTTCGGCATGATGCAGGGCATGGCCGCCAGCAACACCATCATTCAAACCATCGTCACCGAGGACAAGCGCGGCCGCGTCATGAGCTACTACACCATCGCGTTTGTGGGCATGTCGCCCTTCGGAAGCCTTCTCGCCGGCGCCTTGGCCCACGCCGTCGGCGCGCCCAGGACCGTCATGCTCAGCGGGGCCGTCGTGCTGCTCGGCGCGGCATGGTTTGCCACCCGGTTACCGGCCGTTCGCCACGCCATCCGCCCCATCTATCGCGAGTTGGGCATCCTCCCCGTCGATGTCGTCACCGGAATGGAGTCCGGACCCGTCGACTGACCCCGCCCGCCCTGTGTGGGCTCAATTCTCGGTCGGCGTATGTTCGATATGATCCAGGACTAGCGATGGAAGCGTCAGGGGCTGCTTTTCGAGCCTGAGGCCAAGCTGCTTGCGGATCGCGTCCTCCAAGGAGACTCCGGCGACGGGCTCCACGGTAGTATCTCCGGCTTGCTTGGCCGCGTCGGTGGCAGCAGCTATCTGCGTCCGAAGCTTGCGGGTGGTGGTGTAGAAGAGCGTAAAGTCGTACGAGCCCGCCAGGCCAGTCTTGTTCGGCACGCGGTTCTTGATCTCATAGCCGGCCAGGCTCTGGGCAACGTCAGCGAATTGGTCCATGGTCACATTCTGGCAGTGGAACTCTTGGTCGAACGGCGAGTCCGGCGTGCTGGTGACGGCCTTTTCACCTTCGGGCGGTCCAAATCCGCAGGAGGTCCGCGAGTTGGGGTCCGCCTTCTTCATCTTTGGAGTGCCCGGAAGCAGGACATATGCGTCCGCCTGCGTCTGCTCGCCCCAGTGGTATTTGATCTGGAAGCGTTCCACCAGAAGTTTCTGCAGCATCCGGTCGATCAGGTCGCGGTCCCGGAAGACGTTGCGGGCATCGATATCCGGTGGCAGTTTCACCAGGATGGTGTATTTCGTTACATCGAACCAATCGGGCCGGTTGGCGATCACAGCCCCGGTGGGCAGTTGCCAGGCCTCCACCATAAGCGCCCGCATGGTCCAACTGCTGAAGGTAATCTGCGAGCCGAGGGGACGAATCTGCTGCTGCGGTTCCGTGTCGGCGGCTGGTTTGACGGTGGCTACATCAAATTCCAGATCGCGCGGCGGCGGGATCAGCGTTGCAACGTCCGGAGCGTTCGCAGTCGGGGTGCGGTCCACCTTGTCGATGACGATGGCCGGCTGCGGTACGTCTCCGGGAGTGGCTACCAGGCCAAGCTGTTGTTTCAATGCCTCGGTGTAAACGCGAACGTAGTCGTCCTGGGTCTTTAGCTGACCGAAAGCGAGCTTAAGCGTGAAATCGTAGGCCTTCTTAAGGCCGGTGTGATCGACGGCGGGGTGAGGGAGAACGCCAAAGAGCTTGAGAAACTTCTCCATGGTCTCCGAGGTGAAGGTTACAACGTACAGCCCCGGAGTCGCCTTGTCCTCTGCAACCTGGTAGTCGCCCGCGGCCGTAGGGTCCTTCGCCTCAGCCAGCTTCGCGCCCTCCTTTGCGACCGTAACGATATAGCCGGGCAGCGACCGGTCCTCCGTGTGGTACGTCAGGTGAAACCGATCCGTCAAAACCTGCTTCAGCACAGGCCGGATCTTGTCGTAGGGGTTGTCGGCGTTTTGCGGCGCCCCCGGGTTCGAGTTGGGGGGCTGCTCTTTTAGAGAGGATATCTTCGCGATGACGTCGAAGCGGTCGAAGTCGATCCAGGCCGGACCGCCGAGGATGGCGCCGTTCTCACGGTCGTATGCGAGCGAGATCAGGTCGAGGATGCTGGCGTCGCGCATGTCGAAACGCTGATTGCCGATATTGGTTCGGTACCAGATCACGGCGCGATAAGGCGACGGGTGTACATCGACGATGAGGGGCTCGGTCGATGCTGGCGGTGCTGGGTCCTTTGCCGGAGCCGGCGTCTGCGCGAGAAGCATGGAAGCGGAGGGAACCAGGAGAAGAGCGGCGGCGAAGCGGAGGATCTTCATAATGTGCTCTATCAAGAAAGGCCGAGGTGTGAGTTGTTGCCTAATACGACGCTCAGAGTGAGCAATTGGTAAGCAGATCATCATGCAGCACGCTCAGTGCGGGTGTAAAGGGATATGCGACGCCAACAGGATATGCGATGCCAACCATCATCGCCACCCATCCGCGTGCTCATGTACCCTTACTAACTCAGAGGGGATTCATGCGAACCACACAAGTTCTGGCCGTAGTTTATCTCTGCGCCATATCCGCCACAATAGCACACGCGCAAACTACCACTCCCCAAACTTCCACGCCCATCGATCGTCACGCGCTCGTCACCCGCCACAATATCGAAGTCCACGCCATCGACCCCAACGGCGCCATGGCTGTCGGCAACGGCTCGTTCGCCTTCAACTTCGATGTCACCGGCCTCCAGTCCTTCCCCGAGTACTACGCCAAGACCATGCCCATCGGCATCCTCAGTGACTGGGGCTGGCACAGCTTTCCCAACCCCAACAACTACACCCTCGACAAGTTCAAAATGACGTCGATCCCCAAGCACGATCGCCAAATGGTCTACCCCTCCGCCAGCACCAGCAACCCGCCGCCCGACGCCGCCTACCTCCGCGAGAACGAGAACCGCATCGGCCTCGGACGCATCGGCCTCGAGATGACCCACGCCGACGGCTCCAAAGTCGTCATCACCGATCTGAAAGACATCGACGAGAAGCTCGACATCTGGGCCGGCATCCTCACCAGCAGCTTCTCGGTCGACGGCGCGCCCGTCCACGTCACCACCATCGCCGCTCCCGATCGCGACGAAGTCGCCATCCGCATCGAGTCACCTCTCATCGCCTCGGGCCGCATAAAAGTTCGCATCGCCTTCCCCTACGCTTCGCACTCCTTCGGCCCCGACTACCAGGACTGGGACCACCCCGAACTCCACACAACCACTCTCATCCGTCGCGGCACCACCGTCGCCCAGTTCGACCGCACCCTCGACTCAACCCACTACTCCGTCCGTGCGCGCTGGTCCGCCGGAGCAGCTCTCGCTCAGACCGCCCCGCACCAATTCCTCCTCACCGGTCACGCCAGCCAGATCGAACTTACCGCCTGGTTCTCGCCAACGCGGCCCAACGCTGATCCCGACACTGTCGCGCAAGTAGCCTCTGCTTCAGCAGCCCACTGGCAGCACTACTGGACCACCGGCGGCGCCATCGATCTCTCCGGCAACACCGATCCGCGCGCCGCCGAGCTCGAACGCCGCATCGTCCTCTCGCAATACGTCATGGCTGTCCACGACGCCGGCATCCTTCCGCCGCAGGAGACCGGCCTCGGCGTCAACTCCTGGTACGGCAAGTTCCACATGGAGATGTACTGGTGGCACGCCGCGCACTGGGCGCTCTGGGGCCATCCCGACTTCCTCGAAAAATCCCTCCGCAACCTCACCCAACTCATGCCACCCGGCGAGGCGATGGCCAAACTCGAAGGCTGCAAAGGGGTCAAGTGGTCCAAGATGACCGATCCCACCGGCATCGAAAGTCCCTCCGGCGTCGGCCCGGTGCTGGTCTGGCAGCAGCCGCACCCCATCTACCTTGCCGAACTCGTCTATCGAGCCCACAAAGACAAAGCCACCCTCGAACGCTACCAGCACATCGTCTTCGAAACCGCCGACTACATGGCCACCTTCGTCGACTACGACCCCGCCCGCAAGCAGTACGTCCTCGGCCCCGGCATCAACTCCGCCGACGAGAAGCACACCGACCTCGCCCACAACCTGAACCCCACCATGGAACTCGCCTACTGGAAGTGGGCGCTCGAAACCGCGCAGCAATGGCGCACTCGCCTCGGCCTCGCACCCGACCCGCACTGGCAGGACGTCATCGACCACCTCGCCCCGCCCACCGTCCGCAAGGGCATCTACCCCGCCATGGAACTCCCCGCCGAAGACTCCCCCTCCAATATGACCACCTTCATGTTCGGCGTCCTGCCCGGCCATGGCATCGACAAGGAAGCCATGCGCGACACCCTTCACCGCGTCACCCGCCCCGACGCTCCGCAAAACGCCGTCACCTGGGGCACGGCCATGACGGCCATGTGCGCCGCGCGCCTCGGCGAGCCCGACCTCGCCGTCAACCTCCTCGCCGGCAAGTTCGACCAGAACCCCTTCCGCGCATCCGGCTACACCGTCCGCCGCCCCGACCAGACGCCGATGTACATGCCCGCCAACGGCGGCTGGCTCTCCGCCGTCGCCATGATGGCCGCCGGCTGGGACGGCACCACCGCCCACGCTCCCGGCTTCCCCAAAGACTGGCACGTCCGCTACGAAGGCCTCCAGCCCATGCCCTAGCCCTTCCCGTCGCTTCCCTACCGATTGTCATTCTGACCCTGAGCCTGCCGAAGGGGAAGAATCCCCGCATTTCCGCCGCACCCCCCACAGCGTCATTCTGACTCGCAGAGTCAGAATCTCCGTAGTTGTCTTGGCCTTGCTTAAAGGGCACGGGTGCGCCGCGAGCCGAACAGCCCCGTCTTGCTTAAGGGCACGGCTTCAGCCGTGCCGATAGGGCGCAACAAAGACAAGGGGCTTTAGCCCCTGAGGTCACAATTCAAACGATGCATTGGTTGCCCCCCAGGGAACCACCTGCTATGAGAATAAAGGGGATATGGTTCTTTTCCACAGTTTTCCCCAAACCCTTCCCCACACACGAAATAAGGATGTGTATCCCGATTTGCGGCACACTTCGTCGGACTTCTTCGGACTAACCTGTGCAACCGGACGAAGCGGGCGTGAACGGAATCTAACTCCTATGCTTTCGCCAGCAAGTCGACGAAGACCGCGAACCGTGACTCAATCTCCGTGGCCGAAGTAGTCGAATAGCCAAGTTCCTTCGCCAGCACTTCAAGCTCCGGCTTCCACTCCGCTGCGATCTGAACGGTCGGCGGAAAGGCATGGGTAGCGCGTTCCTCGAACACCTGTTCCGCCGCCGTTCGTACTTTCTTCGCGTCCAACTTGCCGAGCATGTCGATCAACAGAATGTCGAGAACGTCGCGGGCGCGGCCCGCCGAGTACGGCCCGGTGCAAGCGTGCAGCTTTTGGGCGATTTGTTCGCTCAGATTGAGGCAACGGATCGGTGACGGAACGCGCAACCCCATCGCGGCAAGTCCTCGAATTGTTGGCACGACAAGTTCCACCGCACCCCGGCCAGATGGTCCCAGATCAACGTCGATGGTTTGCCACGCGCGGGTTCGGTATCGGATGGCGAGTTCCAGTCGAACCGCGTCCACCTTGTCCATGTTCAAGGGCTTCCCTTTCAAGAGAAAGGTGAAGTCGTCGAAGCCCAGCGCGACGGCATCCTGAAATGCCCGTAGCCGCTTAGTCCGTTCGACCGGTACACCGATGTCGATGTCCTTTGTCGCTCGTGCTCCCTCGGCGAATCTGAGTTCGAGGGCGACACCGCCCTTCAGGTCGTAGCTGTCGAGAATACCTTCGCTCACCGCTCGTTCAAGAACGCCGCAAAGCGCCAGGAACGAAACCCAGCGGCGAAGACGCTCCTGCGCGACTCCCTGTTCCTTGGCGACTCGGGCTAGTGTCTTTTCGAGGCGTTCAACGGGCTGCGGCATCATGCACCTTCACCTGGTTTACGTTCGTTGATGGTGAGGGTAAAGATGAAGTCCGGGTAATGGATCTCCGAAGGCTGCTAGCCTCAGCGTTGTTGAGTAGCCCCTCGCGGAGGGCGTCGCTAACGGACTGCCGAGCAACGTCGATTCTGTGTGTCGCCAAGAGAACATCCATGATGCTGCGGCTCACCGTGGTAACGGGTAGTCCTTCATGCTCTCCGATGTCTTGGGGAGAGAGATTGGCTCTATGGATCGCTACCCACTCGGGGCATTTCCGACGCAGCCTTGCCGAAGTGGGAACCGTAAGGCTGACTCGCGATGGATTCGCGTCAGAGATGCCATAGAGAAGCAATGCCGTCTCGTGTGAAAGGGCGATGCGCTCTGGCCCCTGGCTGGCCTTCGCCCACAGCACGGCCTCGCGGTACTGAGCGAGACGGTCTGCCGGGTAGTGAGCAATCCGATAGACGCCCCTGGTCATACGTTCCAATCGGCCACGCTGCGCCAGACGAACCAAGACGGAATCTTGTATCCCGGCGGCGCGCGCCTCTTTCGACGTGAGCAGGCCATCATGGTCCTCGGCGAGTGCAAACAGTTCGTCCATGCGGGTGCGCGGCATTCATTGATTCTGCTCCGATGCCCCCTTCATGTCAATATAGTTCCATTATTGAATGATATTGACATAGCTAGGAATACCGCACTAGGTTGAGGTGCTAGCGCCGCAAGGCATAGGGGTTCAAGTCCCCTCCTCCGCACCAATCTGAAAGTAAAGGACTTACGAGAAGGCCAGCCCTAACCGGCTGGCCTTCTTTTTCGTCACTGTCACGGTTTTTGTCACGGTTGTAGAAGAATCGTTGCCGCAGCAAGGGTCGAATGCGTGCCAATCCGCTCTCTTTCGCGAGGCTCTGAAAAGCTGCTTGCTGAACAGTTCACCACTCCCCTCTGTGCCACTGTATTCTCATGAAAGCATCTCCCCCTCCCCCTTGGTGAGCAGGAAGCGAAGCCAGCCCGCAAGGGCTGGCTTCAGTGTTTGCGGAGCGTCATGCCGCCAATACCTCCGTAGTGGTCTTCGGTGCAACCGGACGAACCGGTCGCACGAAGGTTGCGGTGAGGAGCGGGAGGGTGGCGATGTTGTCTGGCTGGGATTGCGCCTGGACGACTAGCTTGATGCGAGTTCCCTTCTGGAGGGGCTTGGCGAAGTGGCCCTGTTTGCCGAAGGCAACGACGTTGTAGTGAAAGGCCTGGAGGTTGCGGTCGGAGATGATGGAGACTCCGAAGGCGGTGTACTTGCGGCCGTTCTTGGAGATGCGGCTGGTGGCTGAGTTGCTGACGGTGCCGAAGAGGGTGATGGTCTGTTGGGTCTGCATGGTGTTTCTCCTTTTTGCCCGGTCAATCGGGACACATCCCAAAGGGCGCGGAGGTGGCTGCTCCCAAGTCGCGGCACAGCCGCGTTGCCAAGAGAAGAAGTTTTTGGAAAGGGACCCGGAGCCTGCGAGGGGGGAGGAGTCCGAAACCCGAAGGGCGCGGTACGCGAGTTCTGAACGCAGAGCCGCAGGGCGCAGCTTTTACACCGAAGCGGTGGCCGAGTGACAGTGCAAACAGGAGATTATGCAGTCCACCTCACACGCGATCGGCTGTCAGAAACAGACTACAAGAGTGCCAGTCGCAGCTCTGCAACGGTACGCACCAAGCCGCGCGATTCGAGAGTGTTCAGGTATTCCGCGACTGTCTTGGCCGGATTCTTCAAGCTCAGGCGATGAGCTTCGGCAGCCTCGTACACGTCCTCAGCGGCTAAATCGAGCAGGTTCATTACGAACTCATCCGGGGTCTGAGCCTCGATCTCAAACTCCTGGAGAACTTCTGCAGGAAAGTCTTTCAGGTTGTTGGTCACGATCACGTTGGCCTTGGCTTGGATTGCAGCAGCCAGCACATGGCGATCCCCTTCGTCGGGCAGACTCAAGCCCGGGATAAGGCTTTCATATCCCGTCACGAGTGCATCGGGAGCGTTCTTGTCCATCAGCTCTCGGGTTCGCTCCAACTGCGCTCTTCTGAGGTCAGGCCGATTGAGGAGCAGGCTGGACATCCACTCTTCATGAATGTCCTTGGACCACTTGGCGCGATAGACCCCAAGGACAGCCAAGTACATGAGGAAGCTGCGTAGCTCTGCCGGGTACAGTACGTTTGCGTCGAGTAGCGCGATGAACGGCGGCATGAATCAGAGGCCGATCTCTTGGTCATAGGCGGAAAGCTCCGCGAGCGCAGCTCTGCGGTCGGCGTCGAGTTTCCGCTTGTGCGCCATGAGGCTATCAACGCGGATGCGGCGATGCGTTCCAACCTTCCGGTACTCCAGAGCGCCGGCGTCAAGCATCTGGATCAAGGTGGGGCGGGAGACATTCAGCAGATCGGCGGCTTCCTGGGTGGTCAGTTCTGCATGAACGGGAATAATCTTAACCGCATTACCCCGGCTCATCTCATCAAGAATCTGCACGAGGAGCCGTGCGGCTGAGGCCGGGAGTCGTATGGTCGGTTCTGTTGCAATGTTGAGGGCGCGAAGATCAAGTGAGGATGTAGAGGTCAGGAACGGGGCCAGAATGTTCCTTGTCTCTTTGGCAAGTTGCGCTTCGGCCTGCGAAGGGATTTCCGGCGTAAAGAGAGCGGTAGCGGACATAGCAGTTGACCTCTGCGGTCATTCTACACAAACGAAGCAATCGAAAGCAAGTGAAGCAAGCGAATTATGGTGGCAGATCAAGAGGAGTCTGAAACCCGGAGATCGCGGTACGCGAGTTTTGAACGCAGAACCGCAGATGTGCTATTTAGGCCAGTTCTTCCGTCTCAACGTGAACGCATCCGGGTCAAGTTCTTGGAGTAGTTCATCCTCTTCCGTTGGCCGATTCTCGATCTGCCGCTTCGCCCAAAGTAATGACAAGCACCCCCTGTAGTGGGGCATCGGAATCGTCTGCTCCCATATCACAGCATTGTCAACGAACCAATTGCTTGATATCCATTCCTCGGCAGCGACCTCTTGCATTTCTTGCGGAATCACGTTGCCCGCAAAAGCCTTGGCTGCAAAAGAATCAACGCCGAGCTTTTCGCCAACCGCTATCCAGTGGTTGAAATGCGACGAAGGGTGCATCCAACGGATAATTCCATCCACGCTCCAAACGGCTGCGCAGTCTTGCGGAGCTACATCACAATACTTTCTCGCAGTTGCGGTAAGGCTGACGCCGAAGTGGTCGGCAATCGTTCCTACCAACTGAAATGAGGGCCATTGCGATCCGATCTGATTTAGCACCTCAACAGAAGGAAGAAGGAGTTCCGAAGCGAATTCGTCTGCCTGCCGTTCAGGGTTCGATTGATCGCCCTTCCAAGCCTCAATCTCAGTAGACCCACATGAGAGGCTCTGCTCACCGTGAAGTATGAAGTGGCCTATTTCATGGGCAATGGTGAATCGCTTTCGGGTTTGCTCCCTCATGGTTCGCTTGACGTAGATAATTCCCTTCATCTCGGAGGCGCTTCTCACTAACGCACCATCGAAGCCTTGAGATTCAACCTCTCTTACTGATAATCCGAGTTGCCTAGCAAGCTCAACACAGTCAGTCTTTCCCTGGATTTTGAACTGCTCTCTAACAGCTATGGCGCATTCCCTATTCATCTCGTTCCTCTTTGACGGAAGATGGCGGGTCTGATTTGAGTTCCTCCTCGCCAGCTCGAAGTATCTCCAGGTCGGATTCGCTGAGGTCGCCCTTGTTTCGGAATGCATAGTCGGGCTGCACCGAGGCTGATGCGGCGATGCTGCTCAAAACCAGCGAGGTCTTGTCTCTTGCCGCGTCAATGATTCTCTTTACCCGCGCATCAGCGCCACTCTTCACCCGATCTCGTTCTTGCTCTGGCGTTGGAGGTTTGAGTTGCCGAAGAGCAACGTTCATCTCTTGGGGCACATCCCTTCCGAGCGAGCTAAACTGATGCGTAGCTAATCCTCGCAGATACTCGTGTGCCTTCCGAGAGAGGGTGTCGCCATCGACGCCAACTTGCTCAAGCTCCGCCCTCAATTCCTCGTCGGTTAGATCTTCTTCGCTGCCGAAGAGCAGTTCTAGCCCCTCATGAATTTCCTCGGACGCTTCACGCTTTGTCTGCCTTGTATTTTTCATATTTATCGCCTGACGCTCGGTATCTGAAAACCATGCTTGACAAGACGTCTTGCAAGTTTCCTCTTTCGGTTCTGGACCTCAGTGGTAGAAACGCCCAAATATTCGGCGATCTCTCTGGGGGCGGGAACACCAACGCCTTCCCACTCCGTCACCGTATAGACAAAGTCCTTCAGCGCAGCATCATCCCGAATGCAGTCCTGTACCTGCGCCATGAAGCGTTCGTCTCGCATCATCGCTCGGATGTCCCAGATTGAGTCCCGGTTGGTCTTTATATCGGGCGTCTCCAAGATCATCTCGTCTACTGGAGCAGTCTTCCCCTGTCTGCTCAGTTTGACTCCCGGCTTCTTTAGAGCATCGAGGATGTCTCGCGTCATCACTTTACTGAGGAATGGGAACAGGCGCTCCGGATCCCCCGAAAATTTAGTCTGTCCGGAAAGCCACTTCCCCCAGGCGGCCACGGCGAAATCTTCCGGTGAGGCTCCAAGTTCTCCAAGCACCGGCTCTTTACCGGCCACGAAACCCAACCCGAGGAAGCGGTACGCCCTCAGAGTCAGTTGTCTCAGTAGCCGGTTGTGATCTATGGCCGCATCTTGTACTAGCTGCAAAATCTCGCCTCCTGCACTTAAAGCGACACGCTCCCAGTTTTTTCGCCATCCGTGGCAAAAAATAGGGCGGAGCGTCGCTTATCAGATGTGTACAGCTGATTCCCAGGTCGCTTCGACCTTCAGTTGCACGATGCTGTCGAGGTAACTATATGTCAGAACAAGAACTTAACAAAGAAATAGCGGTGGTCGAACACTTGATCGCCGAAGAGGCCCAAGATCTCGTTGAGCTGACGGAAGAACTGGTCGATCTGGAGGCACATGCCCAGCACGGTGGTCCTGTGCCGCATGGGCGGCGCTACCGGATCAAGGTCGATGGCGAATACCATGTGGTCGATGCGCCCACGATAACCGGAGCCGAGATTCTTCGCCTTGCCCACCGTGAAGGGCCTCTCGTCTTCGAGGTCGTGCAGCATTTTCGCGGGGGCCGGGAAGAAATCATCTCAGCCGACACGGACGTGAACCTGCGAACCCACGGCGTTGAGCGGTTCACCACTCAACCCAAGTTGGTGCAGGTGACCGTAGACAGTCGAGCGCATACGGTTCAGGCCGGTAGCTATCTCGTTGCCAACCTCAAGCGTCTCGTCGGCGTCGAAGCGAGCAAGGTGCTCGATCAGGTGATTGGTGGCGAGTTCCGCGAACTCGCTGACAACCAGACGATCCAAATTGTTGGCGGCGAAATCTTCGTTAGTCATGTCCGCCAAGGGCAGTCTTCCTGATGGTTGCGCAGGAGCACTTGGACGAACTCACGCTGGCGTGCGGGTGCGTTGCGGCGGTGACGGAGGGCGGGGTCGATTTCGTCTTCCTTCCCCGCCTCATCCTTCCGTCCGGGTGCGTGCCTCGGGAAACAGAAGCTCTCCTCTGTGTAGGCCGCCACGGTGGTTACACTACGCGGCTATTTCTTCCTGCGATAATTCCGGGCAAAGGGGCCAATTGGACCGCGCATATCGTTGCTGGCAGACCGTGGCACACATGGTCGTGGAACCAGGTTCCCGCAAACCTGCGGCCAGCCGAGATACTTGCGGAACACCTCAGAGGTCTTCGATGAGAGTCCTTTTCAAAATTACCGAACGACTGCGGCATGAGACGATAGCCGCCCTCATACTGCCTCACCCGTTTGCTGCGGAACGCGTCGCCTTCTTCAAGTGCCGAGTGGGAGCGACCGCCCATAGTCTCATCGTATTGGCCCATGATGTCCACCACGTCAGCGATGAGGACTATCTGGACGATCCTTCGGCGGGAGCGACGATGGGAGCGCAGGCGATCCGAAATGCGCTCCAAGTCTCATATCACCAAAAGATTTCGATGTTTCACGTCCACATTCATGAGCATCGTGGACGTCCGGGATTCAGCCGAACCGACTTCCGAGAGTCTGCCCTATTCGTTCCTGACTTCTGGAATGTTCAGCCAGAACTTCCGCATGGAGCCATCGTTTTAAGTGAAGACTCAGCTTGGGGCCGTTGTTGGTATCCAGGCCAGGCCAAGCCGATCGACATTGAAGATTTTGCTTTTGTGGTGAAACTGTAAATATTGCCCTTGTCCGTAATGAGGTTGAGGTTGGAGCTGATGCCTGCCTTCGCCGGATGAACGAAGCAGAAGTTGCCAACCACATCCACAATCCAGAAATCCTTGTCTCCAGTCGCTGCCTCCATGATCTTCTCGGTCGCCGGGAGGACGATCAGCGTCGTGTACTTGACCTTGGCGCGAATCGGCACAATGTCCTGGGAGTGATAGGAGACATTGCGCGAGGTGGTCTGCGCGTGCATCCCGAGGCATCCGAATGTTGCAAGCGCGATGGCGATGGCTGTTGTCTTGAGACTCTTCATGGGGAACTCCTTAGCGGCGCGGTTGAAATGGGTGAGTGGCAGCGAGCTGGCGAACACCTGCGGCGATACCGTATTGTGCGAAAGCCTCTCGCTTGAGCAGGTTGTCGCGGGCGTTGTTGGTAGCAATCCAGTACGAGACGGAATCGACGTTAAGCCGGACCTTCTTGCTCGATTGAGCTTTACGAATCAACATCTCACCGGGCGGGATGAGATCGGAGATGATGTCAATTTCGGTGTCATTCAGATGAAACGCTTCGCGGTAGACTTGGGCGTTCATCTCTGGGTTCGCGAGGAAAATCTTGGTCGGGCAGCTCTCGGCGACAATCGCCAGCATTCCCGATTCCTCAAGCTCCTTGATGGATTGCGTGGCAAGGATCATCGCCGCGTTATGCTTGCGCCACGTCTTCTGAGCCGCGACGATGTAGGAGCGAATGGTTTCGTTCTTGATGAAGAGCCAAGCCTCGTCCATCAGGAAAGTCTTGAAGGTCGCCAGCTTCTCAGGACTCGCAATCTCGTTGCTGGCCCGGTGTAGGACGTAAAACAGGAGAGGCTCCAATACCTCGGGAGCGTCACCCCAGCCGGCGAAGTTGAACGTCTGGAAGCTGGCGAAGCTGAGCGTGTCTTCTACATTGTCGAAGAGAAAGCCGTACTGCCCCTCCTTGGTCCAACGGTGGAGGCGTTCTTTCAACTCCCCAATGATCTGGCTGAACGTCGATAGCGTTCGCTGCTCCGGCGCAACGACGTACATCCGCTCGATGGCCTCCCACAGCTTGCGTTCTTCCTTGAAGTCGAGTTTGTAACGCTTATCGTTGCCCTCGATGAGCACACGGAAGAAGGAGAAGAGAAACTGCATGTTCTCCTTTGTCTCGGGGAGGCTGAACGGGTTGATGGTGAAGTCCCGGCTCTCCTGGCCGACGTTCAAATACGTCCCGCCGAAGATCTCGGTGAGCGACTGGAAGGAACCTCCGATATCAAAGATGTAGGTTTGCGGCCGGTATTTCTGAGCGTTCGTGAGCAGGAAATTACAGAGGAAACTCTTCCCTGAGCCGGTCATTCCGAGGATGAGCGTGTGCGCTACCTCGCCGTTATGGAGGTTGAGGTAGTACGGCGTCGCATTGTCCGTCTCCAGGACCGCCAGATACTCCGAGCGAAGGTGCGGATTGGTCTTCTCGCCGGGGTGGATGGTGAAGAGAAACGACAGGTCGGCGTAGTTGGAGTTGAGCAGGTACATCTTGCGGAGGTTCTGGGCATAGTTGCCGGGAACGGTAGCGAACAAGGCATTGAGCTGGTTGTACGTCTCGGTGAAGAGAGCGCCGTCTGCGTTCGTAAAGACGCTGGTAAACTCGCCCATCTCCCGATTGATCGTCTGGAGGTCCGTGCTATACAGCACGACCGTCAGCGAGAAATCACCCAACGTCTGGCCGTCTCCGAGTGCCCGCAGACACTCTCCCAGGTTCTCGATATCAGCCTGCTTGGATTCGTCGATCAGAACGTCTCGCTGGTTCACCTTGGACGGGTCGCTCCCCATCTGCGACACGAAACCGGACTTACTCATGTTGAAGTGCCGCCGACGTTTGTCCACTTCCTTCCGAGCCTTCGCCATCGAAAGCGGAGTCCACTCGGTGACGACGTAGAAGTTGCCTTCGATCTTGAAGAGCCGATCAAGGACCAGGGGCCGCGTCTCCGCAATGGCCTCTTTCATGGTGAGGATGCGGACGAAGTGATCGCCGACGCGAAGGTGGTCGCGCTCCGCCTCGATGTTGGAGTTCACCACCTGATAATCGAGATACTGCGTCGATTGCGGCTTGCCAGCGATGCGCCAGTCATCGAAGTTGAGCAGCCTGCGAAGGAAGCTGAACTGCGCCTGCTGGCCCTGTGCCTCGATGGGCATGAGGTCGGCTAGATGCCGAGTGAAATTCTGGACGCACTGCTCAAGCCTGACCATGTCAGTGTCGATCTGCTTGCGAAGCAAAACCTTCATATTGTCGTTGGTGAACTGCGCTTTGAGTTCACGGATAGCGCCCTGGGGATCGCGCGGCATTCGTGCGAGAGCGGAGAGGATGCCGGTCTTTGACCGCGCACCCTCAAGCACGATCACATAGAAGAGTTCGACCTGATACAACCGGTCACGCTTGGACTCGAAGAATTGCCGCCTCTGGTCAATCGCTGCATCGATCAGCTCGTCGTCGTAGGTGGCGAACGGAATCTCGGGACGGTTCGTTTTGAAGAGGTACTGGTAGACGTGGAAGCCTTCACCGAAGGATTTGAGCGCGGATTCAAGGCGTTTCACCGCATACTGCTGTTCGTCGTTGTCCAGGCTTTCGTAGTCCACACCTGTAACGCTAAGCACCATGCCAAGATCACCGCTCTTGGTTAGAAATGCTCTCTCTGTCCAGAATCCATAGAGGTTAATGTGGGCGCTGAGGGCGTCGGCTTCCTTCCACGGCTTGATGACGCGCGAGAGATTGAGCATTACCGTACCTCTACATTCGGAACTGTCTGCTTGGCCGCGTCGTAGCGCAGCTTGAACTTCTCGGAGCGTCCGAGAATCTTGAGGAAAGCCGGGTCAGAGTTCGTCACCCAATGGCCGAAGAGGCAGCCGCCGATGAACACCAGGACGGCCCCGATGATCGAATTGAAGAGGTTGAACATCCCGACTGCGGAGACCGCAATCATGAAGAAAAGCGTGCGTTCGATGCCCATGTAGGTGAGGGGCTTATGCAGACTCTTGAAGACTCGGTTGCGGCGCTTCTGAGTTATTTCCGGCATAAACCCCTCACTGTGGAACATCGTTGGAGGTGAAGTGGGATAGATCGCAGGACACGGGAGAGACGAGGACTAGGAGCCCCAAAGCCAGGTCAGGACATTCGTCGCCATGATCGCGATACCGGTTCCGGCGGCGACACCTGCGAGCGTCTTTTTCGCACCGGGTTCGCCATGCGCAAAGGTGTAGCCGCCGATCACAATTGCGATCAGGCTGGCAGCCTTTGCAATCGTCCCGGTAAAGAGCGTTTGTATGGAGCTGATACCGCTATCGAACGGTGACGCATGGGCGACGAGCGGGAAGATCAATACGCATAGGAGCAGGGCTGCTCCGCGTATCAAGTAGAGCTTTGTCCGCTCAATCGTTGCTGCTGGGATGATGATTCGAATACGTGTCATTAGCACCTCCAACGACCGGAACGATCGTGATATGCCCCTGACACTAGGCCGCGCTCGCGCGCGCGTCCAATACTCATTCCCTATGGCCGAATCGGCCTAAATGGGGTTTCCCATAGTCTGTGACTATGGCCGATCTTCAGCCGAAAAGAGGAAGGATTCTATCGCTGATTCTTGGGCGAACCGAGCGAACTGGCTTCGATGGCGGCAACGACGATTGCAGCCTCAACCTCTTTCGCATCTCACGCACCAAGTGAGGCATCGTTCTCTGCGAAGTGGATTTCGCGACAATCAATGCGCTATCGACAGTCCACGTCACACCGGCGACGGGCCGGGTTACGAGTCCTGGCTGCAACTCCGAACCCTCTCGGATGAGCGCATAACCGCTACCCGATTCGACCATCCATTGAAGGTCATGCGGCGTCTTGTTCGTGCTTGCAACGTCGCCTGTAATGCCAACCACGTCCAGCATCTCGATCAAACGGTCGTGCGCTTCGGGATGCTGTCTGGGGTCGCGGAAGATCGTAAGTTTCGAGCCAAGGTCTGCCGGGGTTATCTCCTTCAGCTTTGCTAACGGATCGTTGGATTTCATGCACACTACGAGCCGACTCTGCGTAAAGGGATATGCCTTGAGGCCCGCGCCGCTAGCGGGAAGCGTCACCAAAGCGGCGTCAATTTCTCCTCTTTCGAGCATGAGCAAGAGGTCTACAGGATCGCCACTCTTCGGCTTGATCTCGCATGACGGAAACAGCGATGTGTGGATGGAGCAAACCATCTCGTATAGTGCATGGTCCACGAAGGAAGAGAACCCCAGGCGCATCGGCACGAACGTTACGCGATGCAGGGCACGGGCCGTCGCAATCAGCGCGTCGCGCATCATCAGGAGTTCACGACCACCTGTTATCAATATGTCGGCGGCAGGAGTCGTGCGAACTCCCTTGTGATCGCGCACGAAGAGTGGAACCTGCAGCACCTCTTCGAGGTCTTTGATCTGAATACTGAGAGAGGGCTGCGAGAGATAGAGGCGCTTTGCGGCAATGCTGATGTTACCTGCTTCTGCGACCGCAATGAGATTCTTGAGCTTCTTGAACTCTACGAGGTCTGACATATATGGGGGCCGCTTCCTTGTGATCGTTCATGCTCTGAGTCGATGCGCTAAGTGCGGCCACAAGTCAAGCCCAACGTTATGCAATTGTCGGCCTGGGTACCTGCAAAGTCAACACGCTAGGGGTCACCAATGATCCCAAAAGCTCGGAACTGAGGCCATAGTCGAAGACTATGACTGTCGAGAAACGGCCATAGTCAGAAAGTATTGGACAGGACTCCCTACTGGCCCGAGGGTATGAGTATGCGGGGAAACACCACGCGACTCCGGCAAACGGAACCTTGAAGGCGAGGACACACCCAAAATGACTTCAGCAGAGAGAATGGCGACGGAAGATATGCCCCTGGAGGTCCGCTTGCTGTCGGATTATGATGTTCCATCCAAGAAGCCATCTGCTCCCATACAAATGGAAGCTAGTCACTCTGTCCTGCCAAGTTCTCCGGACGACGTGAGTTTCCTACGTCTGCCAGACGTGAAGCTGGTCACGGGTCTCTCGAAGTCGAGCCTGTACGCACTGATTCGTGCGGAAAGCTTTCCTGCGCCCGTTCGACTTGGGCCGCGCACTGTCGCGTGGGTAAGATCGGAAGTCAAGGAGTGGGCGGTTGAGCGAATCTCGACATCGAGATCAGCAGCTTCACATCTGAGCAGCAGACGGATGCCGCGAAGTGCTCTTGGGGAAGCCTGGGCCTCCTCGAAGAAATTTGCTTAGGCCGCTAGCGCTCGCCTGCCCTTAGCAAGCTGTGCTTCCAGATAGTCCGCCCACCACTGCATCATCACCGTGCGTTGTTTTAGATACTTCGCGTGATTGTAGGCTGCGGACACCTTGTTTCGCTTCATGTGAGCAAGTTGCAAATCTACATGCTCATCGTCAAAGTCGTTCTCATTGAGGATCGTCGAAGCCAGTCCACGGAATCCGTGTCCCGTCATGCGGCCTTGATACCCAAGCCGGTAGAGCGCATACAGGAGCGTGTTGTTGCTCATGGGCTTCTCCTTGTCCAGTGCCCCTGGGAATACCAGCTTGCCATTTCCGGTTAGCAACCTGAGCGCTCGAAGGACCTCGACGGCCTGGCGTGACAGAGGAACAATGTGAGGGGTCTTCATCTTCATGCGTTCCTTTGGAATGTCCCATCGCGCTCTGTCCAAGTCGAACTCGGTCCATGGCGCTTCGATCAGCTCGCTGGTGCGAGGAAAACAGTAGGCCAGAAGCCTGAGCCCAAAGCGTGTGAGCGCGTCTCCGTTATAGCCATCCATCTTCACCAACAATTCGGGCAAATCCTTCTCGTCTACATGGGCGAAGTTTTCTGATTCGGTTGCCGCCAATACGTCTCGCGGCCTGAAGTCAGCCGCAGGGTTCCGACTCGCAAGTTCCCTCGCGATTGCAAAGCGGAAAATCTGCCCGATGGACTGATGTGCCCTTTTGGCGACATCGCTAGCGCCTCGCGTCTCAATCGTAAGCATGATGTCCCGAATATGGGTCGTTAGGACGGCATCAATGGGCAAGTGCCCGATGACCGGGAAGACATCAGCCTCAAGCCGATTCATCAAGGTCTCTGCGTGCCTGGGCGACTTACCGATCGACCACCACGCCCACCACTTTCGGGCGACCTTCTCGAAGCTGCTGTCAGCCTCACGCTGTATCGCTTTGACTTGCTGCTGCTTCGCCTCGGCCTCTGCTTTGCGTTCGGACATCGGATTGGTGCCAGCAGCAAGTAGCTTCTTGGCAGCGAAGTGAAGATCACGGGCATCCTTGGGGCCGACATGTGGGTAGTCCCCAAAGGTCATGTTCTTTTCGGTGCCATCGAACCGATACCGCCAAAGCCAGAACTTTCCGCCCCATGGCTGGACGACGAGACACAGGCCGCCACTGTCGGCCAATTTGTATTTCTTCTCTCTCGGTTTCGCGTTCTCGATTTCCTTGATCGTTAGTGGCATGGGCAGGCTCTCTCCAAGGTGAGGATTTTCTTTCCCCACACTTTCGCTAATCCTACCCCACATCTTTCCCCACAGATAGGGCGGGCTGTTCTCGCACCAACTCGCACCTTCTTAGACGAGAAGTTCTGGAGAAAACCGAAGCGTAAACCCAGCAAACCATTCATTTTGTTAGGATTATGTTAGTTCCAAGAGGTGCGAGGAGGTGCGCTGAAGGGCAAAGAAAAACGCGCGCCGGAGGCGCGCGTATAGGCTTTTGGTTGCCCCCCAGGGATTCGAACCCCGATTGATCGGTTCAGAGCCGACTGTCCTACCATTGAACGAGGGGGCAGAGGCGGGTAAGGCGCTTTCCCGGAGCCGCGAACGATCCCGTTCGCTGACTGCCTCTTAGAGTGTACTGGCCACGTTACCCCGGGTCAACGCTCGCCCGCAACCGTTAAGCTTGCAGTTGCCCGGTGTTCCTGATTCAATCACGCATTGTTGGCCGCCGATATGAGCATCGTTCGAGAATTCCAACACAATCCGCCGAATGAACCGCCCGTTCGCGGGTTCCTCCATCTCCGGGCCCATCCGTCCGGCGATGCCCGTCCTGACCCACGGCGCGGGAGCGAACTGCAATGCGCCGCTTCTTGTGGCCTTGGCAGGCGCATTCTGCGACGCCGGATTCGCCGTCCTCCGCTGCGATCTACCCTTTCGCCAGTCGCGCCCCCACGGGCCACCCCAACGCGGCAGTGCGGAACGCGACCAGCAGGGACTTAAAGCCGCCGTCGCGTCCATGCGGCAACAGACCTCGGGCCGCGTATTCCTCGGCGGCCATTCCTACGGAGGCAGGCAAGCGTCCATGCTTGCCGCCGGCGAACCCGGCCTGCTCGATCGCCTTCTGCTGCTCTCCTACCCGCTCCACCCGCCCCGTCGCCCCAACGAGCTGCGAACCACCCATTTCCCGCGCCTCCAAACTCCCGCAATGTTCGTGCTCGGCATCCGAGACCCCTTCGCCACCATCGAAGAGCTAACCGCAGCCTTCAAACTCATCCCCGCCCGTACCGAACTGCTCCCCATCCCCGCCGCCGGCCACGAACTCCTGACCAGGCAGAATCGCGACAATCTGCCAAAGCAGATAGTGGAAGCCTTCCGTTCATTCGCCGACGGCGTGCCACCCTGACTGGATAGCTCAGCAGCGGTCAGTTTGAAGCCCAGGGCGACGAACTTGCCGAAATCCCCGGCGGTCTCAATGGGTCACCGTTCCGCCGTTATGCCAAGTCGCCACACACCTACAGCCGTCCTCGAACGGAGCGCGAGGCATTGTTGCTTCCGTAACACTGCAAGGGTTGCAGGCGAACGGGATGCAAAGCGCGGCGTATATCGCTCAGCAGCGTGTTCCAATGTTTCGCCAAGTGGTCAACCACAACTCTGTCGCAGCTCTATTCGTCAAGTGGGGTGAATGCCTGCGCTCTGCTCATTACTCTCACAGAGCACGTCCGCGCAGACACAAAAAGTGGGCCGCCCTGAAATCAGGTACGGCCCACTCGATTCCGTGCTGATGTAGAGATTTGGGTCTACGCAAGAAAGCGGCGGCGAGCCATCGCTCCCAGGCTCAACAGCCCGGTCCCGAGCAGGACGAAGCCACTCGGTTCAGGTGTCACGACAAAGCCGAACGTGCCCGCATCGAACTGCCGCTGGCCCGCAGAGCCGGACTGGCAGCCGACGCACGTCGTGGGATCATCCAGCGTCGTCGAGCTATCATAGGCCGCCCCGAGGAACGTCAGTGCGCCGCCATCGTTGTTCAACGTCGGTCCAGTGCTGCTGCCGGCATTCAGATTCCCGTTGTTATTGGAGCTGCTGAATCCAACTGCATCCACTTCATAGGTGCCGGGAGCCAGGAGAATCGACGAGATCGATTTCAGCAGGTCGCTGTTGGACACAGCATACGCGGTGCCGGCCGAAAAAGTGGTCGATGTCAGCAACGCATCGCTGCTGTTGTAGATGCCCACGATGATGGAGCCGGGGGCATTAAGTTCGTTGGTTCCGCTCGTATTGAAGACACCTAGCTCATCCACCGTGATCGCCGTGTTCACCTGGAAAGTGAGGGCGAGATTCCCTGTCCAGTTTTGGGTACCCTGACCGGAAGGGTCAGAGTAGGCTATGGTGTCGGCAAACGCTGGCACGACGCTCACAAGAGCGAACACCGTCATAGACAATAACATCGTCGAACGTGTCATAACACCTTTTGTGAGTTTCACCTGTCGTACCTCCCCGTAAATCATGAATTCCAACTATGGTAGAGCACGTAATTGGCCAAAACCAAGAAATCAGAAGGTCTTTAGATACAGTAAATGGCCGCTTTTCGTTACCACTGTTTGTGCAAACCTTTGCACATTATGTGAACCGGAGTTTCCCTTTAGGGGTATTTACTTGACGCCACCAATGACCGAGCGGAGCGAGTGGAGAGACCCCCGCATTTGTCTTCGCTCCCGCCCCACCCCCCGCGTGGAGTGCAAGACCTCGTTGTTGGGATACCAGAGCGGGATAGTCAATGGAGGGCAGGAAAGCACGCAACGGCGAACCCGGCCTGCTCGATCGCCTTCTGCTGCTCTCCTACCCGCTCCACCCGCCCCGTCGCCCCAACGAGCTGCGAACCACCCACTTCCCGTGCCTCCAAACCCCCGCAATGTTCGTGCTCGGCATCCGAGACCCCTTCGCCACCATCGAAGAGCTAACCGCAGCCTTCAAACTCATCCCCGCTCATACCGAACTGCTCCCCATCCCCGCTGCCGGCCACGAACTCCTGACCAGGCAGAATCGCGACAATCTGCCAAAGCAGATAGTGGAAGCCTTCCGTTCATTCGCCGACGGCGTGCCACCCTGACTGCTTCGCCGTCTCACTGCGAGCGCAACGACCGCGGCCAAGTGCGGTCAGGAGCGGATTACGCGCCAATCTTGTCCGCGAACCGCACCGCTGCGCCAAGGTCTATACTTAATTTTCCGTCTATTCGGAAACCGCAACTTACATCGCACCACAGAAGGGTAATTCCAAGCATGTCTACTCCCGGAGCCGCAACGCCAGACGCGGCCAGCATCAAGCCTGCCACAGGAAAGCTCGGTATCATGACCGCCGGCATGGGAGCGGTCTGCACCACGCTCATCGCCGGCGTGGAAGCCGTCCGCCATGGACTCGCCAAGCCCATCGGCTCCCTTACCCAAATGGGGACCATCCGGCTGGGCAAACGCACCGACGCCAACAGCCCGCTCATCAAGGACTTCGTTCCCATCGCCAAGCTCGACGACTTGGTTTTCACCGGGTGGGACATCTTCGGCGGCAATCTCTACGACGCCGCGAAGACCGCGCAGGTCCTCGACCGCGACCAGCTCGAGCAGATCCGGCCCTTCCTCGAGTCGATCGAGCCCATGCCCGCGGCCTTCGATCAGTACTACGTCAAGCGCCTCACCGGCAAGCGCATCAAGAAGGGCAAGAACAAGTGCGACTTGGCCAGCCAGATCCGCAACGACATCGCCGAGTTCAAAACCAGGACCGACCGCCAGGTGCTTATCTGGACCGGCTCAACCGAGATATTCCTTGAGCCTTCCGCCGTTCACCAGTCCCTCGCCGCCTTCGAGAAGGGCCTGGACAACGACGATCCCGGCATCGCTCCCTCGCAGCTTTACGCATGGGCCGCGCTCAAGGAAGGCATCCCCTTCATCAACGGCGCGCCCAACCTGACCGTCGACATTCCGGCCATGAATGAGCTCTCCCGCAAGATGAACGCACCCATCTGCGGCAAGGATTTCAAGACCGGCCAGACCATGATCAAGAGCGTCCTGGCGCCCGCATTCAAGACCCGCATGCTCGGCGTCTCCGGCTGGTACTCCACCAACATCCTGGGCAACCGCGACGGCGAAGTGCTGGACGATCCCGAGTCCTTCAAGACCAAGGAAGAGTCCAAACTTGGCCTGCTGGAGATGATCCTGCAGCCCGAGCTCTACCCGGATCTGTACAAAGACATCTTCCACAAGGTACGCATTAACTATTACCCACCACGCGGTGATAATAAAGAGGGTTGGGACAACATCGACATCTTTGGCTGGCTCGGCTATCCCATGCAGCTCAAGGTCGATTTCCTCTGCCGCGACTCCATCCTCGCCGCGCCGCTCGCGCTCGACCTCTGCCTCTTCATGGATCTCGCCGCCCGCACGCCCAGCCTCCGCGGTCTGGGAATTCAGGAATGGCTCAGCTTCTACTTCAAAGCGCCCGACTCTGCCAAGGGCGTCTATCCCGAGCACGACCTCTTCATCCAGTCGATGAAGCTGAAGAACACGCTCCGCCACATCATGGGCCAGGACCTCATCACCCACCTCGGCCTCGACTACTACGGCGAATAACCACCAATGATCCATACGAAGACTCTGCGGCCCGCCACCGCAGGGTCTTCGTCTTTTTGAGCGACAGAAAGAACCGCGTCATGCAATCCAGGGATCTCCAACACCAAGCGATGCGCATCTACAAAGCCCTGGTCGACGAGCGCGAAGACTGGGGCGGCGGCCTCGTGCTGTGCTGTGGTGCGGGATGTGCGGACTCAGGAATTCCAGCCGCGGTCAGTATCGCCGGAGGAACGACTCTGGCTATCGACTCCGACGCAGCGGCGATGAAGTCGGCCATGCGTGCGGGCTATCTCGACTTCGTGGTCAACACTCTCGACGAGGCCCTGCGCACGTTGAAGAACGAGATTCGCCAGAAGCGTCCGCTCAGCGTCGGCCTCATTGCCGATATTGATTCGGCTCTCGCCGAGATGGTCGAGCGCGGAGTGCAGCCCGACCTCCAACTGACGGACATGCAGGGGATGTGGACCAATTCCCACGCGAAGGGCCTCCGCATTCGCGGCATGCTGTGGTGGAACGTCCCAATTGCTGCCGACAATATCGCTGGCCGCCCCGTTCACCCGCTACTGGTCCTATATCGCAAACGCCACTACGAGCACCTTTTCCCAGCGTCCGATGCAGCCGCCCTACGCGAAATCGACGCCACTCTGCTCGCCGCCCTTCCCGCCGAAGACGTTGTCCGTCGCCGATGGCTCGAACGCGTCCCGAAGTACCTGCGCGATGCGCGCTCAGCAGGCCGTTGGACATGGCTCAGCGACGAAGAGCTTGAATCCCTGGCTGCGCAAGGCCTCAGTCCTGGACAACGTCCATGAGCCGCGCCCAGAGTGCTTTCACGCCCGCTTCGCCCTTGTTCGCCGAGACCGGAAGCACCTCGTCCACCTCGTGCTCCCGCTTCAGCGCGGCCAGCGACTTCGCCAGCGCATTGCTCGAGAGCCGGTCCGACTTCGTCCCCACTACCAGGAACGGCCGCTGCGTCTGCTTGAAGAAATCGATGAGAACTTTATCGCTGGCCTGCGGCGAAATGTTGGTATCCACCAGGCAAACCGCCATCGCGAGCGTCTCCCGTTCGGCCAGGTACGGCTCGATGAACTTCGGCCACTCCGCCGAGATCGACTTCGAGATCTTCGCGTAGCCGTAGCCCGGCAGGTCGGCGAAGATCAGTGTGGGCCGCTGCTTCTTCTTCTCGCCAATGCCCTCGTGCAGCGCGAAGAAGTTGATCGCGCGCGTCCGTCCCGGCGTCGACGACGTATGCGCCTGCTTCGATCCCAGCAGCGCATTGATCAGCGACGACTTGCCCACATTCGATCGCCCCAGAAACGCAATCTCCGGCGCGCCGAATGTCCTGGCCTCGGCGGGGAAGTGCGCCACATCCGTTGCCGACAGCAGGAACACCGGAGTCAGTCGCATGCTTCGAGTCTAGTTCAATCAATGTGCAATCATCAGTAGCAGGAGTAAGTACGCTATGTCGCCCCAGTCTCCATCGCGCAACTTTCCCCACCATATGCTGCGCGAGATCTACGAGCAGCCCGCTGCCATCGCCCGCACGCTCGAGTACTACCTCGACCTTACGGGCGCGGTGCCCGCCTTTCGCGACGAGCCACTGCGCGCCGTTGCTGCGCTGTTCCGTCAGCATCCCGACCTCATCATCGCGGCCAGCGGATCGAGCCGCCACGCCGGCCTCGCCGCCGAGATTCTGCTCGAAGATCTGGCCGGCCTGGTGGTCGACGTGGAGTACGCCAGCGAGTATGCCTGCCGTTCCACTACGCTGCGCCGCCATCCCAACAATCCCAGCCCGGTGATGGTGCTCTCGCAGTCGGGCGAGACTGCCGACACGCTGGCGGCGTTGCGCGAGGCGGCCCGGCGCGGTCATCCCACCATCGCCGTCACCAATGTCCATGGTTCGACCATGGCGCGCGAGGCAACGCTGGATCTGGCAACTCTTGCCGGCGTTGAACTCGCCATTCCTGCTACCAAGAGCTTCACTTCGCAACTCGCATTGATCGTGGTGCTGGCGCTGCTGGCTGCCCGTGAGCGACGCGCGCTCCCGCCCGCGGAAATTGAGGACCGGCTGGCAGCGCTGTCCGGCGTTCCCGCGTCGATTGCCGCGCAGCTCCCCGCGTGGGAGCGCACCATCGCCGCGCTCGCACCGCTGTATTCCGATGCGCGCACATTCCTCTATCTCGGCCGCGGCGTGCATTACGCCATCGCCCGCGAGGGCGCACTCAAGCTGAAGGAGTCTTCCTACCTGCACGCCGAGGGCTATCCCAGCGGCGAGCTCAAGCATGGCCCGAACGCCCTGGTGTCGCCGGAGGTTCCGCTGGTTGTGCTGGCCACGGTCGACTCCGACGACCCCGAGTCGCTGCTCCGCTACGAGAAGACCGTCTCGCTGCTTTACGACATGCGCGAGCAGGGCGCCCGCGTGCTGGCCCTGGCCAATGCCGGAGACGCGACGATTCCGGCGCTGGTCTCCAATTGCATCGCCATCGAGCCGGCGGCCGAGTCGCTGCTGCCGATCTCAGAGGTCATTCCTCTCCAGCTCTTTGCCTACTTCATGGCCGTCAGCCACGGAGTCGACGTCGACCGCCCGCGCAACCTGACCAAGGCCGTCACCACCGAATAACCGCTATAGTTCCGCGCCGCGCCGTTTATCAATTCGGGTTGATACCACCTGTGCAGTCAATGTGATAAGCTGCCTGAACTTGGATCGATAGGCCAAAGGCCCCCTGGATTCGTTGAGTTCCCCACAAATAACACTTGAGGAGATTTGTCATGCACCCCGACATGAACAACGCAGCTCCGCTAAATCCTGGCTTGGTGTTCGAGATGGTGAATGCACATCAGCGCACTGCAGCCCTCAAAGCGGCCATCGAGCTGGACGTCTTCCGCGCTGTGGGCGAAGGCCCCGGCGATGTTGCGTCGATCGCGCGTCACTGTGCGGCGTCGGAACGGGGCACCCGTATCCTGTGCGATTTTCTGGTGATCAACGGCGTCCTGGCGAAGGAGGACGGTCACTACAAGCACACTCCCAGCAGTGCCGCGTTTCTCGACCCGCGCTCGCCCGCGTGCATGGCCTCCGTAGCGCAGTTCTTGAGCAACCCGCAAATGAACGAGTCGTACGCACACTTGGCGGACGTTGTGCGCAGCGGCCGCACGGTGCTGCCTGGCAGTGGCTCGGTTGAGCCCGAGAATCCCGTCTGGGTCGAGTTTGCCGAGAAGATGGGGCCGATGATGGGTCCCATGGCCGGCCCGCTGGGTGCGGTTGCGCTGGAGGGCCGCACCGGACCGATGCGCGTGCTGGATATAGCGGCAGGCCACGGCCTGTTCGGAATTGAGATCGCCAAGCAGAATCCGCAAGCCCATGTCACCGGTCTCGATTGGGCGCCGGTGCTTCGCGTCGCTCTGGAGAATGCCCGCAAGGCTGGCGTTCAAGACCGCTACGACATGCTCCCGGGCAGCGCCTTCGAGGTCGACTTCCAGGGGCCGTATGACGCGGTATTGCTGACGAACTTCCTTCACCACTTCGATAAACCGACCTGCGTCGGCCTGTTGAAGAAGGTCCGCGGCGCCCTGAAGCCCGGTGGGCGAGCCGCGACGCTGGAGTTCGTGCCCAACGAAGACCGCGTCTCTCCGCCCATGCCAGCGGCGTTCAGCCTGATCATGCTGGCCACTACGGCCGCAGGAGACGCATACACGCTTAGCGAACTCACGGCCATGTACCACCAGGCGGGCTTCAAGGACGTCAGCGGGCGCCCGATCCCGCAGAGCCCACACACGGTTGTTCTGGGGCACGCCTGAGCCATTCCACGTGACGGCGGGCACTGCGCCGGTGTTCTTTCCGGACCTAGTCTGTGAAGTTCCCGCAGATGTTCCGGGGAGGCATGGCCACAACCGTTCAGATCGCCGTGGAGTCCACAGCCGCGCAGATTGCGCCGGACGCTCAGGCCGCAACGCCGGCAGCGAATCCGTGGATTGTCGCCATCTCGGTGATGCTGGCGACGTTCATGGAGGTGCTGGATACGGCAATCGCGTCGGTGGCGCTGCCGTATATCGCGGGCTCTCTGGCCGCGTCCAACTCTGAAGCGACGTGGGTGCTGACCAGCTACCTTATCGCCAACGCGGTCATCCTGCCTGCGAGCAACTGGTTTGGGCTGCGCTTCGGACGCAAACGGTTCCTGCTGACCTGCGTGGTGCTGTTCACGATCGCGTCGTTCTTCTGCGGCGCGGCGCCGACGCTGGCCTTGCTGCTGGTCGCCCGCGTGTTGCAGGGTGCGGGCGGAGGCGCCCTGCAACCGCTCTCGCAGGCGATTCTGCTGGAGAGCTTTCCGCCGGCCAAGCGCGGCGCGGCCATGGCCCTATTTGGACTCGGCGTGGTGGTTGCGCCGGTCCTCGGTCCGACGCTGGGCGGATGGCTGACCGACACGTATAGCTGGCGGTACGCGTTCTACATCAACATCCCCGTCGGCGCGCTGGCGGTATACATGATCAGCCGGTACGTGCACGATCCGCCGTACGTGCGCAACGCCAAGCCGGCCGCATTCGACAACCTCGGCTTCGGCCTGTTGATCCTGTGGACCGGCTGCCTGCAGGTGGTCCTCGACAAAGGCCAGGAGGACGACTGGTTCGGGGCCGTGTGGATTCGCTGGGCGACGATGATCCTGGGCATCTCGCTGTTCTGGTTCGTTCGCCACTGCTGGCGCTCCCGCAGTCCGCTGGTGAATCTGCATGTGCTGCGCAATCGCAACTTTGCGGTGGGCTGCATGCTCATCTTCCTGCTTGGATTCTCAATTTACATCACGATTGCAATCCTGCCGTTGTTCTACCAGGAGGTGCTGGGTTATACGGCACTGACTGCCGGCATTGTGGTGTTCCCGCGCGGCATTGGCTCCATGGTCGGACTGCCGGTGATCGGCGCGATCAGCAACTGGGTGGACAACCGCCTTCTGATGTGTGCGGGGTTCACCGCGTTTGGCATTTGCACGGTGTACTTCTCCTTCGTCGATCTCAGCATCAGCCCGGTGACGCTGTTGGTGCCGATTGTTCTTACCGGTTTTTCGCTGAGCTTTGTGTTTGTTCCCGTCTCCAGCATGGCGGTGACCACCCTGAGCAACGAAAACATGGGCAATGCCACGTGCGTTTTCAACCTGCTGCGCAATATCGGCGGCTCCATCGGCATCGCACTGGCGCAGACCGCGCTCATCCGGCGGACCAACTTCCACGAGACGGAGTTGGCCGCGGATCTTCCGCAAAGCGGACACCGGCTGCAGCAGCAGTTGCACTCGTCCGGCGCATACCTGGGGCACCACCTGGGGACCGCGGCCGGGCAGCGTGCCGCGCTTGGGCTGACCTACCGGCAACTGGAACAGCAGGCGATGCTGCTATCGTTCATCGACGTCTTCCGCTGGACGGCATTGGTGGCGTTTACCTGCGCCATTGTGGGTTGGCTGTTCCACAAGGTGACCCACCACGTCGACGGTTCGGTGAAGGTGCATTCCGGGCACTGATCTGGTGCATCTCTCAATTACCCCAGGGCAGGGTGTGGCCTTCAGAACGGAGGCCATTCCAGAGGTGCGCCTTCCAGCAGGTACGCGCAGTTTTCCACGCGGTAGGCGCCGTTGTGAACGGCGAAGACGCGCGGCTTGCCCGTCGGACTGGTGCTCCAAAGCGAGCAGCCGGCGTAGGCGCCGTCCTTGCGCACGATGTAGTACTCCATGTCGAGCAGCCGGATCTTGGTCATGTCGCTCGAGTAGTTGCGGACGATGCGGCGCAGCGTCTCCATGCCGGCGTCGTGGGGGCTGAGGCCCTGGCGCATCAACTCGACGATGGAGTGCGCGCCGGCGACCTTGATGTTCTCCTCGCCGGAGCCGGTGGCGCCGGCTGAGCCGACGTCCTGGTCCGTGTAGCAGCCTGCGCCCACGATGGGCGAGTCGCCGAGTCTTCCCGGAAGCTTCCACGCCAGGCCGGAGGTGGTGGTGGCGCCCGACATTTCGCCTTTGGCGTTGACGGCAGAGACGTGGATGGTTCCGGTGGAGGGCCAGAGGACCTGTTCGACGGCGAACTGGCGGTTGGCGGGCGGGATGTCGAGGTCGGCGGCCATGCGGGCCAGCGTGAGCGCACGCGCACGGATGGTACCTGCCCATTCCGGCGTTGGGTGGCGCGGAATGGCGCCGGGCTTAAGCTGCGAAAGAGGGCCGTGGATGTCCATGGTCGGCTTGGGTGCGGGGCGATCGGCGTAGGGGTCCTTCCAGCCGGGGTTGGTCATGCCCGGGCCCCACCAGTCCATCTGCGAGTTGCTCTCCTTCCACAGCATCCAGATCCTGGGAGCGTCTTCAGTCAGCAGATTCTCGGTGGGGAAACCAAGGTCGACGGCGAAGCGTTCCGCGCCTTTGCCGACGAGCATGACGTGCGAGGTGTGTTCGAAGACCTTGCGCGCGACCAGACAGACGTTCTTGATATTCTCGACGCCACCCACCGAGCCGGCCGAGCGGGTGGGGCCGTGCATGCAGCTGGAGTCGAGCTCGACCACGCCCTGCTCGTTGGGCAGGCCGCCGAGGCCGACGCTGTGGTCGTTGGGGTCGTTCTCACGGCCGAGGCAGACGTGGTGGACAGCCTCGAGCGTGTCGGCCCCGTCCAGCAGCATCTTGTGCGCTTCCTGGATGGTGTTGTCGCCGGTACCGCGGGTGACGATGACAGGCTTAGCAGGCGGCTTCATCTGCTTCACTGCGTCGGCGGTCTGAGCAAAAGCATCGGGGCCGGTCGCGACGCCGGCAGCGGTCAGTGCTCCGAGAGAGAGGAAATCGCGGCGAGTGGCCATGGGAGGGATACTACAGGAATGGCCGGTTCGCGGCGATGGATCCGGTGCCCGGCACATCGGCTAACATGAGGGTGGCAGTGAGCCCTCCCGACGCGCTTATGAATCCTTCTGGTCCGTTGATCGCGCCTGCACCGGCATCCACCCCGTCAGCCGCCGCCATGCGACTCCTGCCGTGGCTGGTGGCCGTCGCATTCTTCATGGAGTCGCTGGATACGACGATTTTGAATACGGCGGTTCCCGCCGTTTCGGCGGCCCTGGGCGTTACTCCCCTGAGCATGAAGGCGGTGCTGGCGAGTTATACGCTGAGCCTTGCAGTCTTCATCCCGATCAGCGGCTGGATGGCGGACCGGTTTGGAACGCGACGCGTCTTCGCATCCGCAATCGGCCTGTTCACGCTGGGCTCTTTTCTTTGCGGAGTATCGGGCAACATTCATCTGCTGGTTGCGTGCCGCATCCTTCAAGGTTGCGGCGGGGCGATGATGGTTCCGGTTGGCCGGCTGACCCTGGTGCGGACGTTTGCCAAGTCGGAGTTGCTGCGCGCGATGAGCTTCGTCTCCATCCCGGCGCTAGTGGCTCCCATGCTCGGACCCATCGCCGGGGGCCTAATTGTTGGCTATCTTCACTGGCGCTTCATCTTCTTCCTGAATATTCCCATTGGCCTGGCAGGTTTGGTCCTCGTCTATCTGCATTTGCCCGACTACCGCGAAGAAAATACTCCTCCGCTCGATGTGGTCGGTCTTATTCTCTTCGGTTCCGGCATTGGATTGCTGTCCTATGTGCTGGAGATCTTCGGCGAACATACGCTGAGCGCAGGGGAGATGTCCGGGCTGCTGGTGACGTCGCTGGTGCTGCTCGCGGGGTACGGAATCCACGCCGACACCCTTGAATTCCCTTTGCTGCAACTCCGCTTGTTCAGCATTCGCACGTTCCGGGCCGCGGCGGGCGGCGGTTTCTTCACCCGGCTGGGCATTGGCGGCGTGCCATTTCTGCTGCCGCTGCTCTACCAGGTAGGCCTGGGATTCACCCCGATCCAATCGGGACTGCTGGTGATGCCCCAGGCGCTTGCCGCCATGAGCATCAAGCCGTTCATGCCGGAGCTCCTGCGCCGCATCGGATATCGCGGCGTCCTCATCTCCAACACGGTGATTATCGGAGTTCTGCTGATGGTATTTGCGACCATAGGTCTGCGCACGCCGGTGTGGGCGATCGTCCTTCAGGCCTTCCTTTATGGTGGGTTCACGTCGCTGCAATACACCAGCATGAATACGCTGGTCTATGCCGACATCAAGGACCCGGACGCCATCAGCGCAAGCTCCATCGCCAGCACCATGCAGCAGATGGCGATCAGTTTCGGTGTCGCTATTGCGGGGCTGGCCACCGCGTTTTTCATCCCCAGCTCCCACTCCGATCCGGCTGAGATGATTCGCGGGATACACAAGGCTTTGGTTGCGCTTGGAATACTGACGATTGCGTCGACGATTGTCTTCCGGAGTTTGAAGAGCGGCGACGGCAACGACGTGAGTCGGCAAAAGACCCTTCATCCCGGTGGATGACCCAACTTTCGATGCCAGCCGGGTTCAAGACGCTTTTGGGCGAGCGAGCCGATTGAGTGGGGATTGGTTCTCGGTTAGGATCGAAAAGCGGGACAGGAGGGTGTAGCGATGAGTTTGGCGAGTGAGCGGGAGTCGTGGGTAGACCGGTGGTGGCCGCTGTTGTTGATCCTGTTTGGGGTGGTGTTTGTGACGTTCCTGGTGTCGTTCAAGCCTGTGACCTGACGAGCAAGGCGGATCACCGCCAGACCGACCAGCCGCGGCGGTTGAGGCTCCAGAAGAGGACGGCGAGGCAGGATGCGCTGAGCGCCATCAGGCCGCCGCCCGGGGCGTAGCGGCCGAAGAGCAGGTCGCCGACGCCGAACAGCATCGAGTAGACCAGCGTAAAGCCAAGTACCCAGTGGAAGAAGTTGTAGCCGAGCGTGGAGTCCACCTGCTCCCGCACCGGGGCGAAGCGGCGCCAGCCGACGGCGGCGGGGCGGACGCGGTCGTAAAAGGCCTGGAGGGTGGCTTCGGACTCGGGACGGGTGGCGAGGGTGACGACTAGCCAGACGGCGGTGGTCACTGTGGTAGTCGTCAGCATCAGCCAGGCGAAGGCGTGGGGGTCGTCCTGGTTCAGCGGCGCCAGGGCGAGCGCGGGATCGATCGCATGGAGCGCGCGGACGGCGGGCATGCCGAGCGTGCTTTCGAGCGTGAGCGAAATAGTTGCCGCCGCGGTCATGGCGGCGATCTCCGACCAGGCGTTGATGCGCCACCAGTACCAGCGCAGGATGAAGACCAGGCCGGCGCCGGCCCCGAGGGCAAGCAGGAACTTCCAGGCGGTGGCAATCGAGTCGCCGTGGGTGAGCATGTAGCCGGTGGCCGAGGCGCTCATAACCGCCACCAGGATGGTGGCCAGGCGGGAGGCGGCCACGTAGTGATGCTCCGTGCGGCCGGGGACTAGGAAGCGCTTGTAGATGTCGTTGATCATGTAGGACGCGCCGAGGTTCAGGTGCGTGCCAATGGTGGACATGTAGGCGGCGGCGAACCCGGCCAGCATCAGGCCGCGCAGGCTGGGCGGCAGGTAGTGGACCATCACCCAGACGTAGGCGCCCTCCATGCCGCCCTGTGCGGCGGTGGGGTTGGGCAGCAGGACCAGCGCAACCAGAGCGGTCAGGATCCATGGCCAGGGGCGCAGGGCGTAGTGGGCAATGTTGAACCAGAGGGTCGCGCCCAGGGAGTGCTTCTCGTTCTTGGCGGAGAAGATGCGCTGGGCGATGTAGCCGCCGCCGCCGGGTTCGGCTCCCGGGTACCAGGAGGCCCACCAATTCAAGCTGAGCAGGACCAGGAAGCTGAGGAAAAAGGGTGAGGCAGTGGAGGGAATGAAGGCCAGGGTGTCGCGGGGCGCGGCGGCGGTGGAGTGGGCGAGGTCGAAGGCGTGGACCTGGGTGGCGAGCGAGTGCATACCGCCGATGGCGTGGACGGCGAAGTACGCGAGCAGGATAACCATCGACATCTTCAGAATGAACTGGAGCAGGTCAGTCCAGAGGACGGCCCACAAGCCGGAGATGGCGTTATAGGCGAGGGTGAGGGCGAGGCAGCAGAAAACTCCGGCAAGCTGCTGGCGGGTGGTGGTTAAGCCAAGCGTGAGGGCGAGGATCTTGGCCATAGCCAGGTTTACCCAGCCCATGATGATGGTGTTGACGGGGAAGGCGAGGTAGACGGCGCGAAAGCCGCGCAGGAAGGTCGCGGGCGGGCCGGAGTAGCGCAACTCGGCGAATTCCATGTCGGTGAGGACCTTGGCGCGGCGCCACAGCGGGGCGAAGAAGAAGACAGTCAGCATCCCGGAGAGCAGGAAGGACCACCACAGCCAGTTGCCGGCGATGCCTTGCGCGTAGATCAGGCCGGTGACGACCAGCGGGGTGTCGGCGCCAAACGTAGTGGCGACCATGGAGGTCCCAGCCAGCCACCAGGAGACGCTGCGGCCGGAGAGGAAGAACTCGCCAATGTCTCCCGACGCGCGCTTCATGTAGAAGAAGCCGATGGCAAGATTGACCGCGAAGTAAGCAACGATCACCAGCCAATCGAGTTGCGTCAGGATCACGGGGCCTCCAAATCCAGCAATGTTCCATCCTATTGCATATTGCTATTACCGGGTTCGAATTGTGTTTCGGAGAGATGTGCAGGTGCGCTAGACTCTGCAAGGTGACCACGATGAAACTGACATTCTTGCTGGCGATGGGATTGGTGGGCGCGTTGGCCGCGGCTCCCGCACGGGCCGCACAGACGGCTCCCGCAACCGCACCTGCGTATATCGACGAGAACCAGACCGATCCGGCACCGCTGAAGCTGAGCGGCGTGGAAGGAAGAGTGCGCGGCCTCGGCGGGGATGCCATGTCGCGAGCGTCAGTCTCCCTGTTTACGGAAGACAGGCATGAGCTGGTAGCAACGGTGATGAGCGATAAGAACGGCAAATTCAAGTTCGACAAGGTGGGGAAGGGGTTGTACCGCGTGGTGGCGCGGGTTGCGGGACTTTGCGCGGCCAACATTCCGATTCTGGTGGAGTCGACGCTGCTGCACCACAAGTTGGAGATCACCATGCAGCCGAAGGACGTCGACAAGTGCAGCTACGGGATGGCGAAGTAGGTACTTCGTACCGTTCTCGACGCTTCGCGTGACAAACAGATAAGCAACCCTTGCGGCCACGGCTACTGCAAGGCGAGGTCGAAGACCTTCTCCATCGGCGCCCAGCGGCGCACCGGATCGGCTCCTTCGGGGACGGCTTGGAAGTTGCCCATCAGGGCCTCCCACTCCAATACCTTGGGGTTGGCAGCGTCCATGGCGGCTTTTTTCTCAAATGAGAAATCGGCGCGGACATCCATGATCATGAACATGCGCGTGCCGTGCAGGTAGATCTCCATGTCGGTGACGCCCGCGGCGAAAAGGCTGTCGCGAATCTCCGGCCAGATCTTTTCGTGATAGCGCTTGTATTCGGCGATCTTCCTGGGGTCGTTCTGCAGGTCCAGCGTAAGACAGTGCCTTGGCATAGTTCTCCGTTAGGCTTGGTGATATCGCGGCCGGCAGCTTCACTCGGTTCCAATATCGTCTGGATCGCGAGCAAGCCGCGACGGCCTCCTCAGCAGCCTACCATCGCAGTTAGCTGCTCGCAAAGGCGGTTGCGGTGCTACCCTGTTAGACGCACGGGAATCGCTCCAAACAAGCAGAGCCAACTCGAACCAATGGGGACGCAGAGCACGACCACCCCGATCCACCTACGAGCACATCCCTTTCAGGCGATATGCGAACGCATCGCGCGTTATGGCGCGGCAATCGGCCTAATGTTTGTGTTTGGCGCTCCAGCACTGGCGCAGACCCTCGCTACGGCGCTCCCCCTGGTGCTTCCTTCCGCAATCGTCTTCGACGCGCAGGGCAACCTCTTCTTCGCAGAGACCGGCAACCACGTGGTCCGCAAGTTCTCCACCGCCGGGGTCATCACCTCGGTCGCGGGCAGCGGAGTGCAGGGTTTCTCCGGAGACAACGGGCCAGCCACTGCTGCCAACCTGGACTCGCCCGCCGGGCTGGCGCTGGATGCGTCTGGCAATCTCTATATCGCTGACACCCACAACCACCGCATCCGCAAAGTGAGTGCCGCCGCGGGGACGATCTCGACAATAGCAGGGACCGGCACGGCGGGTTTTTCCGGCGATAGCGGCCACGCCACGACGGCCGAGCTTGACCTGCCCACCGCGCTTACGCTCGACTCCGCCGGAAATATCTACGTGGCAGACACCAACAATCATCGTGTGCGGCGGGTCGACGCCGGCACCGGAGTCATCACCACGATCGCGGGCGACGGCGTGGAGGCATTCGCGGGAGACAACGGCCAGGCGACGGCGGCATCGATCGACTCGCCCAACGGCCTTGCGCTGGACGCCTCGGGAAACCTGTACATCGCCGACACGCACAACGGACGGGTCCGCGAGGTGAGCGCGGCGACAGGTGTGATCTCCACGGTTGCGGGTGCGGGCTTTGCCGGTGGCAATGTGCTTGCGTTCAGCGGCGATGGCGGCGCAGCGACTGCGGCGGGGCTGGCGCTGCCGCGCGGCTTGACGATGGACGCAGCGGGCAACCTCTACGTGGCGGACAGCGCGAACCACCGCATCCGCCGCATCTCGACCGCGGGCGCCATTACCACCGTTGCGGGGCAGGGAACCGAGGCGTTTGCCGGCGATGGCGCGCCCGCGGTGACGGCGAGTCTGGACACCCCGAGGTCGGTTGCAATCTCGCCCGCCGGACTGCTCACGCTCGCCGACACGGACAATCAGCGTATCCGCCAACTCGACGCGTTGCCCGCGCCGGGACCGGACATCCACACCATCGCGGGGCTCGGGACCCCTGCGCAGGGAACGATGCTGCTGAGCGGGCCGGCGGTGGTTGCTTACGGGAGCGGTGTGGTAACCGCAACGTTGAGCGGGACCGGGAGTGCAACTGGAAGCGTCACATTTCTGGATACGAGCGGTGGGACCATGGCCGCACTCGGCACTGCAAGCCTCAGCGCCGATGCGGCGACCTTTAGCACCGGTGGGCTGGCCGCCGGCGTGCATAGCATCGTGGCGACCTACGCGGGCGATGCGACCCACCCCGCTGCGCAGTCCTCGGCGCTGGCGTTGACGGTGACGCCGCTGGGCGCGACTGTTGTGGCGAGCCCGGCGTCGATTCTCTATGGTCAGCCTATCCCCGTATTGACCGGCGTGCTCAGCGGCGTGCTGCCACAGGACGCCGGGAAGGTCGCTGCCACATTTACCAGTGGTGCAGGTCCGCTCTCTCCTGTGGGAGTTTATCCGATCGCCGCCGCGCTTACCGGCAGCGCGGCAGGGAACTATGCAGTGGCGCTCACGCCAGCCAACCTCAGCATCGCGCAGGCGCCCACGCTGACGGCGCTGTCGGCTTCGACGAGCAGCCCAAGCCTGGGCCTGCTGGTTACGTTGACCATGCAGGCGGCCAGCACCACCAGCGGCGTTCCAACGGGCAGCGTCACGTTGCTCGACGGGGCAGCAGTGCTTTCGGTGATACCGCTTTCGGCTGGCGGCGCAGCGTTTACCACCAGCACGCTCGCGCTCGGAACGCACAACCTCACCGCGGTCTATTCCGGCGATTCGAACTTCCTGCCCAGCACCTCTGGGAGTGCGAACGTCGTGGTTGGCGCGGCATCCGACTTCAGCTTGACGGCCATGGGCTCGGCCACGCAGGCGGTACCTGCGGGAAGCGCGGCGACGTATAACTTCTCGGTCGCCACCACAGGCGCGGCCCTGTCGAGTCCGATCGCGCTCGCAGTGCAGGGCGTGCCGTTGGGTGCGACGGCATCGCTGAGCCCGTCGAGCCTGCCGCCAGGGGGCGCGGTCACCAGCTTCACGCTGACCATCCAGACACCGCTGGCCAGGATGGAGAAGTGCCCGCGCCCGGGTTTTCCCGAAGTTCCCAGCTCCGGCCTGCTGGCGATTCTGCTGCTTCCCACCATCGGCTGTGCGCGGCGATTCGCGCTCAAGGGGACTGGGAGGATTCGTTCAACGCTGATTTTCGCGCTGGCCGCAACATCCTGTGTTCTGCTGGCAACCCTGGCCACTGGCTGCGGAGATCGCATCAGCACTGCGTCCGAGGACGTCAACGCGAAAACCTATACGCTGACCGTCACCGGGACCGCGACCAGCCTGGCAGGAACCATGTTGCAACACTCCGTCAATGTCACCCTCGAAGTACTTTGACGGAATCTATCCTGGCCCCAGCATTCGCAGCAGGAAGAACAGAACCACACCGGCAAAGAAGACCAGCGCCATGCGCACGCCCGGCTCGCGGTTCACCTCGGGGACGAGATCGGTTGCCGCGACATAAATGGTGACGCCCGCCGACAGCGGCAGGCCGGCTTTGACCCACCCCGGCTCGAGGTTGATGGCAAGCACGCCGAGCACCGTCGTTGCTCCCAGGAACAGCGCGGAGTTGAGCGCGGCGCGACGGCCCTGCCCGCCGGCGAGCATAACGCTGGCCACGGTGAAGCCCTCGGGAATCTTGTGCAGGAAGACGGCGATGAAAAGCACCCATCCCAGCCATGCCGATACCACAAACCCCGAGCCGATGGCGATGCCGTCGAAGAAGGTGTGCGTGGCCAGGCCGAGCATCACGGAGTAGCTGCTCTTGGCGGAGAGGAATTCGTGCGCGTGGGTCTCCTCGCCAAAGTGGAAGTGCGGCACCAGCGTGTGTTCCAGTAGATGCACTCCGCAGTAGCCCGCGAGAACGAGCGGGGCGGCCCAGCGCACGTTGAGGCTGAATGCCTCGGGCAGCATCTCCAGCAGGGCCGCCGCCAGCATGAAGCCGGCGCCCAGCGCCACGAAGTAACGCAGCGCGCGCGCCGACGGCGATCGGCGGACGAGCAGGAAGCCGCCGAGATAGTCGGCGAGTCCGGCAAACAGGCCAAGCGCGAGAGCGATCCAGAAGCGCGAGGCGGATATGGTGGTGGGAATCATTGCCGCGCTATCCGCTGTGGCGGATGTTCAGCACATCGCCATCCTTCACCGGGTAGTCTTTGCCCTCGAGCCGGAGAGTTCCTTGGGCGCGCGCAGCGGCTTCGGAGCCGGCCGCCAGCAACACGTCCCAGTGGATGGTCTCGGCGCGGATGAAGTGTTTCTCCAGGTCGGAGTGGATGGCGCCCGCGGCCTCCTGCGCGCGGCAGTTGAAAGGGATGGTCCAGGCGCGGGTTTCAGGCTCGCCGACGGTGAAAAAGCTGATGAGCCCGAGCAGCGCGTAGCTCTTGCGGATCAGGCGGACGAGACCGCTCTCCGTAAGGCCGTAGCCTTCCAGGAACTCGGCGGCTTCGTCGTCTTCCATCTCGGCGAGTTCAGCTTCGACCTTGCCGCAGATCGCGGTTGCGCCGGAGTTCGGTCGCGACGCGACTTCGGTCAGGCCGTACTTCGCGACCGCAGCGTCGAGGTCCACGCCGAGCGTGGTGCTCTCGGAGATGTTAAGGACGTAGAGAATCGGCTTCTGCGAGAGAAACATGAAGCCGCGGACGAGCTTCTTCTCTTCGGCTGTCAGCTCCATCTCGCGCAACGGCCTTTCCGCCTCGGTCTGCTCCTTGCAGCGCAGCAGCAACGCGTGCTCGCGTTCGAGTTCGGGCGTCTTCGCCTTCTTCATGTCCTTCGCGACGCGCTCCAGGCGCTTCTCGATCTGCGAGAGATCGCTGACGATCAGGTCAATTTCGACGTTGCCGATGTCGCGCAGCGGATCGATGGGGCCGACGTGGGGAATGGTGTCGTCCGCAAAGGCGCGCAGCACGTGGATGATGGCATCCACGTTGCGCAGGCTCTGCAGAAAGGCCGTTTCCTTCAGCGCTTCTTCCCCGATCGCGGCCAGGTCGGCGTATTCAACCGTCGCGTAGACGGTCTTGCGCGTGTTGGCCTGGGCTGCGAGTTTATCCAGGCGGGCGTCGGGCACGCGGGCAATGCCGAGGTGGGCCTCGCGCGGGTTGGAGTGGCCAAAGCTGTCCGTCTTCGCCTTGGTAAGGATCTTGAACAGGGAAGTCTTGCCGACCTGCGGCAGACCGATGATTCCGGTTTTCATGTCTCTACGATTCTACCCGCTAACCCGGCGGTCGCATGACGGCTCAGCAGCCATCAGCAGAATCACGCCAAGCCCGAGCAAGAGGGCTGAGCCCTCGAACTTTTCGGAAAGGCCGTGGAGGCGGTCGAAGTCCACGCGCATGGGATTATTGGAGGGGACCGCGGTAATGTCGCCTCCGGCTGCCGTACGGTCACGCTCCATCGCCGGAATGATTCCGTGCTGCACGTAGATCGTTGCGGCGATCATCAGAACGACCAGCAGTATCTGCGCGAGCAGGAGCCTGCGCGAGCGCGTAGAGGAGCGAATCCAGAGCACGATAGTCGCAAAGACGAAAATGAGGCCCGCGGCGTGGCCGAGCCGATTCAGCGTGGTGATGCTGCCGTTGATGAGCTGCGCGAGCTGGCGATTCGTCCCCATCACGTGGAAGGCGGTGGGCGCTTCCACGAAGGCGAAAAAGATGAGGCCGCCCACCCACGTGACGACTCCGAGCAGGCGCAGCGTACGCAGGATGAAGTTCATCCGTTCATGCTAGCGCACTTCGTGCCGTTCTCGACGCTTCGCGTGAGGGCAAGAGATTCCTCTGGAAACGGCAATTCGAAAAGAAAGATCAGACCAGGTCGCGGCCGATCAGGCGGCGGATGCGCTCCTTGGTCGGCGGATGGGTCGAGAACCAGCTGCCGAAGGCGCCACCGACCAGCGGCGCAATTATGAAGAGGTGCGCGGTCGAAGGCGTCGCCTGCAGCGGAACCCGCTTCGAGTAGTCCTCAAGCTTCTCGAGTGCGCGCGCCAGCGCATAGGGATTGCCGGTAGTATGCGCGCCGGTGGCGTCGGCCTCGTACTCGCGCGAGCGCGAGATGGCAAGCTGGATCAGCATCGCCGCAAATGGCGCCACAATCAGCATCAACAGCGCGCCCAGCCCGCCGCCGTTGCGGCCACGCCGGCCACCGCCCCCGAAGCCGAACATCTCAGCCCAGTAGCCCATGCGCGCGATCAGCGTGATGGCGCCGGCAAGCGTTGCGGCGATCGAGCTGGTTAGGATGTCGCGGTTCTTCACATGGCCAAGCTCGTGCGCGAGCACGCCTTCCAACTCCTCATCGTCCAGCAAGCTGAGGATTCCATGGGTCACCGCGACGGAGGCGTGTTGCGGATTGCGCCCGGTGGCGAAGGCGTTCGGCGATTCGGTGGGAATCACGTATATCTTCGGCACGGGGATGCCGTCTTTTGCGGCCAGCCGCTCGACTACCGCGTAGGCGCGGGGCAGTTGCTCGCGGGTCACCGGCTGGGCGCGATACATGGCGAGCGCGATCTTGTCCGAGTAGAAGTACGCGGTGAAGTTCATCGCGACCGAGATTACGAACGCGAGGATCATGCCGTTCTCGCCGCCGATGCGTGCTCCGATCGCAAGTAGAAGCAGCATCAGCGCAACCAGCAATAGCGTCGATTTGAAGGTGTTCATACGGTCTATCGCCTGTCCGGCAGGCGGCCATCTGATGCGGCCGTTCCTGTCTTGTCCCATATTAGACGTGACAGGCGCAACTTCGATGCGGCTAGACCGGCTAGCTCCGGCTCAGGGCGCGCCGCAGCACCACATCGAACGCTGCCTTGTGCTCCGCGTACTGAGCGTCGCTCAGCCGGCCCATCAGGCGGTCGGTCTCCAGCTCAAATAGCTCATCCTTCAGCGCTTGTAACAGCGGACTCGCTCCGGCAACGGCAACCGCAGCGGCCGCCGGGGCGACGCTCGATCGAAACTCAGCCGGGGGCGCGCCAAGATCGCCCGAGGGCGTTGGCGCGGCTCCGGCAACGGCAACCGCAGGGCTGTTTTTCAGCATGATGGCGGCGCCGACAGCCAGAGCCAGGCCCAGCACTGAGAGGATCCACCACTTGTACTTCGCCCACGGATCATTGACGGCATTGGGGTCTTCCGGTGCGCCGAGGCCGCCGCCGGGGCGCGGTCCGCTGGCCGCTGTCTGGTCCGCCGGGCCGCCGTTGCCGGACTGGTCGCCCCCACCCTGTGACCCGCCCTGCGCCGTGTCCTGGGACTCCGGCAACTGGCCGGTGCCCACCAGAGTGAACTCGACCGGCTGGGCAAAGGGTGGCTGATGCGCGTCGTAGCTCTGAGAGTTGACGACGCTGGGATCGTTCAGCGGCTGGAACGCGGCCGACCCCTGAAACTGCATGCTCTTCGGCAGCATCACGGCGACGTCGCCGGTGGGTACGGAGAGCTTCAACGAGAAGGGCTGCTTGCCGGTGTAGGGCAGGCTGTAGGCCACCTGAAAGCGGGTTTCGCCGGGGCGGACGGGAAAGGTGAAGGCGTAATGGCCGCTGGCGGCGTCGATCGTCACCACTTTGCTGTTGGTGGGCAGGCCGCCGGGCGAACTGGCCAGGGTCTGCACGGTCTCGGCGCCCTTGGGCAGGTAGAAGTCGAAGGTGTTGCCGCCGTACTGGGTGCGCGGCGGCGCGGATGCGTTCTGCACGAAGAAGTTCTCCGCCACATTCAGCGTCTTGCCGGTGGCGTCGGTCTCCGCGCGGAGCACCAGGGCCTCGCCGCTGATGCCGTCGATCTTTTTCGCGGAGTCATAGACGTCGATGTCCGCGCTGCCGGCGCCCGGCTGGACGCTCTTGAAGTACTCCGCCCCACTGTGCGTGATGTGCAGCAGGATCTGCCCGCCATCCGGCGCGTTTACGCTGAACCGGCCCTGCGCGTCGGAGGTTGCCTTGGCGATCTCGTCCATGCTCTGCGCCGTATTGATAACGGCGATGGTGTCGCCGGCGGAGGGCTTGCCGGTGGTGCGGTCGGTGACGACGCCGGTGATGGTCGCCCCCAGCGCAGTTACGGTCGACAGCAGCAGGCTGCAGGGCAGGACAAAGATACGGAGCATTCTCTTCGAAATAAACACAGGTCAGTGGGTCCAGTTCTCAATCGCAAGATTGGGGATGCGGCTGAATTCACGTTCGTTATTGGTCACGAGCGTCAGCCCGAGTTGAAGACAGTGCGAGGCAATCCAAAGGTCGTTGGCCCCGATGATCTTTCCGCGCCGCTCCAGATCAAGCCGGACCTGCGAATAAAACCGGGCAACTTCGATCTCCATAGGCAGTACTGGCACCATATGGGTGAAGACTTCGAGTGCATTCAAGGTAGCGGGATAGCGGTCGCTCTTTTCGGCACCGACGCGAAGCTCTCCATAGGTGACAACGGACATGGCAAGATCGCCTGCACGATGGCTTCGAAACCGGCTTGTTACTTTTGGGTGTTTCTGCCTCGCGATGAAAGCACAGGTATCCGTGTCGAGCAGATACAGCATGTTCACCAACCCTCAATCGGACCAGGCGGCGGATCTTTTCTGCCGTCTTTGAAAAAATCATCCGCTATCCCGGCGAATGCATCATAGGCATCCATCAGCGTCAACTTCTTGGGCTGCCGAATGATAATGTCGTCCCCTTGGCGCACAAGCTCTACCTGCGTCACCTTCAAGCGAAACTCCTTGGGAAGACGGATTGCCTGGCTATTTCCGGATTTGAAAACCTTCGCAATCGCCACTGAAACCCTCCCTGAATCCGTCCAATTAAGTATACACGCTACGTATATACATCTTGGGTTCTCAAGCTCTGATCCGCCCGGCCCGCATACCACGTGCCTGCAGGGCTTCCATCTCGGCGATGGCCGCGGCCGCCTCGTCTTCGAGCGACTTGCGCTGCTCGTTGTAGTCGGCCTCGGGATACTTGCCTGCAAGGTATTCGAAGTTGAGGTCGCGGAGGTTCTCGTAGATTGCTTCTTTGCGCTCACGCAGGTAGTCGACGCGGGTCTTGTCGGCCTGCACGAAGGGGTTGCGCTCCGGCCAGAAGATGTAGGCGAACAGCGCGATAGTCAGAATAGATACGGCCAGCAGGCTCATCGGTACTCCGTCTCGCGGCGAATGCGTTCGCGCAGGGCCGCGTCCTGGGGATTGGATGGCCCGGCAGGCGGAAACTCGCCGCCAGGTGCGGGCGTAGCGCCGGCGATCGACAACGCTCTCCGCTTCCAAAGCCATACCACGACAAACGTGCCGGCGGTAGCCAGCAGGAAGACCGCAATGGGGACAATCCACGCCACATTGTCGAAGCCGCCGCGAATAGGCGCGGCAAGAATCGTGGGTCCATACTTTGCCGCAAACCACTGCAGCACCTCTGCGTCACTCTTACTGGTGGCAAGCTGTGCATGTAGCTCGCGGATCATCACCGGCGAGTCGGGGCAACTGACGTGGTTGCACTCCAGCAGGATCTGGCTGCAGCCGCAGGAGCACATCAACTCGTGGCCGAGGTGGTCGAAGCGCGACTGGCCTGCGCCCAGCATCGCCATGGTGATGACGCACAGCAGGGCAGTCTGCACCGTCCGCGCCCAGAACACCGGGCCGCGCCAGGATTCGATAAGCTTACGCATGGGGCACCTTCGCCAGCACGCCCGGCGCGCCCAGCGCGGCAGCGCCGACTGGAACCAGATCCTCCAGGCGTTGCCGAACCGGAGTCCGAACCAGATTTGGCGCCAATGCGATGAATGTGCCTGCCACCACAATCACCACGCCGATCCAGATCCATGCAATCAGCGGATTGAGGAAAGCCTTGATGATGGGCAGCCCGCTGTCCGGATTGGTTCCTTCGAACACCGTGTACAGGTCCGCCTGCGCCGTTGAGTGCAGCGCGACGATGGTCGATGCCTGCTCGTGGTCGGTTCCGGCGAAGTAAACGCGCTTTTCAGGCGAGAGCTGCGTGACATATTTGCCGTTCCGGTAGACATTCAGCACCGAGTAGCTGGTGTCGTATTCGGGCTTGGAGTCCTGGGTCATGCCCGTGCTGACGAGGTGGTAGGGCCCGATGTCGAGGCTGCTGCCGGTGCTCATCTCCAGCTCGCGCGCCTGGTTGAATGCGCCGCCGGCGATGCCGATGAACATCACCACAATACCGAAGTGAATAATGTAGCCACCGTAGCGCCGTGTGTTGCGCCGAATGAGCAGCACGGCGGACGACACAATGTTCATGCCCGTCTGCGTATGCACCACCTTGGCTCCGCGCAGAAACTCCTCCACAATGGCGGTGATCACGCCCGCACTCAGCGTAAAGCAGACCAGCGAGAAGAGAGTCGACTGCATGTCGTCGCCGTCGTTCCATGGCCGCAGCCCGCCGGCCATCAGCGCGATGGCCATCGCCGCCATGGCGATGGAAGGCAGAATGAAGTTCCGCCGGATGGACCGCAGCGAGGTCGAACGCCACGCCAGCAGCGGACCGATGCCGGTGAGGAACAGCAGGAAGAGCCCGATGGGGATGTTGACGCGGTTATAGAAAGGCGCGCCCATGGTGACCTTGGACCCGGTTACAAACTCCGAGAGCACCGGGAAAAGCGTTCCCCAAAGCACCGTAAAGCAGGCGGCGAGCAGGATCATGTTGTTGAACAGGAAGCTTGATTCGCGGCTCACCAGCGACTCCAGCTTGTTCTCCGACTTCAGATGGTCGCGCTGGAAGAAGAAGGTGAACAGGCAGATGGCGAAGACGATGAGAATAAACGTATAGAACCACGCGCCGATGGCCGATTGCGCGAACGCATGCACCGAACTGACCGCGCCCGACCGCGTCAGCAGCGTTCCCAGGATGGTCAGCAGGAAGGTGGAGAAGATGAGCCACACATTCCAGTTCTTCATCATGCCGCGCTTTTCCTGCATCATCACGGAGTGCAGAAACGCGGTACCGGTAAGCCACGGCATCAGCGAAGCGTTCTCCACCGGGTCCCAGCCCCAGTATCCGCCCCACCCGAGCACGCTGTACGCCCAGTGCGCGCCCATGAAGATGCCCACGGTCAGGAACATCCACGTCACCATGGTCCAGCGGCGAGTGATGTGGATCCACTTCTCACCCGGGTAGCGCATCATCAGAGCGCCCAGCGCGAAGGCAAACGGCACCGAGAAGCCCACATAGCCGAGATACAGCAATGGCGGGTGCATCACCATCTCGGGATACTGCAGCAGCGGATTCAGTCCGGCGCCGTCGGCTGCGACCGGGCCAGGCGCGATGGAGAACGGCGGCGCGCCGACGCACAGCAGCAGCACAAAGAAGACCTGGATGCCGGCCAGGATGACCGACGCAAAGGCGGTCAGCCGGACGTCAACCCGGTGGCGCACGCGCAGCACGAATCCGTAGGCGCTCAGCAGAAACGCCCACAGCAGCAGCGAGCCTTCCTGGCCGCTCCACAGCGCGGCAAACTTATATGCGGGGTTCAGCGCGATGTTGCTGTGCGAGCGGATGTACTCGACCGAAAAGTCGTTGGTGAACGCCGCCCAGACCAGCGCGAAGGCCGCGCAGCACAGCGCGATAAAGCTGGCGATACCGGCGCGGCGGGCGGTCTCGCCCAAGCGGTTCCATATGGCTTCTGGCCGGTTGGTGAGGCGCAGGCCGCTGGGCGACGCGCCCCACAGCGCAAGTCCCCCCACCAACAGGTTGTAGACGGTAAGCATGAGAGCCAGAAGCAGACAGAAGCTTCCAAACTCGGGCATCGGGTGAGAAATCATCGCAATGCCATTCTCTCAGATATGGGGCATGTTCGGGCTGTGATGGACATCACAACGCGATGGTACGCGTGCCGCCCAAAGTTGGCCAAGCCTCAGCAATGCTTTGGATTAACCGCGACCCTTTGCAGAAGTGTGCCTTGCTCGCTGAGCCGCCGGAACCACGCCGGGACTTGTCCACTCAGAGCGTTTCGGGGCACTCTCAGGCAGCGCCCGCCTGCTCGCGCTGCAATAGGAGGCGGAGGTGGGAAAGCAGCAGATCGGGCGAGAGCGGCTTCAGCAGGAACAGCACATCCAGTCCCTCATATTCCTGCTCGGCCTCATCCATGCCGCTGATGACCATCACGGGCAGGTGGGGCTGCATCTTTCGCAACTCGCGGACGAACTGCGCACCGTTCATACCGGGCATGACGTGGTCGGTAATGACGACGCTGATCTCGCCGGGGAATTCGTTGTGCTGGAACTGTTCGAGAGCGCGCACTGGATTGAGCGCTGCGATGACGAAGTATCCGGCCCGCCTCAGGATGGTTTGGCGGGTCGCAGCCTGGATGGCGTTGTCGTCGATCAGAAGGACCGCGGACGCTATTTCCAAATTCAATTGCTGGTCCTCCGAAGTCATGGAATATACCGGTCCGCCTGCATCCAGTCTGCGCCGTTTATGGGATGAGCTGCTGTGCAAACCCCCCTACCCAATAAACGGTTGGATGCAGGCCGGGCAGCCAATGTTTGCCTGGATCAACGATTTTTCTCAGTCGTAAATCTCTCACCCCATTTCAACGCTGGACTCACCCGGCGCAAACATTTAGAGTTGCCCGTGAAACTCAATCGAAATAATAACCTGCAAATGCAACCGGACGTCAAGGAAACCTCAAAGTGAACCTCACCTATATCGACTGGCTCATCATGCTGGTCTATTTCGCCTTCGTGCTGGGCATTGGTTTCGCCCTGAAGCGCTACATGCGCACCTCGAACGACTTCTTCCTGGCCGGGCGGGCGATTCCGGCGTGGGTGTGCGGGCTGGCCTTCATCTCCGCCAACCTGGGTGCGCAGGAGGTGATGGGCATGGGCGCCTCTGGCGCCAAGTACGGCATCGTGACCAGTCACTTCTACTGGATCGGAGCCATCCCCGCGATGTGCTTTCTGGCTATCTTCATGATGCCGTTCTATTACGGCTCCAAAGCGCGCTCGGTGCCGGAATATCTGCGCATGCGCTTCGACGAGAAAACCCGCGCGCTCAATGCCTTCTCCTTCGCATTTATGACCGTCGTCTCTTCCGGTATCTCCATGTATGCCATGGCCCTGCTGATCCAGACGCTGGGCCTGTTCAAGGGGATTCTGCCCGACGCCTACATCTTCCATGTCTCCATCATCGTCTCCGCGGTCATCGTGCTCGGATACATCTTCCTCGGCGGCCTCACCAGCGCCATCTACAACGAGGTCCTGCAATTCTTTCTTATCGTCGCAGGCTTCGCGCCGCTGGTCTGGATCGGTCTGCGCAATGTCGGCGGTTGGCAGGGCATCAAGCAGACGCTGCCCGCCAGCATGACCCACTCCTGGCGCGGCATGGAGCACGCCAGCACCAACCCGCTCGGCGTCGAGTGGATCGGCCTCACCATGGGACTGGGATTCGTGCTCAGCTTCGGATACTGGTGCACCAACTTTCTGGTAGTCCAGCGCGCGATGGCTGCTCCCTCCGAGGAAGCCGCCCGCCGCGTTCCGCTGATTGCCGCGATCCCCAAGATGTTCCTTCCGATCCTGGTGATCCTGCCCGGCCTCATCGCTGTCTCCATCACGTCCCACGTGGCGGGCACGCCCACCGCGGCCGGTACCTCGACCTCCACTACCCTCCCGCTCGACGTAGCTCACCCCCACGGCATTGTCCCGGTCAAGACCGATCCCATTACCGGCGCCAACGTGGTCGATTCCAGCGGCCAGCTTGTCTACGACTACAACCTCACCGTCCCGGCCCTGCTGTTGCACTACTTCCCCACGGGAATCCTCGGCCTCGGCCTCACCGCGCTGCTGGCCAGTTTCATGTCCGGAATGGCGGGCAACGTCACCGCCTTCAACACCGTCTGGACCTACGACATCTACCAGGCTTACATCCACAAGAATGGCACTGATGCGCACTATCTGTGGATGGGCCGCATGGCTACGGTTGGAGGCGTTCTACTCTCCATCGGGGCGGCCTATGCCGTTACCAGCTTCAATAACATCATGGACGCGCTGCAACTGGTCTTTGCGGTCATCAATGCGCCGCTCTTCGCCACCTTCCTGCTGGGCATGTTCTGGAAGCGCACCACCGGCCACGCCGCCTTTACCGGCCTCACCGTCGGCACCCTGGCGGCTGTTCTCCATCACGGCCTCACGCTGCCCCTGGGTGACGCCACCGGCATCCACGGTGGTTGGCTCCATGTGGTCTATCAGTATCCCAGCGATATGGCGCAGAACTTCTGGACGGCGATCTTCGCGTTCGTCATCAATTTCGTCGTGACCGTCGTAATTTCTCTCGTCACCAAACCGCGGCCCGAGCCGGAACTCGTCGGCTTGGTCTATTCGTTGACGCCCAAGCCCATTGAAACCCATCTTGCCTGGTACCAGAAGTCTTCAACCCTAGCCATCGCCGTGCTCGCTGTTGCGGTGGTGCTCAACGTTATCTTCAGATAAGAAGAACTGGAGTTTTTTATGGGACTCGACATCCGCGTACCCCTTGGCCTCATCTTCCTTATCCTTGGCGGCATCCTGGCCGTGTTCGGCCTCGCCACTCACGGCGACTCCACGCTCTACGCCCGCTCCCTCGGTGTCGACCTGAACCTCACCTGGGGCGGCATCATGATGGTCTTTGGGGCAATCATGTTTTTCGTCGGCAAGCGACAGAAATGGCAGGATGACCCCGTTTCCCCGCGACCCTGGGAGCGCGAATCGGGAACCAAACCGAGGCACTGATCGATGCATATTGAGTATCGGGTTAATGAAAGTGACTTCGTCAGCGCGTCTACACTCGCTCTGCGCAAGCGCTCCTCATGGTCGGCGCTGGACTACTACTTCCCGCATATCTTTTGCGTTCTTTGGCTTGCCGGCAGCGTGATTCCCAGTCCCTTCAATCACTACGGGCAGGAAGACATCGACCTGCTGCTCACGCTCGGAGTGTTTCCCATTTTCATGGGGTTGGTCGTGCTGCGCAAACGGCGATTGAAGCAGGACTATAAGAAGATGAAGAACCTCCAGCTCCATCAAGCGCTCGACCTGGACTCAAACGGCCTTCGCCTGACAACTACCGCGGGAGTCGCGCGGTCAAGTTGGGATATGTATTCCAAGTTTGTGGAGGACAAATCGTCATTCGTCCTGTATCAGAAGCTTGATAACGCAATCGTCCCCATTCCGAAACATCATCTGACGGAACCTCAGATCGACGAGCTTCACAATCTGCTCACGGCGCGTCTGCCTAGCAAATAGCTCTCTTCCGGCCACCTTCACCGCCGCGCTGGAACCACATACAGCAGCACGGCAAAATAGTGCGCCACGCTGCCTGCCAGCACAAACACGTGCCACAGCGCATGGAAGAAGTGCAGCCGGTCGTTCGCAAAGAAAACAATCCCCAGCGTATAGGCCAGGCCGCCTGCGCCGATCCACATCATCCCATGCCAGGTGACCGCGCGCAGCAGGGGATCGACGGCGATCACCACGCACCACCCCATCAGCAGATAGACCGTCGCCGAAGCTGCGGGAAACCGGCCGATCGCCAGGCTCTTGAACACCACTCCGGCGATCGCCAACCCCCACACCACCCCGAGCAGCGCCCAGCCGGTCGCCCCGCGCATCGACACCAGCATGAACGGCGTGTAGGTGCCCGCAATCAGCAGGTAAATCGCCGAGTGGTCGAGCACGTGAAACAAATGCCGCGCCCGCGTCCGCACCAGCGAGTGGTAGAGCGTGGAGCACACGTACACCAGGACCAGCGTCGTCCCGTAGATCGAGCAACTGACGACCAGCCACGCATCCCCGCGCGTCGACACCGCGATGAGATACGCCGCCCCGGCCAGCGCGAGCACCGCCCCTACTCCGTGCGTGATCGCGTTGGCGAGAATATCGCCCAGCCGGTATTCAGCATGCACGGCTGCAATGATATTCCCCGCACGGTTCGGCCTCGCGTGTCCGCGCGCACGGTTCTCAGCGGGCAGATTGCAGTCGTGTAAACGGCCCGCAGAAAACGCTCGCACCGCAAACCGTGTTCATACGTTCACCTTCCACGGCCCCAACCTTGCGATAATCAAAGTATGAAGCGCCGCACAATCGGGCACTACGAGTTCATCCGCAAAATTGGCGCGGGCGGCAGCGGCGTCGTGTATCTGGCCACGGACACGCTGCTGCAGCGGCCCGTCGTCCTCAAGCTGCTCAAGCGCGGCGCGCTGTCGCTGGAGCAGGTCCGTGCCACGCAACTCCGCGAGGCGCGACTGGCCTCGGCGATCGACCATCCCAACGTCTGCGCCATCTACGACGTGGGCGAAGCGCCATCCGAGTCCGGCGGCGAAGACGAAGCCTATATCGTCATGCAGTACATCCCGGGCAAATCGCTGGACAAGGTGATTGCCGAAGGTCCGGCCAGCCTGCAACTGGTTCTCTCCGCCGGCATCCAGATTGCCGACGGTCTCTCCGCCGCGCACCTGCTCGGCATCTTTCATCGCGACCTGAAGCCGGCCAACGTCATGCTCACCGACGGCGGCCTGATCAAGATCCTCGACTTCGGCCTGGCGCGCCAGCTCGCCCTCGACGAGGCCGACTTCGATCCCGCCAGCCCCGGCCGGCGCATGCCTCCCAAGCCTGAGGCCACCTACACCGCGCGTGGAGGCACCATCGCCTACATGGCGCCGGAGCAGTTCGTCACCGGCCGGTCTTCGGTCCAGTCCGACGTATTCGCCCTTGGGCTGATCCTCTACGAGCTCTCCAGCGGACGCCACCCCTTTCACCGGCCCGACGCGCCTGAGTTTCAGACCATTCGCGCCATCCAGTTCGCCGATCCGCCCAACCTGCGCGAGATCGTCCCCGATTTGCCGGTCGAGCTCGAATCGGTGATCCTGCGCTGCCTGGAAAAGCAGCCGTCGGCCCGCTTCGCCTCCGCCGCCGATGTGCGCGAGGGCCTGCGCACGGTGATGAAGGCACTGCAGCTCGACTCGGTCGGCATGCCCGGCGACTCCATCTCGCAGGTGCCCGCGCAGGGGCGCCTGGAGATCGAAACGCCCGAGCAGGAGAAGCGCGCCACCGGCCTGCTCTCCATGCTGGCCGAGCGCTTTCGCGAGTCCGGGAACACAGCAACGTCGAAGCAGAACTCCATCGTCGTGCTGCCCTTCATCAACTTCGGCACCTCGGCTGCGGTCGACCCCGAAACCGCGCCCGCGCCGCTCTATGGCTACGCGCTCGCCGATGCCATCGCCGCGCGGCTGGCCCGCATGAGCTCGCTCATCGTGCGGCCGTCGAGCTCGTTGATGTCGATCCCCGCGCAGCAGCTCGATCCGCTCGCCATCGGCAAGAAGCTGCTGGTGCGGTTCGTGCTTGCCGGCAACTTCATGCGCTCCGGCGCAGGCTTCGACCTGAACTGGCAACTGCTGGACATTCCCTCACAGTCCGTGCGGGCAGGCGGCTCTATCAGCGTCGCGTCCTTCGATCTGATCGGCGTGCAGACTGAGATATGCAACGAAGTATTCGCCACGCTGCAAGGCGTCGGCGATCTGGAAAACCCCGCAGCCGCCTCCGCCGAAAACGCGCGCGACACCTCGCCCTCACTCAGCCGCGTCTCTCTCAACCTGGCCCTCTCCGAGGAGTACCTGCAGGCCCGTGCCGTGCTCTCGTCCTTCATGTCGCGCACCGGCTCGCTCGACGACCTCAACCGCGCCCGCGGCCTGTTCGAGAGCGTCGTTAAGCAGGATGAGGACTACGCACCCGCCTGGTCCGGCCTGGGCATCACGCATCTGCAGTACGCGCGGCACGGGCTGGGCGGCCAGATGCACGTGCTCGAAGCCCGCCGCGCCTTCGACAAGGCGCTCGAGCTCGATCACGGCTCGGTCGAGGCCAACCTCTATCGCGTTTACATGCTGCTGTCCCGCGGCGAAAAAGAGTCCGCGCGCCACGGCATCGAGCACCTGCTGCAGTCCGCCGCCAACGACTGGAACGTCCATCTGGTCGCCGGCCTCACCCTGCGCATCGACGGCCTCTACGAGGAGGCGCTCGACCAGTTCAACACCTCGCTGCGCCTGAACCCCGCCAACGCCGCCATCATCTACAACCACCGCGCGCGCGTGTACCAGTATCAGAACCAGCTCGAACTGGCCGGCGACGAGATCGAAAAAGGCCTCACGCTGGAGCCGCGCCAGCCGCTGCTGCGCATCTCGCTCGGCTACCAACAGATGCGCCTCGGCGATCTCGCCCGAGCCGTGGACACCCTCGAAGGCGTCATCTCCGACGAGGCCAGCCTGCGCATCGTCTTCCCGACGATAGCTCTGTGTTACGTCCAGCTCGGCGACCGTGCCAAGGCTGCCAGCTTCATTCTGGAAGAGACGCTTGCCGCAGCCGAGGCCGACGGCGAGATGGCCTACAGGCTAGCGACCTACTTCGCCGTGGACGGTGACGAATCTGAGGCGCTGCACTGGCTGCGCCGCGCCATCTACCTCGGCAACGAGAACTATCCGTGGTTCACCAAGAATCCCGCGTGGAAGAATCTCGTCGGCCACTCCGACTTCGAACGCATCCTCGAGGACCTGAAAAAGTCCTACCGCCGCAACCAGAAAAACTGGAAGCGCCTGCTCGCCCAGGTCCGCGATTAACTTTCTATGCGAGTTTTGGGATCAGGTGTAGCCTTACAGGCGACCTAAGGTTAGTCATGACTGAGATCGGCCCTGCACGCCCGCCGCTGGCAACGATCATCTGCATCTACCTGATCGTCACCGCATTTATCCCACTGCAGGTCATGTGGATATTGATTTGGGGTTGGTTCCACTCGATTTATAACTATCCTCCGATTTTGCTGCACTCACCAATGTCCTGGCTGATGTGGACCCTCGCTATTGCCGGCGCCATCACCCTGTGGCAGATGCGCCGTGTCGCATTCTTTCTGCTCGCGATCCGCTACACTCTTTCGCTGGCGCTCTTGGTTATCGATATCCCGCCCCGCATTGCCTTCTTCCACCGGATGTCTGCGATCCTTCCGCGCTCTGTCGCAGACTCGGCCATGAGGGCAAGCGTCGCAAGCATTGCTGCTCAATGGCTCCTGAGCGCTGCGATCATCTGGTATGTCTACCGCATAACCCCGCCTCAGCACGTCTCCCCGGAGTTAGCAGACCCCGAACTCACCACCTGATCGCGCAAATAGAAGGGCCGCTCAACCATCTGAGCGGCCTCTCATGCATTTCTACAACCCAGGACTTCAGCCCTACTCTCCGCCCGCGCCTCCGACCTTCAGTGGGACCATCGTCGCGCTGGCCGGCGTTACGCTCATCGGCTCGGTCAAACTGAAAACCACCCCCAGGTTTTTGTTGAGTTCCGCCTGGCGATCCTGCTTCAACCACACCACGGTGCCTACGCCAGCGCCGACTCCCGCGCCGATAAGCGCGCCCGGAACTCCTCCCATCATCGCGCCCGCGGCCAATCCTCCGCCGGCTGACAGCCCAATCGCCGCTGCCGTTTTCTTGCTGTGATCGCGCCGCAGAATTGTTCCTTCGCCGTCGACCTTCATTGTGTCCCAGCGATCGGTATCGATAGCCTGCGCGCGCAGCACATACTGCATGCCGTCGGGTAGGGTCACGGTGTGCGGCTCCAGATGAATCGCGGCTGCTCCGCCAATCCTCTTGCCTCCGCGCACCCAGGTCACGCGCCCTTCCAGCAGCGACCCCACCGGCACAATCACGCGGCCGTCGCGCATCACCGGCTCGCTCACGTCGGCGGTAAACTTCGTGCCTGGCCTGGTCGTCACCGTAGACAGGTCCTCGCGCAGCCGCACCTTCACCAGCGTTCCGTCCGGGACCTCGCCCGGGCGCGATGGCACATAGGTGACAACGCCGGCGTCGTTATCGGTCTTCGCGGCCGATCCGGTCAACAAGCGGCGCTGGTCCCGCCCCGCCGTTGCCTCCGTCACGATGTTGGCATCCGCATCAAACGCCTTCGTTCCTGCTCCCGGCGCACCTTGCTCCGATGTGCCCGGCGCACGGTAGGGAACATACGGCCCATACACAATCTGCGAGGAATCCGTTGCCGGAACAGCCGCCGACGGCTTCGCCGGCGCGCTGGCCGGGCTGCTCGCCGTATTTGCTGTGTCCGGCGCCAAAGTGATTGGAGCCGGGTCAGGGTGCGACACACCCGTGCGCTCATCATTGGTGCTCTGCGCCAGTCCCGCCGTCGCCGCCAGCATCCACGCAGCCGCCACGCACACGATCCCCGCGGTCCTCGCGCCGGTGCCAGGCTTCACGCTCCTAATGCGATTCCTAATCTTCATTGCATCTCCCCCTCATCCGGTCTGTCTCGGGGCCCCGGCGCCCGCGCCTGACGCATCGAACCCGTCGACGCGCACGCAACCTGCGCCGCTTAGGTTTTTAGGGTAGAAGTGCCGCGACTTCTATGGGCGAAAATCGCCCGCAGGGAATCGAGACCGCCAACAAGCGCCGCCATTGGCTGCGCCTCGCGTCCTTCCCAACCACCCCCATCCTCCGGAGCAAAAGGTAAAGGCAGCCCCTGTTGTGGGCTGCCCTTTGACCTTCCCGGAGTACTGCAACTGAAAACCCGTGCGTCAGGTCTCCCCTGACAGAGACTGCGACGCAATAAGGAGTTGCACTGGTACTTTAGCAATCGCACTGCCATTGCAAAAGACCCTTTCTAACCGCTTTCTCATGATGTCCGCTCACGGGAAGTGCAAGAACTTGCACAAGCAAGGTGAAATCATTTCTGCCGCCGATCGGTCGCGCGCGTGCGTTTATCGGCATTTACCGTCCGTTTAGCGCGTCTTTGCTAGAATCCCATTGGTGAAACAATCCGCTGTCGATCTGATTCGAACCATCCACACCGCCGGCGGTACGGGCCTTCCCGTAGACCGCCGCGCCAAACTGAACGACCGCATGCAGCACCGCATCGTCACCGCTGCACCCGATCGCACATCTTCCCATAGGAGCAACATGACTGAAATCGTCTCCATTTCCGCCCGCGAAATCCTCGATTCCCGCGGAAACCCCACCGTCGAAGCCGATGTCACCCTCTCGGGCGGAGCCATGGGCCGCGCCGCTGTTCCCTCGGGCGCATCCACCGGCGAACACGAAGCCGTGGAACTACGCGACGGCGACAAGGCCCACTACGGTGGCAAAGGCGTGCTCAACGCCGTCGAGAATGTCGAGTCCATCCTTGCCCCCGAGCTCACCGGCATGGACGCGTCCAACCAGCGCCTGATCGACTCCGCCATGATTGCCATCGACGGCACCGAGAACAAGTCCAAGCTCGGCGCCAACGCCATTCTGGCTGTCTCCATGGCCTGCGCCCGCGCGTCGGCCAGCGCGCTCAAGCTGCCGCTCTATCGCTACCTCGGCGGAGTCAACGCCTGCATCCTGCCCACGCCCATGATGAACATCCTCAACGGCGGCAGCCACGCCGACTCCAACGTCGACTTCCAGGAGTTCATGGTGATGCCGGTCGGCGCCGAGAGCTTCGCCGACGCGCTGCGCTGGGGCGTCGAGGTCTTCCATACGCTCAAGGGCGTGCTCAAGAAGAAGGGCTACAACACCGCGGTTGGCGACGAGGGCGGCTTCGCCCCCAGCTTGAAGTCCAACGCGGAAGCTATTGAATTGATTCTGGATGCGATTGAGAAGGCCGGCTACACCGCAGGCGAGCAGATCGCCATCGCCCTCGATCCCGCCTCCAGCGAGTTCTACGACAAGGACAAGAAGAAGTACGTCTTCAAGAAGTCCGACAAGTCCGAGAAGACCTCCGAAGAGATGGTCGCGTTCTACGCCGACTGGATCAAGCAGTACCCCATCGTCTCGCTGGAGGACGGCCTCGCCGAGGACGACTGGGAGGGCTGGGTGCACCTCACCAAACGCCTCGGCCACATCCAACTGGTGGGCGACGACATCTTCGTCACCAACACCGACCGCCTGCAGCAGGGCATCGAGCAGAAGGTCGCCAACTCCATCCTCATCAAGCTGAACCAGATCGGCACTGTAACGGAGACCATCGATGCCATCGAACTGGGCCGCCGCTACGGCTACACCTCCGTCATCAGCCACCGCTCCGGCGAGACCGAAGACCCCTTCATCGCCGACTTCGCCGTGGCCACCGGCGCCGGCCAGATCAAGACCGGATCGGCCAGCCGCACCGACCGCATCTGCAAATACAACCAGCTTCTCCGCATCGAGGAACAGCTCGGCCAGTCCGCCGAATTCCTCGGCATCAAGACGCTCAACTTCCAGTAGACTGACCACGAACCCGAGTGCCCCATGATCGCGCGAGCCGCAGGCAAACGTTATCGTGGGGTTACTCATTTTGGCCTCCAAACATAGGAGCCCACCATGCCCCAAATCGCTTTCTCCGATCTCTCCCTCCACTACCAGGAATCAGGCGTCGGCACGCCGGTTATCCTCATTCACGGCCACCCGTTCGACTGCACCAGTTGGTTGCCGCAGCTGATCGCAAGCTTTCCCGGATTCCGCCTCATCGCTCCCGACCTGCGCAACTTCGGCCGCACCACCTCGCCCAATCCGCCCGCCGGCTTCTCCACCTACGCGCGCGACCTCATCGCCCTCGCCGACGCCTTAGCGCTCGATGAGTTCTACGTTGCCGGCCTCTCCATGGGCGGTCAGATCGCTCTCGAAATTGCCGCCGCCGCGCCCGGCCGTCTGCTCGGCCTCATCCTCTGCGACACCTTCGCCCAACTCGACACGCCTGCGAAGAAAGCTGGCCGCTTTGCCCTCGCCGCCCGCCTCGACTCCGAAGGCATGGCCGCCTACGCACTCGAGGTCCTGCCCAAGATGCTCTGCGCCAAGACCATCGCCGAGCGGCCCGAAGTCGCCGCCGAACTCGTCCGCATGATCGAGCGCGCTCCCGCGCACGGTGCCTCCGCCGCCCTGCGCACCCGCGCCGAACGCAGGGACTACCTGCCCATGCTGCCCACGCTCAATCTCCCCACCCTGATCGTCGTCGGCGCCCACGACGAGTTCACACCCGTCGCCGACGCCGAGTTGATGCACCAGCACATCCGCAACTCCACCCTCGCGGTCCTCGAAGACGCCGGCCACCTCACCAACCTGGAGCAGCCCGCCGCCTTCAACCGCGCCCTCGCATCCTTCCTCGGAGCGGACCTGATCGATCCCGGTAACCAATCGTCGGTACTCGTTCCGTAACGTGAAAGATCTTGCGCTGTGTACTGACTCGGCAACAGAAAAACTTTGCGCGGAAAACGCAGGAGTTTACACACCCAACCAGATATCCACAGCTCGGGTGACCCATCCTTCGCCGCAACTGGCGAGTGTGGGATGGCGCCCCCACAAGGCCACAAGCCTCCCAAAGTCGTCATTCTGGACTCAGTCTCATCGAGTCCAGAATCTCGGTAGGTCTGTGGTTCGTTCTCCGCGATTCGCTTTCCCCTACGACTGGATCAGCTCCGCTCATAGCTGACAGCTCATCGCTGAAAGCTGTACACCAAAACGCCTTTCCCGCCGCTTGACGGGTGCCCCATCCTTCGTGGCAACTCCCAGAGTCGTCATTCTGGACTCAGTTTCACCGAGTCCAGAATCTCTGTATTTGTCCTTCGTCTTGGCAATTCCTTCCCAACCGCGCAAACGCCGGCCCTCAGCCTGGCACGCCTACTCCGCCGCGCTCTTTCCCTGCGGACGCAGCAACGGGAACAGAATCACATCGCGGATCGACTTCGCGCCGGTAAGGACCATGGTCAGCCGATCAATGCCGATGCCTTCGCCGGCCGTCGGCGGCAGCCCATACCCGAGCGCGCGCACGTAGTCCTCATCGACCTCGGCCATGGCCTCTTCGTCGCCGCGCTTGCGCTCTTCGATCTGCGCCTCAAACCGCGCCCGTTGATCGTCCGGATCGTTCAACTCCGAAAACGCATTCCCAACCTCAAACCCGCCAATATAAAACTCAAACCGCTCCACCCAATCCGGCTCGTCCGGCTTGATCTTCGACAGCGGCGACACCGCCAAAGGAAAGTCATAAATAATCGTCGGCTGAATGAGGTGTGACTCCGCAAGTATTTCGAACAAAGACGCTATTAGTTTTCCCGCGGACTCGCCAGGAATAAGCGCTGGTCCACGTCTGCCACCGCTTTGCTGAATGATGATCCCAGGTTGAGCCAACCAGAAACCTCTGAGCTTGCCAGCAAAGAGTCGGCGCGGCGCAGCAAGTTCCTCGTCAGTACCTTCATCAGGCACCTCAATGTTGTCCCAAGCTCTTCCGTAGAACCATTTCTCGAAAGAATCGGGAGTGGCAAGGTCCTCCATAGTCGGTTGACCACCGATGTTAGGAGGCCAGAACTTGATGATCGCCTCCCGCATCGAGTACTTGCGCCAGCTTCCCTGCGCCAGATCGACTTGCTTTCCATCTTCATCCCATAGAGGGACGAGGGTGGTGCCCCCATGGACCTCTTTGGCGACTGTTGCGATCAGTTCCTTAGTGAATTCCATCAGGTGCTCATAATTCGAGTACGCCTGATAAAACTCTAGCATCGTGAACTCGGGGTTGTGCTGCGTCGAAATCCCCTCATTGCGGAAGTTCCGGTTGATCTCGTAAACGCGGTCGAAACCGCCGACAACGAGGCGCTTCAGATATAGCTCCGGTGCGATGCGGAGGGAGAGCGGGATGTCGAGTGCGTTGTGGTGGGTTTTGAAGGGGCGGGCAGCAGCGCCTCCCGCGATAGTCTGGAGCATCGGAGTTTCGACTTCGATGTAGTCACGTGAGTCGAAGAAGGCCCTTATCGCACGCAGAATGGCGGCACGCTTGACGAAGACTTCTCGAACGTCACGCGTCTGATATTCGATATCGGGAACAGGCTTATCCGGAAACCGGTTCGCATAAGACGCCACATCTTCGACAGCTTTATCCTGTTTGGCGCTTCGTCCGGTGTTCATGAAAAGGTCGACGTACCGCTGCCGGTAGCGCAGCTCCATATCCTCCAGCCCGTGGAACTTGTCCGGCAGCGCCAGCATCGCCTTGGCGAGAAACGTCAGCGGCGGCGCGCCATTGATAGAAGCCGCGTGAACCGTCAACTCGCCCGTCCGCGTGCGGAACAGAAAGCCGCGCACACCGATGTGGTCGCCCAGGTCGAGCAGTTTGTACAACGCGAACGCATCCTCGCCGACATCGTCCTTGCGCACGTAGATCTGCATCCGCTGGCCCGCCTGCTGCAACTGCGCGAAGCCCGCCTTGCCCTGGACGCGGATCGCCATGATGCGTCCGGCAATCGAAACCTCGATCTTCTTGCCTGCCGCCAGGTCCGCCTCGAACTGCTCGGCGGTCATCGGGTCATACGCCACGCGCAGCTCGGGAATCGCGTGAGTGGTGGCATAGCTGTTCGGATAGGTCGCCGCGGCGTAGCTCAGGCCGGCCTTCTGGCCCAACTCGCCAATCTGCCGCAGCTTCTCCCGCCGTAGCTTATATAGATCTTCTTCAAATTGCGATTCGTACACGTGTACTCCGGTTCCTGATAGGCGCCCAAAGAAAAAGGCGATTTAGAGGGCGCTAAAAGCTCGGCCTTAAGATAGGCCGGGACTTTCGTCCCGGCGCAAACGGAAACAGAATCAACCCGGGCTTCAGCCCCTGAGACATGCTTTCGCTGATTCCAGCCTTTTTCATCAGCCTCTTAGGCCCCGAAGTATAACCCCGACAATCCAGTATATCGACGAGACGTGGTGTAATGGTCTCGCGATGGCCGACGAACCCAACCCTCCGCCCAAGAAATCAAGCAGCCTCCGCGGCCTGGCCCAGGCGGAGTCCATGATCCAACTTGCGCTCGCGGTTCCCGCCGGCTGTTTCGTCGGATTGCTGCTCGGTAGTTGGCTCGATCGCCACTTTCACCAGCACTGGATCGCCGTCGCTCTGATGCTCCTCGGCGCCGCCGGCGGGTTCATCCAGATATTCACCACCATCTCGCGATCCACGAAGAACGGTCAATGAATCAGAAGGGTACGAGCAACGGAGGCAGCGAGGCTCCCAGCCTCGCAACCTTCTCCGATGAGGACTTTCGCCGGACGATCGGTCGCGCCATGCGCCTGGTGGCGATCGCGACTGTGGTGGGCGCACCGTTGCTTTGGTGGAAGCTTGGTTGGCAGTCGGCGGCCCTGCTCGCGGTCGGAGCGTTCATCTCCGGCTCCGGCCTGTTCGAGTGGCTGCGCCTGATGGCTGCCTTGTCGGCGCGCATGGACTCGGGCGCGCAGGCAGGTCCTCTCGGCCCGGTTCTCACCACCTTCCTGCTCCGTTTGGCGCTTGCCGTCGGGCTGCTTTATGGTAGCCTTAAGTTTCTGCACGGATCGGTTTTCGCTTTGATTGCCGGCCTTGCGCTTGGAGTGGCCGCGCTTTCGATTGAAGGCCTTCGCCTCGTCAGGAGCTGGACCGTCTAGCTGCCTTTGGATATTCGAGATTTATGCCGACACAACTGTTCTTCACCCGATTTCTGAACCACCACTTTGCTCCGCCGGTGGATACCTTGCTGCGCGCGTTTCATATCCAGCCAGCCCATCCACAAGCGCCCATCACCAACGCGTTCGCCATGGAGTTGCTGATCTTCGGCGCGCTGCTGCTTTACTTCATTGCGGTGCGGCTGTCACTCGACGTTGAGAAGCCCTCAAAGGTACAGCATTTTGCCGAGCTGACCAACGAGTTCGTTACCGAGCAGAGCGAGCCCATCATCGGCCACGACTACGCGCGCTTTACCAGCTATCTCACCGCGCTGGTTCTCTTCATCCTGGCCTGCAATCTCCTCGGCCTGGTTCCCGGGTTCGAGTCGCCCACTGCAAGCTACGTCGTGCCGCTGGGTTGCGCTATCGTCACCTTCATCTACTACCACTACCACGGCGTGCGCGCCAATGGCATCGGTTACTTCAAGCAGTTCCTGGGCCCGGTCTGGTGGCTCTACTGGCTGATGATTCCCATCGAGGTCATCTCCCACCTCGCCCGGGTAATGTCGCTCAGCGTGCGTCTTTACGCCAACATGTTCGCCGGCGACATGGTCACGCTGGCGTTCTTCTCGCTGATCCCGGTCGGCGTGCCGCTCGTTTTTCTCGGGCTTCACTTCGGAGTTGCACTCATTCAGGCCTACGTCTTCATGATCCTGACGGTTGTGTATCTCTCGCTCGCAGTGTCTCACGAGCATTAGTGCTTCGCACTGCTCCGGGCTGAAGCCCGGAGTTACCAAGTTTGCCGGCCGCGGGGCGCCCCCTCTCGGCTGGCCGCAGCACTCGCCGCTTAGCGTGAGGGTGCCAGCACGGTGAGCATCAACCACCCACTGGCGGCGAACACTCTGACGGGGGCAAGGAGCACCACCATGGTTCGCATGTTTCAAATCTCGAAGTTCGTCTTCCTGTCGCTGGCCGCGATGTTTCTCGCCGTGCCCGCGTTTGCCCAGACCGCCGGGACCTCCAGCCTCGACCTCAGCCCGCTCGCAGTCGGCATCGGCATGGGCATGGCCGCCGGCCTCTGCGGCCTCGGCCAGGGGCGCGCAGCCGCATCGGCCTCGGAGGCTCTCGCCCGCAACCCCGGAGCCCGGCCCGGCATTCAGCTCTTCCTCATCCTCGGCCTCGCGTTCATCGAGTCGCTCACGCTGTTCACGTTCGTGCTGCTCTTCATCCGCACCCACTAGGACCTTGCAGCAACATGCTGCGAAAACGGAAGGGCCCCGATTGCGGGGCTCTTTCTGTTGCGCTGATGCAGCTTTGCTTCTCCTCGCATCGGGTGGTTTCGCGCAGGTTTGTTGCCGGTTAGGACAACTTGGTAGACTTCGGACGCTGCCAAGTCCGCAATTGACTCGGGACCTGTGCGGCGGAGAGATTTCCATGATCGAACGATTCTTGACCAGTCGCCGCAGTGTTCTCGCCGGCATCACCGCAATGGCGGGAAGCCTCACCTTCAGCCGTAGCGCGCTCGGGATGCTGGATGCGCCGTCGAGCAAGCCTGACGACTTTGTAGCCGGCAAGCCAGACCAGCTCGCGCCATTTCCCATGACCCAGGTCCGCTTGCTCGACGGAATCTTCAAGGCGCAGGCCGAGATCAACCAGGCGTATCTCGACTCGCTTGCGACCGACCGGCTGCTGCACAGCTTTCGCCTGACCTCTGGCCTAACCTCCACCGCGACGCCGTATGGCGGGTGGGAGCGGCCGGACTGCGAGCTGCGCGGCCACTTCAATGGCGGGCACTATCTCTCCGCGGTTGCCCTGGCCTATGCGGGCGCGGGCAACGACACCCTGCGCACCCGCGGCGACACCATGGTGGCCGAGCTGGCGCGCTGCCAGAAGGCGAACGGAAACGGTTATCTCAGCGCCTTCCCGGAAGCAGGATTCGAGACGCTCGCTGCCGGAGGCAAGTACTGGGCGCCGTTCTACACCTACCACAAGATCATGGCCGGCATGCTGGATATGTACGTGCACACCGGCAACCAGCAGGCGCTGGCCGTGGCGGAGGGCATGGCAGACTGGGTGCGCGCGTACTTTCAGGCCATCGGCGACGACCGCCGCATGTTCATGCTGCGCACCGAGTACGGCGGCATGAACGAAGTGCTGGCAAACCTGTACGGCCTCACCGGCAAGCAGCAGTATCTCGGTACAGCGCGCCTGTTCGAGCAGCCGATGTTTCTCGATCCTCTGGCGGGGCACCGCGACGAGTTGCGCGGCCTGCACGTGAATACGCACGTGCCCAAGGTGATCGGCGCGGCGCGCATGTATGAGCTCACCGGCGACCCGCGCTACCGCGACATCGCGCAGTATTTCCTCGGAGAGGTGTTGGACGAGCGCTGCTACGCGATCGGCAATACCAGCGTGGGCGAGTCGTGGCGCGGCGATCCAGGCAACCTGAAGGGCAGCCTGACGTATAACAATGCCGAGTGCTGCGTGGCCTACAACCTGATGAAGCTTCAGCGCCACGTCTTTGCGTGGACCGGCGACGCGCGCTGGATGGATGCCTACGAGCGCGCGCTCTGGAGCTGCCGCATGGGAACGCAGAATCCGCAGGGACTGAAGCAGTACTACTTCCCGCTGGCCGCCGGGTACTGGCGCTACTACCACTCGGCGGAGAACTCATTCTGGTGCTGCACCGGAACCGGCGCGGAAGAGTTCGCCAAGTTCAACGACACGATTTACTTCCACGACCGGGAGGGCGTTTGGGTCAACCAGTTCATCGCCTCCGAACTCGATTGGAAGGAGCAGAAGTTCGGGCTGCGCCAGGAGACGTCGTTTCCCGCCGAGCAGGGAACGACGCTGCACATCAAGGTGTCTGCGCCGCAGCGGCGGACCATCCATGTGCGCATTCCTTCGTGGGTTGCAGACGGCGGAGCGGTGCGCGTGAACGGTCGCGAGCTGGAAGCGTTCGCGCAGCCGGGAAGTTACCTCTCTCTCACTCGCGAGTGGCACGATGGCGACAAGGTCGAGATCTCTTTGCCCATGCAACTTCACACTGAGCCGCTGGCAGGCGATCCAACCATGCGGGCCGCGCTCTATGGGCCGCTGGTGCTGGCAGCGGACCTTGGACCGGGGCCCAGGGACAGCGCACTGAAGATCGGCGGATACGACCCCGCGCCGAAGCCTGCGGAGCTTGGCCCGCCGGCCGAAGCCCCGGTCGCGCCCGCGGGCGACGCGGCGGATTGGGTCGAAGTGGTCTCAGCGAAGGACCTCACCTTCAAGGCAGCGGCAAAAGACGTGAAGCCGATGTACCGCGTCACGGACGAGAAGTACGCCGTCTATTGGGGATCGGAGAAGAAAGCCTGAGCCCGCCCGAGATCAAGACGATCGGCAGCCGCGAGATCTATCGCAACAAGTGGATGCGCGTCCGCGAAGACGTGATTGAGCGCGCGAACGGCGAGCGCGGCATCTACGGCGTCGTCGACAAGGAACCGTCCTGCCTCGTCATCCCGCTGGAGACGACCGCGGAAGGCGAATTCCTATATCTGGTCTCGCAGTTCCGCTACACCGTTGGCAAGCGCTTGATGGAATTCCCGCAGGGAACCTGGGAAGGTTCCGACGCCGGTCCCGATACCGTGGCGCGCGGCGAGCTTCGCGAGGAGACCGGCCTGCACGCCGACCGCATGACGCATCTCGCATCGCTGCAGATTGCCTATGGCGTTCTCAACCAGGTACAGCATATCTATCTCGCCGAATGCCTGACCCAGGGCGAGCACGACCGCGATGCGGAAGAGACCGACCTCGAAGTTCATCGCGTGAGTGTGGCGGAGTTCGAGGCCATGCTGCTGGACGGCACCATCGTCGATAACTGCTCGACCGCGGCGTGGGGCGTGTACCGGGTTTGGCGCGAACGCCGCGCGCGCTAGCTGACCAGGTGGCCCATTTTGTCTTGCTTGGTCTTGAGGTATTTTTCGAAGGTCGGTTCGGGCGGGACTTCGGCTGAGATGCGCTCGGCGACGGTGATGCCGACAGCTTCCAGCGCAGCGACCTTCTCGGGGTTGTTGGTGATCAGGCGGACCGATTTGACGCCGAGCAGCTTCAGGATGGCTGCCGGCAGTTCGTACTCGCGGCAGTCGGCCTGGTAGCCCAACTCCAAATTCGCCTCGATCGTATCCATGCCCTGGTCTTGCAACTCGTAGGCCTGCAATTTGGCCATCAGGCCGATGCCGCGGCCTTCCTGCTTCTCGTAGAGCAGGATTCCGGCGCCTGCTTCGGCGATGGTGGCCAGCGCAAGCTCGAGCTGCTGCCGGCAGTCGCAGCGCAGCGAATGAAAGACGTCGCCGGTGAGGCACTGCGAGTGGATGCGGACGATGGGCGGCTTCGCTCCGGGCTTGGCGGGGACGATGTCGCCCATCACCAGGGCGATGGCCGACTCCACCCGATTGGCGGGCACGGGAATCTGGTCATTGCAGGGTTCCGGGTCGGCGACGACGCCCTCGAAGCCGAGGATGCGGAAGTGTCCCCAGCGCGTGGGGAAGTCGGCATCGGCGAGCTTGCGAACGGATTCGAAGGGCATGGTTTGATTATACGGTTCGCGGTCCGGACAGGCCGCCCGAATGAATGGCGCGTGAGGACGGCGCCGTGAGATTAGAGTAGTGGGTATGGTGCAGGGACTGAACCACGTGGGCATACCGCAGGTGAAAGACAGCCTGATTGGGATTACGCTGCTGGTGGAACTGGGCGTGGCCGCCTCGTTCGCCGCCATCCTGGCGCGCGGGGCGACGTTCAAGAACCTGCTGCTGAACCCGCATCGCAGTGCGCGGCAGAAGCTGGCGATGGTGGCGATGATCACGATTCCGCTGACGGCGGGCGTGTGGATACGCGTGCACGTGCCCAACTTTCTGGCAGCGGACCTTTCCTTCGAGGCGACCATCCTGATGGGCCTGCTGCTGGGACCCGGCGCAGCGATGATCGGTGGTGCGACGCTGGCGATTCCCGCGCTCGCGCACGGCGAGTACTTGACGCTGCCGGTGAACCTGGCCATAGCTGCCATCGCCGGGGGGTACGGGCAGATCACGGACCGTGAAGAGATGTGGTCGTTCTCGCCGATGATCGACCTGAGCCTGTACCGGTGGGTAACGCGCAACTTGCGCCGGCCGCAGTTCGACCGCCAGATCCTGCTGCTGGTGCTGATTACCGTGATGCAGTTCGGGACCAGCATGCTGGGCCGAAGATATCCAGCCCGGTTCTTTGAGCTGCACTCGCCGGATTGGCTGGTGGAGCTGGCGATCTGTGCGTGCGCGCCAGTGGTGGTGGGCATCCCGCTGAAGATATGGAACTCGATCCGCATCGAACGCCAACTGGAGGAACAAAGCCGGTTGCTGATGGAGGCGCGCCTGGACGCGCTGCAGCGGCAGATCAATCCGCATTTTCTGTTCAACACGCTGAACTCCATCGCGTCGCTGGTGCGCTCCAAACCGGAGCTGGCGCGCGAAATGATTGTGAAACTGGCGAACATCCTGCGCGTGCTGCTGAAGAACCGCGACGCGTTTGTGCCCTTTGCCGAGGAACTGGCGTTTACGGACGACTACCTGGACATCGAGGTGGTGCGGTTCGGCGAAAAGCTGCGCGTGGTGAAGGAGATTGCCGAGGAGACGCTGGAGGTGGTGGTGCCCAGCATGCTGCTGCAGCCGCTGATCGAAAACTCCATCAAGCATGGGCTGGAGCCGCGCATCGGCGGAGGAACGGTGACGCTGCGCAGCCGCATCCTCTCCGACGGCCGCCTGCTGCTGGAGGTAGAGGACGACGGCATCGGCATGGAGACCGAACCGGCGAGCGAGCTGTCGGCGATGGAGGGTGAGACGCTCTGGGTCGGCGCTGCGAACGGCAATGGAATTGGCATGCGCAACGTGCGCGAGCGCATGGAAGTGCTGTATGGGAGCCAGGCCGAGGTGGAGATTGTGAGCCGGCCCGGGCGCGGCACCAAGGTGACGCTGGTGATGCCGGTGCTGGAGGCCGGCGCAGCGCCGTGGGCGCAGTTCGGCGAGGCGCTGCAGGCGACCTGGGCCGACGTGGCCAAGGCGATCGCGCGAAGCTGAAGGGGATGTTGAAAAATCCTGTTTTGCGTTAAGGGCACGGATTTATCCGTGCCGTAACCGCTGCAAAATCGTCGTGGCTTTGGCCGCTGAGGCCACTGCTCATGGGTAGAGGCACAGTTGCCGCGGTTGACATACGACTGGCATCGTACTAGCGTGTCGAAAGACCTTTGGGGATTCACTTGTTCGTCGTAGTTAAGCCGATTGAGGGGTGATCATGCGCCGGTTTCTCGTCCTCTTGTTCCTACTTTGTCCCGGGCCGGCCTCTTCCCAGGCCCCGTCGCAGCCGCGAGGCGCGGCTCCGTTGCCCCCTATGGCGGCGGATGCGAATCCATCGTTTGAAGTGGCCGCCATCAAGCCGGGCGATCCTGACGCACGGGGCAAGGGGTTAGGATTGCGCGGGCGCGATTTTTCTGCGGAGAATTTTTCCGTCAATGACCTCATCGTGTTCGCCTATGGGGTTCAGGTAAAACAGATCGTGGATGGACCGCCCTGGATCGACAAGGATAAATTCGATATTTCCGCCGTGCCTAATGCGCTAGGCCAGCCCAGCGCGGGGCAGTGGAAGACAATGGTCCAGAAACTGATGGCGGACCGCTTCAAGCTGACGTTTCACCATGAAAAGCGAGAACTGGCCGTGTTCGTGCTGACCGTGGGGAAGGACGGGCCGAAACTCTCAAAGAACGAGAACGGCGTTCCGGTTTCCGGCGACATCAACATGCGAGTGGCGCGCGAAGGAATGACGTTCACTGCACGGAATGTGACGATGGCGGACTTCGTCTCCACGCTGCAGCGAGTCGTTGTGGACCGGCCAGTGGTGGACCAGACGGGACTTGCCGACAAGTTTGATTTTCAATTGACGTTCGCGCCCGATGGTGCCCAGTTCGGCGGCATGCGGCTGCCTGCGCAGAGCGAAGATGTTGCGGCACCGAGTCTATTCACCGAGATTCAAGAGCAGCTCGGACTAAAGCTGGAAGCAGTAAAGGCTCCCGCCGATACCATCGTCATCGATCACATCGAGCGGCCTTCACCAAATTAGTCGTTTGGCAGCAATAGATCTTACTGAGGGGTGATCATGCGCCGGCTTCTCGTCCTCCTGCTGCTTTGCCCCTGGCTTGTCTCCGCACGGGCGCAGGACCAACCCCCGACCCAGCCGGCGTCTCAGCCTCCATCGCCGTCTCAGCCGGCAGCAGCGCTCCAACTTTCGCCGCAGGCCGCGTACGACCAGGCAGTCCGGCCGCTCGACATTGTTCGCCGCGCCGCGCAGAACTGGTCCGACTCTGAACTCGCGGCGCTTGCCGTGGCCCAGGATATTGCTAAAACAAGTTGCCTTGCCCGCACGCCCGATCAGTTCACCGGCGAAGATCTGCTGGCCTACGCCCGTTTGTGCGCTTTCGCCCAGCAGTGGCCGCAGGTCAAGCGCGCAGGCACCAACTACCTCATCGCCCAAAGTGCAGCCAAGCCGGAGGACAAACTCACAGGCTTTCCCAATCTCTCGCTGGCGTTCGATTATGTGATCCAGTCAAGCCTTCACCTAAACGATTCGGTGAATGCCTTTGGCACTGCGCAGACCATGCTCCGTACCGTGCCGTACGACGATCTGACATCCGAGGCCATCAACGCCACGGTTCTTTACGTTCAACTGATCCACACCGACGAAGCCATCGTGCTGCTGTCCCAACGTCAGCCGCTGCTGTTGGCGCTGCTGAAAGCTCACGCAACTCCAAGTGCCATCCAGGCGCAGAGCGCGCACCCCCCGCTCACCATCCACGATCTCTATGCCGATGCGATCGCGCTGCCGTCGATGTTGCAGTTCGCCAATCAGAGCAAAGCTGCCGCAAGAGCTTTTGCCGAACTGGAGGCGGCGGTGCCCACCAGCCTCTCCCCGGACGACGCCATCCTCACCGCCGGGCTGCGCCGCCAGTACCTCCTGCTTGGCTCGCCGCTGCCTCAGGTCCCTGCATCCGCGTGGCTGCTCGATCCCGCCACCTTCGCCGTGCCCAGTGACCTGAACACCAGGTTTGGCGCAGGCAGTATTTTCTTGTTATTCCCGGACTGGTGCGCTCAGTGTGTCGCCGCGGGCCAGAATTTTATGGCCGCTGCTGCAAGGCTGAATAAGAGCGGCGTGTACTTCTACGCGCTGTTGTCGCAAGCCGACCCCAAGCCTCCTGTCCCTAAAGAGGCGCCGAAGTTGCCCAAGCCTGCGACCTCCGGTGGCGCGAAGGAAGCCAAACCAGCGGCCACCGCAGCAGGCAAGGCGGAGACGCCTCATGTCGACGTCAATGTCTCCGTCAAGCCGATCCCCTCTGAGCTGCTGTTAAGCACGCCCACCCTGATCGTTCCCATGGAGACGCTGAACACGTTTGTGGCTACCGACTTTCCCGTGATCGTCGCCACCGACCATGACGGCATCGTGCGCTATATTCGGCCCGCGCCGGACAACGCGTTGGTCCAGGGCGGGTTGATCGATCAGATTGCGGAGAGGATTCTGGACCAGTGGCCGGCCCCGACGAAATAGGGCTCTCTGGCCGCACAACCAGCAGCCGGAGAGAAAAAAATACGGGACTCGTCATTGACATACGACGAGTATCGTACTATGGTGATCGACATGAGACGACGAGGCAAGATAACCGATGCGCTGCAGCTTCCGACGGAAGCTGAGCTGGAGATCCTGAACATCCTATGGGCGCGCGGCCCCAGCACCGTCCGCGACGTTCACGAGGCTAGCAGCAAGTCGACCGGCTACACCACCGTGCTGAAACAGATGCAGGTGATGGCGGAAAAAGGCTTGCTGGAGCGCAGCGAAAAGTTCCGGTCGCACGTCTATGCTCCACGGGTGGCAAAGGGGCAGACCCAGCAGCGGCTGGCGCGCAACCTGGTCCAACGCGCGTTCGACGGCTCGGCGAAGAACCTCGTTCTGGGCGCGCTTTCCGCGCAGAAGGTGTCGGCGGCGGAGCTGAAGGAGATTCGGCAGATGCTGGACGAGTTCGCGAAGGGGGCGCGATGACAACTCTGATGCAGGGCTTGATTCAGCTTTCTGGGCATCCTCTGGTCCACGCGCTGGGCTGGACGCTGCTGCACTTCCTCTGGCAGGGGACGGCGGTGGCGCTGGTGCTGGGCTGCGTGCTGGGATTGCTGGGCGGGCAATCCTCGCAGGCGCGCTACGGGGCGGCGTGCCTGGCGCTGGCGCTGATGGTTGTGCTGCCGGTGGCCACGTTTGCGCACGTCGCATCCGATGAGTTGAAGGCGCGGGCGACCATGCTGGGCGCGGGCGTGGTGCTGGATGCAGGCATCGTGCTGCAGGTCGGAGTCAACGAACCGGTGCCTCCGTGGCCGGCGCGGATCGGCGCCGCGCTGGATCATGCGGTTCCGTGGGTGCTGCTGGCGTGGCTCGCCGGCGTCATGGTGTTTGCCGGGCGACTGAACTTCGGCCTCCTGGTAGCGCGTAGGTTGAAGAGCGCCGGGACCGAAGCGCCGCCGGCAGCGTTGCAGCAGTTGTTCAACGAGTTGCGAATTCGCCTCGGCGTGGAGCGCGCGGTTAGGTTATTGCACTCCGCGCAGGTGCAGGTGCCGACGGTGATTGGCTGGCTGCGTCCGGTGGTGCTGCTGCCTGTGAGTTGTCTCACCGGGCTCTCGCCGGAGCAGATCAAGGCGGTCCTGTGCCACGAACTGGCCCATGTGCGCCGCCACGACTACCTGGTCAGCGTGGTCCAGTCGGTGATCGAGACGGTCCTGTTCTACCATCCCGCGGTATGGTGGGTGTCCAAGCAGGTGCGGCGCGAGCGCGAGTGCTGCTGCGACCAACTGGCGGTGGGCGTTGGCGGCAACGTGCTGGCCTATGCGCGGGCGCTGTCGTACCTGGAAGAGAACCGCGCGTCGTTCCCTGAGTTTGTGCTGGGCGCGAACGGAGGGGTATTGAAGATGCGGATCAAGCGGCTGCTCAGAGGCAAGCCAGACGTGGAAGGTTCGCCCGTAGCGGCGCTCGTGGCCCTGGCCATGATCCTCGCAGTCGCGGGGTCGTATTTCGTTGCCGCCTCTCGCGCGCAGGCGCAGGCGGCTCGCGAGATTGCCAGCGCTGCGCTGCCGGCAGGCGTTGTGAGTGTATCCCAGGAGGGTGCGACCGCGGTCGCGAATCCAGCGTCGACCTTACCCGCCGTATACAGGAACTGGCTGGAACAGGACGTGCGCTGGATCATCACCGACCCCGAGGCGCAGGCGTTCAAACACTTGGCGAACGACGAGGAGCGCGACAAGTTTATCGAGCAGTTCTGGGCGCGGCGCGATCCTGCCGGCGCTGCAGCGGGCACGTTCAGGGAAGAGATTTACGCGCGCATCGCCTACTCGAATGAACACTTCGCGAGCAACGATCAAGTGGGCTGGAGGACGGACCGCGGACATATCTACATTGCGTATGGCAAGCCGGAATCGATTGACTCCCATCCCAGCGGCGGCGGCACATCCAGCTACCCGTATGAAGTGTGGCATTACAAGTACATCGCCGGCATCGGCGACAACGTCGATCTCGCATTTGTCGACACCTGCCAATGCGGCGATTACCACTACACAATTGACCCAATGGAGAAATGGATGGATCGCAACTTTCCGGGGCCCGACCCGGCGCGCCAGAATCCCCCACAACCCATGATTGCCGCCCAGGCGTTGGCAGCGAAGATCCTTGCGCCGGGTGGGGCAGGTGCGCCGCAGAACTCGGCTCCGCCTGTAGCGTCGGGCGCGGCGCAGGAGCCCGGCTCCATCTCAGGCGTCATCGTCGATCCGCATGGCGCGGTTGTGGCTCACGCCAATGTGAAGACGGTAAACACCGACACCGGTATGACCGTGGCCAAGGTGACCGATAATACGGGCAGCTATTCGTTCTCTCCGCTGCCGCCCGGCCCGTACAACGTCGAGGTTCAGGCGAAGGGCTTCCGGAATCTGCTGCAGGAGAACGTCCACGTCGCAGCAGGGCAAATGGCTGGCCTGAATCTTAAGCTCAGCGCCGGCGCCGGCGCCGAAATCCCCTCCTTGGGAGCGGCGCAGGAAGCCGGAGCCATCTCCGGCAAGATCGTCGATCCAACCGGGGCCTTGGTGCCGCGCGCCAAAGTGACCGCGACCAACACGGACGACGGTGTCCAGACCTCCAGCGTCACGGACAACTCAGGAACCTACTCAATCGCACCTTTGCCGCCCGGCCCATATAACGTCGAGATTGAGGCCAAGGGCTTCCAGCGGATGCTGCAGGAGAACGTCAACGTCAAGCCAGGGAAAACGTTTAGCCTGAATCTCAAGTTGACTGTTGGCGGCGCAGCCCAAACCCTCACCGTTACCGGCAAGTTGATCGCGCCTCCTCCTCCGCCACCACCGCCGGTTGCTGCTGGCTCTCCGAAGCCGAGCGGGCCGCAGCGGATTTCCTCCGGCGTGATGCAGGGCCTCGCCATCTCTCAGCCCCAGCCCGTCTATCCCGACGAAGCCAAGGCCAAGCACATCCAGGGAGTGGTGGTGCTGCATGCGCGCATTGCGAAGGACGGAACGGTCAAGGATTTGCAGGTGATCAGCGGACCGCCGCCTTTGCTGGTGAGCGCGATCGACGCGGTGCGGCAGTGGAAATACAAGCCGTATCTGCTGAACGGCGAGCCAACCGAAGTGGACACGACGGTCAACATCAACTACACGTTTGGCGGTGACGACAACAAGGGCGCTCCTTCGTCGCAGCCCGAGGGTTCGATGAGCATACCGGCAGGCGTAATGGAGGGAAACCTGGTCTATAAGGTCGACCCTGTCTATCCGCCGATAGCCAAAACTGCACATGTACAGGGCATCGTGGTGTTGCATGCACTCATCTCGAAGACCGGCGATGTCGAGAACCTGAAGGTAGTCAGCGGGCCGCCGATGCTGGCCGGCAGCGCGATCGATGCGGTTCGGCAGTGGAAGTACACACCGTATATGTTGGGCGCCGAGACGTTAGAAGTGGAGACGACCATCTCGGTCAGCTTCAGTCTCAAAGACGATGCAAAGGCAAAGCCGCCAGGCAACGGCGCGGCGGATGCGGGTTCCCCGCAACAGTACAACGGTGCGCCGCTCAGGAAGATTGGCGGCAACGTCTCGTCGCCGATGTTGATCTACATGGTCGATCCCGAGTTCTCCGCGGAAGCGCGCCAGGCGAAGATCGAAGGGATAGTCCTCGTGAACATGATCGTGAGTCCGCAAGGCGTTCCGGTGAATGTTCATGTGTTGCGCGGACTCGGCCACGGTCTCGACGAGCAGGCGGTGGAGGCCGTGAAGCAGTACAGGTTGAAGCCGGCGTTCGAGGAGGGCAAGCCCGTGCCCGTGGAGCTGAATGTCGAGGTCAACTTCAAGATCATGGAATCGCCGGCAAAGGATGCCGCCGGGGCGCCGGCGCCTGCTCCGCCTGCCGGGCCGAACATTCGCTCCATCGATTACAAGGGCTTGAACTCGGTGACGATCCAGGAAGTCGCGAGCCGGTTCAACCAGGACGGGATCGGGCTCAGCCTGGAGACACCGTACGACGTTGCGCGGGTTGCCCGGGCGGCGGCAGTGCTCAAGCAGTTGCTGGCGGAGCACGGACATCCGAATGCAATCGTCACCGTGTCGACCCAGTCGATTCCGCCGGGAGCAATCGCGATTCAGTTCAACGTCAAGGAAGGGCCGAAGGGGACGGCAGCCACACCGAACGCGGCACCCGCAAGCGATCCTGCGGTCCCAGCGCCGAGCGCACCGCAGGAGTACGGCGGCGTCCAAGTCAGGAAGATTGGCGGCGGCGTATCGCAGCCGATGTTGATCCACAAGACCGATCCCGAGTTCTCCGCAGAGGCGAAGAAGGCGAAGTTCAACGGCATCGTGCTGGTGAACCTGATTGTCGACGCGAAGGGAAAGCCGCAGAACGTGCATGTGCTGCGCGGCGTGGGCATGGGGCTGGATGAGAAGGCGATCAAGGCAGTCAAGCAGTACAAGTTCAAGCCCGCGATGGAGGGTGGCAAGCCGGTACCCGTGGGGTTGAATGTGGAGATCAACTTCCAGATATTCTAAGAGGGTGCAGAATACTCCGCGCTCGTTAAGGGCACGGATTTATCCGTGCCGTAACAGACGCACAGTCACCGCGGCTTTAGCCGCTGAGGTCACTGTTGGGCTGAGAGCCACTTTTCTAAGGCTGGACAAGCGGCTGGAGTTCCGCGCTGCGGGCGAGGACGCGTTCGTAGTACGCCTCGTAGAGCGGAATGATCCGGCTGGAGCAGAAGCGGTCGCTGGCGGTTTTGCGGGCGGCGGTGGCCATGGCGTGCAGGCGGGCGTCGTCGCCGAGCAGAGCGATGGCGGCGTTGGCCATGGCTTCAATGTCGCCGACGGGGAAGAGCAGGCCGTTGGCTGGACCTCCCTGCGGGCCGGCGCCGTCATCGATCAACTCCGGCACGCCGCCGACGCGGGTGGCGATGGAGGGCACGGAGCAGGCCATGGCCTCCAGCGCGGCCAGGCCGAAGGACTCCATCTCCGAGGGCATCAGCATCAGGTCGGCGAGCGGAAGCAGCTCGTTGACATTGTCCTGCTTGCCCAGAAAGTGGATGCGGTCCTGCACGCCGAGGGTCAGGGCGAGGTGCTCGGCGGCGGAGCGGTCGGGGCCGTCTCCGATCATCATCAGGCGCGCTGGGAGCGCCTTGGCGACGCGGGCGAAGATGGCAACGACGTCGAGAATGCGCTTGACCGGGCGGAAGTTGGAGAGGTGCACCAGCAGCTTTTCCTGCTCGGAGGCGAAGCGCGGGCGCATGGCGACCAGCTTGGTGGGGACGCGGACATAGTCGTCGCAGTTGACGAAGTTGCGGATGACCTCAATCTCGCCCTGGATGCCGAACGCCTCGCGGGTTCGGTCGCGCAGGTAGCTGGAGATGGCGGTGACGCCGTCGGACTGGTCTATCCCGAACCTGGTTATGGGCAGGTAGGAGCGGTCGAGGCCGACCAGCGTGATATCGGTGCCGTGCAGCGTGGTGATAAAGGGCAAGTAGCGGCGGCGCGCGGGCTGCTGCTGGGTTTCGAGCATCTGGCGCGCGAGCAGGGCGGAGAGCGAATGGGGGATCGCGTAGTGGACGTGGAGCAGGTCGAGCGAGTAGAACTCGGCGACCTCGGCCATGCGCGTAGCCAGCGCCAGGTCGTAGGGCGGGTGCTCGAACAGCGGGTAGCGGTAGACATCGACCTCGTGGAAGTGGATGTTGGCCTCGCGGCCGTTCAGGCGGAACGGCGGCGACGAGGTGATGAAGTGGACTTCGTGGCCGCGTGCGGCGAGCTCAATGCCGAGCTCGGTGGCGACCACACCGCTGCCGCCATACGTGGGGTAGCAGGTGATGCCGATCTTGCGTTTTGGTGTCATCAGAGCGATTGGCGGGAGTTCGGATCTGCCACGTTAGATGCTACCGGATTCCTCGCGATTCGGCGCGGGTCAAGGTGCGTGCGAAGAGATCCGGCGGGGCTGGACCTAGGACAGACAATGAGTTGAGTGGGATGAAGAAACCAGATTCCCTACGGGAATGACAGCACTTCGTGCCGTTCTCGACGCTTCGCGTAAGGGGCTTCACGTAAGGGAAAATTGCCTCGGGGCGATAGGAAAGGGGCTGTGGGGATCGAGGTGCGCTACCGGTACGTCACCGCCGGCGGCAGAACTTTTCGCCGGTCGTTGCGATCCGGTCGCACAGTCAAGCGGTTCCTGCGTTGGTCCCCGGCCGCTGGGTCGACAGCACCGCGAGAACGATCAGCGGGGGACAGACGGTCTGGGTTCCGTAGCCGGAGCAAACCCCTTTGCAATGCGGGTTGGTGGCGGCGCAGTTGTTGGGTGCTGTCGCAGATTGCATAGGTTACCCCAGCGTGGATTCTGGCAGGTTCTTTAGACGCGGGTCTGTGCCCGCCATCACACCAGTTAAGCGCGGCGAAATGAGCGGGTTAGCTTAGAGGCGGGCCGGTGTGGGCACAGCGTGCGGATCCGACGAGAACGCCATGGTCAGCACCGGGCAGTTGGCCTCGGTAATGATGCGGTAGGTGATGTGCTCGGGCACGTGCGACGCCAGCAGCGACGCCCGACGCACGCCGAGAACGATCAGTTTCGCATGCTTCTCGCGGGCATAGTCGACCACCGCGTAGGAGATCTCGCTGCCGAACGTGGTGGCGCAGGTGGGCGAGTCGATGACCACGCCGCTCTCGGCCGCAACCTGCTGCAGCGCTTCGGACATGATGGAGGGAACGATCTCGCATTGCGATCCGGCCTCCAGCGTGCGCGGCAGGACATGCAGGCAATGCAGCTGCGTTCCATCGAGACTGGAGAAACGCGCGGCATAGCGGATGGCATGAATGGTGGTGAAGTCGAAGTCGGTGGCGAAGATGATGGGCCCGTCGGCCTTGCAGGCCTTGGCGCACTGCGCCACGCGGGGACCGACCGTCAATACCGGGCAGGGCGACTTGCGCAGTACCGCTTCCGCGGTCGAGCCGAAGACCAGGCGCTCGAATCCGTGCAGAGCGTTGGTGCCGAGCACGGCGAGATCGATGCCCTTCGCCTCAATGAAGTCGAGGATCGAGGACGCAGCGACCCCGTAGGCCAGGATGGCTTCGCAGGTCACGCCGGCCTGCTCGGCCTGCTGGCGCAACTCATCGAGGCCATTTCTGCACTTTTCGCATAAGACCTGCTGCTCGATCAGGAAACCTCCGGTATCCGGAGGCCCTGCCGCGGGATACTCGCATACGTGCAGAATGACGAGACTGGCGCCCAGCGCACGGCAGTTGTCCAGAGCGGTGCGGAACGCAGCCTGCGACGCCGGCGAGAAATCGGTCGCGACCAGGATTCGATCAAAGGAGGGCATGGAATCGGTCGCGGGTATTTGCATGGGCGAGCTATCTCGTTTCTGGTGCACAGAGGCAAAATCGGGGCCGTTGGAAGCGATACCTCGCCGGTGACCGTTAATCGACTGCGCGGCGTGCATGACTACTCCAGTCCCCGGAACGCTCCATCGCCGGACGTACGCCCGCAGAATCGGCGTGACAGCAAAGAGGTGTGAAATCTGCACCGCCAGCGGGCTTGACGCAGAGGCTAAGCATAAGCCACCTCCTTCAAGATGGATGTTAGGGGGTCGTAAGGCACAAATCTGTGATAGGCATCACCTCTGTGCATTCGAACAAAAAGTTCAGGCGGAAATCCGTTCCAACCTCTCCGGGGAGAGAATCTGAATGGAGACGCCGTGCATCTTGATCAGCTTCTCGCGCTTGAACCGGCCCAGCATGCGGGTCATGGTTTCGCGCGAGCAGCCGACCAGGTTGGCCAGTTCTTCGTGGGTCAACGCCATGGTGAGGCGCATCTCGGGCTTGCCACAGGATTCGGCGCGCGCCCAGTCCAGCAGTACGCCGGCGAGGCGTCCCGCGGTCGAGCCGGAGAGGGCCAGGCGGCGCGCATCGAAGAAGGCTGCCTTATACTCCTCGGACAGCGACTTGGCGGCATGCAGGCTGGCCTGGCCATGCTTTTTGAGGAACGCGAGGAACTCGTCGCGGCGGATGCTCTTGATCTCCGCCGGCTGCACGGTCTCGGCAGTGACCTCGTACTTCGATCCGGAGATGACCGCGCCCAGGCCGAGAACATCGCCGGGCATGGCGATCTTGAGGATCAGGGTGCGGCCTTCGCGCGAGGTGCAGGAGAGCTTGACCTGGCCCGAGCAGATGAGGAAGACTCCCTGACTGGGCGCGTTTTCCTGAAACAGCTTGGCGCCGCGCGGGAGGGTGGAATGCGCGCCGATGGATTCGAAATCGTCGAGCGCCTCGGGATCGAGGCTGCAAAACATGCGGAGCGACCGGAAGTCGCAGTTGCCACATTGGCGCAGGGGTCGGATTGGGGAGGATAGAGCCATTTTAGGAGTGGCCTCTGCGCCACGATGGAGGGTTGGCAGACAGGGATTGGTTGTTGCAATGATCCAGCACTGCTGGTTTTGATTCCAGGATTCTGAGCGAGGATTCTAGCATACGGTCATCACCGGGCATTTTGCTTCGGCGAGCAGGTCGGGGGTCAGGCCGTGCTCGACATGGGTCAGCCAGAACGACGCGTTGCGCGCGCCCAGAACGATCAGGTCCGCATGCACACGGTCCGCCAGTTCGAGAATCGATTCCGCGGCGTTGCCGTGCTCGACCACGGTTTCGGGACTGCACCACTCGTACGAGGACTCGGGAATCATCTTGCGCAGCGTGGCCTGGAACGCGGCGTCCTGCGCCGTTCTCTCTGCGGGCGTGTCCTGGGACCGGGCCACGAAGCAGTAGTAGAGATGCGCGCCGCTGTCCTGCGCGAAGGAGAGAGCGAAGACCGCGGCCTTGGCGGCTTCCGCAGAGAAGTCAGTGGCGTAGATGATCTTCTGGAACACCAGCGGCCCGTTGGCAGGCTGCTGCGCATGCGGACCGACGGTGAGCACCGGACAGAAGGCATGGCGGATCAGCTCCTCCGCCGTGGAGCCGACGACCAACCGTTCCAATCCCGTGCGGGAGTGCGTGCCTGCGACGATGAGGTCGGTATCGTGCTCGAGGGCAAGCTTGAGCAGCGCGACGTGGGGCCGATGTCCTTCCGGCAATGACGTGTGTGCTTCAATTCCCGCGGCGGTGAATTCTCGCTGCAAGCGCTCGAGGGCTTCGTTGCTGATGTGTTGCCGCTCTTTTACCGGCAGCCCGAGAACCGCCTCCATGTAGGAGGTGACCACGGACGGATCGAAGACATGCGCGATCTCCACGCTGGAGCGGAAATTTAACGCCAGCGCCTTCGCATACGCGGCCGCCTTGTCCGATGCCGAAGAGAAGTCGGAGGCGAGCAGAATGTTCTTGACGGAAACCGACACGCGCTGCAGGACCGGCATACTTCACCTCGGTGATTGGGCCTAGGCCACGGACTCAACGCTGGCTATATGGGCCTCACCTGGTCACAATTAGACGGTGCGCGAGGTCTTGTTGTCCGTGACGTACGTCACATCTTTCGCGAGACGTTCTAACTACCGGCTTTTCCGGGTGCCATTTGGCCGGCATGGCGCTCGATATAGAGCATCCGGATGGCCATCAGCGTTTGCGCGACTCCGAAGGCCGCGAGGTAGCCGTAGGCGAGGGCTGCGATCTGGTGCGGTGGCAGGTTGCCGGGCGCGAGCACCGCGGCAACCGCGTAAATCGTGCCGCAGAGCAGGGCGATGGCGGCCGCGACAAAGCACCAGCGAGAGCCGTGTTGCCTGGAGGTGTGGCGCGCCAGGATGAATTCGGAGTAAGCCGTGGAAAAGGCTTGCAGTGCAATGAGGTAGAGGAACCAGTGGATCTGGATCCGGTCGAAGAAGATGGAGCAGAACAGGGCCCCGACGACAACGCCGCAGGCGCTTTGCAGGCGCAGGGCGGCTTTGACCGGGTGCAGCGAGGTAAAGAAGCTGGTGATGAAGATGAGGACGCTGTCGGCGACCCCGTAGACCGCCAGCGAGATGATGACGAAGGCGACGGCGAAGGGAAGAAACAGCAGCGTGCGCGCCAGGTCGGGGACGATCAGAACTGCGCTGCCGATCAGAATGGCCAGGACGCCGCGGAGAATGGTTACGATCCAGAAGTTCTCATAGGTGGGCATAAGAACCTCCTCTTCTTGAGTAAAGGCTGCGCTTTTTCTTGGGGGCGAGGCTGTGACCGGGGGCACAGAGGCGTGCGATCGCGCGGTACGGTTCAGGCGGTGGCGAGCGAGGGAACGGCCGCGGCCAGGGCGCGGATGGAGCCGGTGAACGGCGCGCGGAGGACGCCGTGCTCGGTGATGATGGCGGTGATGTTTTTTGCGGGCGTGACGTCGAATGCGGGGTTCTCGATCTGGACGCCGTGGGGCGTGACCTGCACGCCGTTGACGTGGGTGACTTCGCGGGCGGCGCGCTGTTCTATGGGGATGAGGTCGCCGGACGCGGTTGCCAGGTCGATGGTGTTGAAGGGCGCGGCCACGTAGAACGGGATGCCGTGCTCTTTGGCCAGGATCGACAGCGAGTAGGTGCCGATCTTGTTGGCGGTGTCGCCGTTGGCGGCGATGCGGTCGGCGCCGACGACGACGGCGGAGATGCGGCCCTTTTGCATGAAGTAGCCGGCCATGTTGTCGCAGATCAGCGTGGTGGGGATCGAGTCCTTCACCAGCTCCCATGCGGTCAGGCGCGTGCCCTGGTTGAAGGGGCGGGTCTCGTCGGCGAAGACGTCAATCTTCTTCCCCGCCTCGATGGCGGCGCGGACCACTCCCAGCGCCGAGCCGTAGCCGCAGGCGGCCAGCGCGCCGGCGTTGCAGTGGGTCAGGACCGTGCCCTGCTGCGGCAGCAGCGCCGCGCCGAAGGCCCCAAGCTTGCGGAGGTTGGCAATGTCCTCGTCGTAGAGCTGGCGGGCGAGGGCGACGACCGATTTCTTGATATCGGGGATCGGCGTGTTTTTGGCGGCGAGCTGGTTGTAGCGGTCGCGAACCTGGTCGATGCCCCAGAAGAGATTCACGGCGGTGGGGCGGGTGTGGGCGAGGGTTTTCGCGATGAGGTCTACTTCTTGGTTCAGATCGGCGATGTTCGTAGCTTTGCTGCGCTCGATGCCGAGGGCGACCCCCATGGCGGCGGAGACACCGATGGCCATGGCGCCGCGAACGATCATGTCCTTGATCACGCGCGCGACTTGCTTGTAATCGGTGGCGAGGACGTAGGTTTCCTCAAAAGGGAGCTTGGTCTGGTCGAGGAAATTAACGCCTTCAGGGAGCCATTCGAGGGTAGGAATCATGTGGTTCCAGTGTATCGCGGGAGGCTGATGCTATGGACCTGAGAGAGCAACGGGCAGTGTCTCAGTTTGACGGGAAGGATTTCCGAAAACATGACTTTGCAGGCACTTCGAGGACTGCTTCCGGATGCCCGTGATCCGCGAGTAATCCGAATAACTTCCCGCAGGCCACCTTGTCAGGACCGGCTCGGAAAGCTCGATCACGCGGTCTTATCGGAGAGAATCCGGCGGCACTCTTCTACGTATTTCGAGGATTTTGCGACTTGACGGGATTGGAACGTGACCGAGGAGCCTTCTTCGCAGCGAACTGCAGAGCCCACTGGCGCGACTTCTTATGCTTTAGTACGTCTACTAGAAAAGCGAGCATCTGGAACGCTGCGACATTTGCAGCCTTTAACGCATCAACTCCAATTCGAGTGCCGCTATCACGTATGAGAATATCTACGTCCAATTCGACCTTTCCTGAACCGTCCGGCGTTTTCCGTTTGTCCCCACTCCTCTCGATACTGCGAGCTACCGATGCAAATGAACTGTGCAGGTATTCGGCGCTCTTTTTGTAGCTCGCGTCGAACATGAAGCAAGTCGCTACTACTAAGTGACGCTTCTTCAGCAAGGCATCGACTTTTTCTGCGCGCTTCAGGAGGCTCAGCTCAGTCCAGTCGTGGCCCCTCCCATAGCGATTCCTTGAAGGGCCATCAGGCGTGATCCTGATTTTCGCCTTGTCGTGCGCGGCCTCTAATTTTTTCAACTGCTCATCCGTATATGAAGGGGTAAGGGCTGGGTTTCTCTCCTTGAGTTCCTGATAGGTGCGCCATTCACTAAACGCCTGAAACTGGATGAAATCCATCGTTGGTTCCATACCGACTAGCAAGATATACTCCGCAGTGATTATCTTCTCGACCATCACTCTTACCAGGGCCATCGCATCGTCGTTTAGCCCATGGCGTACTAACACGCGGATTGAAGCCAAGGATCTCTCAGCTCGGAGGAATAAGACGTAAGATACGGCGAACTCAAACCCGAACGTCCCGTGGTCTAGAGATTTTGACCACAGGAGGCGCTGCATGCCCCGGCCCAGTTCCACGCTGTCGTGCATTGCGGCTTTGTACTTTTCGTTCTTTATAAGTGACATGACGCAGCTGGCCTCCAAACGTCGAACCTTCTTACAGTATCCCGAAGTGGGTGAATCCGAAACCTGTCCTTGAGGATTAGGAACTTGGCGTCATAGTTCTCGCGATGCGTTATAGGCAAGTTCGTCCCGGACTTCGGACGGATTGGAACTTGCGGCAACGACTATTCGTAAGCGGGACGGTTGGTGGTCTATCCCGCAGCAGGCAGGTAAGTGTGGCAGTCCTGACGGCGCTCGTGCCATCTCTCCCACCCCGAAATCGTTGTCAAGCCCCCAAACGACCTATCTCCCTCATTCCACTCGCAAAACTCGATGCAGATGAGTTATGGTCAACCTGCTACGGTTGGGGATGTGGCATGCGCCGCTGGCGGCGCAAGATGCTTCGGCCGTTAAGGTCCATGCCGGCCGACGCGGTAGCGCAGTTTGAAGTCGCGACCATCAAGCCGAGCGCGAGGCAGGTCCGAGGTTCGCGCTACTTGGTGTGGAACACGTCCTGGCTGACATGGTATTGGTGCGGGATGCCGGTTACGGCGATCGGCACAGCGGCGCCTGCGTTCTTCCTTTTGAAGAAGGGCGCTAGCGGCTTGAGCAGGACGGACTTGAATCCGGTCGCGGCGTGGGAGATATCGGCGTCCATCTTGAGTTGGCCGGTGAGATGGACTGCGCCGGTGTGAAAGGCGAAGGCGCCTTGCAGGTCGGCGGTCGCGCCCGGTACCTGGAAGGTGAGCCGGTGTGTTGACAAGATGCCGTTGCGGATCTTGACCTGGCCCTGAAGCGACGAGATTGCGTCAGCACCCGCGGTATCCGGATCGCCGGCGTCGCCCTGGCCGGATCCTGCGCCCTGGGCCCGCGCGCTGAATGCGGTCAGCGACTTCTCGGTTTCGAGGTTGGTAAGCCGCTCCGCCGGGACGTCGAATCCGCCATCTACCGCGAGACGCTGGAGAAACCGCTCGCCAGGCTTTCCGGGCGCGATGTGCGCGCGACTCTTGAGCCACACCACACCGGTTATGGGGACACGGTCGTGCAGGAAGGGCCGCAGCAGGTCCTGGGCGCGGCCCCTCTCGACGTCAAACTGCAGGTCGGTGACTTTGGGCGAACCGATGACAGCGCCGGCGGCATGCACCACCGTTGCGCCTGTCCGCACCTGAATCGCATGGAGGACGACGTTCGCGTTGAGTCCATTCACGGTGCATTGCGCGGAACCGGACATGGCGACGGGCTGCCCTTTGTCGACGGCGAAATCGGGCGTGGCGGCGGTGACTGCCAGCTCAATGTCCGCGAGGCTGCCCGAGAAGTGTCCCTTCGCGGAGAGGGTCCCGCGCAGGGTTCCGATGTCCCCCAGATTCACCGGCGCGAAGTCGAAGTCGCCGGACAGTAGAGTGGCGCCCAGGTTGTATGGAATCAGGGGGCCGAAGCTTCCCTGCGCGTGGATGCGACCAGTCGGCTTGGGGTTCCCCATGTCTACGACGAACTGGATTGGCTGGCCGCTGCGCATGCCGTGCAGCGCAAGATCGCGGATGGGGTAGGACGTGCGGCTGCCATCGTGGTGCACGACATCGAGCAAGGCGTCCTGCATATGCAGCGTTTCCACGGTGGTCGGCGGGCCGGCGAAGTCCACGCTGCTTCCGGGGGGAAAGTCTTCGCGGCTGGCGGAGCTGCCTGCGGGCGGAATGACGACGTGCAGGCCCTTTACATCCACCAGGCGCACCTCCCGTCGCAGCCGCAACAGGTCAAGCCAGTTGCCCTCCACGCTGAGTTGGTCCGCATGGCCGATGGGCGGCAGGTCCGGAGCCGTATTGCGGCGCAGAGTCAACCCCTCTGCCACAAAGCCCAGATGGGGGAAGTAGATGCGGTGGTAGTGATCGATGGTGATTTTGCTGGCAAATACCTCCTCCAGCAGCGGCTTTACGTTGCGATAGCGGTAGGGCCAATATTTATTGACCAGCAGGAAGCCCATGGCGGCCAGCACAACGACGGCGAGGCCTGCGGCGGCAATCCAGCGTTCGGCTGCGGGGCCCACCTGCCACCATCGTGCTGTCCGGGATTCGGTTGTGTTTACTGTCACGGAGCCGCCACTTTCCTTCCTCCTCTTTTGAGATGCGGGAACCGGATAAGGCCGATTGAGGCAGCGGGGGCTCCGCGGGTCAGCAAGTCAGCGAGCCAGCGGGTCAGCGGGGCGCTGTGTTGAACATGGTCAAAACGTCGTATTTCGGGACGTTCGGTTCTCATTTCACGCTAAACACTGTTGTCACCAATTGAGAATCAAAGTCAATAAACAACGGACTTAGCAGATTCGTCGTTCGCCAACCGCCCGGGAAGGGCGTATGATCGCGCTGCCCGAGATCACCGCCAATCCTACCGCTACCGGAGACGAACGCCATGCGCCAAATGAACGTTCCAGCGTACTTCGGGCCCCTGTTCTTCTCGATGTTCCTTCTGGCCGTCCTTCTGGGCCTGATGACCTCCACGCCTCCGTTGTACGCGCAAACGCCGGTCGCAGCAGCAACGGCACAGCCCGCGTCTGCGCAGTCGCCAACGTTTTTTATCTCCTGCTCGACCTCGGGCGGCATGGGAATCGACACCTATTACACGGGCGTTTTCGAAATCGGGGCCAAGCCGGGCCGTTCACCGCACCCGCCGAATACCCCGGGTGCCTACATCGGTGAAACATGGATGGTTCCTGCTGTCTTATCCCAAACGGTCCTTGATCACTTTCAGGCGTACCTGACCCAGAAGGGCTACAAGTTTTCGCCCGGCAGCTCTTCGGGCTGCGACGTCAAGCCGACCGCAGCGGAGACACAAGCAGCCCAACATAAGCGGGCCTACGAGGGGGGCGGCTGCTCCAACTGCGGCAAAGTGGTGGAGACCGGGTGGAAGGAATGACAACTGTCCCGTCATCTGCTTGGGTAAACGGGCAGGTCGTCGAGATCGGCTGGAAGAACCGGTAAGAGCCGGGTATTGGACGCTCCTCCCGAAACCAGGACCAGTTCAGAACCTCCAATGGAGATCCAGCCGTGAGCCCAATGAAAGTCACCGCGATCGCCTTTCGATGCTCGCTCGCCACAGCGTTAGCCCTCTGCCTGTTTGCGCCCGCCGGGCAAGTCCAGACTGCGGCGCAGACTTCCGCGCCCGCAGCCCCAAGCAAGAAGCGCCCGCCGGCAACCACGACCTCCACGCCGCCAAAGGCCGCAGCGCCGAGCGCCACAGCCACCAAGACCGCCGCACCGTCGACAGCGCCCGCTGGTCTCGTCCGCAAATCGACAGCTTACTGGAGCCGCTACAAGTCGGACATCATCCGCCAGGTCTTCGACGGCGGCTTTGGCGCGGACGTGGATGAGGATGGGCAATTCCACATCCTCTTCACCGGCTATGTGGAGCAGTTCTCGGAGAGTTGCCGCGCCTATGTACCCACCCCATTCGAAAAAGAGACGATCACCCACACCGTCGATGGGCGGCCGGTCTCCTCAAAGGAGATCTATATCGATCTCAGGTTTTGGCCGAAGTATCACGAGTTCAGCCAGGCCGGTGGCTTATCGGCGAAATCCGCTAGCGACGCCATCGGTGTCGTCACCGGCCGAACCAGCCTCAGCACCTATCTCGACCCCGCGCTCGACATTATCAAGTTCTTTTCCACCGAAACCTGCAAGAGCGCGGCCATGCACCAGCTTACCGAGAATCTCCTGCGTGGAGCAACCGGGAAGCCTTCGCTCCAGACCGTTGGAGCATCCATCGCCGGAGCTGCGGCCGAGTCCGACACATCGGCTGCGGCGCCCCGCTTCGCGCACTTCGTCGATGGCTGCAACGCCTTCTTTCGCGACCCGAAAAACTCCAGGTTCGCCCCGTCCGATCCCACCGGCTATTGCAAGTGCCTCAGCGACGGCTACCAGGGAGTGATGACCCCCGCGGAAGATGTCCTCTACGCCAACAACTATGAAGACAAGTTCCAGGGCGGCATCGCGCAGCCGTGGGGGTACGGACTGTCCAAATCCGATCCAGCGTGGCCCCGCCTTAATCCAGTAGCTGTGAGTTGCATGCAGTAGTTTCCAGCTCCGTTTGCGCCAAGTTCGCAGAGTCAAGGGGCCCGGCGCATCGAACTTTGGCGAAAACACCCCGTATTTCGGGAACTTCGTTCCTCATTTCACGCTAAGGCCTGTATGCGCCAACTGAATCGAACTTCTGGTTTGCCGATCATTGGAAAACGATACTGCCGTGAGTCCTACGGCTGGCGGTCGATAACGCCGCGCACAAGCCGCTCGCCCACGCGGGTACCGGCAGGCGTGCAGCGTTGCCGCCGCCAGTAACCGCATCGCGGGGGAAAGTCCGCTCGCTAATTCGGTGTGATTCGTGTTGCGGCCATTGTGCCCGTCACTTCAACTGGTGTGGGGGTTCCGTCAAGGTTCCATATTTTGAATGTGAATTTGCCGCTGTAGGATTTACCGTCCGGGGCTACCGTAACCTCCTCATCCAAGGTGAATGTGTTGGTTGCCGTGGCCGTCGGTGTGCTGGGATTGAAGAGCCAACCGACGTGATGGAGCTTGACGCTCCGTAAGCTCGTCTGCTTCCACACTCCTACGCAAACGTCGCCGCCGGCCGGAGCCAGGAAAGCGCTTTCAAACTCCGTGCCGTCGCTGTGCCACGTGTCGAAGGTGTCGTTGAACGTCATCTGATTGGCGCCGTTGGTGTAAATCACGTGCCACAGGCCAACGATGGTTGGATTGTCAAATGGCGAGGGGAAGTCGATGTCGGCGTGCGCAACCGGTGGCAGTTTGATCGAGGCTTTTATGCCGGGTACGCCGAAGCTTCCGCACGCCGCGTTGGCACCGGTGGGAACAATGAAAAAGCAGAGGGCGGCCAGCAGAGCCAGTCCACCGCGGTAAAGCCGCGCCCGCAACCTGCCGTCCGAGGTGACTGAGAATACTGAGTTCCTGACGATTCGATTCATGGTGAGCTCCTTTTCGCATCTCATCCGAGCGCGATGTGCCGAGTCTGCACAACAGCGGGTTTTCGAGCAATACCCGCCGGGGTGGTTTGTTTCTCCCCGTGCAATCTCTTTTGCTGTAATCGATTAGGCGATCTTGTCCCCTGCTCGTCACGATGGAGAACGGTCATACGCTGGTCTGATGCGGATGCTAAACTCATTCTCACTGGTACAGGGGGTGCGGAGTGGGGGTTTCGCCGACCCAGGAGAGGGTTCGCTTCGGCCTTTTCGAACTCGACCTGAAGGCCGCGCAGCTGACCAGAAACGGAACAAATATCCGGCTGCCCCAGCAGCCTCTTCGTCTCCTGTCCATCCTGGTCGAATCGCCCGGCGAGATCGTCACCCGCGAACAGATCCGTCAGCGGCTCTGGCCCTCCGATATCTTCATCGACTTCGACCATGGGCTGAACAAATCCATTCAGAAGCTTCGCGAGGCGCTCGGCGACTCGGCCGAATCTCCCCGCTACATCGAAACCATCCCGCGCGTGGGCTACCGTTTCATCGCACCGGTAAGAAACGGAACACGGCCTCTGGGGCCCGAAACTGATAGAGAAATCCCGCAGATCCCGCCGCCAGACAGCTCTGCCCTTCCACCCACGGCCGCAATAGCTGGCAATCCAGGAACGCGATGGCTCCTAATTGCCGCGGGAGTCCTGGCCATTTGCGCAACGGCGGCCATCGCACTTTATGTCTTCTCACGGGTCCATCCGGCGGCCCCAACGTACACTCAGCTAACCGATTTCACGGATTCCGCGACGACTCCCGCCCTATCGCCAGACGGCCATATCCTGGCGTTCATCCGTGGAAATAGCTCTTTCATGTCGGCCGGCCAAATCTACGTCAAGATGCTCCCCGACGGTGAGGCCCGACCTCTGACCAATGATTCGCGGATAAAATATAACCTCGCATTCTCACCGGACGGCTCCCAGATCGCCTACACGGTTTTGCAGGATCCCAATTTTGACACCTACACCGTCTCGGTATTAGGCGGCGACCCGCATCTTCTGCTTAAGAATGCTGCAGGACTGACCTGGCTCGACCCACAACACTATCTCTTTTCCAGAATCCGTTCCGGTCTGCACTTGGGAGTGGTTACCCAATCAATAACGGGCGACGGCTTTCGCGAACTGTATTACCCGCCTCACGAGCGGGCCATGGCGCATTACTCGTTCCCCTCCCCCGATCGCAGGTCTGCTCTCGTGGTTGAGATGAACGGACAGGGAGAGTGGGCGACGTGCCAGCTCATCTCTATCGCAGGCACGTCCCCGCCAGGACCAGTAGGGCCAGAGGGCGCGTGCACCGCCGCGGGTTGGTCTCCCGATGGTTCGTGGATGTACTTTGTTGCGAGCGTGGAAGGTCAGAGTCACATCTGGCGCCAGCGGTATCCAAACGGCCGCCCGGAACAAATCACCATCGACCCCTCCGAATACAAAGGATTGGTTGTAGAAAAGGACGGCCGATCCATCATCACATCGGTTGGCGAGCATGAGAGCGCCATCTGGATCCACGACGACGCGGGGGAACGATCCCTGTCGTCAGAGGGAGAGATCGTGGCGGGCACTTCGCCTCCATCTTTTGGAGCGGACGATAAAACTCTCTACTACCTATTGCGTCATCAGCGGGATGCCTACCCGGAACTTTGGCGCCTCACGCTCGACACCGGCAAGAGCGAAGCTGTCTTCCCGGGGACTTCGATGGACGCCTATGATGTGTCGCCGGATGGCAAACAGGTCGTCTATACCAGTGTGGGTCGCGACGGCAAGTCCCAGTTGTGGCTCGCGGCGATGGACAGAAGCTCGCCTACCCGGCAGATCGGTCATTCCGAGGAAACAACGCCCAAATTCGGCCCGCGGGGCCAGATCTTGTTTCGACTCGCAGAAGGAAATGTGAATTATCTGGAACAGATGAATCAGGATGGCTCCGCACGTTCGAAGGTGCTTCCCTACCCAATCATGGAACTGCAAGGCATCTCGCCGGGGCGAAGGTGGTTGATGGCGATGGCTGCATATCCCGAAAACAACAGCATGGTACCCATGGTCGTGGCAATTCCGCTCGACGGCGGACTCCCGCGCCGGATATGCGCAAGCTACTGCAGTCCAGTATGGTCGTCCAACGGGAAATTCCTTGTTGTTCCAGTCCAGGCATCGTCGCAGACTACTCCGGGACGAAGCCTGGCGATTCCGGTTGGTCCCGGGGAAAGCCTGCCGGAGCTTCCGCAGGGAGGCATCCAGCCAATGGCCGAGCCCAGTGTCGTGCCCGGCGCCCAGTCGCTTGACCGCACAGAGCTCGTCCCCGGCAAGGATCTCTCCCACTATGCCTACGTCAACACCACGGCGCACCGCAATCTCTATCGCATCTCGCTGCCCTGAAAGGCCGTGGTACTTGGAAGTATCCAGCCGCTGAAATAGGAACGAGTCTGAGAGCAAGTCCGTTTGATTCCCGCACCGCGAAAAAACTTCCATCCACGACGCGATTCCAAGGTTGTCTGCGGAAAACGCCACTTTACGAAGCAGTACCGCGATCTGCATGGATCGATTGATGACAAATCGCCGAGTCACTCGCCGACACGGATTACTACCCGAAAGTCGGCATCGCGACCGGAATCTCATGATCGGGTGCCGGATCGACGAATCGCCGTCGCAATGGGCGTTTATGAGGATCAATCGGATATCGTTGTCTTCGGCAGGCGCTTAACCTGTACCTTTCGCACTCACAGCCCGTTAGGAACTCGTTGAAATTCGCGTGATTGGCAGGCGTGGCTTGGTGTTTTCGTTGGTGTCTCGGTCGATTCGCGCTCGAAACTCGCATTTTGCCAGTGTTTACGCGGGCTTTGGAGGCCCGTGGAAGG
>Ga0224555_1000123_pt1 | contig 105036 bp, 112 predicted proteins | sample 714S23034metaG_FD_180687 | JGI IMG/M metagenome (GOLD analysis project Ga0224555, IMG submission 180687) | Peat soil microbial communities from Stordalen Mire, Sweden - 717 S2 30-34 | ecosystem: Environmental > Terrestrial > Soil > Wetlands > Peat | place: Sweden: Norrbotten County, Stordalen... | reverse complement strand
TCCACATTCCCTCCGCCCCGGAACGCGACGACGAATATAATTCATCTTTCAAAACCCGAAAGGACAAAAACCCGGCTTCGCCTACCCTTCGCTTCCTTCAGGCTCATCCTTCGATTGGAAAAGACTGCTAAAGTTCCGCTCATGCTGCAACCGGTCGTGAGGTTCGCGCCGGACTGGAGCATTTTCCCTATTTGTGTAGAGTGCCGCGTGGACCGGGAGGTCCACGCGACAGCCGGTCAACCACCCCAACGAGCATAGACCGCTCGTTGGGGACCCCGGCCAGGAGGCCGGCGCTACCTGTTCTTTCAACGACCTTCAACCTTGAGCCAAGCAAGAAATACACTCCATACCAATAGGCAAAATGCTCTGAGCCCTGTCGAAGAAGCAGAAGCCTCAAAAGAAAATTCTCAGATCAACATGCGCGGTGTTACTCTGCTTGCGTGGATTGCGCTTCGTTTGGCGGCATTCATAGCGGCCGAGACGCCGGACTGGCGCGCCATTCAAAGAGGGCGCTTGCTGGCCTGCGCTGACGGCTGGTGCTAAAGAGATTACGAGCTTTGGGGTATGTTATGGACATTGAGATCGTTGTTATCGGTGAGTCAGGCAAGCGAGTCTTGAGTGATTCCCGCATTCGCATCGGGCAAGACCCGAATTGTGAAGTCAGCTTGCAGCCCGGAAGATACCCCGCGGTGGCCGGTGTGCATCTGACACTTGAGGTGGTCAACGGAGCGGTCAGCCTGGCCAGGGGAGCTCCTTTGGGCGGCGAAACCTTCGTGAATGGCCATCCAGCCGCCGCCGGCGCCGCGATTCGCTCCGGCGATATTCTTCGTCTGGGCGCAGGAGGGCCGGAGCTTCGCATTCGCCTGTTGGAGCAGGAGGCCTATGCGCCGCCGCCCGTCGCACATGAGCCCACGCGTGTTCTGAATGAGCCCACGCGTGTTCTGAATCATGAACCCACCCGCATCATTTCCGGCACAACGCCCATGACTTATTCTTCCGCGCCGCCCGTCGCCCCAGCGGCTGCGGGAAGACAAGGCTACACAACCGAAGTCGCGCGCGGAGTTTCCGCCGCTCCCCGTCCTGCTGTGCAGCAACCCGCGGCAAGCGCTGCAGAAGGTGAAGACATGAGCATTGTGGAAGGCAAGGTGAAGTCGCTGCAAAGTATCCTGGTGGTATGTCTATTGATTCTCCTCGTCCTGCTGGGATGTAACATCTGGCAGAGCTGGGAGCTTTACCAGACCAGGGACGAGGTGCAGCAGCTGCGCGCACAAGCTGCGAACGCTGTCACCCAGTTCACGCCAGCGCTCGATCAGAGGCTGGGCGTGTTTGAGCAGCGCATGGACGGCATGGATGCAAAGGTCGCGGAGGCCCAGGACCGCATGGTCAAAACCATGGATGCCCAGACCAAGCGCGAAGAGGACCGCATGGTTGAGCGCATGAACACTGCGATTCCCGCCATGCTGGACAAGTACATCGCCGGCAAGGTGGCGCAGGCGAGGCAATAAGCATCTTCACGGCGTTTGAAATCCGGACGCCCCATCCCGTTATTTATGGCGAAAGGATGGGGCGCCGGCAAGATCACGTTGACTCTGGCTTCGCTCTATTGGGTGTAAGTGTAGGACTCATAGCCATCGAGATAGACCGATAGCGGAAGCGTGAAAGTCCCATCCGGGCCGGGGTGCCCCCCCCATGGATTGCGCAGAGTTACGGTCTGCGCGGTTTCGTCGTAACTCATCACCGTGTAACAGTGGGATGCAACCCACCAGTTCGCACTGGCGATTTGCTCGTTGGGCGCAGTGGGTTTCGTTCCGGCTACCATCGCCACCCCGCCCGCGCGGAACCGTCGCAGTTGTGCCATCGCTTGCTGGCTGTCATTTGTCATACCCGCATTGACTTTGCCTTGGCCCATGAACGCCTCCATGACCCGCACCGGAATCCCTCCCTGGCCCAGGTCCTTGTAAGCTCCGAAGACCTCGCCATTCTCCCGCACGGTCTGCGCCAGCACGGCGAAAAATCCCTTTTCATCGAGAAATCCCACCAGCGCCTGCGCCTCAGATGTGGGAATGCCCTCTGCATGAAGCTCCGTAGCCAGGCTCTGCTTGAGCGCATACTGGTCCATCGATCCATCCTGGCTCACCACCGAACGAATAGCCCGGTCATAGGCCACCAGCAGCGTGTCCGAACCATCCAGCCATGAAATAGCCATGGGATGAATAAAAACCGGAATCACATCTGATTTCTGGATGGCCACAACCAGGCTTTGCCGCAGGACGCGCTGCGCATAGGCTCGCATCAGCACCGCGACCCACGTGCCCTCGGAGCGGTCGTAGCCATGCGTCCGCCCATACTCCACGTCGCTGGCGTACACGGCCTCATCCGCTCCGCTGTAGAAGTGAACCTTGTAGCCGCCGTTGGGATTCTGGCTGATGGCGCTGCGCAGAGTTCCGGGCGCTATTTTGGCCAGCGCCGCAATCGTCGCATGAAAGTAGCAACTGCCGAGCTGGCCTTGGCGGACTGCTTGCGGGCTGATTCCGTGGGCTCCGTAGAGTGCCGTGTCCTGTGCATAGCCTGATCCCGCCAGGCCGCTCCCCAACAGCAAAACGGCGATCCCTGCAAATAGATTGCGCATCTTGATTCTCCTTCTTGCTCGCTTCTTATTATTTCCGGCCGTGTAAATCTACCCCAGCTCAGGAATACGAATTTCGGCTTAGGCTCAAGCGTAAAAACTCCAGCATTATGCTCGCTATTTCAACTCTCTCAGCCGGTCGCAGCCCCACTGGTTTCCCAGACCGCAGCCCTTGGTGAACAACTGCCTGGCCTTGGCAAGATCCTTTCCCACGCCGCGACCAGTCCCGTAGCAGAGCCCCAGATTGCTGCAAGCTATGGCATTATTAGCATCGCAGGCACGCGAATATAGAGCCGCTGCATGGGAATCGTCATGGGGCACGCCGCGGCCGTTCCAATAGTTGCTGCCCAGATTGCTGCAACCCAGGGCATCGTTCGCATTACAGGCTCTGGAATAGAAAGCCGCCGCGCGGGTATCGTCCTTGGCCACGCCATTGCCGTTCGCATACATCACGCCGAGATTGGTACAAGCCAGGCCATTGCTAGCATCGCAGGCCCTGGAATAGAAAGCCGCCGCGCGCGAACCGTCCTTTGGCACACCACCTCCATCGCGATACAGGTTGCCGAGATCCTTGCACGCCTCCCCGCTGCCGCCCGTGCAGGCCTTGTCCAGCAGAGGAGCGGCCATCGAGAAGTTCTTCTGGTCGTAAAGTGTAAGGGCCAACTTCGTAATATCACTTATACTCGGCTGCTGAATCGGCGGATTGACAACCTGTGGCTGGACTGTCTGCTGTTGGACAAGCGGCGGCTTGCTATTGTCCGCGTACACGGGTTTTTCAGTCGCTGAACTTGTATTCGGTTTGGACGCGGGCGACGGTTTTTGTGAACCGGATGAAGACGTAAGGGGTATATTGGTATTCGCGCCCGCCTGAAGTGGTGGAATTACAACGGGCTGAGTCGCTTGCGTCTGCTCGTGCTGCGGTTTGGACGCAAAAATCCAAGCCGTGGCGAAAACCGCAGCCAGCACCAAAACCGCCAATGCTCCCCAAGCCCAGACGGGAATACTCCGCTCCTTGCGCTTCTCGTCAGGAGTCGCCGGCTGCGGTACAGGCTGCGTAAATGGCTGCGATACAGGCTGCGTAAACGCCGCAACGTTCTGTTCCCGATGCCTCCAATCCCTCTCGATGACTGTCGGCGCATGCGCGTATTCGGCCGTCTGCTCCGTCCGTCTCTGGATGGGGCCGGACTGCATGGTGTCGAGCTCACTGAGTACCTCCGCATCTTGAGGGCGATCTTCGCGGTTCTTGGCCAGCATCCGCATCACCAACCCATCCAGACCCGGCCAGTTGGCCAGCTCCGCCCGGCTTTCACTGGGCAAGCGTGGCGTCTCCATCTGGTGCAGCCGGCTCCAGCCTTCTTCATCGTGCGCGTGAAACGGCGTGTGCCCGGTCAGCATCTCGTAAAAAACGCAGCCCATCGCATAAAGATCCGTCCGGCCGTCCAGATCGGCGGAGGACACTCCCCTCCACTGCTCCGGCGCGGCATATTCCTGCGTCAGAAACCGTCCGCGCGACATGCTTAATTGGCTCGCGTTCTTGGCGATGGCGGCGATGCCGAAGTCGAGAACTTTGGGCGTCTCCCGGCCGTCGGCGGCTTGCGCCAGCACGATATTCTCCGGCTTGACGTCGCGGTGAACCGTCTTCTGAGCATGGGCCGCGGCCAGTCCACTCACGATGCCGTGCGTCAGATCCAGAGCCCGCCGGATTTCGAACCCTTTGCGCTCCGCTTCCAGCGCTGCCCTCAGGCTTATCCCATCCACATACTCCATGGAGATGAAAGGGCTGCCGTCCTCGGTCTGGTACAGTTCCTTCACCTGGACAATATTAGGATCGTGCAAGGAGAAGGCGGCCTTCGCCTCGTTGCGGAAACGCTTGAAGAACTCAGGATTGTGGCTCAGCTCGGCGGCTAAAAACTTCAGCGCCACCTGGTCGCCCAGCATCATGTGTTCGGCCAGGTAGACGATCCCCATCCCCCCATGGCCAAGTGTTCTGACGATCTTGAATTTGTTGATTACCACGCTGCCCGCGGCCAGTTCCTGAGACGCCATCAGCACCGCTCCATCGGTGGGGCATGTATTGTGCTGATCCGGGTAATCCGTATCGCAAATGGGACAGATTTTCATGCTGGCGACCTGTCATGAGTTGAAATTTTGCTGGCGAAAGAATACCACGCCGGCGGCTTCGCGGGGGCGGATTTTCCGCCCCTAAGCTACAATAAAGACAGGCCAAAGCCAAATTTTTCCGCGGAACCTCCGCAACATCAGCAAGGAGCTACAAATAGATGTCGATTCCCGCCACACAAATGCGCCCTGGTATGATCATCAAGCACAAGGACCAACTGCATCTGGTCTTCAAGGTCGAGCACCGCACCCCCGGCAACCTGCGCGCCTTCATTCAGGCAAAGCTGCGCAACCTCAAGTCCGGCGCGATGTTCGATGAGCGCTTCCGCTCCGCCGACGCCATCGAAAAGGTCGTCGTGGACTCGATTTCCATGGATTTCCTCTACAACGACGGCGACGACTACTACTTCATGAACCCCGTCGACTACGAGCAGACCGTCCTCAAGGGCTCCACGCTGGGCGACGCCGTAGAGTACCTCACGCCGAATTTGCAGATCAAGGTCAGCTACCATGACGGCCAGGCCGTGGGCGTTGATCTTCCCGCGGCCGTTGAGTTGACCGTCGTCGAGACCGAGCCCGGCCTCAAGTCGGCCACCGCATCCAGCGTCACCAAGCCCGCCAAAACCGAGACCGGCCTCGTCGTCCAGGTCCCCGCCTTCATCAACGAGGGCGAAAAAATCCGCGTCGACACCAGCGAGGGAGCTTACCTCAGTCGGGCGTAGCGACTTCGGTGTAAGCTGCTGTATAGGCAAGGCTATGAATCGAATTGATTTCCAGAAGGTTGCCGAAACCCGTCTCCAGGAATCCAAGGCTTTGCTCGCCGCCGGATTTCCAGAAGGCGCATACTATCTGGCAGGGTACGCTGTCGAATGTGCGTTGAAAGCGTGCATTGCAAAACGAACTCGTGAACATGACTTTCCTGAGAAGGAATCCAAAGATTTCTACATTCATGATCTGGATAAACATTGGGGTTTGCGAAGTTGAAGGATGATCTTTATCAAGCTCTGCGAACAAATCCAGCGATGAATGCGAACTGGATCATCGCAAAGAACTGGGCAGAGACCAGCCGCTACCAAAAGAAGACAGCCGCCGATGCAGTCGGGCTGCTCAAGGCCATTGAAGATCAATCAGGAGGGCTGCTCCCATGGGTACAGAAACGCTGGTGAGTTTCGACATCGAAAACGGAAAAGAAGTGATCGATGCGCTCGACCGGGATGATAAGAACCCCAAAGTTGCGCTCTGGGCCAAGCTCCCGGACTACGAGAGTTGGAGATTGGTAATTGCGTCTGACCGCCTCGATCAAAAGTCGCAATTCTCCGGCTATTCGGAGATCGTTGAGGCCATGGACAAGGCCGGAATTCCCATACACCGGCAGCCCTCCATATTGATGTTCCCCATGGACAATCCGATGATTGCGGCCCTGCGCAGCATCTTTGCCTCCGCAAAAGAGACTTACGGAATGCGCCTTGGTGGTCAAGGTTTCGGCGATCAATATCTGGAGGACGCCTTCGTCTATCGCATCCGCTAAGGCGACGGCTTCAATTGGTTCTGGCTTAATAGCGGTCTCGCCTGACTAGATGGAGATTCGAATGAAACCTCTTCTCTCATTGCTCCTCGCTTGCCTTGTTTTACCGTTGGCTGGACTGGCGGCGGAGACGCCGCAATCAGCCACGGCCGACCAGACGGCTGTCGTCGAGAGTAACAACGCCTTTGCCATAGCGCTCTACGGCCAGTTGCGCTCGCAAGACGGCAATCTCTTCTTCTCGCCCGAGAGCATCTCGACCGCATTGGCCATGACCTATGCCGGGGCGCGCGGCGACACCGCCTCCGAGATGGCGAAAACGCTCCATTTCACGCTGCCGCCGGAGCGGCTGCATCCGGCGATGGGCGCCCTGCTGAGCAATCTCAACGCCGCGCATAACGGATACCAGCTTCGCGTCGCCGATGCTCTTTGGGCGCAACGGGATTATGTGTTTCGCGATGATTTTCTCAAGCTGACCAAAAGCGATTACGGCGCGGGATTCAATCAGGTGAATTTCAAAGGAGCGACCGAGGCGGTGCGCTTGACCATCAACCAATGGATCGAGCAGAAAACAGGCAATAAGATCAAAGACCTGCTGCAGCCGGGAGTGCTCAACCCGCTGACTAAGATGGTGCTGACCAACGCCATCTACTTCAAGGGTGACTGGCTGACGCCATTCACCAAGGCATATACAGAGGAGGCCGACTTCCATCTATCCTCTGCGCGGAATGTTAAAGCGCCCTTGATGCACCTTACGGATGGTTTCGATTATTTCGACGGCGGATCATTTCAGGCCCTTGAAATCCCGTATGAGAGCGGGGATTTGTCCATGATCGTCTTCCTGCCCAGGGATATAGGCGGTCTGCCTGCTTTGGAAGAGTCGCTGACAGCGTCCAACATGAAGCAGTGGCTTGATCAGTTGCAGCCGGTTCACGAAGTGATCCTGACGTTGCCGAAATTTCAGATGACGCGGCAATTCGGACTTGAGGGCACGCTCAGCGCAATGGGGATGCCGCGGGCGTTTGATCCGAACGCCGCCGATTTTTCAGGAATGACCGGCAACCATGAATTGTTTATTTCCGCGGTGATCCATAAGGCTTTTATCGACGTCAATGAGAAGGGAACCGAAGCAGCGGCGGCGACGGCAGTAGTTATGGAGCATGCGACGGCGATGCCGCCGAGATTTAGACCACCGCCGACCCCTGTTTTCCGCGCCGACCACCCCTTCGTATTCCTGATCCGCGACAATCGCTCGGGAGGCATCCTGTTCATGGGACGCGTCACCGATCCGACGAAGTAAGATCAAACAATATTTGCGCCTTTGCCTTTCTGAATCGTTTCCTTCGTATCCGCTTCAAATAAGAGGGAAATTGACGTCTGGAAGCGGTTTCCCGTTTGACCTCTCTCCATCCCATCGTGTATCCCTGTCTCTACGTATTCTGAACGCCCAATTCCCCTCGGAGGTTTCCACATGCCCGTTCCTGCTGTCATCGCCGGCGCCACCAGCGAGTTTGCCCTGAACACAGGCTCTCTGCAAAAAGCTGTTGCCGATCTCACACCCGAGCAATGGCTCGCCCGTCCCAGCGACCATTCGAACCACGTCACCTGGATCGTAGGCCACGTCCTCTGGGCGCGCCATGCACTCATCAACCGCGTCGGTGGCAAGTGGTCCTGCCCCGATCTGGAGATTTTCGCCCGGTCCGCCAAGCTCGACGCGAGCGCCAGCTACCCGGCCCCTGAAGCGCTACTGGCTCTCTGGCGCGACTCCGCCGCCGCGCTCGACGCCACCTTGAATGCACTCACCCCCGAGGTGCTGGCCGCTCCCGCGCCTCCCGGACCGCCAAGCCAGGACGGAAAGGTCAGCGGCTTCATCGGCGTACTGGCCTGGCATGAAACCTATCATCTAGGCCAGGTCGCCTACCTGAGCAGTTGGCTCGGACACTCCGGCATCTTCGGCTAACCACACGCCGCTCGAAACAAAGAGGCCACCGCTGGTTTGGGGTGGCCTCTCTCTTGCATTGTGGCTGCGGCGAACTCGCTAGTACCCCGCCTCCGGCAACTTCACCAGCCGTGCATCAAGCAGCGCCTCGATGCTTCTCAGCGCCTCCAGCACCTTGTCGGAGACAGGCGCGTCCACCTGCACCACGGAGAGCGCCTTTACCGGCTTGGCTCCCGCCCGCTCGCGGCCCAGCGCGAAGTTGCCGATATTCACCTCATGCTCGGCCAGGATGGTCCCAATCCGCCCGATCACGCCCTTCACATCCAGATTGCGGCAGACCAGCAGGTTGCCTTCGAGCGGCGTCTCAATGTCGATGCCGTCAAACTCCAGTAGCCGCGGCTGCTCGCCGTGGATCACCGTTCCCGTAGCGCGACTTTCGCCTTTGGCTGTATGCAACTCGATGGTCAGCACCGTGGCCGCGCCGCCGCGATGGCTCTCCTGCTTCTGCTCGTGAACGCGAATGCCGCGCTCCTCGGCCACCGACGCCGCGTTGATGCGGTTCACGTTCTCCGATCCCTCCAGCAATCCGGCAATCGCCGCGTTGCGCACCAATTCGGTTTTGGCCTCGGCCAGCGTGCCGCTGTAGACCAGATCGATGGCTTCAATGCCGCCCTTGCCTGCTTGCGCCAAAAAGCCTCCCAGCCGTCCCGCCAGGTCGATGTACGGCGCCAGCGCCACGTACTCCTCATGGCTCAGCGACGGCAGATTGACTGCATTCTGCGCCACGCCGAGCTTGAGGTAATCGCGCACCTGCCTCGCAATCTGAATCCCCACCGCCTCCTGCGCCTCGCCCGTCGAGCCGGCAATGTGCGGCGTCAGAATCACGTTCTCCAACTCCGCGTAGGGCGAGTTCTTCGGCGGCTCTTCGCGGAACACGTCCAGCGCCGCGCCCGCAACCTGCCCGGACTTGAGAGCCTCCACCAGCGCCGCGTCGTCAATCAATTCCCCGCGCGCGCAGTTGATAATGCGCACGCCCTTCTTCATCGCGGCCAATGTTTTTGCGTTGATCACGCCCGTTGTCTGCGGCGTCAGCCCCACGTGCAGCGTGATGTAATCCGAGCCGGCAATCAGCTCCTCCAGCGTCACCAGCCGGATGCCGTTCTCTCTCGCCACTGCGGCAGACACAAACGGATCGCTGCCGATAATATCCAACCCAAAGCCCTTGGCGCGCTTCGCGACCTCCAATCCAATCCGTCCCAGCCCCAGAATGCCCAGCGTCTTGCCGCGCAGTTCCGCTCCCTGCAAGCTCTTCTTCTCCCACTTGCCGGCGTGCATCGACGCGTTGGCGGCGGGCAGCTTGCGAGCCAGTGCCAGCATCAGCCCGACAGTCAGCTCGGCCACCGACACCGCATTCGCGCCCGGCGTATTCATCACCACAATGCCTCGCCGCGTGGCCGCATCAGCATCGATGTTGTCCACGCCCACTCCGGCGCGGCCAATCACACGCAGCTTGGGCCCGTGGCCCATCAGCGCATCGTCCGCCTGCACCGCCGAGCGCACCACCAGCGCATCGGCATCGGCCAGCGCCGCGGCCAATCCCTGCGGCAACTGGTCATGCGTCAGAATCTCCCACCCCGGCTCGGCCGCGAACACGGCCAGTGTTGCCGGAGAAACCTTCTCTGCCAAAACAATCTTCATCTTTCCTCCCTGTCCCTTGCGTGCTGCTTCATACTCGTCAAAGCGAATGTTGTTTTGCTCGCACAGCATCTCGAAGATTCGCACCACCGCCGCATGAGGCTTGCCCTCGCCCCGTTCGTACTTGGTCAGCGAGTTGGCGTGCACGCCCAGCCGCTCCGCCATCTCATATTGATAGAGATCTAGCTGCCTCCGTGCGATCAGCAGCTTCTCCCCAAAACTCAACTCAGACATGAAAAACAGCTCCTAGCTTCTAGCTTCTAGCTCCTAGCTAAAAGCCAGCCGTCCTTATCTCAACTCCGTGCCCCATCCTTTCGCCTTTTTTCTGGCGAGAGGATGGGATACCACAAATCACAATCAGCAAAAAAACAAGCTAGCAGCTAGAAGCTGCCTTCGCAAACACTTCCTGCGCCGCCGCCACGCCCTGCCCATACTTCACCGGCAGCCCCAGCACATCTTTCGCAATGTGTTCCATCGCGCCCATAAACGCCACAGTATCCAGGTAGTCGAAGAAGCCCAGGTGCGCCACGCGGAAGATCTTGCCCTGCATCGTGCCTTGTCCGTTCGCCGTCACCAAACTGAACTTCGCTTTCAGCGCCTTCACCACAGAGCCCGAATCCATCCCCTCCGGCACCAGCACCGCCGTTGCCGCGGCCGATGGCGACTTCGGAGCAAAGAGCGTGAATCCCAGCGCCACCAGGCCTGCCCGCGTCGCCGCCGCATTCACCTGCGCATTGTCGATCAGCGCGATGCGCCCCTTTTCCAGGTCACCGCCCGCTTGCCCGGCAATGTAATCCAGTGCCGCGCTCAGCCCGGCAATCAGCGCCACCGCCGGCGTGTAAGCGCTCTCGCCCTTCACCGCGTTTTTGCGCTCCTTGCGCAGGTCAAAGTAGTAGCGCGGATTCTTCGCCGCGTCCATCGCCTTCCACGCCTTTTCACTGACACTCAAATAGGCCAGCCCCGGCGGAATCATCACAGCCTTCTGCGAGCCGCCAATCAGAATGTCCACGCCCCAGCCGTCCACGTCAAACGTCTGCGTCCCCAGCCCGGTGATGCCGTCCACAATCAGCAGTGTCTCCGTACCTTTGACCAGCTTGGCCACGGCTTCCACATCGTGGCTCGTGCCGGTCGAGGTCTCCGAGGCCTGCATATAAACCGCTTTGTGCTCCGGCTTGAGCGCCGCCTTGATCTCGGCAATCTCGAAGGTCTGCCCATAAGGCTTCTCCACCACATCCACTTGGCAGCCGAAGGCCTTGGCCAGGTCCACCCAGCGCTCGCCAAACTTGCCCGCCGTCAACACCAGCACGCGGTCGCCCGACGAGGTCAAGTTGGAGACCGATGCCTCCATCGCCCCCGTCCCCGAACACGACAGCACCAGCACATCATTCTGTGTGCCCACAAAAACCTTTAATTGCGCGAGCACTTTCTGGAACAGCGCGCGAAACTCCGGCGTGCGGTGGTGAATGTCGGCTGCCGCCATGGCAAATTGAGCCGCGGGAAGAAGCGGCGTCGGACCGGGTGTAAACAAGCGTGTTTTGCGAATCATGGCTCTCTCCTGGATTTCTGACGGGGCCTGCGGGGGAAGCTGGAAACCTGTATGCTCAATCCAAGGTTGGACAGGTTCTTCTCAACCTCGGAGCAGTTCCGCTTCCCCACGGCCATCCATCAATCACAGAATACACACATTTGTGATTTATGTGATAATTATTTTCTGTGGAAATCCTTCCCCACCGCTCCAAATTGACTCAATTCCCCCACCTAAAGCCCAAAATCGGTACAATTCTCCTTTGGGGATGGAACAAAAGGCTGGGCAGCACAAATGCTCCGTGCCCCATCCATTTCACAGCTCTTCGAAGAAAAGATGCGAAATGGGTGGGAAACCACGAACCCGCACACGCCCTGAACCAGCTAGAAGCTAGCAGCTAATAGCTTGAAAGAAAGGAATTTATGCCCGAAGCAGGAGCTCTCGAAGCCCAGGTCAGCCAGCAGGTCATCCTCGCCATGAAGGCTCATGACCCCGTCCGCACCACCACCCTGCGCCTCATCAAGAACGCCCTCAAAAACAAATTCATTGAGAAGCGCGAAGCGCTCACCCCCGCCGAGGAGCAGCAAGCCCTGGCCACCATGATCAAGCAGCGCCGCGACTCCATCGAGCAGTTCACCAAGGGCAACCGCCCCGAGCTGGCCGCCGCCGAAGCCGCCGAGATCGCCGTCATCGAGGAGTTCCTGCCCAAAGCCCTCGACGAAGCCGCTCTCGCCGTTCTGGTCACCGAAGCCGTGGCCGAAGTCTCCGCCGCGCTCGGAAAAGCGCCCACGCCCAAAGAGATGGGCCAGGTCATGAAGGCCGTGCAAGCCAAACTGCAAGCCGCCAGCCTCCGCGCCGAAGGCCGTGTCGTCAGCGAAATGGTAAAGAAATCGCTGGCATGTGAATAGGCGATGAATTTTTCTGAAAGAAGTGGCCGAATTCACCGGAAAGCTTCCGATGGATTCAAGATAGGCTCTTTCAACGGGTACAATTTGCATCAAACGCTTGATCGGATACATCCGTAATGGAGCAGGAGCAGTCGTTGCGCGCCTTCCCCGGCTGGCTCTAATACAGATTGTTTTTCACGCCGTCCGCAGCGCCAACCTGATTCCTGCTCTATGATTCCGGTTCTGATTCCGGTTCCTATCCCTGTTCCGATCTAAGGAGCGTCGATGCCTTATCCCGGCCATTGCATGCGGCTGACTCTGTTCCTGCTTTTCCTGCTCGCCGTCCCCAGGCTGTACGCGCAGGGTCCGCCTTTTCAAACCGACGACCCGGTGCCGGTTGACCTGCATCATTACGAGTTCTACATCTTCGGCGCCATGGATGCCACCCCGGCGGAACTCGACTCCTCGGGTCCGGCCTTCGAGTTTAACTGGGGAGCCATTCCCAGGGTGCAGCTTCACGCCATCCTGCCTTTTGGAGCCGTCGTCCCATCCAACAATCCCGTCTATCTTCCCGGCGGTGCAGGCCCCAGCGCCTTTGGACTTACGGATATGGAATTAGGTGTGAAGATAGCCATCATCAAACAAATGAAGAAAATTCCGCAGATCGGAACCTTCACCATGTTCGAGATGCCCACCGGAGATTCCACTCGCGGTCTCGGAGTCGGCAAAGTCTGGTACAAACTTCCCTTATGGATGGAAAGAGATTGGGAACGCTGGACCGTTTGCGGCGGCGGCGGCTATCAGGTTGTCCCGCAAACCGATTACCGCAACTTCCCTTACACTGCATGGCTCGTGAAACACGAGTTCAACAAGAGGCTGGAGCTGGGCGCCGAAGTCTTCGCCCATGGGCGGGAGGGATTCGCCGCCGCGCAGACTCAAGCTTCCACCATGATCGACGCCGGCGGCTACTATCACTTCAAGAATCCCGACCATCAATTGCTCTTCGCCTACGGCCACTCCATCGCCGGCCAAACAGAAAACTACGCCTATCTCGGCATGTACTGGACCTGGGGAAAAGAGGACAAGAAAACAGTCTCCAAAAGTGCATTCTTGTCAGGTCAGCCAAACAGAAACGGATTTTGAAGCTCTCGCGGCTTGCAGGTGATCTCGCGGCCTTCCGCGCAGGAGATAAGTCAATGGAAATCACGGAACGCAGCTTATGGACTCTCATCCACGGCATGGGATTCGGCGCGCTCTATCTGCTGGCGTGTTCCGGAGCGCTGGTTGAGCTTTATCGCCGCTACTTCTCCAAAGCAGCAAATTCCGTTGCTCCGGAGAACGAGAACTTTCTCAAGGTCTATCTCGTCGCTATGTCGGTGCTAGCCTGGTTAGCGGTCCTTACTGGCGCTTACATCATCTACCCCTGGTATCGCGCCGTCGCTCCAGTGGGAACCGCAAATCTTGCAGCATTCCCGCAGAAATTGCTCCAATCGAGCCCGGCCACCAGTGGATGGCACTCACTCGGAATGGAGTGGAAAGAGCATGTCGCATGGCTCACGCCCATCTCCATTACCATGGCTGCCGCCGTTGTCATCCGCTACGGCCGGGACCTCAGAAATCATCCCCAGCTTCGCGCCGCGGTCATGTCATTTACCCTGATCTCGTTTCTCGCCGCTGGCATAGCTGGTTTCTTTGGCGCAATGCTTGTGAAAAACGCGCCTGTTGAAGGTGGGCGAACCATTCATCTCATGGACGGAGAATAACCATGAAGAAACAAGAGCCATCAACCACCGCCGTGCTGCCCAATGGCTCCGGCGCTGCTGCTATTTTGTCGGCTGGCATTGGTTCGTTCATGCTGTCGTTTTTTGCGATCGCGGCGGACAAATCCGCCTTCTTCAAAAACCTGTTTGTCTTTTACAAGCCAACCGGTCCTCTCTCTGGCGTAACCACGTCGGCCATTCTTATCTGGCTGATTGCCTGGGGAATCCTGGAGGGTCGTTGGCGAAACCGAACTGTTACTCTGGCCCGCATCAACGCCGTAGCGCTGGTACTGCTCGGCTTGAGCCTATTGCTAACATTTCCGCCCGTGGCCGAGCTTTTCTGATCGGGTTTCTCTCCTGATCCCTGACCTCTACTCTCAGCAGCTACTCAGTGCTTGAGCAATCCCAACTCGCCGGCCACCTGCTCGAGCCTCTGACGCGTGGTGGCAGGGGGCGGGACCAGAGGCAACCGGACGTGATCCGTACAACGGCCCATCAGCGAAAGCACCGTCTTCACCGGGCAGGGATTCGAATCCCAGAAGTTGGCGTCGATCAGCTTTGCGTAGCGGCTCTCCAGCGCGCGCGCCTCGGCCCAGTTGTTGCTGAGCGCGGCATGGATCATGCGGCTCATCTCCGCTGGTATTTCGTTGGAGGCCACGCTGACCAGCCCGCTGCCGCCCACGCCAATCGACCCCAGCGCCATGTTGTCGTCGCCGCTGAATACTTTGAAGCCGCTGGGCAGCAAATGCACCAATTCGGCGACCTGCGGCAGCTTGCCGCTGGATTCCTTGATGGCCTGGATGTTGGCGGCAGCCTCGGCCAGGCGGACGACCGTCGCCGGATCAAGGTTCACGCCGGTGCGTCCGGGGATGTTGTAGATCACAACCGGCAGCGGGGCAACCGTCTGCGCAAGGGCCAAAAAGTGCTGGAACTGGCCCTCCTGCGAAGGCTTGTTGTAGTAGGGATTGGCCGACAGCACCGCGCCCAGGCCGCGAATCTGCTTCAGCTTACTGGCCAGCCGCACCAGCGTCCGGGTGTTGTTGTGCGTGCAGCCGGCCCATACCGGCACGCGCCCGGCGGCTGTCTCCACCACCAGGCTCACCGTCGTCAGCCATTCGTCCTCATCCAGCGTGGCCGCCTCGCCGGTTGACCCGCAGGCCACCAGAAAGTCGATGCCCGACTCAATCTGCCAGTTCACCAGCGCCTTCAGCGCCGCTTCGTCAATCGATCCGTCCGCCCGGAAGGGAGTAACGATTGCTGTACCGCAACCTGTGGTTTCCATATTAAGAGAATATAACGAAAACTGCCCTGAAGAGGTTCGATTGGCCCGCTAAACAGCAGGCGACCAGGGACATATTACAAGCCGGCGGAGGCTGTGGATGTATGCTCGAAGCAGTTCGTTGGTTTCCCCACGCTATGCGCTATACGACACAATTTCTGCTTTCTGCACTGGCGGCGGCGCAGTTTCCCCCGCCGGATGCGCCGGAGATCGCCTTTCTGGGCCGCTCCAATGTGGGCAAATCGAGCCTGCTCAACAAGCTGGTTGGCGAGAAGGCGGCTAAAGTTTCGCAGACGCCGGGCCGGACGCGGGCCATCAATTTCTTTGCGTTATTGGACTCGAGCCGTCGGCCGAAGCTGATCTTTGCCGACCTTCCCGGCTATGGCTACGCGAAGATTTCAAAGTCAATTTCAGCAACCTGGCCAGAGTTTATCGAGCCTTATCTGGCGATCCGCTCCACGCTGAAGCTATGCGTTTGCCTGGTGGACTCGAATGTGCCCGTGCAGCAGAGTGATCGGCAGTTGATTGACTGGCTGCGGGCCGCGGGGCGCGAGTTAGTTGTGGTGGCCACCAAGATTGACCGCCTCAGCGGCAATGAGCGCACGCGCAACCTGTTGGCGTTGAAGCAGGGGTTGGAGCTGGATGAACTTCTGCCTGTCTCGGCTAAAACCGGTTCCGGGGTGAAGGAACTCTGGGCGCGCATTGAGGCGGCGGGCAGCTAGTCAGCGAAACAGCGGCGCGAACTGGCTTATTTGGAACTGTTCTCCGCTCCTCGGCCTCGCTGTGCAATATGGGGCAGCGCTTAGTGGCGCCACACAGGTAATTTCCTCAATGAGAGCCATGGGCTGCGGAAGCGGCATTCAAGGTTCAACAGAATCGACGAGGAGGATTAAATGAAAACATCACTGTGTATTGGTATCGGTTTAATCTCGGGCCTGTTGCTATGTGTCGGTTGCCAGACAACGCCACAGCAAGCAGCACCAGCACCAGCAGCGCAGGGACAGCCTGGACCTCCCGGACAAGATGGCGCGCAAGGGCAGCCCGGACAGCAGGGACAGCAGGGACAAACGGGGGATACAGGCCAAACTGGTGACCGGGGGCACTCGGGCGACACCGGACGGCCAGGTGACAAGGGTTATACGGGAGATACGGGACAAAAGGGTGACACCGGCGATCGAGGCAAGCCCGCTCCATGCCCCGAGGGACAGCATCACTCTACTGATCCTGACGGACGGGTAAGATGTGTGTATAACTAAGCAGTAAAACAGCAAGCTAATCATGCCGGGGGCGCAGAACAGGGTAGCTCTGCGCTCCCAAGGGCAGAATACGAGGTCTGAATCTCTACCGCGACGGAAATCTCCCCGCGTTCCACTTGCTCTTGAACCTTCTTATGAAATCTTGCGGCGGTAGATTCATCGCAGCGCAGCAGGCGCAGGCCCTGCAACCTCCGGCCCAGGTAGCGCGGGGCCAGGCGGAGCCATCGATGAGCTGCCGCTACGGCTGGACTCGGTTCAGGGCTAATGCAATCCATAGCGAGAGCATCGAGTTTGGGCAGCCATTGTGCCGGCGCCTCCGCCACGCTCCAGCAAAGCAGCACCTGGTTTGCATCGGGATGGATAGCCACAACCGGACGCGCGCCCTGACGGAGAAAGGCGGCGAACTCCGGCGCTGGCGCACAGCGCGGCGGCAGCAAATCGGGGAGCACGCCGCGCTCGAGCAGTTGGCGGGAAAAGTAATCTTCGCGCGCCTGCGGTTCAAGAGTCACGCAAACAGCAACCGCTGTTCGCTTGCGAATCTCGTTTTTCAGAATACGCAGAGCCTCGTCGAGCGAGGTGACGAGGAAGTCCACGACGCCGTCGCGGATGGCCTGCTTGCCGGCGGCCTCTGCCGAGACAGCCAGCGAGGCGGCGCCGGCGATGTTGGCCGCCACCAGCAGTGCGCTAGCCTGGGCGTCGAGCGGTCCGGCGTAGAGCAGTTTCCCGCCCAGGCTGGGTTCCGCAACCAGGCCTTGGCCAGCGGCCTGGATGAGGCCGGCGTAGCAGCGCTCAACCTGCAGGGCGAACTCGAGCGCGGCGGGCGGATTAGTGGCCATGGAATTCATGAGGGGTTGTCCGGCGAAGCCGGCGCTGCATCTACCACGTGGAGTAGGCTTGTTCGCTGGTGCTCATCTCCTGCGAGCCGGAGTGGACGTCGTCGATGCCGGGTTCGGTCTGGTCCACTGAGTAAAGCGCTCCGTTGGAGTCGGTGACCCAGGTGTCCTTGGAGTGAGTAAAGGGATCCTCGGGGATGGCTTTCAGGTAGCCGTCCGTAATAAGGTCTTCGAGCGTCTGCGGCGCCTTCTGCTTGTCCATGGTGTAGGAGTCGATGGCTGCCCGCATCACGTGCAGGTCTTCCTTGAGCACGGATTCCCGGGCCATCTTGATGGCAGTCGTGAATTTGGGGACGGCAATCACGGCCAGCACGCCGATGATGGCCATCACGATCATCAGCTCGATGAGCGTAAAGCCCGCGTCTTGTTTGCGAATCCTGCTCACTGAATCCTCTACTGCCAATCTGTGGCTACCAGTCAGAATACTTGGTCCCGTCCAGGGCCGTGCCCGTGGATTTGGAGTACACATCGAAGACGCTGTCCCCGCTGAAGGAGGTCGAAGTGGGATCGTCCTTCATCGAGCGCAAGCCCCACTCCGCCTTGCCGGTCATGGGGTCCACGGGAATGCGGCGCAAAAACTTCACCTTCTTTGTCTGAACCTCCACGCCGTTAACCAGCGTCTCCAGGTCGGGCGGATAACCCTGGCTGTCGACCTTGGTCTGGAAGGCGTTCCTGTCGGCCGCGTCCTTGTAATGGTCAATGGCATCGCGCATCATCCATAGATCGTAGCGCAGGTAGCGCTCGTTCTGGCGCTTGACCTGGAAGCGGGCGATGGGCAACGCGGCCGAGGCGAGGATGGAGAGAATCGCCACGGTCACAATCAACTCGACCAGTGTGAGACCCCGCTCTCCGGGGCGGGCGTTCCGGATTGGCCGAGCTTCCTTCATGATAGGCCCCTCATCGGCTTACTTCACCTGAACGTTGACGCGAGCGCCCTGGGCCGGCAACTGCTGTTGTGAACTGTTGACTGCGCCTGGCCGGGTAATGGCGATGACGCTGTTTCCGGAAGCCTTGGCCTGGAATGAAAGCACGCAGACCACACCGGCCCCGTTCACGCCGGCCGCTCCCGGCGGAAGCGAAGCATTGATGTTGATGGAACCGGGTCCGTCGTCGCGATGCACCAGCGCCACTGCCTGCCCGTTGCGGCCCAAAAAGTCACCTTTGTCCACATTGAGCAGGGATAGCGTGGCCGGATCGTAGGAAATCTGCAAGGGAACGGAAGCGATATCCTTTCCTCCGGTCAGCACCACGGAGACCTGGAAGGCAGCGCCGGGAGCCACCGGGGCGGGCTGCGGAGTAAGCGAAAAGTTCACGCCGGGAGGTTGCGGCGTAGATGCCGGAGGCTTGGCCGGGGCGGAGTTCCCGGCGGTCTCCGCGGCCTGGTGTAACTGCTCCAACGCGGCCGGGGCAGCGGCCAGCGCGCTTTGGCCGGGGACCGTGCCAAAATTGGGCTGGGCGCCGGAAGATGGGTGCGGAGGGAGAGCCGGGCTGGAAGCTGGATTCGAGTCCGGATTCGAGCTGGGACCCTCAGCCGGAGTGTGGCGTAACTCAATGGCCGTGCCGGCTCCAGTGTCAACGGTGCGCAGATTCACCTGCTCCAGCGATTGCGAACGAACCACGTGCGGCACCACCAGAAAGACCAGCTCATCGTCCTGAATGGTGTGATCCTTGGAGCCGAAGAGGTAGGAAAGGCCGGGAATCTGACTCAGCCCGGGAATGCCGGTCTTGATCAGCGACTCCTGCTTGTTCTGAATGCCGCCCAGGATGCTCGCCTCGCCCTCGCGCAGACGGATGACGTGATCGACGCTGCGCTGGCTGATGATCGGCTCGGTCACGCCGCTGATGGTCACCGAACCGCTCTGCGAGGTGACCTCGATCTTGATCTTGAGCGTGACATCGCGGTCAAAGTGCACGGTCGGCGTCATTTCGATATTCACGCCCACGTCCTGGTACTGGAACTGCGTGTTGACCAGCGAGCTGACCATGGAGGTCGCCGCGCCCGTCTGGTAGGAGCCGGTGGCGATGGGAATCTTGGATCCGATCTTCATCACCGCCTTCTGGCCGTCAGTGGCCCGAATGCGTGGATTCTGCAAAATCTTGGTGTTAGTGTCTGTGAGCAGAAGGTTGGCCGTAGCAGATCCCACGGTTACGGCAAAATCCGTCGCCTTCAGGTGAGCCAGTTGGTAGAGTGTGGGGCTGGTTGTGCTGGTGGTTGAGCCGGCTGTGCCCGTGCCAGTTGTAGTAGTGCTGCTGGAGGGCGGCTGCAGCGCGACCCCTACGCTGCTGGGCCAGGCGATGCCCAGCGTCTTCTCCCAGTTCTTGCTCACCTCCAGGACGGCAATGTCCACCACTACCTCGGGACGCGCCTTATCCAGGTCGTTAATCACCTTTTCCGCCAGCATAAGTTCGTCGGGCGTAGCGCGCATCACGATGGCGTTCTGGCTGGGCACCGGGTAGACCTTGGCGTTGGGCAGAAGGTTGCGAATGGCGGTATTTACGTCGGTCAGGTCGTTCGCCTGCCATGCATTGGAAAGATAAAAGGTCTGCACGGCCTGCTCATCCAGCTCGGTGTGGCGAGCGCGGGTGTTGGCGGCCACAAAAAGCGTGTTCTCGGTAACCGGCCTCCAGAAGGTGTTGGAGATGGTGCCCACAATGCGCAGCGCGTCCAGCAGAGAGACGTTGTTCAGGTCCACCTGAATGCGCTTGGAGGTGAAATCCGGGTCAAACAGGACATTGACGCCGGCGGCTTTGCCGATTGCCTGGTAGACCATCTTGGAGTCTTCCTGGATGTGCAGGGTGAGCGGCTCGTTGGAGACCGGCTTCAGAATGGCCGGCGCGCTCATCGTTTCCAGGTTCTCCTGCTTGCCCTCGATCTGTGGGAGGCTGGTATCAGAGGTCAGCGTAGCTTCGCCGTGTTTCTTGCGCACCTGGGCTATGGCCTGCTGTGCAGCTTCATTGCTGGGGTCGATCTCGGCGGCGTGCAGAAACTCCGACAGCGCCCCCTGTTCGTTGCCCGCGTCCAGCAGCTTATGGCCCTTGGTTACGTGCACGGCAGAAGCGGTGATGCGCACCCGGTAGAACGCGCCGCGGAATTGCAGGTCCTTGGGAGCCTTGGCGTGAGCCTTCTGGTAGTTGTCGAAGGCGCCGTCGTAGTCCTCCTTCGCCTCAGCGGCCTGACCGCGCTTGAATAAAGCGTTGGCTGATTGGGCGCGCAGCGTAACGCTTGACAGGCTGAAGACTGCCAGGACGGCTAGAAGCGCAATCCAGAAAAAAGCTCCTGAAAAAACGGATCTGGAGGCAGCCTGTGCTTGAACGCGGCTATTCATCGAACTCCCCGGCGTCTTCGACGGCCCGCACTGCTCATCGGGCCCTTGTGGGCAGCCTTGGCCGCCCCAGACGCGCATCTTGACGCAATTTCGATTGGTTAAAAATCCCATTCGATGCAGCCCCATTCTAACAAAGCCCGGCCCGGAACCCTCTGAAACCCGCGCCAATGCTAGGATTGAGATTCGAGGAGGCTTGCGGATGGCTCGCCAAACCAGCCACGTCATCGTTCAGCCGGCCAGCCCCGGCCCGCAAAAGCCTGCCAAGCCCCGCGATCCGGTGGCCTCGGGCGAACGGGATGCCGCGCACAATCGCGCCGCCGGCCACAACTACTTTCTTCTCGAAAAGTTCGAAGCCGGCGTCAGCCTGCGCGGGACGGAGGTCAAGTCCATCCGCGAGGGCAAGGCCAACCTCAAAGACTCCTACGGCCTCATCCAAAACGGCGAGGCTTTCCTGCTCAACCTGCATATAGGCCCCTACTCCCACGGCAACATCTCCAACCACGACGCCACCCGCACCCGCAAACTGCTGCTGCACAGCGGCGAGATTCGCAAGCTACTCTCCAAGACGCAGATCAAGGGCCACACGCTCATCCCCACCCGGCTCTACTTCCGCAATGGCCGGGTCAAATGCGAATTGGCCGTGGCCAAGGGCAAGCAGGACTGGGACAAGCGCGAGACCGAAAAGCGCCGCGAGGCCGACCGCGATGCCCGCGCCGCCGTCAACGCCAGCAAACACCGCGGCGGGCGGTAAGCGCCAGACGCCTCGCGCCGTAGGCGCAATGGTTATTAGCCCCGCGCTTCAGCGCGGGGTTGCTGGCACCTCCACAGAGGCCGGAGTCCCGTAGGGACGGCGCAAAAGCCCTGATTGGCGTGCTTAGTAACAGGGGACGACTGGTAGGTCAGGGCTTCAACCCTGACATTAAAGACTACAAAATATTCGCGGGCTTTAACCCCTGAGGGATATTTATTCCCACAATTAAAGCGGTAAATGCCGCCGTCGTTTTATCAGCCGTTGCCATTCCCTTCAAGTTCAACGGGCGTTACGCCGGGATGTCCTTTTCGCAGCGACTTATTTTGCTCTTCACGTATGTATTGATGGCGAACAATGCCATAATAAGAACCAAAAACGCTCCAATTATGGACCAAATGAGGCTATGATCTCTCGTCCACATTTCGACACTGAATGCTGCATAAAATAAGCTTAATAAGGCTTCGTGCAATGCTTGGTTTTTGCGGTTGTTGACCGTGATGGTAACCAGTGACAGAAGCATTACAGCATAACAAGAAATCTGAACTCTCGTGTATTCCCCGCGAATAACACCTGAAAAGAAGAAAGCAAGTATCAGGCAGATCAGGGCTATCGAAAAGTGCCGGTAGTGTTTTGCAAACCATTTCTTCATTTCGCCCTCCACAGAGCGGCTCATAGTTCAAACCACCATCCGGCCCATCATACGCCAGAACTTTACCGAATCGCCACTATCTCAATTCCCAGATCGAGCTTCTTCCAAACCCGGTCTGTCGTGTAGACCGTCGCCTTGCGCTCGATGGCCAGAGCAAGGCACGCCCGGTCACCCAGCGAAAGCCCAAAGGGGCGCGTCTTCCAAATCAACTCCGCCGCAATCCGGGCCTGTTCGTCGTCAAAAAAGCACACTTCTAAGCCCATGCTCAGAACGCGATTCCAAGCAGTGCCGGCGGCCCGACCATCCAGCAGCAGCTTGGTATGAATCTCGGTTAGATTCACCGTGCTAAGCAGGCCGCCTTGCAATAGATCGACGACTGCTTCACCTCCCGGCTCGTTGAAGATCACCGCCAGCACCGCGGAGGAATCGAACACGACCGCATCAGGCAACTTGATCCACCTTAGTCCAGCGTCCATGCTCCGCTCGGTCTCGCTGCAATTCCTCCTCTTCGCGGCGGGCTTCTTCGCGGCGCTCCGCAATCAGTTCATCTGACATCAACATTCCCCCCGGCGGAATGATCTTCTTGAACTCCTCCTGAATCCTGCGGATGCGGGCCCGGTGCGACTCGATGCGCAGCACTCCATCCTCGACCTCCATCAGAAGCGATTCTCCCGCCTTGAGCCCCATCTCTTGGCGGATTGCAGCAGGAATCACGATTCGGCCATTTTGATTGATCTTGCATCTGACAAAACTTGGCTTTGTGACAGTTGGTGCCATAATGACTCCTATACATAGAATGTCACACAATAAGGAAAATGACAATCGTGCGGCGTCTGTCATTCCCCGCCCAATTCCCTAACCCCTGAGCCACTTGCAAAATTCAAAGAGGAGTGCCAATAGTGTCCGGGTTTGCAAGAGGCATAGATGTTTGCAGATCATTTCGGCATCTTGTAGCATAATAATTCTCAGGTGCTTTTTCTCCAATCGTCCTCCAAATGTGCCGCTAACTCCTTATCCTGGACGACTTTGCAAATAACTCCTTTGTTTTGACGATCTTACAGCGATACCCTGTCTGTAACATCAAGAAAACAACGACTTTGCGTCCAAAGTACGGGTGGGGGTAGGGGCCGTACAGCACCAGCTTTGCCGTCGGAACGAACCAAAGCTCCGAAGGGGTGCCTGAATAGGTAATGCAGGTTTCATGGTTATTTTGCAACAGGCTCCCCTAACCCCTGTTCCTTGTAAACTGACTCTATGCGGACCCAACTCTCTTTTGCCCCACTCTCCCAAATCGCAACCGAACTCCTGGCCGTCATGGCCGCCGACACCCAAACCGACAAATCCCCCGACGCCAAGCCCCAACCCGTTCTGCTGACCGCCGACGCTGCTGTTAAGGCTGCCGCGGCCACAATTCTCGCCAGCGGCGAATTCAAGGCCGGCGCCAATGAATCAATTCTGCTGCACGCTCCCGAAGGTCTCGCCGCCAAGCGCCTCCTGCTGGTCGGCCTGGGCAAGCAGGCCAAGGCCAACGCCAACTCCGTGCGCAACGCCGCCGGAACCGCCGTCCGCTTCATCAAGCCGCGCGGCATTCGCGAACTGGTTCTTGCCCTGCCTGAAAGCGACTCCAAAACGTTGCCCCACACGGCGACTGTGCGCGCTGCTGTTGAGGGCGCATTTGTGGGCGACTTCGATTCCGACACCTATCGCAGCGAGCGCAAGGACCAGAGCACGGAGTCCTTCACGCTGGCCGCGCCCGTCAACTCCGACAAGGCCGCGCTCGAAGCCGCCTTTGCCGAAGCCATCATCATCGGCGAGAGCCAGAACTTCGCTCGCTCACTGGTCAACGAACCCGGCAACAAGCTGACGCCCACCCTCCTCGGCCAGCGCGCTGCGCTGATGGCCGCCGAAGTCGGCCTGGGCTGGGAGGTCCACTCCACCGAAAAACTGCGCGAGCTGAAGATGGGCGCATTCTGGAGCGTGGCGCAAGGCTCGGCCGAGCCGCCCGCACTGATTGTCTTGCGCTACGAACCGGAAGGCGTGAGCGACGGCCCCTACACGGGTCCGGTTTTGGGTCTGGTCGGCAAGGGCATCACCTTCGACTCTGGCGGCATCTCCATCAAACCCTCCGACAAAATGGAAGAAATGAAAACCGACATGGCCGGCGGCGCTGCCATGCTCGGCGCCATGCGCGCCATCGCCCTGCTCAAGCCAAAGGTGCGCGTGATCGCCGTCATCTGCGCCGCTGAAAATATGCCGTCCGGAACAGCACAAAAGCCCGGAGACGTGCAGACGGCGATGCCTTTTTCTCCTGATAAGCCCGGAAAAACCATCGAGATCATCAACACCGACGCCGAAGGCCGGTTGGTTCTTGCCGATGGCCTTACATACGCACGGCAGCTCGGCGCAACCCATCTCATCGACGCCGCTACACTGACCGGCGCATGCGTCGTGGCTCTCGGTCACATCAACGCCGGAGCATTTGCGAACGACGAAGACGCCTGGGCAAAGTTCAACGCGGCGCTCGACCTCTCTGGCGAAAAGTTTTGGCGGCTGCCCTTGGGCGAGGAGTACGCAGAGATGATCAAGTCCGACATCGGCGACATCAAAAACACCGGCGGACGCTGGGGCGGAGCGATTACCGCAGCCGAGTTCCTCAAAGTCTTCGTCGAGGACACCCCTTGGATTCACCTCGACATCGCCGGCCTCGCCTGGGCAGAAGACTCCAAGCCCTACATCGCCAAAGGCCCCAGCGGGGTTGGAGTGCGCTCGATTCTGGAGTGGGTGAGGAAGTACAGCTCCTAGCTTCTAGCCTCTAGCTTCTAGCTTTTGAAAACTGGAGCCAGCACACAATGGGTGCCCCCTCCTTGCGACGTTCTTGTTTTTGTCGCAAGGGTGGGAAACCACAAACGCCATCCGGCGTACAAACGGGCAAATCGTAGCTAGCGGCTAGTAGCTAGAAGCTAATAGCTGCTTTTCACATCGCCTCCGGGCTTTCAATCCCCAGCCAGCTAAGCGCCAGCACTAACTCGCGCAGCGCTACCGCTGCTGTCGCCAGCAGAAATGTTTTCCGCGCCGGATCTTCTTCGGTCAAAATGTGGTGCTTGTGATAGAAGTTATTAAATTCCTGAGCTAACTGGAAGGCATGCTTGGCTAAGTAAGCCGGCTCGGATGTAGTAATGCACTGCTCCAGCACCAGCGTCCGCCTCGCCGCCCGCAGCCACAGCGCCCAAATATCTTCAGCCGCCTCGCCTTGAAGATAGCCGTCTAACTCCGCTAACTTCGTGAACTCCGCTAACTCCGCTTCTGGCGTGGTTTCCGCTTTGCGAAAGATATTCCTCGCTCGCACCACGGCGTACTGAATATACGGCCCGGTCTCGCCCTCGAAGCTCAGCGCATCCTTGAAATCAAACGCGATCACTGAATTGCGAGTGAACTTGAGCATGAAGTAGCGTAGCGCGCCAATCGCAATTTGCTTGGCAATCCGCTGACGTTCAACTTCATCGCGGCCGGTCTGACGCGCATCCACCTCGGCGCGCGTGGCCACGATCAGCTTGTCAATCAAATCATCAGCCTTGACGCCGAAACCCTTTCGCCCGCTAACCTCAATGTAAGACCGCTCCAAATCCTCCGCGGAAACCTCGTAGCCCAGCTCGACCGCGCAGCGAGGCGTCAGCGCGACCATCTCGTAACTGAAGTGCGTGTAGCGGTCGGCTTGCTCCGTATGTCCCATGCCACGCAGGGCTTGAATCACATTAGCCTGCGGATCGCTTTGCCGCGCGTCGATCACATTGTAGATAGCCTGCGCTCCGCCAAAATGCGGATGCGGCTCCACGCCCTTTTCTGCCGAAATCCAACATTCATGCTTCGGATAAGTGAAGAATGGCTTGTAACCAAAGTCCTTTCCCAGCAGGCCAAACTTCCATAAGTGATAAGCGATATCTTTGCCTACATAAGTTACCGTACCATTCGAGCGAACAATAACTTTAGCGTCTTCGTTGGTTTCGCCTTCAGTAGTTTCAGCGCCGGGGCGCGTCATCACCCAGCAGCCCTTGTTCTTGCCTTCGGTCTCGAAGTAGAGCACGCCGGTTTTCTTGAGTTGTTCGAAGGCTGTCTCCCAGAACTTCAGGTGCAGTATCTCGCTCTCGCGGGGCAGAAAATCGTACTCAATCTCCAGCCGCAGCATGGTTTCCAGATGGCGGCGTAAGACCGCGGTCGAAATCAGTTCCGCAACTTCAGCCGTCTCGTTGCCGCCCTGCTCCAGCTCATGCAGCGTGGCGTAGCGCAACTTCTTTCGCGCCTCATTCTCTTCGGCGGTCCCGCTCGTGTACCACTGCGAGGTCTTCGCATAAAGGTCCCAGCAGTAGTAATCAATTCGTTTACCTTTCTGCTTGAGTTCATCGAGCAGCAGTCGAACGTCGGCCAGCGATTTTCCTTCGAGGTGCAGAAATCCCACCACCACATCGGCCACCTGCACACCGGTGTTGTCAATGTAGTTCTGCACGTCCACTTTCTGCCCGGCGGCGCGCAGCAATCGCACAAACGTATCGCCGAGAATTGCGTTGCGCAAGTGGCCTATGTGCGCGGCCTTGTTGGGATTGATGCTGGTGTGTTCGACCAGCGAATGAATTCCCGATGCAGCCTGCGCGCCAGCCTCCGTCGCGGCGGTTGCCCGCACGCCAGCGGCCCGGTCCAGCCGCGCATTGATGTATCCGGCGCCGGCAACCTCGAAGCTGGCGAAACCGTCGAGGCCAGTCAGCGCCGCGACAATCTCCTGCGCGATGACCTTAGGCGCTTTGCGCAGTTTGCGCGCCAGCTCAAAGGCAATGGGCGTAGCCAGCTCGCCAAACTTCAACTCCGGCGGAATCTCCAGTGGAATCGTTTCAAGCTGAAGATCGTACTTGGTCTTGAGAACCGCGCGAAGATGCTGAGTAAGCCTTTTTTGCATTTCCAGATACACGTTGTCAGGCCTCAGAAATCCTTGATTTTCAAGGTGATTCTACCACCTGCGGTGGGGCCCTCGAAAAGCGCCTGTGGTGGGCAGATGCGGCTTCGTTGCCTTATAGCTGAGGTTGATCGAGATTCGCCGTCTCCCATGTCTTAAAGGTGAGACTCGGCTCATCTTCGCGGAAAAATGCCGTAAGATGGAGAGTGATTGGCCCTTGCACCCGCGTACTACCGAGAGTGAAAGGGCGAAAGCACCCCGCATATGACAAATTCTTCATCCAGTTCAGTCCGCTATTACCTGACCACGCCCATTTATTACGTGAATGCGCGCCCGCACCTGGGCCACGCCTACTCGACCATCGTCTGCGACGCCATTGCCAGGCGCAAACGGGCGCTGGGCATTGAGACCTGGTTCCTCACCGGCACCGACGAGCATGGGCAAAAGATCGAGCGCTCAGCGGCGCTCACCGGGCGCACGCCACAAGAGTTCACCACCGCCATCTCCGGCGAGTTTAGCGGACTGTGGAAGCGGCTGGGCATCACCAACGACGACTTCATCCGCACCACGGAGGAGCGCCACCGGCGCGGTACGCAGAAGTTCTTTGCCGCGCTGCGCGACCGCGGCTTCATCTACAAGGGGTCATACTCCGGCCAGTACTGTGTCAGCGATGAGCTGTATGTGGACGGCCCCGCCGGCACGGTCTGCCCCGATTGCGGTCGCGTGACGGAGACGGTGAGCGAGGAGAATTATTTCTTCAAGCTCTCGGCCTTTGAGCGCAAGCTGCTGGAGTTTTACGAGGCCAATCCCGGCTTCATGGGCCCCGAGTCGACGCGCCGCGAGGTGATCTCCTTTGTGCGCGGAGGACTGCGGGATTTGTCGGTCAGCCGCACAAGTTTTTCTTGGGGCATTCCGGTTCCCGGCGACGAGAAGCACGTGATCTACGTGTGGCTTGACGCGCTGGCCAACTACATCACGGCGCTCGGTTACGGTTCGGATGCGCCGGAGGACAAAGCGCGCTTTGAAAAATTCTGGCCGGCGGATTTGCACCTTGTCGGCAAGGAAATCACACGCTTCCACTGCGTTTACTGGCCAGCGTTTTTGATGGCCGCCGGCATTCCGCTTCCGCGTTCGGTCAGGGCCAATGGCTGGCTGCTCTTTGATCAAGGAAAAATGTCCAAGTCGCGCGGCAACGTGGTGCGCGCCGAAACGGTGCTCGAGGTTCTAGGAGCAGATGCGCTGCGCTACTTCCTGCTGCGCGAAATTCCCTTCGGTCAGGATGGCAGCTTTTCCTTTGATGCTCTTGTCCAGCGGTACAACGGCGACCTCGCCAACGGCTACGGCAACCTGGTCAGCCGCGTGGTCAACATGGTGCACAAATACTTTGGGGGAGTGGTGCCGGAGGCTGGAGTTGAAACCGCTGCCGAGACTGCGCTACGCGAGAGCGCGGAGAAAACCATTGCGGAGTTTGGTCCGGCATTCGATGAACTGAATTTCTCCGAGGCGCTCAAGGCGTTGTGGATTTTAGTGGCGGAGACTGACGGCTACCTGACCGCCAATGCGCCGTGGAAGAAGCCCGCTGATCGCTCCGATGCCGACCATGCTGCGCTGCAAGCCCGCGTGCTGTCCACCGCCGCCGAGGCAATTCGCATCATCACCGCGCTGGTCTATCCGATTCTGCCGTATTCGGCTGCCAAGGTCTGGCGGCAACTCGGCCAGGGCGAGATTGCGGATGCGGCAAAGATATCATTTCTGAAACAACTCGCGTGGGGCGGATTGAAGGCTGGGACAAAGTTTGCCGAGCCCGCGCCCCTGTTTCCCCGCGCGGAAAAGGACGCTGTCGAACGCATGCAAAACATTGAAGATCAAAACAGCAGCAGTGCAGTGGAAGCCGCCAGCAGCGGTGCGGCCAATGCGGAGTCTTCGTCTCCGGCGCAAACGCCAGCCGCACCACATGTGCCTGCAAAATCTGGGACGGCAACATCGGCTCCGGCAGCAAAGACTGAGAAAAAAGAGGCAATCGTGAGCGAGAAATTTGAAAAGCAAACATCCTTGGATAGTGCGCCAGTAGATTCTGTTGGCGTTGATGCCGCGAGTGAAGCCCTAGCTTATGAAACGGTGGCAAAAGCTGCCAATACGCCAGTCGTAGCAGTAGCGGCTCCGGCTGCTGTTGCCGCCGCTGTCCAATCGTCAGCCACACCGTCTGTGGCGGCGGAGCCGCAGCACATCACGATTGACGATTTCGTCAAGGTAGATCTGCGCGTGGCGCAAATCCTCGTCGCCGAGCGCGTTCCCAAGGCCGACAAACTGCTCCGCCTGGAGGTCGATCTGGGCTACGAGAAGCGCCAGATTCTGGCCGGCATCGCACAGTACTATGAGCCGGAGAAGCTCATCGGCCGCAAGATTATCATCGTCGCCAATCTCGCCCCGCGCAAGATGCGTGGCCTGGAGTCAAACGGCATGTTGCTGGCCGCCTCCTTGCCCGACGGCGCGCCGGTGCTGGCCGGCTTCCTGGAAGAAGTTCCGCTTGGCGCGCGGCTGAAGTAGACACCTGCGGTGTGGCCCTCGAAAAGCACCTGCGGTGTGGCCCTCGAAAAGCACCTGCGGTGTGGCCCTCGAAAAGCACCTGCGGTGTGGCCCTCGAAAAGCACCTGCGGTGAAGCAGGCGCCTTCGGTTCGCCGGAACACGATGCAATCTTGCTACGAATCCGCTGGAGGCTACGCAGTGCTGATCGATTCTCACGCTCACCTGGACAGCGAACGCTACGCCGATGACCGCGAAGCGATGCTGCGCCGTGCCTGGGAAGCGGGCGTGGGCGCGGTGCTGGCCATCGGCATTGGCGATGAGCCGGCCCAGATGCACCAGGCGCTCGAAATTTGCCGCCAGTTCAACGGGCAGCCGGGCATTCCGCAGCTCTACGCCAGCGCCGGCGTCTATCCGCACTACACGCCGCAGATCGATGACAACATTCTCGCCAAACTCGACAGTCTACTGGCCGAGCCGGAGGTCATCGCCTGTGGCGAGATAGGCCTCGACTACTACCACGAGGGCGCGCCGCATGAAGTCCAGCGCGATGGGCTCATCCGCCTGCTGGAAATTGCCGCCGCGCGCAAGCGGCCCATCCTGATTCACTGCCGCCCAAAGGACGCCGGGGTCCCCAGCGACAGGTCTTCGTCGCTGGGGTGGAAAGACGGAACCACCAACGCATGGGACGATCTTTTCGAGATTCTTGAGGCTCATTGGCGGTCCACCGGCCTCGGAGGCATCATGCACTGCTTCGGCGGAAACTACGAACAAGCTAGCCGCTCGCTGGACCTGGGCTTCCTCGTTTCCTTTGCCGGCAATCTGACCTATCCCAAGGCGCAGCCGCTGCGCGATGTGGCTGCGCGGATACCGCTGGACGGGCTTCTGTTGGAAACCGACGCACCCTGGCTGGCTCCGGCGCCCTATCGCGGCAAGCGAAATGAGCCAGCCTGGGTGGCCAGGACCGCAGAAACTCTCGCAGAACTTCAAGGCGCGGAAGCGCAGGAAATTGCTTCCGCGACCACGAAAAACTTTAATCGGCTGTTTGACCTAAGGCCTGACGTGGGAAACTGATAAGGTACTGCGCAGGGGAACCAGAACGGCAACGTTCGTCCTCCGCGCAGGAGTTGAGGGAGTGAGAGCCATGGCCCAGGAGAATTCATTCGACATCGTCAGCAAGGTGGACCTTCAGGAGGTCCGCAACGCCATCGACCAGGCGCTGAAGGAGATTCGCCAGCGCTTCGACCTGAAAGACTCCCACTCGGAGGTCACGCTGGAAGGCAACGACGCCATCCAGTTGGCATCCGACGGCGAGTACCATCTGGAAGCGATCAAGGATATACTCTGCCAGAAGCTGGTCAAACGGGGCGTCTCGCTGAAGAACCTGAGCTATGGCAAGCTGGAGCCCGCGCTGGGCAAGAGCGTGCGCCAGAAGATCAGCCTTCAGCAGGGCATTCCCGTCGAAAAGGCTAAAGAGATTGTCCGCCTGGTGAAGGACGCAAAAAAGAAGGCGCAGGTCAGCATCCAGGGCGATACGGTCCGAGTCTCCAGCAAGGACCGCGACGAGTTGCAGGGGATCATCGCGTTGCTGCGAGGCAAAGAAATGGGGCTGGAATTGCAGTTCACCAACTACCGCACGAATTGAGTTTGATGGTCAATATTGGCTTCTTGTTTTGAAAGGGCACGGCTTTAGCCGTGCCGCAAATGCTGCAAAATCATCGTGGGCTTTAGCCCCTGAGGGAATGTCGGATGGGCATTCAGGAAATGATGCGCGAGTATGCCAATCAGCGTGCGCGATGCGCTGGTAAGTCCGTCGATGAATTGCTTGCTATCACGAATGGCAATGAGATCGAGTTTATTCAATCGCTAGAGATGGCCATTCAGCAGAAAGCAGAACGTGTTGGCGACGATGACATGACGGAAGAAGAGATCATCGTTCTTGCCATTGAAGCTCTGGAGCGCGAGGTGAATAACGGAGGGTACAGCCAGTTTTTTGTTAACTCGTCGCGAGAATATACGCCAATCATTGATCATGCCTTGCTCCGCATCGGCTGTTCAAAGACGGCTGAGATCACAAAGAGCGCAATCGCAGCAGCAGGATTCCAAGGATTGGCTCCTATGGCATTGGCGGAAGCATTGAACGCATATAGTGGGGCCGACAATCACGAGCTTGATGAATGCGATCAGCTATATTACAGAGCAGGAGAAAATATTGGCGGTAAGCTTATTGATTTCGTGAAAGACAACAAGAGCGCAATAAAACCATGAGCAGCACGTGGACCGGAGAGCTTTGAGCACACTGGCAATAGCGACGGCAAAAGAGGTATTCGAGCTGCTGCGGGACGACCTCGTGGCTATTGAGCAGGAGCTGGGCCGCGACGCAGCCTCCGGCGTCAGCACCATTACGGAGATTGCCGAATATCTCCGCGGCGGCGGCGGCAAGCGCATCCGTCCATCCCTGCTGCTGTTGTCGGCGCACACACTGGGCTACTCGGGCCAGAGCGCCATCCGCTTGGGCGCGGTGGTGGAAATGGTCCACACCGCCACGCTGGTGCACGACGACATCATCGACGGCGCCGACACCAGGCGCGGCCGCCCTTCCGCAAATACAACCTGGGGCAACGAGAAATGCGTTCTGGCCGGCGATTGGCTATACATGCAGGCCTTCAAGGTGGCTCTGGAAGAAAAAAGCCTGCGCGTGCTCGACCTGCTCATCGGCCTCACCCAGCAGATGGTCGAGGGCGAGCTGTTGCAGATTCAGAAGCTGGGCCGCGCCGTCAGCGAGGCCGAGTACTACGACCTCATCTATCGCAAAACCGCCTGCTTATTTTCTGTTTCGATGCGCCTGGGCGCGGTGCTGGCCGATGCCTCCGAGGCGCAGGAGACGAGCCTGGCCGCCTATGGCCGCGCCGTGGGTCTGGCCTTCCAGATTGTGGACGACGTGCTCGACCTGACCGCTACCGAAGAGGTTCTGGGCAAGCCCGTGGCCAGCGATCTGCGCGAGGGCAAAGCCACGCTCTCGGTGATCCACTCCATCGACCACGGCACGGCCGCCGACCGCAGGACCATTCAGCGGGTTATGAACGACCGCAGCTTTGAGAATGTGAGCCGCGAGAAGATTCAGGCGATTCTGGCGCGCAACGGCTCGGTGGAGTACGCCATGAACGTCGCCGACCGCTACGCCGAGCAGAGCCGCCAGGCCCTGGCCTCTCTGCCCGACTCCGAGTACAAGCACGCGTTGCTCTGGGTGCCGGATTTCGTCGTCGCGCGAGAGAAGTAGCTGCTTTTTTCGACCAAGCGTATCCGCTGGAGAGGCTTTATGGCTACTCGCCAAAGCACGATTGATTACATCCTGGAACAGATCGAAGCTGCTGGCGATGTGAGCGCCAAAAAGATGTTTGGCGAGTACGGAATTTTCTTGGGCGAGAAGATGGTCGCCCTGGTCTGCGACGGCCAACTCTTTGTGAAGCCGACCGAGGCCGGAAGAGAGTTCCTGGGCAAGGTTGTCGAGGGCTGCCCGTATCCGGGCGCGAAACCCTGCTTTCTGATCGACGGCGACAAGTGGGAGGACCGTGCATGGCTTACCCGGCTCCTTCAAATCTCCGCCGCCGCGCTGCCGCCGCCGAAGAAGAAAGCGCCTACCAAGAAAAGCAAGTAAGCGCGCCTTCAAAAGCTGGATTCAAGCCTATGTATCCTGCACGATGGTTCCCTGATGGTAAACAATCTTCCAGCCGTCGGCTTACAGCGGATGCAGATGTCCATCCTCTTCAATAATCTTGAACGCCTCGGCGAGCGTCACGCCTCGATACAGCCGCCACCATTTCCCCGTGTGCCGCATCCAGTCAATGTCGAAGCGGTCAGGCCCGACGCGGACGATGCGAGTAAAGGGCGCATCGAACTCCTCGCCTAGGTTGTCCTTATGGCCAGACCGGTAGCGCTGCATGAAGCGATACCGCCCCGCCGCCCAGACGCCGTGAATATCAATGGGATAGTTCCATTTAACCGGAGTGATCTTCGGTAGAAAACGTGGCTTCAAAACGTCGCGGATGAAGGCGTCACAAGCCGCAACGATCCTGCGTTTCTCCGCTTCATTCGGCGGCGCTGGCCGAGGCGCAACATAGACCCAACCCTTGGCTTTCATTCTGGCCTATCCTTTGCGACTGCATTGCTACTTTTCCGCCATCATACCTCGCAACGCGGCGGCATAGTGTTCTGGCAGGGGCTTTTTTTTCATCTGGTCGTCGCAGACCACGTGGGTGGTTTCGCCCTCGGCCAGGAGCGTCGGCTCGGCGTCCCCGGAGCCTTTGCGCAAAATCCGATAGGCGAAGCGCAGCACCGAGCCGCGCAGCAGGGCGGGGCGGGTTTCTATGAGAATTTGGTCGTCGTAGCGGGCGGAAGAGCGGTAGCGGCAGGTGGCCTCGACCACCGGCAGAATGCACTCGTGCTCGGTCTCCAGCACACTGTAAGAAAAGCCGAGGGCGCGGAGCAGCTCCACGCGGCCGACCTCAAACCAGACCAGGTAGTTGGCGTAGTAGACGACGCCCATCTGGTCGGTTTCGGCATAGCGGACGCGAACTTCTGTGGTCACGGGCATGAAACAATCTCCGAATGTCTGATAATGAGCAAATTTCGTTCCCAGTTTTCCACGTGGAACGCGAAGTTATCCACATATAGCCGGGTTTCGCCGGGTTTTCTCCCTTTCCCCTATGAACAAGCAGGGGTGGGGCGCATGGCGGCCAAAGCATAGCCTCACGGCTTCAGGTGCGTGAAGAAGGGCAGCTTGGCGATGTCGTTGAAGGTAATGAAAAGAAAAAACGAGACGAGCACGACAAAGGCGCCCTGATAGATGCGCTCCTTGACGTTCATGCTGATTTCGCGTCGCAGGGCGCCTTCGATCAGCAGAATAAGAATCATGCCGCCGTCAAGAATGGGGAAGGGTAGCAGGTTAATGATGCCCAGATTGACACTGATAAACGCGGCCAGCTCAATTATCGGCCCCAACTTCATCGTCTCCGCCGTATCGCCAGCCACGCGCGCGATGCCCACCGGCCCGGCAAGCTGGGAGACGGAGACCTTGTGCGTGAAGAGTCCGCGCAGCACCTCGAAAATCAGCGATGATTTGTCGACGCAGAACTCCCTGGATTTGGCGACTGACTCGCCCCAGGGAAGCGGGTTATTGCGAGTAGGAAAGGGCACTGTCAAAAAGCCCAGCTTCCAGCCACCTTCAAGTTGCGCGGGATGGGCGACGATTGGCGGGAGAACGGCGCCGTTGCGCTGAATGACCAGCGTGAGCGGCTTGCCCTGGCCGGCTTTCATGTAAGCCAGCAGCGTCGTAACGGTATGGAATGGGTATCCGTCGACAGACTGGATGGCGTCTCCGGCGCGCAGGCCTGCCTGGTCCGCGGGCATACCCGGCTGCACTTCCTGGATGCCGATGGGGTCAACCAGAAACTGCGGCAGAATGCCTGTGTCTCTGGGGTCAAAGTCACTATTTTTGGCGGTTGCGGGAACGTGGAGGCTCAGTTGCAAGGTCTTGCCGGCGCGTTCTACGGTAACTGGAACAGTCTGGTTGGCGTTCAGCATGAAGCGGTCGAAGACTTTATCCCAGTCGGGATTGTCAGCGCCCGCAACGCTGCGGAGGATGTCGCCCGGCTCAATGCCGGCCTGAGCCGCAGGTGAGCCGGGAGTGACCCATTCGACGGTGGTGGATTTGACTTCGACAGCGGGGACCTCGTTGATCCAGCCGAAGTAGCCCACCATCAGCACAAAGGCCAAAACGAAGTTGGCGGTAGGACCGGCGACGCCGATCAACATGCGTTGCCAGCGGGGATGAGAAGTGAGAGCGCCGGGGTCTTCCGGCGGGGCAACAGTAGCCGTGCCCTTGGCGGCGTCGCTGAGTTCGCTGAAGTTCTCGCCGGACATTTTGACGTATCCGCCCAGAGGCAGCGCGCAGACCATGTAGTCGGTGTCGCCGTACTTGTAACCGAAGAGGCGCGGCCCGAAGCCGAAGGAGAAGGCCTCGACACGGACCCGGCAGAGCTTGGCGACGACAAAGTGGCCAAACTCGTGGACTACAACCATGAAGCCGACGAGGACAATAAAGGCGACTATATCGCGAAAGCCAGAAACCAGAAATTCATGCATAAGTCAGTTGTCAGTTCTCAGTTCTCAGTTGTTAGTTCTCAGTTGTCAGTGATCTGTTGTCAGTGACCGATGGATTGTGCTTACCGCTGTTTTGGTTCGGAGACTGAGAACTGATTACTGAGAACTGACAACTACTTTGCCAGCAGCGCACGTGCTGTTTGACGAGCCTCGCGGTCTGAAGCGAGCACATCGGCGATGGTGGCCGGGTGCGCCTCGGGCGTGGCTGCGAGCACTCTTTCAATTGTACGCGGGATGCCTGTAAAGGGGATGCGGCGGTCCAGGAAGGCCTCGACGGCAACCTCGTCGGCGGCGTTGAGGGCGATGCAGTGGGCTCCGCCTTTTTCCGCGGCCTCGAAGGCCAGGCGCAGGCAAGGGAAGCGCTCCAGATTGGGCTGCTCAAAGTCCAGATGGCTGAGCGAGGTCATGTCGAAGGTGAGCGTCGAGGCGGGCCGTTCCGGGAAGGCCAGCGCATAGAGAATCGGCAGGCGCATGTCGGTGACGGAGATCTGCGCGAGGATGGAGCCGTCCACGTACTCCACCAGCGAGTGGACCGTGGACTGGGGGTGAACGGTGACGCGGACTTGAGAGGGCAGCACGTCGAAGAGGCGGCATGCCTCGATGATTTCCAGGCCCTTGTTGAGCATGGTCGCGGAGTCAATGGTGATGCGCCGGCCCATGACCCAGGTGGGGTGCTTGAGGGCCTGCTCGGGAGTGATGTTGGCGAATTGGTCGAGAGGGAGTTTGCGGAAAGGCCCGCCGGAGGCCGTCAGCCAGATGGTCTTGACCTCGGCGTGCGTGCCGACGCGGAGACACTGGTGGACGGCGTTGTGCTCGGAGTCGATGGGCAGGATGGGGACATTGCGCTCACGGGCTGCGCGGGTGAGGATTTCGCCGGCGGCGACCATGCACTCTTTGTTGGCCAGGCCGATGGGCTTGCCGGCCAGGATGGCGGCGTGGGTGGCTTCCAGCCCGGCGACGCCGACGATGGCCGAGACGACAAAATCGGCTTCCGGCAGCGTGGAGCAGGCGACGGTGCCCGCGGTTCCGTGGACAACCTCGATGCCGGTGACGCCGGCTTGCTTTAGCTTGGCGGAAAGCTCGGCAGCCAGTTCTTCAGTGGCCAGAGAGACGAGCCGTGGCCGCCAGCGAACGGCCTGCACAATGGCTACGTCGAGATTGCGTCCGGCGGCCAGCGAGGCGACCGAGTAGCGCTCAGGAAACTGTTCGACGATGGAGAGGGTGCTTTGGCCGATGGAGCCGGTTGAACCGAGAATGGCGAGTTTTTTCATAGGATTTTGAAGTTCTATCGAACTCATTTTGCCGTTGCCGACCTGACCGACGATAGCATTTCACGTCTGAGGATGGCATTCATGCGCGATTGATAACCCCTGCCGTGCGACTTCAACCATTCCAACACATCTCCATCCAGACGCGCCGTGACAATGCGCTTGATGGGGCGATAGAGATGCCCGCGCACACGCTTGGTCTTTGCCCATTCCGCGTCGGTTAGGACAGGAATATCGCTGGTGTCGATCTCGCTCGACGGTCGCGCCGAGAGCGCTTTCAAATTTGCGCGCTGCGCGTCGGTCAGGGGCGGCAAAGTCTCCAGCGTGTACCTAACCATTTTCTTTTTCATAAAGCAATTATGCGCCCAATTAGCTTTTTCTTCCCTAATCCCTAATCCCTAATCCCTGTTCCCTATTCTTCGCTCAGAACCACTGGTGAAAAATCTGGACGTACCACAGCACGGGCGCGGCGATCAGGAGAGCGTCGATGCGGTCCAGGACGCCGCCATGGCCGGGGAGCAGGGAGCCAGAGTCTTTTACGCCTGCCGAGCGCTTGAGGGCGGACTCAGCCAGATCGCCCACCTGGGCGGCCACGTTGACCACAACGGCCAGGCCCATCCAGTACCACCAGGCCCCGCCGGAGTAGGAGAGCCAGCCCACATCCCACCTCTGCATCAATTGCGCGAGGCCGAGCAGAATGCCGGTGGAGAGCAGGCTGCCACCCACCGAACCGAACGTGCCCTCCCAGGTCTTGTTGGGGCTGAGCGTGGGGGCCAGCTTGTGCCGTCCCCATGCGCGGCCTACGTAGAGGGCGGCCGTGTCTCCGGCCCAAACAGCGCACAGCAGGAAGGTGACCAGGGAGGGGCCGTTGCCCTCTGGGTTCTCGCGCAGTGCGGGGAGGGAAATCAGGGTGAATCCGATGTAGAGCAGGCAGAAGATGGAGGCTGAAGCGTCGGCCATGAGCTGCTCGACGGGCCGGAAGAAAGTGCAATAGACCAGCAGGCACAGGCTCAGGATGCCGAGTGTGGCCGCAGTCTGAAAGGGCCACTCGAAGTAGCTGGCAAAGAGCGCCACAATGGCCAGCAGCACCGCGATGCGCGGCGGTGTGGCGCCGGCCTTCTTCGCCAGGCTCAGAAACTCCCATGCGGCCAGCGCAGCCACCGCCGCAACGGCCATTGTGAAGAGCCACTGCCACCTCGGCCCTAAAAAGACCAGGACCAGAACCAGGGGGATAAGAACGAGTGCAGTGAAGACACGTTTCATTAGGGATGAGAATACACTGCCGGGGCGGGATTTGTACTGACAGAATATTTTACTCAGTTGGCTACGATCTTGATCTGGTCGGAGTTTTCTTCCACCTCGCCTACGCTATCGCTCAGGCCGCCGAAACGGCGCTCGCGGAGCTGGAACTCGGCGATGGCTTCCAGCAGATGGACGCCGCGAAAATCGGGCCATAGCCGCTCGGTAACGAAGATCTCCGTGTAGGCGATCTGCCACAACAGATAATTCGACAGGCGCATCTCGCCCGAGGTGCGGATCAGCAGGTCGGGGTCGGGCATCCCGGCTGTGTAGAGATGGCGGTGAATGTCTTCTTCGGTGATGTGCTCCGGGCTCTGATGCTTTTGCTTCATCTCAGCCGTCAGGCCGCGGAAGGCGTCCACCAGCTCCGAGCGGCCGCCGTAGTTGAGGGCCAGGGTGAGGGTGGTTCCGGTGTTGGCTGCCGTGGCCTCTTCGGCCCAGCGCATCTTCTCCTGAACCTCGGCGGGCAGCTCGTGGGTGCGGCCGATGTACTTCATGCGGACGTTGTTGTCCATCATGCGCTGCAGGTTGGACTCCAGATACGTTTTGAGCAGGCGCATGAGGAAGTTGACTTCGGCGCGGGGGCGGCGGAGGTTGTTTTCCAGCGAGAACGCATAGAGGGTGAGCCAGGGAAGGCCGATGCGGGAGGCGGTTTCTGTGACCAGTTGCACGCTGTTAGCGCCTTGCTGGTGGCCCAGGAAGCGCTTGAGCGAGCGATGGCCCGCCCAGCGGCCATTGCCGTCCATGATGATGGCCACATGCTGGGGCAGACGCTCGGGCTTGAGAGTCGCGTAGACGGCGCGCTCCTCGGCGCTCAACTCATCGATGCGCAGCTTGGCGGCAGGAAACAAGGGGGTTTGCCTCAATCAATGCTATCGAGCCTTCGGCTCGGCACACTATCCTTCCGGCGCCGCGAGCCGAGGCGTTTCTTTCTCGACCGTAGCACAAGCGCCCATGGGCCGCAATTGCCTCTTCAGCCGGGTAGTGTCCTAATTTGGATTGCGGCATTGCTCTTGACGGTTGGGATGCTAAAACTCCCATTCGCCCGGATGCAGGTCGAAGGGGTGCCAGTTTCGCATGAGCTTCAATTTGACAGAGTTACGCGGCATATCTTCAATTCCGTAGACGTTCATCCGATAAGAGAAGTCTTCTGTGTGGGTCGTCTCAAAAACGTCTCTGTATTTGATTTGCCCTACCACTTCAAAGATGATTTTAGCTCTGTCATCTACAATCTCATCTCGCCATCTTCTAGGGAAATCCCAAACTACCCAAGAGGATTCCACTTTCTCCGGCCTCAAGAGAGTGGGAATAGCCAAATCTGTGTACTCGCCTTGTTCTGGCTTAAGCATGTCAACTGTGACTTTTGCTCCTGCTTCCACTCGAACATCAAAAGCATTGGTTGGCCCTATGTTCACAAATTCGATCATTATTTTGTTCGGTTCCGTAGGGTCAACAGCGTCGAAGTCCAAAGGAGTGACTTGGACACGCGCCCGCTCCTTTTCTTTCATCATCTCGATTTGATCGTTAGCCGCTTTTGCGCTATCTTTAGCAGCCATAGCACTTACGGTGGCGGCTTTTGCGGAGATAAGCAAATTATCAGTCTGTTCTTTGAAAACGTCGAAAGTCTGCGCAGCGGACTTCCTTGCCTCTTGAGCCTGAGTCTCCATCGTTGTGGCTTGTCCACTGATGGCAGTCAACGTAGCTTTCATGATGCTCGTTTGTCGCCAGTAGACGAATATCTGTCCAAGTATCCCGAGAAACTGAAGTCCAGCGCATATGGCGATAGCGAATGTGAGTTCGATTATGCGACTATTGACTCTATTTTGTTCCGCGTCCTTGTGGGCTTCTTCGGCGGCTTCTTCCTTGCTTTGTATGGGGTGTTCATTTACTACAAGCGGCGACTCCTCAGTGCCTCTCTTATCGGATTCGGCACTCTGAGTGTATGGGCTGCCCTTGCCTACATGATCTACACCTTGAGCTATGGAGGCTTCGGCACATGCCGATCCGATAATAAGGACGAAAGCCATCATTTTCCACATAATTCAGTAATTGTACCCCTGGAGATTGAGGCTGTGGATTTCAAATTAGGACACTACCTTCAGCCGGGACAGAAGGCACGCGCCTGCGCAGGCCTCCCGGCGGCCAACGCGGCGGCCACGGGCCGTCAGGAGGGAAGCAGATGCAACGCCCCGCGGCCCTCTACGCAATGCGCCGGTGACCCAGGGCCATGTCGTGCGCCGCGCTGGCAATCAGAGAGCGGTGCAGGGAGCCCAGGCAAGGCAGCAAAGCCGCTATCTCAGCCAGCAACGGGTCGGACAGGATCGTCGCTTCTTCCGCGTCGCGCTGGCTGCGGGCGTCGCGCACCAGTTGGCGCACATGCACACCGAGTGCATTAGCCAGCCGCTCCAGAGAACTGAGGGTGGGAATGGCCTTGCCGTTTTCGATCTTGGAGATGTAGGTGCGCGGCACCTGCATACGCCCGGCCAGTTGGCGCTGGCTGAGATGGCGCGCGCGGCGGATCTCCTTCACCAGGCCAGCCACTCTCAGGCCGGCTTCGGTGGCGGGATCCATGGGTTGGCTTTCAACCGGGATTGGGCCGAGCCGAACGGGCTCCTCGACATCCAGGGGCCTGCGGCACCTTACGCAACAGGAATTGTTCGGCCGGAACTGAACCAGTTTGCAGAATCTGCAGTGCACAACTTCGCGTGTTTCCACGCTTGCCAGCGTAGTTGCCATGTGCGGTGTGCGGAGTGCCAGAGCAAGGACCCCGCGGTGCATCTCTGCACCACGATATGTGATACTTTCGTGGACGTGTACCATAACTGTCAAGTGAAAAGTTGGATACAAACCAAGATTTCAGGGATCATACCCCTGAAATGACCGGAGAAACCGGGTGAACCACGAATCAAGTTAGTTAACATGGAGATCAAGAAAGCCATGAATAACTGCACCGGAAATGATGCAAAAGAAAGCAGTTCCAGCCACGGACGCGCACAGGCCTGGCAACTGCTGACCGAGTGGACCCAGAGCGAGAGCCTGCGCAAACACGCGCTGGCGGTGGAGACCTGCGTTACGGCCATGGGCGAGGCGGAAGCTGGCCGTTTGGGGCTGGCCGGGGAAGAGCGGACGGCATTCATCGAGCTTTACACGACCACCGCCCTGCTACACGATTTCGACTACGAGCGCCACCCCACAGCCGCCGAACACCCTTTTGTCGGCGTGCACGAACTGGAGCGGCTGGGCTGGCCTCTCGAGCTGCGCACCGCGATTCTGGGCCACGCGCAGTACTCTGGCGTGCCGCGCGAAACGCATCTGGCCAAGTCGCTGTTTGCCTGCGACGAGCTGGCCGGTTTTTTGACCGCCTGCGCGCTGGTGAAGCCGACCAAGGCGATTGCCGAGGTGGAAGTAGCCAGTGTGCGCAAGAAGATGAAAGACAAAGCATTCGCCCGCGGCGTCAACCGCGAGGATATTCTGCAAGGTGCGGCGGAGCTGGGCGTGGAGCTGGATGCGCATATCGCGTTTTGTCTAGAGGCGATGAAGCAGCGGGCGGGCGAGCTGGGGTTGTGAGGTTCAGCCTTTGCACGCTGGTTCTTGACAGTCACGTTTTATTATTGTGGATCAGTGGGAAAACGAAGACAAAAATCGAAAAATTTCGGGCACAAAAAATGCGATTAGCACCAGAACCAAGATAATCGTCCAAAGCGTAGCCTTCAGCCCGCTTAACACATTTGAATGGAGAAGTCCGGAAACATAGAACTGGTCAGGATTGGTTGGATTGAATCGTATGCTGATTGATTCTCCCTCGCAGAGCTGGTAAAGCGGGGATTCTTCGACTGCCTCAAAGGAGCCCGAGTGTTGGTTGCAATTATGATCACTCCAAACGATCTGACATGTGGATTTCCAGCCAAGTGCGGCATGTGGCTGACTGGTTCTGTGTTGGGCAAGTGGAAAATCGATCTCGATGAGATCCGACGATGCGACTTTAGCTTCGGTCTGAATCCACTTGTCGTAACCGCGTATGCGCTCCCAAATCTCGATCAGCATGATGGTTCCCATTCTGCCACATCAGGGCAGGAAAATGCACAGAAAATCGATCGAAAACGATGATAAAATTGATGCAGCTGGAAGGCGCGAAATCGTCTGAATTACGGAGGTTCCCCATGCTGCAACCGGACGAAAAGGAAAAGTTGGAACGAGGGTTTGCCGAGGCGGAGGCCAGCTTGCGCCTGGAAGGACTGAAGCCCACGGAAAACTTCTTCGCCGTGAAGGCCCGTATTCTTGCTGGTGAGATCACCTTCGAGCAAGGGAAGGAAGAAATCCTTGCCTACCATCAGGTAAAGGTTCCTGCCGTCGCATGAGCCAGTCCGCGCGCGATCCGTATGTCTACCCCGGCACGAATGTCCTCATCAACCTGAAAGACCTCCGCGACCAAGCGGATCTTAATAGGTTCGAAGCCGATGCAGTCGCCGTGGATCTCATCGATCTCAAGCAGAATCCCATCACCGGCCCCTTCGACATTCGCCGCTTGCGGGAGACGCATCGTCGCATCTTCGGCAAAGTCTACTCGTGGGCGGGCGAACTCCGCAAAGACATCGGATTGATGGCCAAGAATCGCTCCGGCTTTGTGGTCGCCTACGGGCCTTCGCAGAATATTCCCGGCGCCTTGGTGGGTGTTTTTGCGGCCTTGAAGGCCGAGAGTGATTTGCGTGGTCTGGATGCCGATGCGATGGCCAAGCGTCTGGCCTATTACTATGGCGAACTCGACGCCATCCACGCCTTCCGCGACGGAAACTCCAGAACCCTGCGCGCGTTCACGACGGACCTCGCTGAATCGGCGGGCCATCGGCTGGATTGGTCTCGGGCGGCGCAGACGGCAGAGGATCGCCAGCGCCTCTACCATGCCCGTGACCTGGCCGTGATGCGCGGCGATCTATCCGAGCTGGCCGTGATCATCCGTGTCACTCTGGGTGGTTGAGGCCGCACTGTTCCGAATTAAATTGTTTAGAAGCTGTTTCATAACCGAATACAGACAGTCTTTGAGCTTTCCCTCAGGGGCTGAAGCCCTGCTTTATTATGAGTCATTTACGGCACGACTGAAGTCGTGCCCTGACACTTCTTGCTCCACATTTAGCATTTTTCCGCAAGCTGTAAAGTCGTGCCCTGATACAAAGCGGGTTTACGAAATACGCTGTAATTAGAATCACATGCCAGAAGCGGCATTTTTGCGCTACGATAAGCCTTTCCAGGCTGAATACGGCTTGGGTCCGGTGATTGCAGGAGGTTTCCATGGCCCGTTTCGCGCACATTCTGGTTCACTCCACCGAAGGGGTGGAGACCATCACGCTGAACCGGCCGGAGAAGCGCAATGCGCTCTCTCCGGCGCTGATTGAGGAGCTGCTCGCGGCCCTTGAGGAGGCGGCGAGCAACGAGTGCAGCGCCGTGATTCTGACCGGGGCCGGCCCGGCCTTCTGCGCCGGGGTGGATATTGAGTACCTGGGCGCATCCCTGACGCACCCGCCGGCGCAGCACCGCCTCGACGCGGTGAACATGGCTGGTGTGTTGCGCATGCTGTATGACTTTCCCAAGCCGGTCATTGCCGCGGTGAACGGGCCGGCCATCGGCAGCGGCATGAGCCTGGCCACCATCCCCGCCTTTACCCTGGCCACTCCCTGGGTCAGGTTTGCGCTGAACGAGGTGCGGATGGGCTTTGTGCCGACGGTCGCGGTTTCGTTTCTGCTGCGCCAGGTGGGCGAAAAACGCACCCGCGAGCTGCTGTTGACCGGCAGAACGCTGAAGGCGCAGGAAGCGATGCAAATGGGGCTGGTGACCGAGGTTGTGGCCGCCGAGGAACTGATGCAAACCGCCCATTCGCTGGCCAGGACATTGCAGCAGAACAGCCCCCAGGCCATGCATGCGCTCAAGCAACTGCTTGTCGCGCACTCCCGCCGCCAACTCGACGAGGAGATCGAGGAGGCCATCGAGATGAACGCGCGGCAGGGCACTTCGGCAGATTTCATGGAAGGCATCAAGGCATGCCTTGAGCAGCGCCGGGCAGAGTGGCCGAGCTTGAAGGGCAAGGCGTAGCGAAGTACCGGGCAGGCAATTGCAAGCTCAGTTCGCTGTCCGATCCAGCCTGCCCAGTTCAAGAGATTCCGGGATGGCCTATGCTTTCAGCGCCGCGGCGCGCTTCCTTGTTTCGCTCAAGAAGGCTTCGTCCTCGGGCGACTCCGGTTTAATGGAATCGAGATTGATGGCGACGTTGGCCAGCGCTCCTTCCAGCGCGGCTCCAGAGAGGGCGATCGCGGTGGTCAGGTCGGACTTCATGTTGGGATTGGTGATGGGCTGCAAGCTGGTGGCGATCCGCGCTACTTCGAAGGCTTTTTCGGCTACGCCCAGAGGCACGCTGGTTGCCTGTTGCAGAGCGTCGTTGATAGCCCGCCCGCCGTCTGCGGATTCCTTCGCGGCCTTGTAAGCCTTCATCACGACGTTGTAGGATTCTGCATCGGCGTTGATGGCGGACTTCAGTTCCTCTCGCAGCGGCGTGAGCCGGCTGATGGCTTCGCTGAGCTGGCTTTCAAATTGCTGATAAGCTTTCTTTCCGCGCGACATGGACGCCACCATGACGGCGAGTCCAGCGGCCATGGCGCCCGAGGCCGCCGCCGCGCTGCCTCCTCCGGGAGTGGCCGTGGGCGCGGCCAACAGCTCGATGAAGGGCTCCACTCCGGCGCGCAATCCGCCCACGGAGATTTTGCCGCCCATCACCGCCGCCAGACGGTTTTCCAGAATGAGCGTGGAGTCGAAGTTCTCCACTTGCAGAAACCACTCCGCAGCCTGTTCCAAAGCGAGTTTGGGAATCAGCCCGACAATCTCGCTGGAAACCGGAACCACGCCGTAGCGCTCAGCCTCGCGCTTCACGACTTCGAAGACGCGATGCACCGGGGTCTGCTCAAAGTCGGTCAGGTTCATGGAAACCTGGGCCATGCCGCGCACCAGGAATCCCGCTGCCTTGACGTAGCGCAGGCCGCCGGATGAAAAGCGCACGGCCTTGGCGATTTTTTTCGCGATGGCGACGTCAGGCGTGTTCAGAAAGACGTTGTAGGCGATCAAAGGCTTGCGCGCGCCCACCACAGTTGCGCCAGCGGTGGGATGCACGCGCGGCTCGCCGAAATCGGGCTTGCGCGCGGGGTTGGTGGCGATCTCGTCGCGAATTCCCTCGAACTGGCCGCGGCGAATGTTTTCCAGGTTCTGCCGTTCGGGCGTGGTGGCGGCGGCTTCGTACAGATAAACGGGAATCTGAAAGCGCTTCCAGATTTCAGCTCCCACATGCTTGGCCATGGCCACGCAGTCTTCAATCGTCACGCCGTCGATGGGGATGAAGGGAATGACGTCGGCCGCTCCCATGCGCGGGTGCGCGCCCTGGTGGCGGGTGAGGTCGATCAGCTCGGCGGCCTTGCCTACGCCGCGAATCGCCGCCTCCGCAATAGCTTCCCGCTCGCCAACCAACGTGATGACGCAGCGGTTGTGGTCGGCGTCCATCTCCCGGTCGAGGAGATAGACGCCGGGAATCTTCATCGCTTCGACGATGGCATCGACCTTGGCGGGATCGCGACCTTCGGAAAAATTGGGAACGCATTCAACCAGAGAGGTGGGCACGACAAGAAGAATAACCAGCGGCAGCTCTATCATGCAACTGGCAAATGCGTTGGTGGCGATAAGAGGCTTTCCAGCTAGTTTCGTTGGGGGTGGAAAGGGCGCCCAGAATACCCCATTATGATTTATGGCAGAGGTCTTAACTCGCAATCAGCATCATCTGCTCGGGTTTCCTTTTCGCTATTTCGATGACTGGAGCGCGATAATTCACTACTAGCGCTTCTACCATTGGGTTCCTATTTTCCTCTTTGCCGCCAACATGATAGAAATGCTCGCGTGTCAGTATGTGATATTTGCTCCACAATGTTTTGATGTACCCATTCTCCCGGTACTCATTGTGATGCCAAGTAGAAAGAATAAATTTTCCGGGGTACATTGACAACGCCCGAAAAAGAGCAGCTTCGTGTGATTCAATCCAGCCAGAGTAGTAATCGACATGACGATTGATGTAAGGAGGATCGCAATAGACAATATCCTCCGAATTTGCCTGCAGTATTGTTTCTGAAAAGTCCTGGCACTTAAAAACAAAATTCTTTCTTCGCAGCAGCTTTTCAACCCAAGCGACCTGGTTTACGATTTTTGTCACGTAGGCCTGAGCAAAGCGTTGTGGCTTTCGGCAGAAGGGAATGTTGAATTCTCCCTTGCGATTGAACCGTATCATTCCGTTGAACCCTGCCCGATTTAAAAAAAGAAAGTCCAATGGACTGTGGTGCTTGTTAAATCGATCTCGTATTAAGTAATAATGATCTTCTCCCTTTTCAAGAAGATTGCTTCCTTCCGCGATCAAATATTTGCGAACATCGCCAGAGGAAACCTCGCCGTGTGCAAGTGAGGAATAGAAATTAACCAAATGTGGGTTCTTGTCACATAGAAGTGCATTGTCTGGCGCAATATTGAAAGCAACAACGCCCGTACCCATGAAGGGCTCTACCCAAACATCGTGAAAATTTTCAGGTACGATGCACTGTACCCATGGAACCAGCTTTGTTTTGATACCTTGGGACTTAATGGGAGGAACATTTACCTTCATGCCCCCTCCGCATCTTCATTGTTCTTTGCAACGATCAGTGAGATATCGCCTTTTTTATACTCGACAAACTCTTTAAGATTGACGATCTTTCTCGTCCCCCCATTTTCTTGCTGGATGGAGATTTTTCCGTAGTTCATCCAGTAATCATCAAACCATGATTCTCCGAGTTTTGAAAACATACCGTGTCCGTTAACAATATCCGCTATATTCCGAATGCTTCCGATATTCGCCGTATTGCCGCTGCCACTTTTGTCGCTCGCAATCTTCCATTTTTCCGCGACAAAGAAATCGAAATTTCTGACTACGGATGTTATGTGCTTCAATTCATCGATGCCGTGAATGCGGGTCTCATCGATAGTCGCTCCGTCCACTCTATCGTAGATAATCCCAAGGCAAAAATGGCCGGAATACGAATTGTAGGGAAACTGAATATTCTTTCGGCTCGTACGATTCGTAAAATATTCGCCATGAGATCCCAAGGTAAAGCCATTGCACAGATGTGGCTTACCTGGGTTTCTATAAGTTGTCTTGAAGTCTACCGCAAATTTTACGGATTCATCGTCTGCCTTCACAAAAGAAATGTCGGGGTAATAATTCTGGTGTTCTGCCAAAACAATTTTGTAGCCGTAGTCCTGAGCAAAAGTGAGAATCTGAGGAAATAAATGAATTTCCAAAATCTTCGAGATAATCTTGGTATCGGAAGAAATCGTGTATAGATTTTTAAAAATATCAATAAACCCTTTAACGGTCCATTGGCCGTCGGCTGTGCTGACATGGCTTTTCAGCTCGTTTACCAATTGAACGAGTTTCGTCGCAAATGCTTCTTTGGCGTTCATCGATACATTCAACCGATCTTTGACTTCACTATTTCTAGACCATGTTTATCATCTCATCTTCTTCTATGGAAGGGATAGCGGGTTCTTGGCCCTCAGCTCGGCCACAATCTCCGCTGCCGCCTCGCGGGCCTGCTGCGCGTGGCCGGGCGGGAAGCTGATGGCGCCCACGCGGGCATGTCCGCCGCCGCCGTAGCGCTCGCAGATGGCCGCGAGATTTGTCATCTTCGCCGGGTCGGCCTTGGTCCAGGGGTTGGAGCCGACCGAGACCTTGGTGCGGAAGCTGGAACTGGAGAGGCCGATGGAGTACGTCGCCTGGGGGTGCAGGTAGTACGGGATGAACTTGTTGTAGCCCTCTTGCGGCTGGTCGGTGATGTCGAAGAAGATCGTCCCGTCACGCTCCACGGCGCGCTCTCGAATCAGCTGGATGGCCTGCTGGTGGCGCTCTAAAAGCGGCGGCAGCAGAGGGGCGACAAAGGGCTGGCCGAGCACCTCGGCCAGGGGCATCTCGGTGAGCAGCGGAATGAGCCGCGGGACGAAGGCGTCGTCCTGGGAGGATTCGATGATGAGGGTGAGCTTCATGGCCGGGGCAGCCATCTCGACGGCCGACTCGGCACTCTCATACTTTGCTCCGTCCACGATGTCAGCCCAGTGAATCAGGTCGGCGACCGGCGCTGTGTTGAAGCCGAAACGGGTCGATGCTATGTGCGCCAGAAAGCTGGTGCAGGAGGTGTAGTTGGGATCGAAAAACTTGCGGTTGCCGCAGGCCGGGTCGCGCTTGCAGGCCAGGAAATCTTCTTGATCCTGAGGGGTGAGAAAGGCCGAAAGATGGTGGTCAAACCACCAGGTAATGCGCGGCGAGGCGGAGTACTTGAAGTCGACGATGGCGTTTTCGTCGCCGGTAAACTCGTTCTCGTCAAACAGTGCCCCGGCGCGATGGACCAGGCCGTGGTACTCGTAGCTGGCGTCGCGGGCGATGCACTCGCGATGGAAGCGGGTGAAGAGCGAGGCTGAGCAGGCTCCGTCAAAGCATTTGTCGTGATAAAAAACTCGAACCTGCAAGTCTTGTACTCCCTCTCTGCGTAGAAAAAATGAATTGCCGGAACTGTTTAGCATCAAGGGAAGAGCCGTTTATGTCAAGGCGGCAACGCGATGCAATCGCTTGGCCGGTGCCAAATCGGACCTAAGGCCCACCGAAATTGAGAGTGTTTGCCGGTTGCAAGATGGCGTAATACGGCGTATTATCTCGTATTATGAGTACCCCGCGCACCATCAGTTTCCGCATCGCTCCCGAAAAGGTGGCCCAACTGGACCTGATTGCCAAGGCCATGGACCGTGACCGCAGCTACCTGCTCAATGAGGCTGTGGAAGGCTACCTGAGCGAGCAGCATCGCTTTGCCGCAATGGTGGAAGAGGGTCTGGAAGCCTCTCGGAAGGGAGAGCTGATTGACGACGAAGAAGTCGGCAGGATGATCGAGTCCTGGGCCCATGATGGGATTGCCGAAAAGGAATCGGAGCAGCGGAAGATACGGGCAACAGCGTGAGAGTTCGCTGGACGATACCGGCTGCAAACCAGCTTCAGAATCTCTTCGAATACATTGCTGTCGAGAATCGGACAGCGGCGTACCGCACGGCCCGGCGTATCCGCGAGGCAATTCTCCGCACTGCCCACATGCCCTATTCGGGAAGGATCGGCCGCACCGAGGGAACCCGCGAAATCACGGTCTCCGGCACCTCGTACCTGGTCGCTTATAGGATTGTTGAAAACATGATTCATGTGCTCGCCATTCTCCACGGAGCGCAGGAGTGGCCCGAATCCTTCTAGCCGTTGAACTGCCACTTCGACAATTGCGTAGAGTATCTTGTCATCAGTGAAATACAACAGAATTTTTTGAAGGAGACTCCATGGAGCCGGAGATTCTGCCCCCACAGCCGGAAGCGCCGTATGTCGAGAAAGACGCTGCATCAGCACCAGCGCCTGAAACCGTTGCCCCTTCCCTGGGGGAGCGGATCTTTTACTGGATGAACTGGACCTTCAACGGCAGTCAGGGCCTGCGCTCCGGCTGGTCGGCGCTGATCTTTGTTCTTTTATTCAGCCTTTTTGCCTACATTGTGGGGATTACATTATTTTCTCTTCACCTTATCGGAAAGCAGACCGAATTTACCGCCTCCTCGGCATTCTTCGAAAAGTTGATGAATTTTCTGCCACTGCTGGGTGCGGCCGCGATTATGGCGCTAATCGAGCGCCGCCGCAGCCTGCTGGAATACAACCTGACCGGTCCGCGGTGCATTCCCCACTTTTTCAGCGGCCTCTTGGCCGGCTTCGTGGCTCTTTCGGCGTTGGTGGGAGCCATGGCCTGGGGCGGCTGGCTGCACTTTGGGCCACATGCGCTTTCCGGGGCGGCAATCTTCAGGTTTGCCGGGCTGTGGGCGGTTGTCTTTCTGATGGTGGGCTGCGTCGAGGAGGGACTCTTCCGCTGCTACTTGCTCTCCACACTCACCCGCGGCATCAACTTCTGGTGGGCCTTCGGAACGGTTGGCACGCTTTCTGTTCTTGTGTTCATTATGCCCAAGAGCAACGGCCCAAACGGGGTCTATGCCGCCGCTCTCGTAGGGCTGCTTCCATGCCTGTGGCTGCATCTGAAAAAGGCTGAAAGCGCGGGGTTCTGGCAGGCTACCTGGGTTACTTCGTTTATCTTCGGTTCCATCCACGTTTCCAACCCCGGCGAGAGTTGGATTGGCATCTTTGCCGCGGCGATGATTGGCGCTGTCTTCTGCGTCAGCGTGCGGGTGACAGGCTCGGCCTGGTGGGCCATCGGCTTCCACGCCTCATGGGACTGGGCGGAGACCTACTTCTACGGTACCGCCGACAGCGGCATGGTCGCTCGCGGCCACTACCTGAATACGAGCCCTGCGGGTAACCCGTTGTGGAGCGGCGGCACGGACGGCCCCGAAGGCAGCGTGCTAGTGCTGGGAGTCATTCTTCTGATGCTGGCGGCGCTGCTGGCGATCTACGGGCGCAAGAAGCCAGCCGCTTCGTTCGTAGTAGAGGCGGGATAGGATCATTCCAGCTACACTATCCTCTGTCGCCATGAATCAAACCGCCAAGCCGGTCTATCGTTTCGGCCCGTTTCGCTACGACGCCGGGCAGCGGCTCCTCTTTCGCGACGAGGAGACGGTGCCGCTCGCTCCCAAAGTGACGGAGACGCTGCGCGTACTGCTCGAACGCCGCGGAACAGTCGTGGAAAAAGCAGAGCTGATGCGCGAGGTCTGGCCGGATACGACCGTGGAAGAGATTGGCCTGGCGCGCAACATCTCGCAACTGCGCAAGGCTCTGGGCGACGAGAGCGAAGCCGGCAAATACATTGAAACGTTTCCCAAGCGGGGATACCGTTTTACCGGCGAAGTGACGTTAGAGGTCGAGACGAAGGTAAAGCCGAGCATGATCTTGCGCGTGCTGCTGGCCGCTGCGGTGCTCTTCGCGATTGCTGCTTTCGTCTATTGGCAGTTCTACCGGCCTTCGCGCTACCTTTCCTCAGGTGGGCAAATCGCCAGCATTGCCGTTATTCCTTTTGAATGCCTCAGTCCCGAGTTGGATTGCAGTGCATTTCCGCACGGTCTGAACGATTTGCTGGTGGCCCACCTTGCAAAACTTGACCGCGTCCATGTCCTCTCCCCGGCGACTGTCGGCAGCTATCAGCGCGCACGGCTCTCGATGGCCTTCATGGGCCGCGTGCTGGGGATGGACGTGATGCTGGAGGGCACCATTCAGCGGGTGGGCGAACGGGTCAGAATTACGGCGCGGCTGGTGGACGTGCATAGTGCCAAGCTGGTTTGGTCGGAGAGCTACGAGCACCCGGTGGCGGAGGCCCAGGAGCGAGCGGCCCAGGAGATCGCCGCTCAGGTTGGCGCTCATCTGGCCAATCGCGGGCGGTTATTGCCGCCAAAGCCTTGATTCCTTTTTTCTTCATGCTTTGCGAAGAATTTCTTCAATGATTCGGAAGCTCATTTCCTGCCAAAGTTGAGTGATATTGGAGCCTGCGGAGATACTCCGCGGGAGGAAAGAACCGAATGAAACGCTCACTGAAGTTGCCTTTTCCGATAAAAGCCATCCTTCTTGTTTTTGCATTGTGCAGCCTGTCCTGTCCGGTGCGGGCTAACGGCGCGCTGCCCCACGTAAATCGCAAAACACTCGATCAGCCCACCGAGATCCAGGGCTATCCCTGCGCCAAGGGCTTCGCCTGGTTCTTTGACGATGGCCGCTTGAACCGCTGCACGGTCACGCGGGAGATTGCTTTTGGCGAGGCGCGCATCCCCGCCGGATCGTACATCGGTCTCCATCCCGACGGCACTCCGGATATCGTGCAGATGATCCACGACGCGCCGATTCTGGGCATGACCTGCTCGGGCGGCAGTTTGCTGGGTCCGGGCGAAGGCTCAGTGGTGGCCTTTTATCCCAGCGGCAAGCTCAAGCAGTGTTACCTGGCCGGAGACCAGACCGTGCAGGGAGTTCCCTGCATGAGCGGCGGCTTTTTCGCCGATGGCCGCGGTGGCGGGGCGAAGTTTCACGAAAACGGAAAGCTGGCATCGTGCAAGCTGACCAAGGATTTTGGCGCGTGGCGCAAGGGAGATCGATTCGTGCAGGCTCCATGAATCCAGGTCTGTCAGAGTTCTACGTCTTGCGCGCTTCTACGTCGAAGATCGCCGGGTCGGGGTCCTGGAAGAACGCTGCATGCAGCGAGCGGACGGCTTCGTCGGCGTCGTCTTCATCGATCATGAAGCTCATGTTGATTTCGCTGGCGCCCTGGGAGATCATGCGGATGTTGATGTGGCGGATGGCGGCTTGGGAATCCACAAACCGCCCGACCTTACCTGATTGGAATTTGCAGCAGAACCGCGATGTATTGGCGCACCTTGGCGATCATCTTTGCCGGTGCTTTGGAATGAAACTCCGCCCCGCGCCCCGCCCAATCCATGCTCTTCAATTGATCGACAAGCACGGCCCCTTCCACGCCTCCAACGGTGATCGGCAACGTGAAGGGATACGGTTTGACCTTGGTGGTCAAGGGACAAACCACAGCCAAACCGCTGGCCCGGTTGTAGCGGAGATCGGTCAGGACGAGAGCAGGCCTGCGCTTGGCCTGTTCCCGTCCAACCTGGGGATCGAAGTCCAGGAAGATAATGTCGCCGGCATCAGGAACGTACTGGCTCACCATTCGACGGCTTCCCTTCCGATCTCCGGCCCGAGTGAAATCTCCGCGTAGCGATTCTCCGGGGTGATTTGGGCCACCAATTGAGCCAGGGTTGGGATCTCTCCTACCCGGTGGATCTGCACAACGCCATCGGCAGCTACTGCGATCTCCAGAGAGTCGCCCAACTGCAAGCGAGCGTCGTCCGCAACAGGCTTCGGAATCCTCACAGCCAGGCTGTTTCCCCATTTCAACACTTGAGCCTGCATATCTCCTCCTGTAGATACATTGTATCATCGGCAGGCGTTCCCGGTGTGGCAAGTATGAGATGCGGGCGCCTCGAGGTCTGGACTTTGAGATCTAAACCACGTGAAAAAGCAGGTCCTTCGACTCGCTGCGCTCCGCTGCTCATGAATAAAATTGTTGGGTAAAGAACTGGACAGTGCCAAGTTCGCCGCTTCGATCATGCAGCCCTCTGTTCTGAATGCCAATGAATATCAGAGTGTCTGTATTTCTCGATGATTTTCTTGAGGTTTGGGTCGATTTTCGTAGACGCGAAAAATGCGGGGATGGCCGTACGCAGGGCATTTGCGGTCACCAGTTCGGATGGCGGGAGCGCCGGGTTCATGGTGCGGAGCCAGCTTCTGAACGAGCGCCATACTTCGGCGGTATGGTTGATCGCCAGGTGTTGCAGCAGCCCTTGGGCAATGCATCCCAGTTGGACGTGCGTGTTAAAGGCGCCCATCTTTCTGCGAATCCCGGCACGGTAGGCATCGCTTGTACGGTGTAGATGCTGGTCCCCGTCTCCCCGACGGAGCGGCTTCATACCACTCATCCAGAAGTGATACGCGTAGGAGCCAAGGACGTGAACGGCTTGGCGGAAGCCCAGCTCGATTCTGAACCTATAACCGTAGAGCAGGAGGATCTTCAGTGGGTCGAGGGTGAGGTCGGTAGAAAGCAGGAAGATGGTTCCACGGTTGGGATGGCATACGATGACGAAGCGCACGATCCGCGCCGCCGGACGCCAGATCAGATCCAGCGAGCGGTAGCGCAGAGTCACATTGCTTTCACCATATACAGGGCTGGGCGCGGAAGTAAATGCGGCATCGTCTTGGGCGAGATCCTTGAGCCGTACCTTTTTCCCATAGATCCTTGGCCTGCCTCGTTGACGAAGGACGGGCGCGTCCACCGGGAGATAGGCGACCGCGTTGCTTTTGGCGCGAGTGATGAGTTGGTGCCCATTGGCCAGCAACTTCTTAATAAACCTTCCGCTGGCGTAGTAGGCATCGGCCACGAGCAGAACCTTGCGATCCATGAAGTTGGCAATAGAGAACAGCAAAGCCGCCAACTTATCGAGCAAGGTCCTGGCATCGCGGTTTGAAAAGATCAGTCCTTCATGAATGCGCGAGGTCAGCGGCACTGCGGCCACATACCCAGAAGCTCCTTGGATTAGCAGCGAAATGGCCTGAAACGAGTGGCCCATGATGTATTCCGGTTTGGTATTGCTCTCCGATTCTTGGTGCAGCATTTTGACGGCGGGCATGCGCTTGCCCTCCTTGGGAGCCTTGATGCCGTCGGCCAGACAAACGATGCGGGAGCCGACCAGCATGGGCTGAAAGAGCAGGAGCGAGAGGCGAACCCAGCAGGCGGTGAGCTTGTCCAGGTCGAGCCCCTTGCTGTGGAACAAATGAAGGAAGCGGTGGTATGCCTGACCGCCAAAGTCCAGGACGCGGACATAGCTGGTAACGCCGGCCTGATCGCTGCGACAACACAATCCCATCAAGGTCAGGACCATCCATAGAAAGGTGCTTGTTCTGTGGCATGCTGGCCGCAGAGATCGAACCGCTTGCATCCAGGCAAACCACAGAACCATAGATAGATACCCTCCTTATAGCCGATAGCATTATACTGCTATCGGCTATCAATGTAAAGAGATATACTTTCCTCGATGGATGACAAACGAGAAGCTGAAATCGAACGTCAGATCGAGAAGGTAAAGCGGGATCTTGCCGCTCTGGGAGACCTGCGGCCAGGGAGTCTTTCGACGCAGTACAACGTATGCGGATCACCCGGATGCCGCTGCAAAGCCACTCCACCCGAGAAGCATGGCCCGTACTATCAGGTCAGTTTCAGCCGCAAGGGCAAGAGCAGCACCAAGTTCGTTCGCAAGGAAGACCTTCCTGCCATTCGCAAGCAACTGAAGAACTACGAAACCATGAAGTTGCTCGTGGATCGCTGGGTCGAACTTGCAACCGAACTATCCAACCTGCGGATCAAACGAGATCGACCCTGAACAGGGAGAACTTGGCACTCTCCAGTAAAGAATTTATCTACAAAAACAGCAAGTTAGCTTCCGCTTCGCGGAAATCGCGAGTTAGCAAGTTCGCGGCAGTTCATTTCCGTCGTCCATCGACGTGGCAAGTCGGGCTGCTCATGATGAGTGACCTTTTGCAATTCAGGACGACAGGCTATTTTGCTTTGCGGGCTTCGGTGTCGAAGATCTCCGGGTCAGGGTCCTGGAAAAACGCCGCGTGGAGCGAGCGGACGGCTTCGTCGGCGTCGTCTTCGTCGATCATGAAGCTCATGTTGATTTCGCTGGCGCCCTGGGAGATCATGCGGATATTGATGTGGCGGATGGCGGTGAAGACCTGAGAGGCTATGCCGCTGTGGCCGCGAATGTCGTCGCCCACCAGGCAGATCAGCGCCTTCTTGCCTTCATATTTCACATCGGCCAGCTTGCCGAGATCGGCGGCGATGGCGGGCAGCTTCTCGTTGGAGTCCACGGTGAGCGAGACGGAGACCTCGGAGGTCGAGACCATATCGACGGGGCACTTGTGATTGTCGAAGACGGTGAAGATTTCCTTCATATAGCCGTGTGTCATCAACATGCGGCCGGCGACGACGTCGATGATGCTGAGCTTCTTTTTGACGGCGATGGATTTGAAAGGGCTCTTGCAGTGCGGCGGGAGCGAGATGATGCGCGTGCCTTCGCAGGCGGCGTTGCGGCTGTTGAGCACCAGGACGGGAATATTCTTTTTGACGGCGGGCAGGATGGTGGCGGGGTGCAGGACCTTGGCGCCGAAGTAGGCCAGTTCGGCGGCTTCTTCGAAGCTGATGACCTTGACGCGCAGGGCATCGGGGCAGACGCGCGGGTCGGCGGTCATGATGCCGTCCACGTCGGTCCAGATTTCGATGGCCTCGGCCTGAAGCGCGCCTCCGATGAGGGCGGCGGTGAAGTCGGAGCCGCCGCGGCCTAATGTGGTGGTGATGCCGGCTTCGTTGCAGGCGATGAAGCCGCCCATGACGGGGACATGGCTTTCGGCGAGGAGCGGGAGCAGCTTGTCTTGAGAGCGTTTTTCGATCAGAGCGTCCTGCGGGATGGCCTTCTGGAATTGCGAATCGGTGATGATGACCTGGCGCGCGTCGGCGTGGGCGGCGTTGATGCCCAGTTCGCGGAAGGCCGCGGCGACGATTCGGCTGGAGAACAGCTCGCCGTGGCTGACGATCAGGTCGGAGATGCGCGGCGTGAGTTCGCGCAGCGCCGCCAGTCCGCGCAGAATCTCATCGAGAGAATCGAACTTCTGGTCAATCTGTTCGATCAGGGCGGCGGAGTCTGTGACCAGGGCCGCGGCTGTGTCGCGGTGGCGCGAGCGCAGCCGCGAACTGATGGCCAGCGCTCCGGCGCGGTCACCCTGCACGGCAGTCGATGCGGCCAGCAGCAGTTGGTCGGTGACCTTGGCCATGGCGCTGACGACGACTACCGGCTGCTTGCCCAGCGCCACGCGCCCGGCGACGATGGCCGCAGTGCGGCGGATGGCCGCTGGATCCTCCACCGATGTGCCGCCGAATTTCATTACGACCAGGTTCATGCGAGTTTCCTAAAAGCAGTTCTCAGTTCTCAGTTCTTCGCTTCCAACTCGGTTTGCTGAAAATTCCAGTGGTTATCCTGATTCCGGTTCTCAGCCGATTATCCATCGTTTTCAAATCAACGCGAAAGGCTGAGAACCGTAAAACTAAAAGCCGATTACTGACAACTGACAACAGAGAACTGACAACAGAGAACTGACAACTGAGAACTGTTCGCTACTAAAGTTTCCCCAAACTGGCCAGCAGTTCGGCGTTGAGGATGGTGGCGCCGGCGGCTCCGCGAATGGTGTTGTGCGAGAGCACGGTGAACTTCCAGTCGAGCACGCCGCAGGGGCGCAGGCGGCCCACGGTGACGGCCATACCGTTGCCGCGATTGCGATCCAGGCGCGGTTGTGGGCGATCCGGCTGCGGCGCCCATTCGACGGGCTGCTCGGGAGCGGTGGGCAGATTCTGTCTGGCCAGCGGACGAAACTCCGCCCAGGCCGCCAGAATCTCTTCGCGCGTGGCCGGCTTTCCGAGCTTGATGCTGACGCTGACCGTGTGGCCATCGACGACCGGAACGCGGTTGCAACTGGCGCTCATGCGCGCGATGAGCGGCTTGACCGTGTGGCCGTCGAGTGAGCCCAGCAGCTTGAGCATCTCTTCTTCCATCTTCTCTTCTTCGTTGGGGATGTAGGGGACGACGTTGTCCAGAATGTCCATGGAGGCTACGCCGGGATAGCCCGCGCCGCTGACCGCCTGCATCGATGTGGCGAAGATCTGCTCGATTCCGAAGCGGTCGACGATAGGCTTGAGCGCCAGCACCGGACCCATCACCGTGCAGTTGGAGTTGGTGACAATGTAGCCGCCCGACTGCTTGCGCCAGGATTGCTCCTCGATCAAATGCAGGTGATCGGCGTTCACTTCAGGCAGCACCAGGGGCACGTTGGGAGCCATGCGGAAGGCGCTGGAGTTGGAGATTACGGCGCAGCCGGCGGCGGCGAAGCGAGGCTCAAGCTCGCGAGCGATGGGCGCATCGATGGAAGAAAAGATGATCTTGGGCGCGGTCTGATTTCCATTGGCCGCGGCGCTCGGCTCCGCCGGCGAGACGATCATGTTGGCGATGCGCTCGGGCAGCGGCGTGTCCAGGCGCCACTTGGCGGCCTCGCCGTAGGACTTGCCAGAAGAACGGTCGCTGGCCGCCAGCCAGGTGATTTCAAACCACGGATGGCGCTCAAGAAGTTGGATGTAGCGTTGGCCTACCATTCCGGTAGCGCCCAGTATGCCGATTGGTTGTCTGGTTTTCATAGCCTTGAACATTCAGTGTACAGGAAATTGCTTGATTTTCGGGCAGACGCGTTGGCGAAGCGTGTGCCAAATCGAAACGAAACCGGTAGCAATCTCCGCAAGAGACCTAGCGCCGAAACGGGAGACCGATCCTCCAAATGCCTGTTGAAACAACGTTTTCTGCCGATGAAATCATGGAGGAGTTACTGCGATGGGACTGCGGCAGATGGCCGGGCTTGGCAGTTCGCCTTCTGAGGCGATGGGGGAATCTGCGCCTCAGGTCTCTGACCGGTGCCTGACCCTGCTGGTGCAGGGAGCGGCGCAGAATATGCCGGAGATCGACGAGGAAACCTACAATGCCTTTCGCAAGAAAATAAGCGAAGAGGCGATGCAGGTGCCAGACAGGCTTCCGGTAGAAGACAAGCTGGCGCTGATTCAGTCCATTGTGCGCGAGTTCGAGAGTTACAGGACGGGCGCGGAAGGGGCGCTCAAGGACCGGCAAAGTGGGTGGCGGGCGCTGGTTTCCATGCAGCTAAAGGAACTTCTGGAGCGGGTGGGCGTGGACGCCGGTTCGTCGGAAGCCGCGCCGCTGGTGGCGAAGGTCGCAGGGCTGGAGACCGGCGAGCAGATTCAGGCGTATCGCGAGCGTCTGCTGAATTTTCTTCATCCCTCCGGCGCGGAACAGGGCATACCTGTGGGCGCATCCAAGCTGAAGACGGCCGATCGCACCACGGAGAACGACAATGCGGCCGGGCTGCGCGGCGGCGGAGCGGCCGTCGAGCATGTGAAACGCATCATGGAGCGCGGCGGCAATGGTTTCATTGCGCTCTTCCGGCTTGGTTGCCTGGAGATCATCAGCCAGCGATTCGGGGTGGAGGCCGTGCAGGATTGCCTCATGGCCGTCTCCGCTTTTCTTACCCACAATCTTCGCAGCGGCGACGCCATCTTCCACTGGAGCGACTCTTCGCTGCTGGTTATTCTGGAGGGCCGTCCCAACGAACAGATTCTGACCGCGGAGCTGCAGCGGATCATCGCGCAGAATCGCGAGATCACCGTAACCATTGAGGGACGCAACGTGATGCTGCGCATCCCGCTGGACTTCGTTCTAACTCCAATCGGCTTTTTACGCAATGCCGAAGATTTATACAAACTTACTCCCAAACCTGCAACCCAGTGGTGAAACTATTGAAAAAGATTCCCGTGAACCCGCCTGTCCCGCCCTGCGAATCGGCTTTCGAGATTCTCGAAGAACTGCCCGTTGCCTACATCGAACTCGATGCGGAGGGATTGGTGATGCGCGCTAATCGCGCGGCGCGCGCCTTGTATCCTATCGAGCACGGAGAAATTACGGGCAAATTTCTGTGGGATTTTATGCCGTCCGCCGAGAAAGAAGTCAGCCGCGCGGCCTTTTTCAAAATCATGGAGTCAGGCGCGAACCCGCCTCCAATCCGGCGCACGGCTTACACCAGCGCGGGAGAATTTCGCACCTTCGAGCTGCATCGCAGCCTGATTCAAGATGCCCTGGGCAAGCCGTCGGGCGTCCGCTTGGTCTCGTTCGACGTGACCGCGGCGCAATTCGCCCACGAGGAAACGCGTCAGGCGCGGCAGTGGCTGGAGAGCGTGTTGGAGTCGATCTCCGAGGCGATAATCGTGACCGATGCGCTGGGCTTTGTGCGCACCGTCAATCCGGCGGCGGAAGAACTGCTTGGCTGGAAGGCCAAGGAGTTGATCGGCAAAATGGTCGAGGAGGGGTTGCCTCAGCTTTCGTACACCTCAGGCGATCAGAAGTCACTGACTCATCGCATTGCGCTGGAAAGGCGCACCAAGGGAATCGCGACGGTGCTGGACCACGCGCGCCGGGAGTTGTGCGTGGAGATCAGCACCTCGCCCATTGTGGACAAGGAGAGCGGCATTACGGCGGGCGTGGCCAGCGTGCTGCGCCGGGTGGAGGAGGCGGGTTAAGCCTGCCCAGCGGTGCCTGTCTGCTCCGAGTCGAATATGGCCGGCAAATAACCCTGCCTGCGCTTCGCACTAAAAAGCCAAAAGGCTGGGCAAGATGCCCAGCCTTTTGCGCCAATTTGTCAGCTGATGCTCCAGCCGACGATAGCGGAATCAGAGTTGATGTATCTCGAAACCACAGAGCATAAGTCGACGCGACCATCAGGGAGCGGCGACCCGGTACGAAGATCACCTGGACACAATGACTCTGATTCCGCTCTAGTAGCCGCGGCAGATGCCCGCGCTTCGTTGTGGTTTACAGGAAAGACAAGATAGTTGCAGCGACGCCGGCAACTTCGCCGACGGTGCTCAGCACGCTGCCCACGCTAGTTCCGCCGCCGCCACCGCTACTCTTCTGCTGTGCCTGTCTCGCTTGCTGCTGCTTGAGTGCCTGCTCGTTCAGCTTCCGCTCCTCCGCCAGCATCAGCTCATAGGCCTTCGTTCCGGTTTCCTTCTGCAAAGCGGGCGGGAGCTTCTCGAATCGCTCCGCTTCTTCATCCGTCTTGAAACCCAAACCGTTGATATCCGCTTGGAGGATGCAATTACGATACGGGCTTGGCGTGTTATTGGGGCACCTCAAGGGCAGATGCTGCTTTTCTACTTTGGCCCTCCACTCCTCATACAACTTTTCATGCTTCTCCGTAACATTCAGGTTGTTGACCGGTGTGCCGAAGTCCGCAGAAAGCTCCTCTTGTTCTTCCTGTTTCAGTTCAGCCGCCTTTTCAGCCGCTAGCTTCTCGTTATGCAGCTTCTTGGCCTCTTCCTTTTCCTTCTCCAGCTTCTCTTTCTTTGCCTGCCGCTCGGCATAGAGTCTTGCGCGGCCAGCCGCGGTCTCCTCGAAGCGATAGTCCCATGCCATATGGTGACCCGAAGCGAAGGAGGCGAAGTTTTCCTTCAGAATGGAGCTCTTTCCCTCCTTGCTGAATTGGATTCCGTTCGAGGCGTCGCCCGACCATTCAAAGAGAATGATCGCGCCCGTGCTGTTCTTCAGCGCCAGCGAAACGTCGAAATCCTTACCGGAAAATTTCTTCGGAGAAGAGCCGGAGAAGTTCCAGGTTCCATCCTGATCAACGAGCAGATTGAGCGTGCCGTCGATTTTCTTCATCGTAAAAGTATGCGAGATGGGTCCGGATGTGGCCTGCTGGGTCAGCATGTGGCTGGTTTCCGCCGGAGCCGCGGGGGAAGTTTGGGCCATCGCCTGATGGGCGGCGAAGGCCAGGATGGCGCAGAGCGCAAGCGCACTGAGCCGCTTGATGCCGGAAATTTGCTTGGACATGAATCCTCCTTGATTGGCAAAGGCAGGCAGCCTGCGCTGCCTGAGCTCAAAAACATGATGTTGGCCTGACGATCAGTTACCGCCCAAATCGGCGGCGAGGGAATAAGGAAGTTAGAAACCGCAAACCGAGTGCGGGCTGCGACAGATGGTTGGGCAAAATGCCCAGCCATCTGTCGTTGTTTGTGTATAGGGAAAAGGTGCCCTCTCGTTTTACGAGAAAGCGCCTTTTTCGGTTTCAATTAGAAGATGGAGCCCAGGAAGCTGCCCACATCGGAAACAGCGCTGGCCACGCCTGAAGCCACGCTGCCGACCGTGTTGACAACGCTGCTGATGGTCGATCCAATGCCGCCGCCGCCGCCGCTGCTCTTCTGCTGCGCTGCCTGCTGCCGCTCCTCGGCGAGTTCCTTCTGCGCTTCACGCTTTTGCTCGGCCTTCTTCTCGGCCTCGAGCTTGGCGTTATGCTTCTCCCGGGCTTCTTTCTCTTCTCTCGCCAGTTGTTCCCGCTTCCTCTGCCGCTCTTCATATTGCGCCCTCTTGCCTGCGGCGCTCTCGTGGTAGCGGTAGGTCCAGGCGTAATGGTGGCCCTTCTGGAAGTCGGAGAAGTCGTCCTTGAGGAGGCCGCTCTTGCCGGATTTGCTGAACTGAATGGGGTGTGTGGCGTCGCCCACAAAGTGGAAGACATAGATGGCGCCGGTCTTGGCTCTCAAGGCCAGCGATATATCGTAGTCCTTGTTCTTTTCGGCCTTTGCGGTGCCGGAGAAGAGCCATTCTCCATCCGGATTAACCAGGATGTTGATGTTGCCATCGATTTTATTCAACTTAATGTTGTGGGAGATCGGTCCGGTCGTAGCTGGCGCGGACTGTGCCGGGCTGGCTTCGGCGGGGGCCGTAGCCGAAGCTGCTTGGGAAGTCTGGGCCGTTGCCGAAGAAACGGCGAAGGCCAGGATGGCGAACAGCGCGAGCGCGCTGTATCGCGTGGTATCAGAAATGTGCTTTAACATGGATGCTACCTCGATTTGAAATTGCACGCACTCGATGTTGTTCGTGCTAGGAGGAAGGCTAGAGCATAGGAAACCAATATGTCTTGAATCCCTATCAATTTTTCTTTATTTTTATGAAAAGCCGCTGCAGCCATCTTTTCCGGGGCGGAATATGCAAAAAAATGATGAAGAACCGATCCGGAGGGAGGGGGGAACCCCTGAATAAAACCTGATCACGGACCTTGGTTCCCTATTTCTTGACCTTGCCCGCACCGCGCCCGGCCAGCAGTCCTTCCAGCTCTTCCTTGAACTCGCGCACGTCCTTGAAGTCGCGGTAGACCGAGGCGAAGCGGATGTAGGCAACGGTGTCGATCCCTTTAAGCCGATCCATAATCAGCTCGCCGATCTCGGCGGTGGTGCGCTCCCGCTCCGGGGCTTCGGCCAGAAAGGTCTCTGCGGCGTTCACGATTGCCTCCAGGCTGCTGGCCGCCACGGGCCGCTTCTCGCAGGCGCGCAACAGGCCGCTCAAAATCTTCTGCCGGTCGAAGCGCTCGCGGCGGCCGTCCTTCTTGACCATCATGTAGGGAATTTCGTCGATTCGCTCGTAAGTGGTGAAGCGGCGATTGCACTTCTCGCACTCCCGCCTCCGCCGGATGGAGTCTGCCTCCTTGCTCTCCCGCGAGTCCACCACCCGATCCTGACTGAAGCCGCAATAAGGACACTTCATACAAGCCGATTCTAAATCAGGGGTCAGAGATCAGGGATCAGGGATCAGGGAAAAGCGGCTGCGCGGAAGGCAAACTGTAGACGGTCTCAACTTGGAAGTGGCCCTTTTCAGTATCCAATTTTCCCCGGAACGGCTGACCCCTGATCCCTGATCTCTGACCCCTGTTTTTAATCAAACACCACCGTCTTGTTTCCGTAGCAGAGGATGCGGCGGTCCAGATGCCAGCGGACGGCGCGCGACAGGACCATGCGTTCCAGGTCGCGGCCGCGCGCCACCAGGTCTTCCACCTGGTCGCGGTGCGAGACGCGGGCCACATCCTGCTCGATGATCGGCCCATCGTCCAGCACTTCGGTGACATAGTGGCTGGTGGCCCCGATCAGTTTGACGCCGCGCTCATGGGCGGCATGATAGGGCTTGGCCCCGGTGAAGGCGGGCAGAAACGAGTGGTGTACGTTGATGATCGCGGAGGGGTAGCGTGCGATGAAGCCGGGCGAAAGAATCTGCATGTAACGCGCCAGAACGACCAGTTCAATTTCATGATGCTCGAGCAGTTCAAGCTGCCGCCGTTCGGATTGGTCGCGCGTGGCCGCAGTCACCGGAACATGCGCGAAGGGAATGCCGTAAAAGGCGGCCAACTCCGCGACCTCGCGGTGGTTGGAGACGATCAGCGGAATCTCGCACTCCAGCTCACCCGCCCGCCAGCGGTAGAGCAGATCAGCCATGCAGTGCAGGTACTGCGAGCAGAACAGAGCCACGCGCGGCAGACGGGCGCTCGAGCTCAATTGCCACCTCATGCTCAACTCGCGGGCCAGCGGCGCGAACTCCGCCTCAAAAGCCTTCAAATCATAGGGCTTCGAACCGGTGGTTGCAGACGTGGCGGAATCGTTGCTTGCCCTATCCAGCGCCCACTCCACGCGCATGAAGAAGAGTCCCAGCTCGTGGTCCTGGTGCTGGTCGGCGTGGAGGATGTTGGCCCCATGCCGGTAGAGCAGCGAGGAGACGCGGGCGACAAGGCCTTTTTGGTCTGGGCAGTCGATCAGCAGTACGGCGGAATCTATCATGCTGCCTTCAGTTTATGCCACCACCTGCGGTGGGGGGACTTGCCCCTTCGACTTCCCACCCCAGCGACGAAGACCTGTCGCCGGGGACCCCGGTTCGCTCAGGGCAGGCTGTCCAAGCGGACGCCTTCCATTGGCCGGCCATCCGCCGGCAAAGCTGGCACCTCGGGTACCCCCACCCGTACTTTGGATGCAAAGTCGTTGTTTTGTTGAGGTTACAGACGGGGTTGCGCTGTAAAGTCGTCAAAACAAAGGAGTTCCCTGCAAAGTCGTCCAGGATAAGGAGTTACCGGCCGTTTCGGCCTCTTCCGGCAGCTTCCGGGTGACAGGCGGCGCGAAAAGGACGTGCCGGACAGTGTTTGAAGGAAGACTTCTGAGGATCATGATGCGACGAAGTGGGGAAATAATCTGCAAAGCACCTGCGGTGCTGCCAAACGCTCTCTTATCGCTCGCATGGGGTTCGTGGTCTCCCAGCCTTCGCCCGGCCACCCGCCCACCTGCCGCCAAAATCAGCGTAAGATTAGATTGAGGGACTGCTATGAGTACCGCTATCGAATTTCCAGAGTCTTTATTCCGTCAAGGCGAGCAAATCGCGCCCTGCAGGGAGTTACTGTAGAGGAATTCGTAATTCGCGCCCTGAAGCGTGACTTGGAGCGTGAATTAGGCGCCGCTCCCAGCGGTCACTCCGGTCAAACGCCGGTCAAGCTGCCGCTGGTTCCATCAAAAAGCCCAGGGGTTCTGGATTTAAAGGACTACGACTTCGATGATCTGCTTGCCTGATGTCAATCTCTGGATTGGGCAACCTTCCAACCGGCATAACTACAGGCCAAGCTCTGAGTGCGATCCCAAGCGGACGAGCTGGAGGGTCTCATCATCGGGCTTTCGGTAGATAAGCACCAAGTCTGGCCTGATGTGGCAATCGCGGTAATCTTGCCAGTTGTTCGATAATGCATGACGCGTGAAATCTCTCTGCCAACGGCTGATCGTTTGCAAGAGTCTGAACCACAGCGACAAAATTTCCGGAAAGATTAGCTCGATACTGCCCTTTCGATTCGCGCTTCAGGTCGCGCTTAAAGGCTGTTGTCTGGTTAATCGTTCGCATCGATCACCGCTTGCAGATCATCCAGAGTCACCGTTTCGAGTTTTCTTTCCCGAGCCTCTTTCATTGCCGCGATGGTCACTTCATTGGGAATCAATGGCTCGAATGGGAGAGCCTTGTCGTGCGCAACGCGCGTTAGCATGAGGCGAACCGCATCGGAAACGGTCAGGCCAATCGCCCGGAGAACTGTGGCCGCCTCCTCTGGACTCCTTGGTGGCCACGATGCCGAAGTCGGCGATCTTGGGTAGCCATGCGCCGGCGTCGCGCTTCAGGAGAATGTTTTCCGGCTTGATGTCGCGGTGGACCATGCCTTTGGCGTGGGCCGCGCCGAGGCCTTCGGCGATTTGGCGGGCGATGGAGAGGGCGAGGGGGACGGGGAGAGCACCCGCAGGGGCTAAAGCCCGGACTTCTTTTTGCTGCGTTTGCGGCACGGCTGAAGCCGTGCCCTGATACATTGCCTCCGGGGCTAAAGCCCGCGTCGATTGTGCTGGCTTTATGCGGGGGTTGAAACCCCCGCCTCCCTCCGTATCCCCGCGTCCCTCAGGGGCTAAAGCCCGGGCTTCTTTTTGCTGCGTTTGCGGCACGGCTGAAGCCGTGCCCTGATACATTGCCTCGGCGGCTAAAGCCGCGGTCTCGTTTGGCTCGCTTGCGGCGCGGCTGAAGCCGCGCCCTTTCAAAGCCGCGTGATAGTCGCGCCCTTTCAAAGCATCGAGTTCATCCGCAGAGTACAACCGCAGGTCCTTCGACTCCCCCTTCACTTCGCTCAGGGGTCGCTCAGGATGACAAGCATTTAGCAGACCGCGGAGGTCGGGGCCGTCTACAAATTCCATCGAAAAGAAGAGGGTTCCATCCTCGGATGGCTCCAGGTTTCCCGCGTCTACGACATTTTTGTGGCGAATCTGGCGCAGGGTGCGGACCTCGCGCAGGAAGCGGGCGGTGAAGGCTTGGTCCTGGCTCAACTCGGATGAGAGAAACTTGAGGGCCTGCGGCTCGTTCATCAGCGTGTGCTGGGCGAGATAGACGGCTCCCATGCCGCCCTGTCCCAATTTACGAATAATGCGGTAGGTGTTGCGGATGACCATGCCCGGCTTGAGGTCGCGAATCTCGTTGAGCGGCAGGCCGTGGGTGGGGCAGGTGGTTTGGCTGTCGGGATAGCCGGTGTCGCATTGCGGGCAGGTCTTCATGCGTTTGCGCTTCGATATTAGAGAATTCTAAGCCGGAACCATTCTTCCACCCTGAGGTAGGGAGCGCAAGACTGACATGAATAGACTGGGGCGTAAAAAAACGCCGGGGGAATGGTCGCCCCGGCGTGCGCGTGCAATTCAATGAAATTTTCTTTGCCTGTCTCGCTGCACAGGCGAGCGGGCAGACTTTCGTCCGCGCTTATTTCTCCACCCCAGCGCACAAAGTTCATGCGCCGGGAACCCCGGGTCTGGCGCGGAATGCGCCGCAGGCGCGATTGGCCCCACCGCAGGTGGCTATGCGGCGGTGTCGGCGCGGACCTGCTGCGGTGCGTTGAGTTGCTGGCGGAGGTTGCTGGCCAGATCGGCCACCACGCGCATTCTTTCAGCGGAGGGAGCGGAGATATCGCTGCCGGTCAGAGCCAGCTGGGAGTAGAGCAGCAGGCCTGCGACGGTGGATTTGAGCTCGGATTCGATGGCCGCGGTGGCGGCGCGGCGGGCCAGCGTCTGCTCCCGCTCGCGGCGGTGCAGGGCGGAGCGAATCTCGCGGATCAGCCGCGTGGTTCCGGAGAGGGCGAAGTTGATTTGCAGGGGAATGGCCAGGCCGGAATGCTCCCAGACGGCCTCGGCCGAGGCCGGATCGCACTCCGCCATGGTCTCGTCCACCGCTACGGCGGCATACTCGCGGCGGCGCAGCGCGGCCAGCGCGGCCTTGCGCCCATCGGCTACTTCCACTTCCATGCCCAGTTGCGCGGCTACCACGGCGGCGCAATTGCGGGCGCCTTCAATTCCGGTCACAATTAGAATGCTCATATGAAGCTCCTCTTAGATCTCGTTGGCTTGCCCGGCCAGCCTGTGGCCGTTGTCTGATGCGCTCCGCGCGGGGCAATGCTGACAAGTGAAAATTTCCGCTCTGGAGCCTGTGAAGTTTCTTGCCGGGGGCCTGCGAAGTTTCCCGCCTGGGGCCGGTGAAGTTCCGTAACCGCCCTATCGGCGCGATCGGTTCCGGCTTTAGTCCTGGCCGGCTACTCTTCCCGAAGCGGGTCGGCGATGCCGTATTCCTTCAGCTTGCGGTAAAGGGTGGTTTTGCCGATGCCCAGCAGTTTGGCGGCCTGGAGTTTGTCGCCGTTGAGGGTGCGAATGGCTCCCAGGATGGCCTGGCGTTCCATATCGGCCAGTGTGGTCAACTGCGGCGAGGCTCCTTCGGCTACCGGCTCGCCGGCCAGGACGGCCGAGCGCCGCGCCTCCAGGCCTTGTTGCTGAAGCTGCGTGGGCAGGTCGCCCAGGTGCAGGATGGGTCCGCTGGAGAGGGCGCAGGCCCGTTCTATTGAGTTTTCGAGTTCCCGCACGTTGCCCGGCCAGTCGTGGCGCATCATGGTGCGCAGGGCCTCATCGCTCAGGGTGAACTTCGAGCCGTGCTCGCGGCTGATGCGGTCCAGAAAATGGGCCGCCAGCAGAGGTATGTCCTCGCGGCGGTCGCGCAAGGGGGGCAGGCGCAGGTTGACCACGTTCAGCCGGTAGAAGAGGTCCTTGCGGAAGGCGCCTTGTTCCACCATTACCGCCAGATCGCGGTTGGTGGCGGCCACGATGCGCGCCTTGATGGGCACGCGGTGGGTGGCGCCGACCGGGCGGACCTCCTTTTCCTGGAGAGCGCGCAGCAGCTTGGCCTGCAGGTCGAGCGAGAGCTCGCCGATCTCATCGAGAAAGACCGTGCCCCCTTCGGCCGAGACCAGCAACCCGTCCTTGCTGCGGTTGGCCCCGGTGAAGGCTCCTTTGACGTAGCCGAACAGTTCGCTCTCAATCAGCGTGGGGACCAGCGAGCCGCAATCGACCGGCAGGAAGGGCTTCTGCGAATTGGGCCCGTAGGCGTGGATAGTGCGCGCCACCAGCTCCTTGCCGGTGCCGCTCTCGCCCAGAATCAGCACCGGGTGAGTGCTTTGGGCGACCTTGGAGAGGATGCGATAGAGCTTTTCCATCTCTCCAGAACGGCCGATCATGGCGCCCAAACCCTGCGAGAGCCGGAGCCGCTCGCGCAACTGGCGGGTGGCGGTGTCGGTGACAAGAGAGGCCGCGGCGCGATCCAGCACCGTGGAAAGCTCGTCCATGGCGAATGGTTTGGCCAGGTAGTCCGAGGCTCCGCAGCGCATGGCCTCGACGGCGGCGTTGACGGACCCTGAGGCGGTCATGGCGATGACAGCCGTCTGGGGGTAGAGCAGCTTGACCTCGCTGACCAGTTCCAGGCCCTGATTGGAGCCCGCCGGCAGATTGACCAGCAGGATATCGGCGGCGCTGCCGCGCAACATGCTGCGGGCTTGCGTCAGGTCGCCGGTGCTCTCCACCGCATAGCCCAGACTGGCCGCGATCTCGGCGCAGGCCGAGCGCATGGCGGCGTCGGCATCGACCACCAGCAGGTGCAAACGCACCGGCGGTTCCGCGAGTTGGGGGATAAACTCCATGGTTCTCGATGTTACAACTGTTTCGAGCATTGTATTCGCCTCGCGCGCAATTGGTTAACTGGTTTTTTTGTGGCCGCCGTGCCGGGAGTCTTTTCAGGTCCATGCATCGCGGATTTTTGTACCCCTGCCCCGTTGCCTTCCGCCCTCGTCAGAGAATCAGAGGCTCAGAGGCTCGGAGGCTTGGAGGCTCAGAGGCTCAGAGGGAGCGGATGGGCAGCTCAATCTTGAAGCAGGCTCCGGCCGGGGCGCGGTTGGCGGCGTGAATGCTGCCGCCGGCGGTCTCGATGATGGAGCGTGTGATGGACAGCCCCAGCCCGCGATGGGAGGCCGAATTGCCGGGGTCGCCCGAAGCAGATGCGCCGGGGCCGGATGCGCCGCTGGAGCGGGTGCTGTAACCGGAGTCGAATATCCTGCCCAGCGCCTCGACGGGGATGCCCGGCCCGTTGTCTTCAATGATCAGCACCAGCCATGGAGGAAGTTTTGCATTGACATGAAACTCATGCAGGCAGATCGCGATGCGCCCGGCGGCGGGCATGGCCTCGGCGGCGTTCTTGACCAGGTTGACCAGAATCCGGGTCAGGTCTTCGCCGGTCAGCCGCACCGGCAGCGCGCCACCCTCGACGTCCACGGTGAGGGCGATGGAGGGTCCGGCCAGGGCGGCGAGAAGATTGCGGTTGGCCACGAGCTCAGCTGCCAGGTTGTTGATCGGCTCTGGAGGCAGCAGATCCCAGCGATGCGCCCGCTCCAGCCGTTCTGCGTCGCGCGTATTGGCTTCCGCTCGGGACGCGCCATGGTTGCTGGAGAGGCCGGCGCCTGTGCCGGCCACATCTGGGGCAATACGGGCATCGAGCGTCAGCAGCTTTTCCACCAGGCGGCGGCTGGCCGTGGCCACCAGCCTCAGTTCGCCGGCGTAGTGCTGGAACGAGGGGTTGAGCACTCCCGGCTCCTCCAAAAGGTCGCAGTAGAGCCCCAGCGCCGTGACCATATTGCGGGCGTCATGGGCCACCTCAGCCAGGCTCTCGCCCTCACTGCGCAGGTTGGCCAGGGTCTCAACCACCGCCACCACCCGCTTGCGCTCGGTTACGGAGACTCCGGCCAGACCCGCTCCCGCCAGCCCAGTTCCCGCCAAACCGGTTTCCGCCAGCACGTTATTTTTGAATTCCGCTGTTTGCCTTGCCTGCTGCATAACTTGCTCCTTCTCTTCAGGGGTCAGAGATCAGAGATCAGAGATCAGGGGTCAGTTTCAAACTCCCCGCAACTCAGTACTGCATCCCTAGTCCCTATTCCCTATTCCCTAGTCCCTATTCCCTAGTCCCTAGTCCCTAGTCCCTAGTCCCTAGTCCCTAGTCCCTATTCCCTAGTCCCTAGTCCCTATTCCCTCGTCCCTCGTTCTTCCCATTCCTGCTTTCCAGGATGAGGAACTGTCCTGTTCTAATACACGTGGCGTGCCAAACTAGGACACTCACATTAAGTTCCTGATAAGGGAAGGGGTTAACCTCCAATTCCCGGAAAGGCGGATGGAGCCCTGCACGGCTCCATCTCCCAAAATGGGACAAGAGGCGGCGGCACACTTGGAGCAAATGCCGTAGTTTCAATAGGTTACGAAGAGATTCCTGTTCCGGGCCGGAAATTAAGCCGTTTCCCATCCTGGGACAACATGTTCCGGAACGGCTTTCGCCCTCGACCGCAACCCGTTTCCCGTACAATCTCTTCATGTCCAGCACCTCCACTTGCTTTCGTCCTGGCGGCAGAAACCCACTCCAGCTTCGCCCCCTCACCCTCACACCGGGCTTTGTGCAGACCGCCGAGGGTTCCGTTCTGGTCTCGCTGGGCAACACTCGGGTGCTGACCAATGCCACGGTGGAGCAGGGCGTTCCCGGCTGGCTGCGCAACTCCGGCCGCGGCTGGGTGACGGCGGAGTACGCAATGCTGCCGCGCGCCACGGTTACCCGGACGCCGCGGGAGAGCGAACGGGGCAAGATCGGTGGCCGGACGCACGAGATTCAGCGGCTGATCGGCAGAAGCCTGCGCTCTGTGGTGGACATGAAGGCGCTGGGCGAGCGGACGGTGATTCTGGACTGCGACGTGATTCAGGCCGATGGCGGCACGCGCACGGCGGCCATCACCGGCGCGGCGGTGGCGCTCGGCCTTGCGCTCAACGCATTGGTCAAGGCGGGAACGCTGAAGCAATCGCCGCTCACGCAACTGGTCGCCGCCACGTCTGTGGGCTTGGTCAATGGCGCGGCGCTGTTGGACCTCTGTTATGAGGAGGATTCGCAGGCGGAGGTGGACATGAACGTGGTGATGCGCGCCGACGGCGGGCTGATCGAGACGCAGGCCACGGCGGAGAAGGGAAGTTTCTCGCGGGCGCAGCTCAACGGCCTCATCGATTTGGCCGAGGCGGGGTTGAAGGAGATCTTCGCGGCGCAGCGGGCGGTGCTGGGGGTGTAGCGCATCTTCGGAGATTGCGCGCCAGCGGCGCTAAGGTCTGTCCTGAGCGGCGTGGAGAAAGCGCAGAATGTGAATCGAGTGATCGTCTACCGCATAAATCACAAGATAAGGCAGCGGCGCGAGAACCAACTCGCGCGTGCCGCTCTTCATGCCGATGCGGCCCGCATAGGGAAAGGCCTTGAGCGACCTGGCCGCGTCGTAGAGCCGTTGTAGGGTGGAGGCGGCGAAGGAAGGGTGGTGAAGCCAGAGGTAATTGGCGATGCCTTCCAGATCGTCGGCCGCGGCCATCGACCATCGCAGCTTTTTCAAGCCCGCATCATCCGCGCCACGCGAGCGTCCATCTCTTCCTCTTCAAGGAATTCACCGCGGGCGATCTGATCGATTCCCAACTGCACCTGCGCATCAAACCAGTTCTCCTGGGTGAGCAGGCGGTCCACGGCCTCCACTGCCAGTTCCGAGGCGCTGCGACCGGTGCGCGTGGAGAGGCTGGCGAGTCCCGCCGCCTGGCGTTCGGGAAGCTGAAGTTCCATAAGGGAAGGTTAGGAGCAAGCCGTTCCCCTGTCAAGGCACATTCCTACCGCAACACCGCCGCCAGCGCCAGCGTCATTCCCAGCCCCGCCACGGAAAGCACTGTCTCCAGCACCGTCCAGGTGGCCAGCGTCTCCTTCAACTCCAGCTTGAAGAAGGACTGGATCATCCAGAAGCCGGGGTCGTTCACGTGAGAGAGGATGATGGAGCCTGTGCCGGTGGCCAAAACCAACAATTCTGGCCGCACGCCGAGATGCCCCGCCATGGGAGCCAGAATTCCCGCGGCTACGGCCATGGCCACCGTGGACGAACCCATGGAGACGCGCACCACGGCAGCCAGCAGCCAGGCCAGCACCAGCGGCGGCATATGCGCGCCCAGAGCCAGGGCGACTGTCGCCTGGGCCGCGCCGGAGTCGCGCAAAATGCCGCTCAGGCCACCCGCCGCGGCCAGAATCACCAGCACATTGGCGATGGGTTCAAAGGATTCGCCGGTCAATTTGCGCAGGCCCTCCGGGCCGTTGATCTTCCCGGTTTGAATGTGGGGGCCCAGTGTGAGCAGCGCCGCGAGTACGGCGATCAGCAGGGCTGTCTCCGGGCTGCCCACAAAGCGCAGAATCTGGTTTGCGACGCCTCCCGGAGCGGCCACGGCATCGGCCCAACTGCCCAGGCAGATGAGCGCTACCGGCAGCAGAATGGCTGCGGCGGCTCGGATGGGACCGGCCGGCGCGGGGGGAGATTCCCGATTCGATTCCGGCGCATCGTGAATCTCGATGCGCGGCAGCGGCACAGAATGAGAATGAACCGGGAAATCTCCCTCAAGGGCTAAAGCCCTCGATTCCTGGGCGGTTTTGATGTACGGGCTGAAGCCCGTACCCTTCACGCTGAAGCCCGTACCCTTCACGCTGAAGCCCGTACCCTTCCCGCGAAAGCTTCCAGCCCAGAATCGGCCCAGAAACCATCCCAGCCCCGGTCCGGCCAGCGCCGCGGCGGGCAATCCCACAGCTAACCCCCACAGCATCGTCCGGCCCAAGTCGGCATGGAACGCGGTGGCTGCCAGCATCGCCGCCGGATGCGGTGGCAGCACGGCATGAACAATGGAGAGTCCTGCCAGCACCGGCAGCGCCACCAGAATGGGAGGCTTCCCGCTGCGCCGCGCCGTCTCGGCCACAATCGGCAACAGCAGCACCAGCCCCACCTCAAAGAAGACCGGCATCCCCACCAGAATGCCCAGCCCCAGCATCGCCCAGGGCAGGCCCTGGGGATGGCAGCCCTCTACAAGAATTTTGCCCAGGGAAGAAGCTCCGCCGCTCGAGGCCACCAGGCGACCCAGCACCGCGCCCAGAGCCAGCACGATGGCGATGTGCCCCATCAGGTTGCCCACACCGGCGGCGAAGGAGAGCGGCACCTGCCCTAACGGCATTCCCGAGGCCACGCCCAGCGTCAGACCCGCGATGCACAGGGCCAGCGCCGGGTGCAGCCGCACGCGCGCAATCAGCAGCAAAAGCAGCAGCACCGTTGCGGCGGCGCAGGCTGCCAGGTAATAGTCGTGGGCGGTAGCGGCGGCAAGGGGCACGGGCAGATTATTCCACATCGGAGTGCGCCAAGAGGAGAAAACCACCATGCAGCCAGATTGGGAAGCGCCTCCTGAATCGGGCCGCCGCAACGCACTTGGCCCCCTGTGTTCAAGAGCACACTTTTCCCTTGCGCGTCCCTGCTACCATAAGGATGATTGCGGTACCTGCCGCCGGGCGGGCTGACAAGTATGCTCTGAAGCACTCGAACAAACGCCACGGCTGGACCCAAAACCAACTTGCCGGATTGACCGGCGAACAGGAGAAACTCAAATGCCTCTAGTTTCCACGCGGCAACTCCTCGACGAGGCCGCCAAGGGCGGTTACGGCGTCGGCGCATTCAACGTCAACGATATGGAACAGATTCAGGCCATCATGGAAGCGGCGAAGGAGACCAATTCGCCGGTCATCATCCAGGCCAGCCGCGGCGCGCGCCAGTTCGCGCAGGACAACTACCTCTTTCATCTGATCCTGGCGGCAAACGAACTCTATCCCGAGATTCCCATCGCCATGCATCTGGATCATGGCAACAGCTTCGAGACCTGCGTCAGCGCCATCAAGCTGGGCTACTCCAGCGTGATGATGGACGGCTCGCTGAAGGAAGACGGCAAGACTCCGGCTACCTTTGAGGAGAACGTGGCGGTGACCAAGAAGGTCGTCGATTACGCGCATGAGCGCGGCGTCGCGGTGGAGGGCGAAATCGGCGTGCTGGGCGGCATCGAAGACGGCCACGGCGCGGGCGGTTCGGGCCTGGAACACGTCACCGACCCCGATCAGGCGGTCGAATTTGCCGAGTTGACCGGCGTCGATTCGCTGGCCATCGCCATCGGCACCAGCCACGGCGCTTACAAATTTACGAAAAAGCCCGACGGCTCGGTGCTCAAGATGGATTTGCTGATCAAGATTCACAATCGCCTGCCCAAGACTCACCTGGTCATGCACGGCAGTTCGTCCGTGCCCAAGGATTTGCAGGACATCATCAATCAATACGGTGGCAAGCTCAGGGAGACCTGGGGTGTGCCGGTCGAAGAGATTCAGTTGGGCATCAAGAACGGCGTGCGCAAGATCAACGTGGACACCGACAATCGGCTGGCCATCACCGGCGCGATTCGCAAGGTTCTGTGGGAGACGCCGGAAAAGTTCGATCCCCGCGACTACATGAAGCCGGCGCGCGCGGCCATGCAGAAGGTGGTTGCCCAGCGCATGACGCAGTTCGGCCAGGCCGGACACGCCGGCGACTATAAGGCCATTTCCATTGCCGATATGGCCAAGGGCTACAAGGACGGCTCGCTTACCACCAAGCCGCTGGTCGCCAAGTAACTTCGCATTGCAAGCGTCAAGCAAAGGGCCACTCCGCATCAGCGGAGTGGCCCTTTTGCTTGAGCTGTTTCATAAATCCCATTCAGTACATGCAAAACGTCCCTCAGGGGCTAAAGCCCCCGATTTTATTGGACATTTTGCGGCACGGCTAAAGCCGTGCCCTTTCAAAACATAGACTAATTCGGAGGTTCCTTATGCCTTCCATTTGATGTTGCAGCCGATGGAGGGGCGCTGCTCCGTTGGGAGCGGCTTGTCGGCGAGCACCAAATCGATGGCGGCGCGCAGGTCTTCGCCGGTGACGGGAATTCCGTTGCCGGGGCGGCTGGGGTCGAATTGGCCGCGATAGGCCAGGCGGAGATTGCCGTCGAAGAGAAAGAAGTCCGGCGTGCAAGCGGCTTTGTAGGCGCGCGCCACGGCTTGCGTCTCGTCGTACAGGTAGGGAAAGTTGAAGCCGAAGGTTTCCGCCTGCTGCTTGAGCCCGGCGGGATTGTCGGCGGGATGGGTTACGGCATCGTTGCTGCTGATGGCGACGAGGCCGAGAGGCTTGCCTGCGTAGTCCCTGCCCAACGCCGCCAAGCCCTTCTCGATGTGCTTGACGTAAGGGCAGTGGGCGCAGATGAATAGGACCAGCAGGGCTTGAGAGCCGCGAAAATCGTCGCGGCGGACCGTCTCGCCGGACACGACGTCGGTGAGTGCAAAGTCGGGGGCGGTGGTGCCCAGTTCCAGCATGGTGGATTCGGTGAGAGACATAAAAATCTCCTTTCTCCAAACTACCTTCCAGCAATTCGATGCGGCGAAGTTCAAAGTGTGAGTGTTAGTGTGAGTGCGAGTGTGAGTGTGAGTGGGTTGCGCGCACTCGCACTTTCACACTCACACTTTCACACTCACACTTCAAAACAGCGGCGTCTGACGGCCGGGCATTGTCAGGCCAAAGTGCTCGTAGGCCAGGCGCGTGGCGACGCGGCCGCGCGGAGTGCGGTCAAGGAATCCGATCTGAATGAGGAAGGGCTCGTAGACCTCTTCCAGGGCGTCTTGCTCCTCGGCCAGGGTTGCGGCCAGCGTGCTGAGGCCGACTGGGCCGCCGTCGTATTTCTGGATGATGGCCAGCAGCAGGCGGCGGTCGATCTCGTCGAAGCCATGGGCGTCCACTTCCAACATGGTGAGGGCGGCGTTAGCCGTGGGGAGATCGATCACGCCCGTCCCGCGCACCTGAGCGTAGTCGCGGACGCGGCGCAGCAGGCGATTCGCTATTCTCGGTGTCCCGCGGGAGCGCAGGGCGATCTCCGCCGCGCCGTCGGCGTCGATGGGAATCTGCAACACCTCGGCGGAGCGCGTGACAATGACGCGCAACTCTTCCTCGGTATAAAATTCCAGGCGCAGAAGAATGCCGAAGCGCGACCTCAAGGGAGAAGACAGCAGGCCGGGCCGGGTGGTGGCGCCGATGAAGGTGAAGGGGCGGATTTCCATCACGTGGGTGCGCGCCGCCGGACCCTGGCCGATGATGATGTCCAGCTTGTAGTCCTCGAGCGCGGTGTAGAGTTTTTCTTCCAGCACCGGCTGCATGCGGTGGATTTCGTCGAGGAAGAGCACCTGGCGCTCTCTCAGATTGGTGAGAATGGCGGTCAAATCGCCCTGAATTTGCAGCGCCGGGCCGGAGGTTTGCTGGAAGCCGACGTCCAACTCATTGGCAATGATGGTGGCCAGCGTGGTCTTGCCCAGCCCCGGAGGGCCGGAGAGCAGCACGTGGTCCAGCGCCTCGCCGCGGGATTTGGCGGCTTCCAGGGCGATGGTGAGCTGCTCTTTGGCTTTGGACTGGCCGATGAACTCGCCCAGCCAGCGGGGGCGCAGTTTGAGTTCAAAGCCCTGCTCTTCGTCGGCGCGCGCGGCGCTGACCAGCCGTTCCCCACCCCGACGACTAGAAACTGTCGTAGGGGACCCCGGTTCGGGAGTGTTGTCGCGGGCAATGGCCATGCTGAGAAGAAGTGTAGCCGGTCGAGGTTGCGCCGGGCAAAGAGCGGCTGGCCGCCGGGCTTGCCGAGCGGCTAGTTTCCCGCGCCCTATTGATCCGGCCCATCAATACAAGCACCGTGCCCCATCCATTTCGCAGGCTTTATCGCGAAATGGGTGGGAGGGCAATAACACTATTTGAGGGCAGGATCAATAAGCGCCAGACTATTGAAGCGCGCGAGCAGCCGGGGAACTGCTTATTAACTGTTTTGATTCCGCATGCATAGGGACTCTTTTTTGAAATAGACGCGCGGTTATTATTGAGCCTATAGTCGAAGGTGGAAGAAAATCTCCGGTTTCGCTGAGGATGGCGGAGCCGAGGCTGTTGAAAATTCCAGGAGACTCAAATGTTCAATCGCTTCTGCTTCGGAGCGTTATTGATTGCTTGCCTTGTCGTGCCGTTTACCGGTTGCAACATCAACAGTTCTGGGCTGGATTCAATTCAGGTGACGCCCGCGACCAATTCGATCGCCGTAGGCTCCACCGTGCAGTTGACGGCTACGGGGACTTACGGCAATGCGGCCCATTCCTCCACCGGGTCTGTGGCCGGCGTCACCTGGGCCTCCGCCAACACCGGCGTGGCGATTGTCGGCCCTTGCACGGGTGTCGCCGGCTGTCCAACAGGAGACTTGGCGTCCGGCAAGGTGCTTGCCGTAGCCAACGGCACAACGACAATTACAGCCACCGCGCAAGGCTTCAACGGTCAGGTCTCCAGCACCGTATCTGTTACGGTTACAGGCGGATCGACAACGGGTCCAACGGGTCCGGTGTCTTCGGAGGGGCTGATTTCACTCACCATCATTCCTAGCTCGATTACCGTCGGCAATTTGCAGGATACCGGGAATTTCATTGCCATCGGAACTTACACGACAGCTCCTGTAATACGTGATGTGACAAATCAGGCTGTCTGGTTATCTTCCTTCCCCAATGTTTTCCCCGTCGATAGCAATACCGGCGGAAATGCCGGGGCAACCGCCGGGATTGTCACGGCATACGGGGCTGGAATCAATGCCACGATCATAGCTGAAATAACGGATACGGGCACCAAAGCGAATCCGGGCACCGGATCAATACAGTACGCCACGGCATCGTTCTCATGCCCGTATGTTGCTCCCTGCCCCTGTACCCTCGAAGAAGGCTGCAACCCTGCCATCACGATATGCCCCAATGGTCCCGTAGCAGGTTCCTGTTTTCCAGGCTCGGAGGCACCCTCACTTCTGTCGACCGTGACCGTCTATAACGAAGGCTTGAACAATATCAATTGGCTGGTAACGGCTAACTCCGCCACGAACACGCCGAACGTGATCAGTTGCGGCCCCGGTTGGGCTATCCAAAATGGCCTTACCCCCGCCGGTGCCGGTTCCGTCTGCGTGGCTACCTACCCCGTCGGCACCATGGTGACTTTGATTGCAACTCAGCCTGGTGCCAAAATAGGCACAGGCACATTCGGCGGATGGTCTGATAACTGTACGACGATAAGTCCCAGTCCCTCAACTGCAGACGGACCAAATACTTGCTCGTTTGTAGCCGGAGTACCTAACCCAAACTACGGATTATCACCAAGCGATCCGAACTATAACCCTAGCCTCCCGGGAACTGGTGTTAAATATATATCTTCCAACTTGACCGTGGGAGCCATTTTCAACTAATCCGCATTGCTAGCCGGCAAAGCCGCTCTTCGGGGCGGCTTTGTTGCGTTTGCAAGCTAAGTTACCGCGGGTCGATTCCCGGCGATGAGTAGAGCAGGTCGGCCGGTGTTCGCGCCGGAAGGGCATAGTGCGCGTCCAGATCGGCGTCCAGCACTGTCGAGACTTCAGGGTGGCCGGGCTTGTAGTGGACGCGTATGCGCTTGTTCTTCAGCAACTCCAGCCACTCCCAAGCCCGCTCCTTGTCTGGAAAGTAGCGGAAATAGTTTCCGGAATAATGGCTGACCTCACTGCCATCCCGGACGGTATAGGAGTACTTGAAAGTTGCATTGAATCGCCGCGCGCTGCCGTAGAATTTGGTTCCCGTCGCTACATTGATGGATTGAACCTGTCCGTCCGTGATCGGCCAATGTTGCGCCAGCCGCGCGTTGCGGCGCTTGATCCACGAACGGAAAAACTGAACGAGCACCGCCGCCAGGGGTGCGACAAAATTATGCAGCGAGCCCCAGAAATGAAAATGATCCCAGTGAACTCTCTTGACCAGATCGATGATGTCGGGGGCAGTCACAAAGCAAAGCCTCTACTGGAAGTTATTTATCACGATACAACAAGACAGGGGAGCTTACCGCAATTGGTCAAATGGAAACAGGCCTTTATCACGAATGAAATGTATCCTCTTCACAAGTACTCAAGGGAACGCGTTTGAGGCGAGGCAACAGAATGGCTGCTATTCAGAAAGAACAGCACCGCATTGGGCGCATTGGCTGGCTGCGTGCCGCGGTATTGGGCTCGAACGACGGCATCCTTTCAACCGCCAGTCTGGTGCTGGGTGTGGCCACTGCACATGCCACCCACACCAACATATTGGCCGCCGGGGTTGCGGGTCTGGTGGCGGGGGCTATGTCGATGGCCGCCGGGGAGTACGTCTCTGTCCACTCCCAGGCAGACACCGAACAGGCCGATCTCAAACTTGAGCGCAAAGAGCTGAAAACAGACAATAAAGGTGAGCATGAGGAATTGGCGGCGATCTACGTCACACGCGGGCTTGATGCGGAACTAGCGAAGCGGGTCGCCAAGCAGTTGATGGCCCATAACGCGCTGGCCGCTCATGCCCGCGATGAACTCGGCCTCTCCAAAAAAGTCAAACCGCGTCCGATTCAGGCCGCATTGTCGTCAGCCGTGAGCTTCGCTGTGGGAGCGGCCTTGCCGCTGCTGGCGGTCGTGTTTGCTCCGGCGGCGATTTTGATTCCCCTTGTTTTTGGCACATCCTTGGCGTTCCTTGCGCTTCTGGGCGGATTGGCCGCGCGGGCGGGCGGGGCGGGCGTGATGATCGGCGCATTGCGCGTCACTTTTTGGGGCGCGCTGGCCATGGGGGTCACAGCGGCGGTCGGAGCGCTGTTCGGAACAATGGCGTAACCCGTAACCGAGGCCCAGAAAAAGCAGCGCGGCCCCATCGACCGAATATTCGGATATATCTGCCTGTCCTGAACCATCACTCCATTGAACGCTGCATGAATATCGCCTTCTTCCTTTTGAGGACACTCGGACTGACCTGTACTGAATCGTCGCTCCCGCTTGCGTCCACTTGTCTTGTCCGCGCACTCGTTCCTATAGCTCGATAAGCATCACTTCTCCCAGCATGACCGCTGCATCTATATCCAGTGCAATTTTAGCGTTTAGACTGGTAAGGTTGCACGGAGCACGATGACCCGCCGCTTTCAACGGATTCGACGCTTTCACTTCAATCTGCCGCAGCGCATTGCCGCGGGGCTGCTCGTGTTGTTTCTGGCGCAAGGCCTATGGCTCACCGGCCACCAGGCGCTGACCGATCGCGATTACCAATATGCGCGCTGCGGGCGCGAGATGTGGGAGCGGCCTGCGCAACTGGCCGGCTACTTCACCAGTTGCGGCAACATTCACGATGGCATTCTGGCCTACCGGCTCGCCGGGCTGCCGCTGACGCTGAATCTGCTGGCCGAGCGCGGGCTGGACCACTTCCGCAATCCAGAAAACCGCGTGGTGCAGACCAGCGGCGAGCTCAGCGCCTGGGAGTTGCGTCACCAGCTTCGGTACACGTTGCTGCTGCTCCGCCTGCCTTTTCTCGCGGCCGGATGCCTGCTGGGCGCGGGCCTGTGGTGGGTGACGCGGCGGCTCTACGGCAACCTGGGCGGCTACACGGCGCTCGGGCTCTACTGCTTTTCTCCCGCGGTGCTGCGAGCCTGCGTCACGCCCAACGCGGAGATTCTCGCCAGCCTGGGGGTCTACGCCGGCGTCTATACCTGCATCGGCGTAGCCCACGCCATGCAGGGGCCGCGGAGGAAATGGCGTCCGCGCATCCTGCTGCTGATGGCAGCCTTCGGCCTGGCGGCGGCCTCGCACATTGCCGCGCTGCCGATGGTGGCATTGTTTGGCCTGATTGCCATGTTGTGGGTAGCAGAGGGGCGCAGGAGCCAGGTGCTGCCGATGGTGCTTATGGCCATGGCCGGGGCGCTGGTCTTCGTCTTTGCCTGCTACGGCTTCTCTCCGGATGCCTTCAGCTACCTCTTCCGCTCTGCCGCCGGACTCCTGTGGTTCTCGCTTGACCCGGCCCGGCGATTCTTCTTCGCATTGCCCAATGCAGGGATTACAGTAGCTGCGGCTGCTGCACTGGCGTTGTTTCTGGGTTTGCGCAAGTCGCGCTACTTCGGCAACACGGCTCCGCTGCTTTGCGCCCTGGTTTTAATCCTGCTCATCATGACAGGCGCTCCGGGCGCTCCCTGGCTGTGGGCGCTGCCGTTTCTGCTTACGTTCATTGGTGGAGTCTTTGCCGACGCCTACGAAGGGCCAAGAGGCCATTTAGCGCTGGGCGCTGCCGGAGCCATTGTGCTGCTGCAGGCAGTCTTCTGCGTGCTGAGCCTGCCAGGACTGCTGTGATCGCGCGGTGGAAAAATGCACTTGAAGACATTAGGCATTCAGGAGCATAATATGAAGAAGTGTTGGGTGGTGGAGTTTCATGTGGAGTTCGCCGCAGAGGTTCGCAAGTTTCCCCATGCGGTTCGGGGAAAGTTGAAAGCCGCGGCAATAATCCTCAGTGAATATGGGCCGCAACTTGGAAGGCCGTATGTGGATACGCTCAACGGTTCTCGTTACGCCAAGATGAAGGAGTTGCGTTTCAATGCCGATGGTGGAGCATGGCGTGTTGCCTTCGCCTTTGATCTGGAGCGCAAGGCCATTCTGTTGGTGGGTGGGGACAAGGCGGGAATCGGGAAGACGCGATTCTATCGCGACCTGATCCACATAGCGGATGAGCGATTTGACCGGTATTTGCAGGTTCACCGTTCTTCGAATAAGGAGTCTCAATGACAGTCTCACTGGAAGCAATGCTTGCCGAAGAATCCGAAGAGAGCAGGGCGCATATCCAAGTGTTGGCGCAGGAGATGCGTGAAGAGATTAGCCTGCGCGAATTGCGCCGCCAGCGCAACCTTACCCAGGCCCGCCTCGCGAAGAAGCTCAAGATCGGCCAGGAGGGCGTCTCCCGCATCGAAAGGCGACAGGACATGAGTATTTCCACTCTGCTCAGCTACATCGAAGGCATCGGCGGAAAACTCTCCTTTGTTGTTGATATGCCCGGTCAAACGCCATTTGTTCTCTCCAGATTGGGTTCTAAAAGAAGCAAGAAAAAGGCCCCCAAAAAGACCAAGACTTCCGCCAAATCAAAGGCAAAAGCACGCGCCGCCGCATGAGGAAAACCGAGCCCCCGGAGAAGCCCGCCAAGTGTGCTATAAAATCAAGCAAAATAAGGACTTATTTGCAGGTTATTCCCTTGCTAAAACCCCTTTCAAGCGGGTAAAATAAAAGCATAGCCCCCGGACCCCGGCCCCGCTTTTCCGGACCTTTTCCGCCGCCTTCCGGCGGGCATGAAATGACTAACTATGCCAGACGATAAGAATCCCCAGCTCCCTCTCGAAGCCGGCACTCCGCCCAACAGCAGCGGCATCCTCATCCCCATCAATATCGAAGAGGAGATGCGCCGCTCCTATCTCGACTACTCGATGAGCGTTATCATCGGGCGCGCTCTGCCCAGCGCCCTGGACGGCCTGAAGCCCGTGCATCGCCGTGTGCTCTACACGCTCAGCGAGATGGGCTTGCAGCACAACAAAAAATACACCAAGTGCGCCAAGGTCGTGGGACAGTGCATGGGCGTCTACCATCCGCACGGCGACTCGGCCATCTACGACACGTTGGTCCGCATGGCGCAGCCCTTCTCTCTGCGCTATCCGCTGGTGGATGGGCAGGGAAATTTCGGTTCCGTGGACGGCGATCCGCCGGCAGCCATGCGTTACACCGAGTGCCGCATGGAGCGCATTGCCGGCGAGATGATGGCCGACATCGAAATGGAGACTGTGGACTTCGTGCCCAACTACGACGAGTCCACCTTCGAGCCGACGGTGCTGCCCACGCGTATTCCCAATCTCATCGTCAACGGCTCCAGCGGCATCGCCGTCGGTATGGCCACCAACATTCCGCCGCACAACCTCACCGAAGTCGTCAACGCGGCCATCGAGCTGGTCAAGAATCCCAACGCCGGCCTTGCCGAAGTGCTCAAGCACGTGCAGGGACCGGACTTCCCCACCGGCGGATTCCTCTACGGCAAATCCGGCATCCCCAACGCCTACAAAACCGGCCGCGGCCGCTTCCTGATGCGCGCCCGCACCGCGCTTGAAAGCCTGACCAAGGAAAAACAGGCGATCATCGTCACCGAGATTCCCTACCAGGTCAACAAATCCAAACTCATCGAGCGCATCGCCGAGCTGGCCAACGAGAAGATCATCGACGAAATCTCCGACGTGCGCGACGAGAGCGACCGCGACGGCATGAGAATCGTCATCGAGCTCAAGCGCGGCGCCCAGCCGGAGATCGTGCTCAACCAGCTCTACAAGCACACCCAGATGCAGGAGAGCTTCTCCATGATCTTCCTCGCGGTGCTGAACGGGCAGCCGCGGGAACTGGGGCTCGACCAGGCGATTCGCTGCTTCATCGATCATCGCATCGACGTTGTCCAACGGCGCACGGTCTTCCTGCTGCGCAAGGCGCGCGAGCGCGAGCACATTTTGGAAGGCCTCAAGATCGCGCTCGACAATCTCGACACCGTCATCAAAATTATTCGCGCCTCGGGTTCGCGCGTTGAGGCGCGCGAGAATCTCTATGCCTGGGGCAAGGGCAGGGAGATTGTCATCAACCTGAGCCGCGAGCGCCTTGCGAACGAGGAAAAAGGCCTCACGCTGCGCCAGATCGACGCCATCCTCGAACTGCAACTCTACCGGCTGACGCAGCTCTCCATCGACGAATTGCTCAATGAACTCGCCGAGATTCGCAAGAAAATTGCCGAGTACGAATCGATCCTGGCCAGCGAGAAGAAGCTGCGCGCGGTGATCGTCAAGGAACTTGAAGAGGTGCGCGACAAGTACGGCGACGCGCGGCGCACGCAAATTGTCGATGAGTCCGCCGAGTTGCAGCTCGAAGACCTGATCGCCGACGAGCAATGCGCGGTCACGGTGAGCCACCAGGGCTACCTCAAGCGCACACCCATCAGCATCTATCGCCAGCAACGCCGCGGAGGCACCGGGCGCATGGGCATGAAGACGCGCGAGGAGGATTTTGTCGCGCAGTTGATCGTCGATTCCACCCACGCTTTCCTGCTCTGCTTCACCAACACCGGCCGCGTCTACTGGCTCAAGGTCTACGAGATTCCCGACGTCGGCGCGGCGGGCAAGGGCAAGTCGATGCAGAGCCTGCTCGACCTGCAGCCCGGAGAAAACGTCCGCGCCATCCTGCCCGTGCGCGATCTCGAGGAAGAGGGCAAGTTCATCTTCTTCGCCACGCAAAAAGGCACCGTCAAGAAGACCCCGCTCAAGGACTTCTCCAACGTAATGTCCCGCGGCATTATTGCGATTGGGATTGATGACGGCGACGAGCTGGTCAAGGCGCGCATCACCGACGGCAACCAGATCATCTTCCTGGCCACGCATCTCGGCATGGCCATTCGCTTCGACGAAAACGATGTCCGCTCCATGGGCCGCCCGGCCTACGGCGTGCGCGGCGTCGATCTCGCCAAGAACGACTATGTGGTCGGCGTCGCCGTCACGCCCAAAAAGCATGAGCCCGGCGAGTACCTGATTCTTTCCGTCACCGAAAACGGCTTCGGCAAGCGCACCAACGTGGAGGCCTACCGTCTGCAAACCCGCGGCGGCAAGGGCGTCAAGAACATGGCCGTCACCCCGCGCATCGGCCGCGTCAGCAGCATTCAACTGGTGGACGACACCTCGGAGCTGATGGTCATCAGCCAATTCGGCAAGATCATCCGCATCGACACCAAAACCATCCGCGCCGCCGGCCGCGCCACGCAAGGCGTCCGCCTGCTCAACCTGGAGGCCGACGACAAGGTAGCCGCCGCCGTCATCATTCCGCCCGATGAGATCAACGGCAACCACGACGAGCCGACGCTGTTGCAGTGAGGGTTAGTGTCTCCCATGTCTCAAAATCTGGACCAGGGTTCCCGACGAATAGGGCGAGAAATGTAAATTGGGAGATTCCCGGTATGGTGTGTCATGAGCCAATCATTCGGAATAGTCGAAGAAAAGCTGCGTGAAGCAGAGTTCTTTCTCGATGAACTCTGCAAGACGGACCGGCTTAGTTTTCAAGCACGTTGTTTCTTTAGTGCGTTTGTATCAGCAGCCCGCAGCGTGACTCTCTCCTTGCAGGCGACGATGAATGACGTTGATGGCTTCAGCGATTGGTATGAACAGGCGCAAGCCAGACTGAAATTTGACCCATTGGCACAATTTTTCGTGGAGATCAGAAATGGCTCTATTCATAAAGGTCTGAATCCCCTGGACGAGGTCACATTGGAGCATCTTCGCGACGACCTCTCTCTCCAACTCCGTCAGCGCGCACCTTCGCATGTCATCGTTCTGCCAGATCAAAGAGCCGAGAATGGGACTGTTCTTGCGGACGCTGAACAAATATCTTCCGAGTATTTCAAGTCTCTCGTCGCAGTGGTATTTGATTGCTATGAGCGGTTCAGGAGCGTTGTTGATCCGCGCTGGTACTTCACGCAGGACAACTTTTTGGTTATGGGCAAGAACTTTGGAGACGCGGTCGAAGAACACGGATTTCCCCGTAATTGGGCATCATTCATCTCAAACGAAATAGATGGGTGGCGGATCCTGAGATCTCAGCAACCGCCATGCCTCATTAACGATTTATTCTTGCGATATGTTGGTCGGAGCATTCCTGACCCTGACTCCTTGGACGGTGCCAGCGAGTAGCCGGGTATCGGGTGCTCCAGGTCTTGATTTTGATACCTGGGATAAGCGCCGTTTGGGATGTTAGTGAAGCCGACAACGCCTTTGTCACAGTATTCAAAGGAGCGCCGCGCAATGATGAACAACGATTTGAAAGAACTCATACACGCGTTCATAGAACACACGGCTACTTGGACTTATCAGATCGAAACATGTAGAGAAATTTATCAATCTCCTTAAAAGTGGTCGAGTCAAGTCCGTAGTGGGATTGAAATGCAACGATGATTTCGTAATACCGCCTATATCCGTTGCAGCAATAGATATCACCTTCACTGAAGTCAAAGAATTTGTCTTGCATCTTGTACTTCCACAGCAGATCTCTAGCCCTTGAATCGTAGATAGGGTAAGAAGAATGATTGTGCCACCAGCAGAATTTTGAGGAAAATGAATAATTCTTGCGTTCCTTTGCTTCTCCTTTGCTTGTGATCTTTACTCGGGCGATCCGATCTACAATATCATGGTCTCCTGCTATCAAATCTGAGTCGGAGTTCAGGGTGACAATATGTCTTGCCACCGTTTCAAGGGCAAATATATGGGTACGGTAAAGCGCATCAAGCGCGGCAACTTTCAGTAAGACCTGACTTTCGACTACATTTTTTGGATAAAGATGAAAAACTCTCCGAAGGGCAAAGTCCGTCAGGGGGTATTCATCGTATTTCCTTCCCCATTCCCTTACCAGATCGACAGAAGGCGTTGGCAATCTCTCTTTCATCTCCGACATTAGATTCCTCGTTTCAGGAGTCCCAGTATATATCTGCCGGACGTCGGGTGCTCCAGGTCTGGATTTTCAGACCTGGGATTTCGCAACTCTTTGCTTTTGCCCATCGTCTGCCACTCCCGGAGGGAGTGAGTGATAATAGCCCAGGATGAAATCCTGGGTCATCAGCCCATAAAGCCATTGCGCCCCGTAGGGGCGCAGCGAAACCTATTAACCCACCCAATCGCTCCGCGTAATCTTCCGGATCGTCTTATCCGTCGGCTTGCTCGGATCGTGGACAACGCCAATCTTCGCCCACGCCGCTTTACTCAACTCATCCGTGAGAACAAGCCGCTCGCCAACTGAGAGACTTCTCCAGTTCTTGACCATTTCCTTCAGGTGTTCCGGCACATAGCCGTAGGGAAACTTCGATTCGTCCACGCTCATAACTAGACTGTATTCCTCTCCCAATCGTTCTATATCGTCCAATCCTCCACGATCAGTCCCTTCACTCTCTCGAACTCCCGTGTATTCGCCGTAACAAGAACCAGATTTCTGCTGAACGCCTGTCCGGCGATTAGCGTGTCATACTCGCCAATGCGCTGGCCCTGCCGTTCCAGCTCGGCGCGAATCTCTCCGGCGGCTTGAGCGTCTTGTTCGGAATAGTCAAGGAGTGTAACTTCGCGGCTTAGAAATACTGTCAGAGCGTTTGCATTCCGGGCAACTTGTTGACTCTTGGCCACGCCGTACCAAAGCTCATGCGCAACAATCAAAGAAGTCGTGAGTTCCGCGTGGCGATGAACGGCCTGAATAAAACGCGAGCGTACCTTGGCGGAGCTTCCGTTGATCAGTGCGATGCAGACGTTGGTATCGAGCAGGTAGTTCACTTGAAATACTCACGGATGGGCGCGAGATTCTGCTTTCGCCCCTCGGGAAAGAGCGCATCGCCCCGTAGCGCATCGATCCGCGCAAACCACTCCTCGACCGTTTCCTTTTTGGTCTCCGGAACAGGCTCAAGCAAAATGCCCGCGCCCATGCGAGATACACGAACCCGGTCGCCCTCAAAGCGGAACGCCTTGGGCAGGCGCACAGCCTGACTGCGGCCACTCCAGAAAAGCTTGGCATCTGTCGGCTTTTGACTCGCACCCGCGCCTGTGGCCATCCTACCCTCCAAGAAGTATCTATCAAAAGTATATACCAATTGGACTGATTTTAGGCTCGGCCTTTACCGGTCCCTTTTGCTTCGTCTTTGTCATAACCGCTGTCCCATTCACCGCGCTCTCGCAACGCGGCGATCTCCTGCCGAGCCATCTCCTGGGTGCGCACGTAGTCCGGTTTTCCCACGCGATTCAGTGGCATCTGTCCAGCTTCAAGAATGATCCAATGCCTCGGCCGCATATAGGATGCCAGCGAACGCGCGTGCCGATCCAATTCCTTGTGGCTCAGTTCTACTCCGGGTCTTTTCTCCACTACGGCCACCACTGCTTCGGAGATGACGGTATGCGCCACGCCGACCACGACGCAGTTGGCTACCTTCTCCGCCAGCGTGCAGATATGCCGCTCTACATCGCCGGGAAAGATTTGGTAGCCGAAGGATTTGATCACCCACTTTTCACGGCCGGTCAGATGCAGGCCTGCTGCATCCCTGAACCCAAGATCGCCGGTATATAAATAGCTATCGCGCGAGATTGCCTGTGCAGTGGCCGCGGGATCGTTGACATAGCCAAGAAATGTTTGCGGTCCGCGAAAGCACAGATGACCGATTTCGCCTGTGGGCAGTTCATCGCCGGCGTTGCCATCGGCGCGCATGGGTTGGCGAATCGTGCAGGGATAGATCGGCATGTCCACACCCAGTCCAGCGCCAAGCCCGGCGAGAATCGTTTCCCGTTTGGACGAATCCAGGTCCGCAACATTCGCTTGAATATAGGTGCAGAAGCCGGCGGCCTCGGTGAGCCCAAGTCCGGTGCCGATTACTGGAGCCATGGCGGCCAGTTGGTCCAGGAAGGGCCGCGAGACCGAGTGTCCGCCGTATGCTGCAAATTTAAGACTCTCAAGATCGTGGCCGGCATAGTCCTTCAGCATCCACTCCAGGTTGTACATGGCGGGAATCTGGGCCAGGATCTCCACGCGATGGCGTGTAATGGCGCGCAACGAGCGGATGGCGTCGAAGATTTCCACGAGGACCGCCGTGCCTCCGCCGAAGAAGGTGCTCATCATCGCCTCGGTCTGTCCGCCTACGTGGGACGCAGGCAAATTGACCAGTGTGCGTGTGCCGCGGTCTCCGCCGAAAAACGCGCCGCAGATGCACATGTTCTGCACCGTGATGTTGCGATGCGAAAGCAAGGCCGGCTTGGGCGAACCGGTCGAGCCGGTGGTAAAGATGACCAGCGCGCCATCGTCCGCGGTGATCTGGGCCCGGGCGGCAGAGCCATCATCCGTTGCGTTGCCGCTCGCTGCCTCGGCAATCGACGCATAGGATTGTGTGGCCGGAATCTCTTCGTCCGAGTCTACTGCGATGAAATGCTGGATCCATTTGCAATGCGCCTGAATGGCGAGCCACAGCGGACGAAGATCGAACGGCGCTTTCACGCCGAGCGAGGCAAACCCGCGCGGGCGGAGAATTTCCAGAGCGCGAATTACTTCGGCGGGGGACAGGCGCAGATCCAGAGGGGCGACGATCACGCCGATTTTGAAGCAGCTATATTCCAGCAAAATATGATCCACGGTAAGCGGCAGCAAGGTGACCAGAAAGTCGCTCTTGGCGAAGCCCATGCGCAACAATTCTCTCGCCAGCGCCGTCGTGGCTCGGTCGAACTCGCTCCACGTGACGGTGCGATTGCTCTCCGCGCTGAGAATGGCGGGAGCCTCTGGCTTTGCCTTGGCCCATTTCGCTACTACGGTATGAAGAAGATGGCGGTCGGCAAAGACGCTTTCGTAATCGTCGAGGGTAAATTGAGGCACGTCCATCGGTTCACCAGGTTTTGTTCTTGAACCAGTCGAACATTCGCAGCGGCGCGCGTCAAGGGCTGGATTCAGCGGCATTGTAAATACCAATTATCAGACAAAGCCGAACCCTGACAGGTACTCGGAATTATGGGCGAATGGACTTACACTGGAGTTGCTCTGGATTCTCCGCGCACTCCTTCATGCTGCGGACACTTCATATCGCTTTTATGCTGGCTGTGCTCTCTGCGAGTACGGTCTACGGCTCGCCTAATCCTACGGCAAAGTCGCGGAAGAGTACTCTATCCGCGAGCGCCTCGCATAAGGCCGCAAGCGCATCTCACAAGAAAACACAAAAACAGGCGAACCATGCGACTATGCGCAATGCCGCGCGCCCGGCGCCGGTGAAGCAGTCTTCACGCTCCCGCCAAGCCACAAAGTCTCATCCGGCCGCAAATGCCCATTCACCCGCGAACTCCCATCCGACTCCAAAGTCCCATGAAGGCACGGAGACAAACACCGCACAGCGTTCCGCCGCGGTCGAAGCCGTTTCTCTGCACAAAGAGCGGACGGCAATGCCGCCGCCGCTGCGCGGTTCGTATGAATCTCTGGTTCGGCAAAACGAAAAGTCCGAGGCCGACAACCTGGAGCGGATTGAGGACGACGACGATCTGGCGGATCGCATTGCCCGCAAGATGCTGGTGCCTGTGCCGGCCTCGTCGGCGCTCGCGGTGAACGGCAACCTGCCGGAGAACCGCCGCTATTGCAGGCCCTGGACGGCGAGCTTTCTTACCGATCTTGCGCGCGCTCATGCAGCTGCGTTTCATGGGCCGTTGGAGGTCAACTCGGCGGTGCGAACCGTGGCCTACCAAAAAGAACTGATGAAGAGCAATGGCAACGCAACCTCGGCCGAGGGCGACATCGCCAGCCCGCATCTGACCGGCGCCACCATCGACATTGCCAAGCAGGGCCTGAGCCGGCAGGAGATAGGCTGGATGCGCGCCTGGCTGCTACCGCTGGAACAGGCCGGCAAGATCGACGTGGAGGAGGAATTCCACCAATCCTGCTTTCACATCACCGTCTACAAAAGCTACGTAACGGACAGGCCGGTACGCAAGAAGGCGGCGCAGGCAACGGTGGTGCAAGGCCGGACAGACAGATCAGGATTTTAATTCTGGAATTTAACAATTTTTGATTATGCCGGGCAACCCCTTCAAGGTTACAATCGCGGCCATAGCCAAATATGGCTGAGCGAGGGGGAATATGAGCGAAACAACAGTTGAGTCCGGAGCCCAGGCGACCGGCCTTTCCCAGTGGCAGCGTGTTGCAAATACCTTTACAGCGCCGTCGAAGACCTTTGAGGACATCAAGCGTGGCAACCGGAGCTGGTGGATGCCGTTCATCATCTCGATACTGGCCGGCTACGTCCTGTTCGCGGGCATCACATTCAAGGTTGGCTGGGCGCAGGTGGCGGAAAACATGGTTCATCTCAATCCAACGTTGGACGAGAAGCTTGCGCAGGCACCCGCGGCTCAGCGGGAGGGAACCCTCAAGGGCATGCAATACGGCCCGGAGATCGGCTTTGCGGCCAGTCCGGTCCTCGTCCTGATTGTCGTTGCATTGGGTTCGCTTGTTTTGTTGGGCACAATCAACTTTGTCTTTGGCGGCAAGGCAACCTTTGGAAGCATCTTTGCTGTATGGATGTATGCGAGTCTGCCGGGAATCTTCAAAGCTCTGCTTGGAGCAATCGTGATCTTTGCGGGAACGGCTCCGGAGTCCTTCAACTTGAATAACTTTGCCCCCACCAGCGTGGGAGCCTTTCTGAACCCGCTGGAAACCAACGCAGCTCTCTACAAGCTTGCCAGTGCTTTGGACGTGACTACGATCTGGACACTGGCTCTGCTGGGAATTGGCATTGCGGCTGTGGCGAAGGTCAAGCGCAACTCTGGCTACATTGCGGTCTTCGGATGGTGGGCGATCATCGTATTGATAGGAGTGGGTTGGGCGGCCATCACCGGCTGATGCATCCATTCGGGCCAGAAAACGCTAACAGCGCGAACCCGGATAGGGATTCGCGCTGTTTGCGTTTGCGCGTTGAAAAAACTGATGGCTGATGGCTGCTAGCTGACAGCTGTTTTACTCCGTCCAGCGGCGCAGAATCAGCGATGCGTTGATGCCGCCGAAGCCAAAGGAATTCGACAGGGCGATATCGAAGCTGTGGGCGATGGCCTTGTTGGGCACATAGTCCAGACGGCATTCAGGGTCAACGTTTTCCAGGTTGATGGTGGGCGGCAGCATCTGGTGCTGAAGTGCCAGCACGGTAATGCCGGCTTCAAGGCCGCCCGCGCCGCCCAGCAAATGGCCATGCATGGACTTGGTGCCCGAGACCTTGAGCTTGTGGCTCAGAGCGTGCTCGCCGAAGACCGCCTCGATGGCCTGCGATTCATTGCCGTCGCCCGCTGGGGTCGAGGTGGCGTGGGCGTTCACGTAGCCCACCGCCTCCGGCTGGATGCCGGCGTCCTTGAGCGCGGCCCTCATGCTGCGCTGCGCTCCCAGGCCCTCGGGGGCAATGCCGGTGATGTGATAGGCGTCGGCGCTCATGCCGTAGCCGATGATCTCGGCCAGAATCTTCGCGCCGCGCTTTTTGGCGAACTCCAGCTCCTCAAGAATGAGAATGCCTGCGCCCTCGCCGATGACGAAGCCGTCGCGGTCTTTGTCAAAGGGCCGGCTGGCGCGGGTAGGTTCGTCGTTGCGTGTGGAGAGCGCGCGCATCGACGCGAAGCCGCCCACCGACAAAGCCGTGACCGCAGCCTCCGCGCCGCCGGCGATCATCACATCGGCGTCGCCGTGCAGGATCATGCGCGCCGAGTCGCCGATGGCATTGGCAGAGGTGGCGCAGGCCGTTGCGGTGGCCGAGATCGGCCCCGTCGCGCCGTAGCGAATGCTCACCTGGCCTGCCGCCATGTTGACGATGGCGGCGGGAATGAAGAAGGGCGAAATCTTGCGTGGGCCGCCCTGCATCAGGTTGGTGTGTTCGCGCTCGATAATTTCGAAGCCGCCGATGCCCGAGCCGATGAAGACGCCCACCCGTTCGGCAATCTCCGGTGTGATCTGGAGGTCCGATTGGACCATGGCCTCCTGGGTGGCGGCAAGGGCATAGTGGATGAAGCGCGCCATCTTGCGCGATTCTTTTTTATCCACGAAATTGAGCGGGTCAAAGTTCTTGACCTCGGCGGCAAAGGTGGTGGTGAAGCCAGTGGTATCGAAGCCCGTGATAGGCCCCATGCCGCTGGCGCCGGCCATCAACTGCCGCCAAACCTCGGGCGCGGTATTGCCTACACCGCAAACCAGCCCGAGTCCGGTGATTACGACTCTGCGGGGCAAATTGGACAAGGGGCTACTTGCCGCCTTTCGGTTCTTTTGCATTCTTCTCGATGTACTCGACCGCGTCCTTGACGGTCTTGATTTTTTCGGCGGCCTCGTCGGGAATCTCGATGTCGAAGGCCTCTTCGAACTGCATTACCAGCTCGACTACGTCCAGCGAATCCGCGCCCAGGTCTTCCTGGAAGCTGGCGCCGGGGGTGACTTCGGCTTCGTCCACCTGCAACTGCTCGACGATGATTTGTTTCACTTTCTCTTCAACTGCCATGCGTGTTTCTCCTCGTGAATTGTCAGAACTTGTGAATCTCTCCGGGGCTTGCCTGTTCAGCCTACCGGGTCACGGCAGGGGAGCACAACCACTACGCCCGAAAAAATGCGCATGGCCCCGAACTTCAAGTCTACCGGGCGGGCGGGCGGAGTGTAAAGGCGGCAAGAAGCAGGGAACAGGGAACAGGGAACAGGGAACAGAAAACGGGCCGAATTTTGACGGGAAAACCACAGGCAGAAGGCGTATATTAGGCGAAATAGAGAAAGGGGCACACGATGCAGTCTCTAATTGTTGGGGCCGTTGCGGTTTTTGTCGGCGTGTTGCTCGGCTACTGGCTGGAAAAAAACTCCGCTCAGGCGGAGAACCGGCTGCTTCGAGAGCGGGTGACAGGCCTGGAGACGGAAAAGGCCGCTCAGGCCATCGAATTGAGTGGATTGCGAGACAGTGTTACGTGCCTGACTGCTGAGGTTGCTACGGAGAAGGCCAACGTTACAGCAGAGAAAAATAAATACGCTCTGATGAAAACCGAAATCGAAACGGCCTTCGGAGATCTGGCGGCAAAAGCGCTGGGCGCCAACAACCAGAGCTTTCTGACGCTTGCCAAACAGGAGCTTGGAAGACAAACAGGTGAAGCGAACAACACCCTGGAAGCCAAGGAACGGGCGATCAAGAACCTGCTGGACCCGCTGGGAGCCGCGCTCAAGTCTCTCGATGAGCAGGCACGCGCCATGGAGACGCAGCGCTCAGGAGCTTACTCCAAAGTTGAGACCCTGATCGAGAATATGCAGAAGTCGATTCCTGCTTCGCTCGATGCGCTGAAAAACGAGACGGCGCAGTTGATTACGGCGTTGCGTGCTCCCAAGACGCGCGGCAACTGGGGTGAACTGCAACTGAAGCGCTGCGTGGAATACGCTGGAATGGTGCAGTACTGTTCGTTTTCCGAGCAGGTGACGGCGCGCGACGAGGACGACAAGATGCTGCGTCCGGACATGACCATTCAACTGCCGAATGGCCGCGAGATCGTCGTCGATGCCAAGACTCCGCTGGATGCTTTTCTGGACGCCAGCGGCGCGCCGGATGCTGCGACGCAGACGCTTCGCTTTGCGGCTCATGCGGCGCGAGTCAAAGCGCACCTGAAAGAGCTATCGGGCAAGGCCTATTGGAAGCAGTTCGAGAAGGCTCCCGATTTTGTCGTCTGCTTCCTGCCCAGTGAAGCGCTGTTCAGCGCGGCTCTGGAGGCTGACCCGTCGCTGATTGAGTTCAGCGCGCAGAACCATGTGGTGATGGCTACTCCGACGACGCTGATAGCCCTGCTGCGGGCCGTCGAGTTCGGGTGGCAGCAATCGGAGATTACCAAGAACGCCAAAGCCATTCATGAGACAGGCCGGAAAATCTACGAAAAACTGGTGGTCGCGCAGGGGCACGTCACCAAGCTCGGCAATGCGCTCGGCAGCAGCGTCGATTACTACAACAAGTTTCTCGGCACCATCGAAGGCAAGGGCGGAGTCTTTTCTTACGGGAGGCAGTTAGGGGAATTGGCTCACTCTGATGGCGAATTAGCCGAGATCGTGAGATTGCAACCCGATGTGCGCGAGATGGAGTCGCTGGAGTGGTCGCAGTCAGGGCTTGCGCTGGCCGCGGAGGCAGAAGAGAGTGGGGATGCAGAATAGCACCATTCAGAGTTGTCGGTTTACAATTTGCTAAGGAAAGGGAGTCTATGAGAAAAACTCTTCTATTTCTGTGCATCACTTTTATGTGCGTTTCTGCCATGTTCGCTTCTCGCCAAAAAGCGGAAGTCGTATCGGGGCGAATTATTGCCTATTCCAGTGGTATGGGGTGTCTAAATGGAAATGGGTATTATTCGATAGTGATTCGCATTGAAACGCGCCAGAATACACCTTCCAAATTTGTCAAAGTCGAATTCAGTCTTCCATGCAACAAGTCTGCGGAATCGGTTTTAACCAATTCTTCGATTCAGAAGTTTCATCTATTCCGGCAAAGGAATTGTGATGATGTTTTGAAAGAACGAATGGATATAAAAATGGAAGAAAAAAACGATGATAAGTCTACAAAGAATACAGCAATACCTATCTGGACCTATCTTTCAGGCAATGAACAATTCACCTTGCCTTTCGGTCAAGATTTACCCTGTTATTATTCTGCCGAACTACCCTTGATTCCTGTCCTATAAAAAATATCGGGCCAACCTTCTAACTCACCTTCTCCCCGAACGCCGCCCGCATCCGCTTAAAGTCGTCTCCAAATCTTCCAGTAGGATGCCGATCAACAGCGGTAAAAATCCGGCCTGAAATCCGCGTCCTAGCTGGAGCTGTTTGCAGTGCGCACGAATATCGTGTACACTGCATTCATGAGAAACATCACCTTCAGTGCCAGCGAAGATTTGATCGATCAGGCCCGCCAGGTCGCTCGCGACCAGCGCAAGACCCTGAATGACGCTTTCCGCGATTGGCTGGCGCAATACGCATCTTCGCGCTCGGACGCGGCAGGCTTCGATGAGTTCATGAGCCGGATCAATCCGATGCGGGCGGGCCGGCATTTCACGCGGGAAGAGATGAATGAGCGATAGATTTTTTCTGGACACGAACATCTTCGTCTACTCCGCGACCGACGACGATCCGGCCAAAGCCCTCATTGCAACGAAACTGATCCGCAAGGCGATCGCCACGCACAAAGGCGCTGTCAGCTACCAGGTGGTTCAGGAATTCTTCAACCTCGCCCTGAAACGTTTCGAACATCGTATGAACTTCGAGGACCGCCAGGAGTACCTCACGCGCGTCTTTCGTCCGCTGCTCAAGATACACTCCTCACTGGCTCTCTACGAAGAGGCGCTGCGGCTGCACGCGGCCAACAAGCTTCAGTGGTATGACGCGCTGATCGTCGGCGCAGCCCGCGAATCCGGTTGCGCGATCCTCTACTCGGAGGACTTGCAGCATGGACAGAAGTTCGGCAGTCTGAAGATCGTCAATCCATTTCTGTGAGCTTCGAGGGACGAGACTTCCTAGTGTCATGACAGCATGAAACGGCAATCAGCCTTGGACCAGCGCGGGCGAGGACGCCCGCACTACAGCCGACCAGGAGGTCGGCGCTACACTTCCGCAAACGCCGTCCGCATCCGCTTCCACGTCGTCTCCAAATCCTCAGGCAGGATGCGCGTCTCCGCAATCGTCGTCATGAAGTTGGTGTCGCCGGACCAGCGGGGCAGGGCGTGGAGATGGAGGTGTCCGGCGACGCCTGCGCCGGCGGCCTGACCCAAATTCATTCCAAAGTTGAAGCCGTGCGGGTGGTAGAGCTTCTCCAGCGCCTGTTCGGTGCGCTGCGCCAGGTAGATCAACTCATGGGCGGTCACAGCGGGCAAGAGCGCAAGGCGGTCCAGATGCGCGTAGGGCATCACCATCACGTGGCCGGAGGTGTAAGGGAAGGCATTCAGGCAGACAAAGCAGTGCCGGCCGCGATGGACAAGGCCTCCGGCGGATTCGGCCTCCTCTGACTTCATGCCGTGGGCGATGGCGTAATCAATGCTCGCGATCAGGTTGCAGAAGACGCAGTGGTGGTCGCCCGGCCAGGCCGCGAGGCTCGGGGGAACGCCGGGGCGGACAGCGTTGTCCGCCGTGGTGATGTAGGTAAAACGCCAGGGAGTCCAGAGAATGTCCATGGGTAGGGTTCCGTCTGCACCAGTATAGTTGCTTGTTGCGCGGGGCGCTTGCAGCCGCAAGTCTATTGTTTTTGCAGCGGCACGCGGGAAAACGCGGCTGACCCGCGATTTCTGTCAATCTGTTGCATTGACGGGGTAAAGCGGCGGTTGCTACACTGGTGAGCGTAGCTTCCTGCGCGGATTCCAGCAGCGAGTTGCGGCCGCCCCTGCGGACAGCCGCCGCCTGCCGGGTGTTTCCCAAGGATACCAGTCGTATTCAACGCCAGCCTGATCGGCGGGAAGGACTGTTCCCTGTGAGAGCACTGCGGACACAGGCGTGTGGTTGCGCGCGAGGAGATGGCCTTCGGCATCCCTCAGAGCAATAGCGGCAGAGGGACCATCCCCCAGCGGCAGGCAAGGTTGAGTCGCGGGAGCAAGGAATCCCGGAGCTGGTAGTAATGGCAAACGTCGTCAATCCCGAACCCGAGAGCATAACCCTGAATACTGAATTGGAAATCCCAACCCTTGAGCCTGCGACGGAGCAAGAGCAGCCGTCGCCTGAATCCACGTCCAACCCCGAGACCGCCGAAGCAGTTGACAATTCAGCGCTGGACGCCGATGCCCCATCCGAGTCTGTAACCCCTGTAGCTCCTGTAGCCGCAGAGACTCCCGTGGCGGAAGCCACCGTGGAAGCCGCGCCCGCAGCCGAAGTTGCAACGGAAGTTCCCGCGCAACCAGAAGTCGCAGCCCCGGCCGAGCCGAAGATTGAAGCCGCGCCCGCTGTCGAAACAGTTCCCGTCGCTGATGGGGCTCCTCTTACCGATGCTGAGCCGGCTGTGGTCGCGCCTCAACCGGAAGTGGCTGTTGCCGCTGAGCCGGTTGCCGAGCCTCCGGCGCCAGCCAAGTCCGCCGCGCCCGCTGAGCACAGCTTGGATCACGACGACTTTTCGGCCGCCCTGGAAGCCTTTGAACGCGAGCAGGCCGCCGAGGCCGCCGCCGTGGAAGCCTATGGCGACAAGATTGTCACCGGCACGGTGATCAAGCAGACGGAGAAGCACTTGGTCATTGATGTGGGCCTGAAGTCCGAGGGGCTGGTGCCGCTCGAACAGGTTCTGGATCACGCCGGAGCAGTGAAGTTCCAACCCGGCGACGTGATTGACGTGGTGATCGAGCGCGAAGAGCCGGAGGGCGGCTACCTGGCCAGCTACGAGCGGGCGCAGCGCTTGCGCGTCTGGGACACGATTGAGAAGGCCGCTGCCGACAAAACTCCGATCATGGGCACGGTGGTCAGCCGCGTCAAGGGCGGCGTCACCGTGGACATCGGGCTGAAGGCGTTTTTGCCCGGTTCGCAGCTTGAGATTCGTCCCGTTCGCAATTTGGACGGCTATCTTGGCCAGCAAATTGAAGTCCGGGTCATCAAGCTGAACAAGAAGCGCGGCAATGTGGTGGTGAGCCGCAAGGAAATTCTGGAAGAAGAGCAGAACGCCAAGCGCTCCACTACCCTGGAACAGTTGGGCGAGGGCACGGTGCTGACCGGCACAGTGAAGAACCTCACCGACTACGGCGCGTTTGTTGATCTGGGCGGCATCGACGGCCTGCTGCACATCACCGACATGAGCTGGGGACGCCTCACGCATCCCCGCGACCTGGTGAATGTGGGCGACGAGATTCAGGTCAAGGTGCTCAAGTTCGACAAAGACAAGCAGCGGGTTTCGCTGGGCTTCAAGCAGTTGACGCCCGACCCCTGGCTGGACGCCACTGAGCGTTACCCGGTGGGCGCGCGCGTTCATGGGCGCGTGCTTTCGGTCACCGACTACGGCGCGTTTGTCGAATTGGAGCAGGGCATCGAAGGCCTGGTTCACCTCTCGGAGATGACCTGGTCCAAGCGCCTCAAGCATCCGTCAAAGCTGGTCAAGCCGGCCGACGAAGTCGATACCGTGGTGCTGAGCGTGAATCCGGCGGATCGACGCATCTCGCTGGGCATGAAGCAGCTGATGGAAAACCCCTGGGAGAACCTGACAGAGAAGTATCCCGCCGGCACAATCGTCGAGGGCCGGGTGCGCAACCTGACCGACTTCGGCGCCTTCATCGAGATCGAGGACGGCATCGACGGCCTGGTGCACGTGAGCAACCTGAGCTGGACCAAGCGCGTCAAGCACCCCTCTGAAATCGTGAAGAAGGGCGAAAAGGTGAAGGCTGTCGTTCTCGGCGTTGAGCCGCAGAACCGGCGTTTGAGTCTCGGCATCAAGCAGTTGCAGCCCGATGTTTGGGAGAGCTTCTTCGCAACCCATCGCGTCGGCGACCAGGTTCACGGCAAGGTGCTCAGGACGGCGCAATTCGGCGCCTTTGTCGAGATCGCGGAGGGCGTGGAGGGTTTGTGCCACATCTCCGAGGCCGGCGAAGACGCAGCTTCCAAGCTGGAAACCGGTCTGGAGCACGAGTTCCGGATCATCAAGATCAACGTGGAAGAGAAGAAGGTGGGCCTGAGCCTGCGCGCAGCGGGCCACGAAGCCAGCCGCTCCCAGGTGGAGAGCTACAAGAAGGAGAGCCACAAGGCTCCCGTCTCCAGCTCCACCACCACCCTGGGAGACCTCATCAACCTGCGCAAGAGCGAGAAGAGCGAAAAGAGCGAACAGTAAGGCGCTTTTTCCAAGCAAAACGCACAACGGCCACCCTAAAAGGTGGCCGTTGTGCGTTTGCGGATGGACCGCAATAGCCTAGCGGTAAACTCCCCGCCGGTTGCCCATGCGCACCACCAGAATGCGAACCAGCTTGTCTTCGATGCTGGCAATGATCCGGTAGTCGCCGACACGATATTTCCACAGGTCGCCGAATTCCGTACCCTTGAGCGCTTCGCCGATGCTGCGCGGATTGTCGAGCAGGGCAACGCGCTCGAGTAGAAAACGGAGGATTCTGCGCGCAATTTGCGGATCGAGCCGTTCCAATTGACGCTCGGCATTGGGGCGAAACTTAATCGACCATTCCATAGCGCTTCATCAAATCCTCAAGGGAAACCATCTTGTCTCGGCCTGCGTGAATGTCGGCCAACTCCTTCTCGGCGATATAAATGTCTTCCAAGTCATCCAGGTGTTCGAGAATGGCCTCGCGGGCATAGAAGGACTTGGTGCGGCCAGTCAGCTTGGCTAGAGCGTCCAGGCGCTTTTCAATCTCTGCGGGCAACCGAATTGCGAGCATTGTGAACCTCCAACAACCTGCTATACAAGTATAGCGCAATCTCTCCTTTGCCTATGAAAATGTGCAATTGCAACAGGGAAAACGCATCGCAACATTATTCCCTGTTCTATTCACCCTGTACTTGCCGCAGGACGATGGCGATACCCAGTGCAATGAGCAGGCACACCAGCCCGAAGAAGAAGACGCTGGAGTAGCCGTAAAGGCCGATGACCGCGCCGGCCACCGGGCCGGTCAGGAAGAAGGAAACGTCGGAGAAGGCGGTGTAGACGCCCAGCGCGGAGCCGCGATTGTTGATCGAGACGCGCTTGACGGCTTCAACCCCCAGCGCGGGAAAGACCAGCGAAAAGCCAAAACCGGTCAGCGCCGCGGCGCAGAAAGCCATGAACGGCGAGGTGGAGCGCCACAGCAGAAGCATCCCCAGGGATTCGACCGCGAGGCAGGTGATGGCCACCGGGTAACCGCCAAAGCGATTGATGGTCTGGATAAAGAGGAGTCGCGCCAAAATAAACGCCAATCCAAAAGACGTGAGGCAGAGGGCGGCTCCCGTCCAATTCCGGCTGGCGTAGAAGAGGGTAACGAAGGTGGCCAGCACGCTGTAGCCCACGCCGCCCAGCGCCAAGCCAAAGCCATGCGGGGCCACGCGGAACATCACGTCGCGGAAGGGAAGACGCTCGCCGTGCGTAACGGGAACCGGGCTCTTGCGGGTGGCCAGGGCGAAGCTGAAGGCGCCAATAAGCAGGGTCAGCAATCCGATAGAAGCCAGGCCCAATTGCGGATTTCCCCAGAGCGACTCAAGAACTACGCCCAGCGGAGCTCCCAGCGCCATGGCGCCATAGGTGCTGATGCCGTTGAAGGAGATGACTTTGGCGGTGCTGGCGGAGCCGGCGCTGGTGATGCCCCACAAGGTCGAGCCGGTCGAGCCGAGGCTCTCGCCAACGCCCAGCACCAGGCGGCTGAGCAGCAGAATGGAGAGGCTGAGCCAAGGGATGGAGTGCAGGGCGGCGGCGGCTATCAGCACGGCTCCGCTCAACGAGCAGGCGCCCATGCCCCAGATTACGGAGACCTTGGCGCCGGCGCGGTCACTGATGCGTCCTGCCCAGGGGCGGCTGGCCAGCGTGGCGATGTACTGGATGCTGATGACCAGGCCTGCCAGAGCCGCGCTATAACCCATGCGGTAGTGGACATAAGGCGGCAAAACGGCGAGTGGCAGCCCTATGGAAAGATAGACCACAAAGGTGAAGTAGACAAAGCTGATGATATGGCGGGTCGAGCCAATGGCGGCAACCGATGGTGAATTTGAATCGATGGCAGTTGTAGATATTTCCATGGTTTAAGTTGCAGTCCTGGGATGGAAGGGTCTTTACCTAGTATATCGAATCACTTTGTCGCACCCATGGCCCATAGGATGCCGTTCTCGATGATTCCGTAGAGGATTGGATTCGCATAATCCTCCTTGTTGTGCCCCAGCGCCAGGTAAAACTCCCGCCCGCCATCGAATTGGTGATACCACGCCAGCGGCAGAGGATTGGGGAAGGCCGCAACGTCGATCTTGATTGCGTCAAGCCCGGTCAGCTTGGTGCGATCGGTTACCAGAACCGGATGAATATCGGGGTTCAGATGGTCGATGAAATAGCATTCATCCGTCCAGGTAAACTGCGCCGGAAGACCTTTGACCGCGGGAAAGGCCGGGTCGGCCACCTGCACGGTAAACTGCTGCATCCTGGGGTGAACCACAAACTTGCCGCCCAGCACCGACTGGAAGTAGGGCCAATCGCGCTCTGAACCAGAGGCGGAATGGATTCCGACAAAGCCTCCGCCGGCCTGGATGTAGTGCTTGAAGGCGCTGCGCTGCGCATCGCTTGAAAACGCCTCATTGTTGCTGTTTGAAAAGATCAGGGCGGCGTACTGCTTCAGGTTGGCCTCAGTGAACGTTGTCGGGTTGTCCGAGACATCTACCGCAAACCCTTTTTCCGCGCCCATTTTCTTGATGGCTGCCACGCTGTCCGCAATGTTGTCGTGCACGTACCCCTTGCCGTCGCTGGTGTAGTTGCGGGTGTAGACAAGTACCCGCGGCTGAGCCTGTGCGGCGGCCGGCATCCCTGCAACCACTCCCAGCAGTAAAAGTAGCGCAATTGCCGCAGTCAGGTTGGGGTGCGCCAGAGTGCAAATCCATTTCGCAAGTCGAGGCATAACTCTCCATTCATCTTTTCCTGTCATCATAAACCCGCGACTGGGCTCCGCGCCCTGAAACAACTAAACTGGGGAGATGCTGAGTTATTCCGTCGAGAATTTCGGTTGCCGGGCCGCCCGCGCGGACGGCGAGGCGGTCAGCGATCGGTTGCGCGCCGCGGGGCTGTACGAGGGCGAGCCCTCCGCGGCTGAAGTGGTGGTGGTGAACACATGCAGCGTGACAGCAGAGGCCGACCGGGCGGCGCGGGCCTTCATCCGCCGCACGCACCGGCTGAACCCTGCTGCGCGGATCGTGGTGACCGGCTGCTATGCGCAGCGCGCGCCGGAAGAATTGGCGGCCCTTGATGGCGTGGCCGCCGTGGTGGGCAACAGCCACAAGGCGCTCGCCCCGGAGATTATTTTGGGGCTGGTCCAGGGGCGGACGGATGAGACTTTGAAAGGGCACGGCTTTAGCCGTGCCGCAGGAGCGCCCGAAACAGACGCGGCTTTAGCCGCCGAGGGAAAGCTGGTCAACCTGGAGTCTCTGCTTTCAAGTCCTGCTCAGGCTCCCATTTGGGCGGACGACCGGTTTGCCCACTCGTTTCTTGAAGAGGCGCAAGTTGTGCCCGGAGTGCAGACCCGGCCCAACCTCAAAATTCAGGAGGGTTGCGGAAATCGCTGCACCTTTTGCGTCATTCCTCAAACCAGGGGCCCATCCAAAAGTCTGCCCGCTGCAAGCGTTCTCCGCCAGGTGGAGGGATTTGTGGCCGCTGGCGGGAATGAACTGGTGTTATCGGGAATCAATTTAGGGCGATGGGGCAGAGACCTCGAATGCACAGGCAGACAGACGCTGGCCGTGTTGGTGCGGGAGATTTTTACGAGGACGTCGCTCAACCGGCTGCGGCTTAGCTCGATTGAGCCGATGGATTGGGACGCTGAGCTGATCGGGTTGATGGCGGAGTTCGGCGGGACACGGCTGGCGCGTCATGCGCACCTGCCCTTGCAGTCGGGCTCGGACGCGGTGCTGCGGCGGATGCACCGGCGGTATCGGCCGTGGCACTACATAGAGAAGGTGAAGGCTTTAGTCCAGGCTGGAGGAGCGGAGCTCACCCTGGGCGCGGACGTGATGGTGGGCTTTCCCGGCGAGAGTGAAGCTGAGTTCGAGGAGACCATGGCGTTGGTGCGGGCGCTGCCCTTCGGCTACTTGCACCTGTTTCCGTTTTCGCCGCGGCCAGCCACGCCGGGGTGGGAACTGCACGTCGCGAGACCGGTTCCGGCTGAGGCGGTCGCTAAGCGGATGGCTGCCCTGCGCGCCCTGGCAGTCGAAAAAAGTAATACTCACCGCGGGTGCTTTGTGGGGCGGGAGCTGGAGGCTATCACGCTGCACACGCCGGGCGAGTTGGAAGCGCGTGGCCGGAGCGCGGCGCTGACGGAGAACTTTTTGCCGGTGGAGCTGGAGGGCCGGCTGGAGGCCAACCGGCTGGTGCGTGTGCGGGTGACCGGGCTGAACGCCGAAGGGACGCTGGAGGCGGCGATGACTGACGCCGTGCAGGCTCAGTACGCCGCGACCGCAATATCCGTCTGAGCAAAATCGGTTCCCTTGAAGAGCAATTCTTCGCCTGTGTCTTTGGCCAGAGCGTAGGCCATGCAGTCTCCGAAGTTGAGCTTTGCGGGATGGCGCCCTTTACCGTAGCGCTTGAAGGCCTCGCGGGCCAGACGTGCCTGGGTTTCGGTAAAAGAGGCAATCTCCATCCGGCTCTGACCCATAAACAGGTCGAGATCGCGCAATCCTTCCTCGCCATGGCGGCCTAACAGAGTTATCGTCGCTTCAAGATAGCAGCTTGCCGGGAATCGACAGACCGGGCAGTCTTCGATTGCGTCGGCAATCCGCTGGGCTTCCGGTTCAGTAAACAGAATTGCGAGAACGGCGGACGTATCGACAATCATGATGGAAGCCCATTTTCGTCATAACCGAGAATCTCATCGCTCGTTCTGGGATCAAGCACGGGAAGAGAAGAGCAATGCCGTCCAATTTCCATTAATTCCGCAGCCATAGATTTGTTATTGTGACGCTTTCGTTCTTCACGAACCAGTCGCTCGCGCAATGCAATCGTGATCGCTACGGTAAGAGATTCGCCCGTAGTTGCGGCGAGTCTCCGAGCCAGGTCATCGGGCTCGCGGGCTTTGATGCTAATAGCCATGGTACCTATCCTCCTGTTTTTCTACCTATCAATGCAATAACGCCAAGCCAGTGGACGAATCAATAATCATGAGGGAAGCCCGTTCTCGTCCCAACCCATGATTTCATCTTCAGTGCGCGTGTCAAGGACCGGCAAGGAAGCGCAGTGGTGACTGATGGCCCGAATTTCGTCCAATAGCGCGGACTTGTTCAGCCGCTTCCGCTCCACGCGCTCCAAACGTTCGCGCATGGCGACGATCACGGCAACAGTAATGGTCTCCCCTGTGGTGGCGGCAAGCTGGCGTGCCAGCCTGTCGGCTTCCGGGGCTTTGATGCTGAGCGGCATGGTACCTATCCTCCTATTTGTCTACCTATATAGACAATAGCACAAAGTCGAAGTTATTTTCTAGTGGGTAATTTTCTCTTCGGGGCTGGAGGATCTCCAAACCGAATTCCCGGAATGGACCACCCCGGTCTCAAGCAGGCTCAATTTTGGTGCAGATTCTGAGAGAAACTGTTGTAAACCCTTAGTCTTTTCCAATCGAAGGATGAGCCTGAAGGAAGCGAAGGGTAGGCGAAGCCGGGTTTTTGTCCTTTCGGGTTTTGAAAGATGAATTATATTCGTCGTCGCGTTCCGGGGCGGAGGGAATGTGGA